>Ga0299914_10001373_pt1 | contig 16046 bp, 15 predicted proteins | sample RVTome_10_FD_201361 | JGI IMG/M metagenome (GOLD analysis project Ga0299914, IMG submission 201361) | Soil microbial communities from uranium-contaminated site in the Upper Colorado River Basin, Wyoming, United States - RVT153D57 (version 2) ...
GCGACCCCGCGGCGACGTCCGGGATCAGGGTGTGGGGCACGCCGGCCTCGGCCAGCTCCCATGCCGTGATCCGGGCTCCCTGGAGATACGGCCGGGTCTCGTCGACCCAGACATGGATCGGACGCTCGGCCTGGTGGGCGACCTGGACGATCCCCAGCGCTGTGCCGATCTCGCCACACGCCAGGGGCCCCGTGTTGCAGTGGGTCAGGATCCGCAGGGGGCGATCGGCCGGCGTCGGCAGCTCGTCCAGGCCGAATACCGCCAGCCTGGCGTGATCGGTCGTCGCCTCGAAGACGATCGCCTTCGCTTCGGCCCGCATCGCGTCGGCGATGGCGTCGCCGTCCTCGCTCAGTTCCCCGATCGCGATGTAGCGGGCCATGACCCGGTCGACCGCCCAGCGCAGGTTGACCGCCGTCGGTCGCGCGTTGATCAGCGCATTCGAGGCGCCGCGCAGCGTCGCGCGACGCGCGTATGGCTTCGACGCGCGCAGCTTGTGCGCGGTCAGGGCCAGGCCGAGGGCTGCCGCCTGGCCGATCGCCGGCGCGCCGCGCACGATCATCTGGCGGATGGCGAAGGCAACGCTCGCGGCGGACTTGCACTCGTGCTCGACGAGTGCGTCCGGCAGGCGGCGCTGGTCGATCAGGACGATCACCTCGCCGTCGTCACGAAACGGTGTCCGGAAGCCGGCCCGTGGCGGTTCGGCGGACGCGGACAGGTCACCGGTCGAGATCCCTGCGGCAGTCGGATCGAGGATCGCCCCGGCGGCTTCGGCCGATGCGCGCTGGAGGGCCTGGGCGGCCCCGGCAACGGTCGCGGCGGTCTGGATCAGCTCGCCGGCGAACTGTCGGAAGAAGCGACGTCGTGCGAGGTCGGCGCCGTGATCCGGAGACGCGGGAGCGTCCCCGGGAACCGGCAGCGGATCGGAGCGAGGCTCCGCAGGATCGGCCATGTGCGGCCTCGGCCTCAGTACTTGACGACGCTCGCGACCCGGCGGCCTTCGAGACGGTCCCGGCCCTTGAGGAAGTCGAGCTCGACGAGGAAGCCGAGTCCGACCACCTCGCCCTTCAGGCGCTCCACGAGCTCGATCGTACCCTTGACCGTACCGCCCGTCGCCAGGAGGTCGTCGATGATCAGTACGCGCTGTCCCGGTTCGATCGCGTCGCGGTGGATCTCGAGCGTGTTGGACCCGTATTCGAGCGCGTACTCGACGGTGATCGTCTCGGCCGGAAGCTTGCCGAGCTTGCGCACCGGCACGAGGCCGGCATTCAGCTCGTAGGCCATCGGGGCGCTGAAGATGAAGCCGCGCGACTCCATGCCGACCACGAGATCGACCTTGTCATCGCGGTACGGCTCGAGCATCAGGTCGATCGCCTCACGGTACGCGGCGGGGTCCTTCAGCAGCGTCGTGATGTCGTAGAAGAGGATGCCGGGCTTCGGGAAGTCGGGAATCTCGCGGATCTTCGCGCGAAGGTCCTCAGCGGACATCGATACGGGGCCTCCGATACACGGGGCGCGGCGCCAGGTGGGCTTCGCCGCGGGTGGGATGCAGTCTACCGCAGGGCGAGTCTGCGTCCAGCGTTCGACGGACGGAGCCGGCCGCTCACCGCGAGACAAGCCCCTTCCTGGACCGTCCTGCCGAACACCGCCGGCCCGCGCTCAGATGAGCGCGAGCCGGTCGAGCGGGAACGGCGGCTGGGCAAGCGGTTTCACCGCGATCCGTACGAGCAGGAGCGGGTTGTCGTCGCCGGCCGTGCGGTTGCTGCTGAGCGTGCCGCACCCGTTGCAGCGATGGATGAGCACCCACTCGCCGTCCTTGCGGACGGTGATCGCGATCGGCTCCATTGAGGCGAGGCAGTCCGACTCCCGGTCGCCGGGGTCGACGTCGACGTGCCGGCTCCATAGGCAGTTCGGGCAGTGATTGCGGTGCGCGGTGCCCGGCGCGTCGAACGGAACGTCGAGCCGGCAGTGAGTGCAGCGAAAGGAGGATGGGCGTTTCAACGGGGATCTCCGGTACACGGTACGCCAGACGTCTCGGCGTCGCACCCCGTCCGGATAGGCGGAGACCGTCCCGTGGGGACGGCCTCGGAGGGGTTGGCGGAACGGCCTTCCCTACGAGCGGCGCATCCTCCGGGGGCGCGACGCGAACGCGGCGACGACAGTGGGTGCCTGCACGTCACGCTCCTTTCCGGCTCGTCGACCCAGCTGCCGGGCGACCTTCTCGAGCCACGGCGGAGTATCGCGCCGGTTCTGCCGGTCGTCAATGGGTTCGAGCAGGTTTTCTCGCGCCCAGGGCCGGCCACGGCGGGCACGGGCAGCGACGGATGCAGCGACGCGGGCCGTGGTCAGTCAGCCGCGTCCGGCCCACCCCCGCCGCCTGGGGCGCCGCCACCCGGGCCACCGCCGCGGCCGCCCCGGAGGCGCCACTCGATACGGCGTTCCTCGCCGGCGAGCAGGCGCTGGATGTTGTCCGCGTGGAAGAGCCAGATCGCCGCGGCGCCGGCAAGCGCGTAGACAGCAAAGGCCGGGGCCATCGGCACGACCACGACCGCGGCCACCAGTCCGACCGCCGCCGCAACGCTCGTCGCGAGAGACGCCAGCGAGCTGATCCGGGTCAGGAACAGGATGCCGACGAAAACCGGGATGACAGCCATTGCCACGACGGGCTGGATCACGAGCAGCGCTCCCCACGCCGGGGCGACGCCGCGTCCACCGCGCATCCCGATGTACGGCGAGCGGCTGTGGCCGACGATTGCAGCGAGAGCGGCGAACGCCTGGACGAGTGGATCGGTCCCGAGAGCCACCGCGAGCACGACGGCGACCGAACCCTTCGCCGCATCGAGGAGGCCGGCGACGAGTGCCGCCCGGAAGCCGAGGGCGCGCATGACGTTGGCGCCACCCGTCCGGCCGCTGCCCATGCTGCGCGGGTCCGGCCCGCCGACGACGCGGGCGATCACGATGCCGAACGGGATCCCGCCGATCAGGTAGCCAGCCACGATCGCCCCGACGGCGAGGACGAGCGGGGGGATGTCCATCGATCCGAGTATGCCACCGGCCCCGACGCGACCGTGGGCCGTTCCGACGGCCGGACGCGACTTGCCCTGACCGCGTGACTAGGGCAGCACCTCGGTGCGGAGCCGGTCCGGACGGTGCCTGAACCACGCACGACGCCCCTCGTGTGCCGCGACCTCGTCGACGAGGCGGGCAAGCGCGGCGTTGACCGGCGTCGGAACACCAGTCTCGGCCCCACCTCGGGCGACGGCGCCGTTGAGCCAGCCGACCTCCGTCGGGGCGCCGAGCTTGACGGCGCCGCGCAGCGAGGGATCCTTGCCGCCACGAGCGGAGCCGACGACACGGGCAAGCACCGCCCTGGCGAGGGGAGCGGGCAGCGACGTGGCCAGGGCAAGGAGCGGGACCGGCGCACCAGGGAGTGCCACCGCGCGCAGCCGCTTCGCGCGCATGACGGCAAGTGCTTCGCGGAGCTGGGCATGCTCGATGTCGAACAGCGCCCCATCACGATAGATCGATGCGGGATCGAGGTCCAGGAGGCCGCTCGTCGCGTTGCCAACCAGGTTCGAGACCAGCTTCGACCACTTCATGGCGGCTGCGTCGGGGAGGATGCGGACGGGCACCCCGGCCGCCGCGACGATCGTTGACAGCTGCCGCACGAGCTCATCGCCCGCGCCCTGGGCGACGGCCAGTCCTAGTCCGCCCCGACGGAGCCAGCGGACCGACCCGTCGGCGTTGCGCTCGACCGATGCCGTGACCGATCCGGCCAGCACGGGCGCGCCGGGCCGTGCCGCGCGGGCGGCCTCCTCGGCCCCGACTCCGTTCTGGACCGTCAGGATCGGAACACGGGGCCAGCCACGGAGGCTCTCGAAGGCGGCGGGCAGGTCGTACTGCTTGACGGCAACGACGACGAGATCCGGGGCCCCCATCGCGGCATCGACGGACGCGACGATTTTGACGCGCGCCTCCGACGCCGAGCCGTCGGGACGCACGACGCCGAAAGGTTCCTCCCGCACCGAAACCGACGAGCCGCGCCGGACCATGGAGACCTCGCCGCCGCCCACGGCGATGGCCCAGCCGAGGAACGAGCCGACGGCGCCGGCACCGACGATGAGGACGCGCATTGCGTCAGTGTGCGGCTGCGGCGCGGTCCCCCGCTGCGTATGCCGCCGCCAGGATCTCGACGGGGTGGCGGACGGTCGTCCCGGTCGCGGCCGCGATCTGCCAGCGGCACGTCTCCGAGTCACAGGCGGTCTCGGTGGCGCCGCTTTCACCGATCTTGCGGAAGAGATCGGCGCCGACCTTCATCGCGATGTCGTACTTCTCCTTCTTCAGCCCGTACGTCCCGGCGATCCCGCAGCAGTCGTGATCCATGTCGACGGCGCGCAGGCCCGGAACGAGCGCGAAGAGATCCATCGCCGGCAGCCCGATGCCGTGACTGCGGAGCTGGCACGGAGCGTGGTACGGCAGCTCCTCGTCAAGCCGCCCGAAGGCGGTGTCGAGACGACCATGGTCGTGCAGATCGGAGAGGAACTCGCAGATGTCCCAGGTCGCCTCGGACACGAGACGGGCGTCCTCGTCGTGGAGGTCGAGCATCTCCTCGTATTCGGCCTTGAACGTGTGCGTGCACGACGTCGATGTCCCGACGATTCGGTACCCGCGCCGCGCGTAGTCCGCCAGCGAGTCCAGGTTCTTGCGCGCCTGGCCGCGTGCCTGCCCGTACAGGCCGTTGCTGATCAGCGGGAGCCCGCAGCACACCTGCGGCGGGAGGATGACCTCGAAGCCGTTGCGCTCAAGGACCGCGATCGCGGCGTCGGCGACGTGTGGATCGTAGTAGTTCGCGGCGCAGCCGTGGAAGTAGACCACCGCGCGGTCCGGCGGGGGCAGCTCGGGCTCCCCGGGCCTGCCCAGGCGGCCACCCCGGCGCTGCCAGCGTGAGCGGAACGGTCGGCCGGCGTAGACCGGCAGCGGGGCCTTGCGGTGGATCCCGATCGTGACTTCGATCACCGCCCGGATCAGCCGATTCCGGAACGCCCAGTTGGCGAGAGGCGCGAATGGCGCTCCCAGCATCCCGAGCAGGTCGGTCTGCCCGATCATCCAGTCGCGGAGCTTCGGCCGCCGTCCCGCGCGCATCGAGGCTCGCGCCCGGTTGTTCACCTCGGCGATCTTCACGCCTGCCGGGCACGCGGTCGTGCACCAGCCGCACCCGGAACACCAGTCGACCGTGAGGTCCGGGGTATGAACGCGAGCACCGGCCAGGTTGATCGGGACAGGTGCCGCCAGCCGGAAGCGTTGTGCCTGGGGCCCGACGTATTTCGGTCCTGGGAACCGGTCGTCGACGCGCGAGACCGGGCAGACCGTGTTGCAGATGTTGCACTTGAGGCATTCGTCGGTCGACAGTCCGACACTCTCCTGGAGCGCCTGGTCGACCACGGCGGCAATGGTCATCGGCTGCCTCCGGTTGCCGCGGCCCGTCGACCGGACCGGCTGCCGGCAGCCGGCGGCGTCGCGCTCAGTGACTCTGCAACGCGCCACGCGCTCGCCAGCGACACGCCGTCGCCGCAGCGCTCGACGAGGTATCGCTGCCCGGCCAGCATCCCGCCCACGACACGCACGTTCTCGAACCGCGCACCGGCGGCCGGATCGGTGGGATCGACCGGGCGCAACTCGTCATCCGTCCGAAGGCCGGCCACGGCGACCGGCATGGAGCCCGGGTCGAGCGGGTTCCCGGTGATCCAGCGATCGATCGGCGGCCCTTCGACGGGCAGCCCGAGGACCGTCTCGACCAAACGGCCGTCGGGATCGCCAAGGAGCCCACCGCCGGTCAACCCCCCGGTCGCCAGCACGACTGCCCCGACGCGCGTGACGAGTTCGCGTGAAGCGGCGGACGTCGCGACGGCTTCGACGCGGTCACCCCGCGTCTCGACCCGGGTGATCGACTCGCCGAGCAGGAGCCGCCCGCCACGAGACCGGAGTGCCGCCCGCAGCACGTCGTAGAGCCGGATCCCGGGGATCCCCGGAGGGACGATCGGCAGCTCGATGACCGGCCGGCCGAGTCGCTCCCGAGCGTCGTGCAGGACCGCGGCATGGTCCTTGCAGCCGAGCAGGGCAGGCAGGCCGACCCGAAGCGATCCCCCGCCGGTCGCATCGACCGCCCGGGCGATGCGGTCGAGTGACGAGCGGCGCCAGCCGGGCTCGTCGAACAGCTCGCTGATCCTCAACGCATTGACGTTGCGACGAGCGGCCAGGTCGGGGAGCTCCACCGCGACACCCTCGACACGGTCCGGGTGCCCGAGACGGCCCCACGTCCCCGGGTGACCGAGGCTCGCCGCGACCGCTCGCGGCCAGAAATCCTTGAACCCGGCGGGCCCGGCGACGACCAGGCGCTCATCCGGTGCCCACGGATCGAGGGCGGCAGCCTGCGACTCCGGAACCAGCGCGACAGGGCGCGTGCCGCCGAGCCCAGTCGGCAGCGCACGGAACGGCTGTTCGAGGGAGCCCGCGTGGGCCAGCCCGGCCGCAGCCACGAGATCAGTGAACCAGGCGATCGCCGGGCCGACATCGTCCGCCAGCAGGGCGTAGGGATGACCTGCCCGACCGGCCAGCTCGCGGACACCGGCCACGGGCGACTCGGCCCCGGGCGCGACCGCCACGTCGAGCGGGCCACCGGCCCAGTGGATGGCACCGTTGCCCTTGGCCAGCACGACAACCCGGGCGCCGTGCTCGGCGAGACGGACCGCCGTCGTCAGCCCGGCCAGCCCGGCACCGACGACCGCGACATCAGCCGTCGGCATCGGGCCCACCTCCCTCGCCGACCAGGCTGTCGAGCCCGAGCGTGCCCCACTGGAACCCGGCCACGATGAGCGCCTCCTGGAGCTGGCGGCCGTGGGCGATCGGCTGGGTTCCGCGTTGCCGTTCGCGAATGAAGTCGGACATCGCGCTCGCGACCATCCCGCCGAGTTCACCGGGATCGTGTGAGACCCGGGCGGCATGGTCGGCCATGGCGCCGGCCGCCCGGAACGTACAGAAACCGCCCTGGCACGGACCCATCCCGAGGCGCGTCGCACGACGTACGTCGTCGAGGCTGCACGGCCAGTGCCGCTCGAGGGCTTCCTGGAGCATCGCCCGCGTGACGATCTCGCACTCGCAGATGAGTGCCGCGTCGCCGCCTCCCTCGGCCTCGTGCGCCGCGAGCCGGCCGCCGACCCAGTGATAGCGCTGGCCGTGGTCGCCGCCGGGAAGCGGCTCGTCGGCCGTCGTGGCGGTGGCCCGTACCCCCGCCTTGGCACATACGACGTCCGCGGTGTCCTGGGCCATGAGCCGGTATGTCGTGAGTTTGCCGCCGACGATCGAGGTGAAGTTGCTGATCCCGTCACGCGCCGCATGGTCGAGCACCACATGGGCGCGGGTGACTTCACGGGACTGGCTCCCTGTCTCACCCGGGTCGTAGAGCGGGCGGACACCGCCGTACGCGCGCAGCAGGCGCATCCGGCGCAACGCCGGAAAGAGCTTCTCGCCCTCGTCGAGCAGCCGGTCGACCTCCGCGCGGGTGACCTCCCACTCGTCCGGGTCGGACACGGGGATGTCCGTCGTCCCGAGGATCGCGACGGTCCCGACGGGGACCATGATGTCGCCGTCGCTGGAGCGGTGACAGCGATTGATTACCGCGTCGGTCATGCGCTGGTTGAAGACGAGCATCGTGCCCTTGCCCGGCGCCATCTTGAGCGCGGCCCCGGCCATCGCCGCGATCTGGCCGCCCCACGCACCGGCTGCGGAGACGACCTGGCCGGTCATGACCCGGTACACCGAGCCACTGCGAACGTCCTGGATGCGGACCGCGAGGAGGCGCTCGCCCGAGCGGTCGAACCCGATCACCCGGTGATAGGCCAGCGCCCTGCTGCCGAGGGCCACTGCATCGGCAACGTTGGCGTCGATGAGCGACCACGGCTCGACCGAGCCGTCGGGAACGCGGAAGCCGCGTCGGATCCGCGGGTTGAGCGTCGGCACGCGACGCAACAGCTCTGGAACCGGTATCTCTTCGCACGGCACGCCCGAGGCGGCGCACGCGTCGGCGAAACGCTCGACATAGTCGTCGGGATCGTCCGGTGTCGCGACGAAGTAGCCGCTGGTGTCCTCGATGGCGAACGGTGCGATGCGCCGCAGGATGCGGTTCTCGCCGATGCACTCGCTGGCCGCGCTCGGATCCTTGGCGACATAGCGGCCGCCCGAGTGGAGAAGGCCGTGGTAGCGTCCACTCGTACCCGTCCCGAGGTCGGATCGATCGACGAGGAGGGTTCGCAGGCCACGCCGCGCGAGGTCGCGCAGGAGACCCGCTCCGGTCACCCCGCCACCGATGACGACGGCGTCCCAGGCAACCGATGTGTCGAGGGTCGATGCGACGCCCGGCGAGCCGGTCGCGGCCATCAGCCGGTCCCCTTGTCCATCGTCCGCGTCGCGTCTGCGGCCGCGACGACCTCGGCCAGCGACTGGCCGATGCTGGCCTGCACCGCTCCGATGACGGCCCCTTCCACGAGCGGCGCCCCGGAGATGACGGTCTTTCCGTCAGCCCCCGCGTCGAGCAGCTCGATCGCTGTCTGGGTGGCGAGGATCGCCGATCCGAGGTCCCCGAGGACGACGACGCCGGCACCGGTGTCGGCGCGGCGGATGGCGGCCGCGATTGCATCGGCGTCGGTGCCGAGCGATCCGTCGGGTGCACCTCCCACCCCTTCGATCGCGAGGTCGTCGCCTGCCATCTGCCTGGCCAGCTCGACGACGCCCTCGGCCAGTCGGCGCGAGTGCGACACGACGACGATCCCGACGAGCGGCGTGGCGGCTCCGGGTTGGGACATCGTGCTGTACGGCTCCTGTGACGGGAGTCCGGTTGGGGTCCGGACCCCCACCGGAACGGATGTGGGTGGCGTCGGATGCGCTCCGACGCTGGTTGATGTGCGGCTCGGCGGGCGCGTGGCCCGCCGAGCCGCGGGATGCGCCTAGTCCTCGACCCAGTCGAACGTGCGCGTGACGGCCTTCTTCCAGAAGCCGTACTCCTTGTCGCGCTGGGCCGCGTCCATCTTGGGCTGCCACTCCTTGTCCTTCGCCCAGTTGGCGCGAAGGTCGTCGACCGCGTTCCAGAAGCCGACCGCGAGGCCGGCCGCGTACGCCGCGCCGAGGGCGGTCGTCTCGGCCACCTGCGGCCGGATGACCGGCACGTCGAGGACGTCGGACTGGAACTGCATGAGCAGCTCGTTGTAGACCATGCCGCCGTCGACCTTGAGGCTGGTCAGTGCGACGCCGGAGTCGGCGTTCATCGCGTCGACGACTTCCTTCGTCTGCCAGGCGGTCGCCTCGAGCACGGCTCGAGCGATGTGGCCCTTGTTGACGTAGCGGGTGAGCCCGGCGATGACGCCGCGTGCCTCGCTCCGCCAGTACGGCGCATAGAGGCCCGAGAAGGCGGGTACGAAGTACACGCCACCGTTGTCATCGACCGTCCCCGCGAGGGCTTCGACCTCGGCCGAGGTCGTGATCATGCCGAGGTTGTCACGCAGCCACTGGACGAGCGCGCCGGTGATCGCGATCGAGCCCTCGAGCATGTAGGCGGCCGGCTGGTCGCCGATCTTGTAGCCGACGCCGGTGATCAGCCCGCTCTTGCTGGGCACGAGCTCGGTGCCGGTGTTCAGGACGAGGAAGTTGCCGGTGCCGTACGTGTTCTTCGCCTCGCCGACGTCAAAGCAGGTCTGGCCGAAGAGTGCGGCCTGCTGGTCCCCGAGGTCGCCCGCAATCGGGATGCCCTCGAGGTCGCCGACGCCGTTGCCATAGACCTCGGACGAGGCCTTGATCGCCGGCAGCATCGAGCGCGGGATGCCCATGAGCTTGAGGATCTCGTCGTCCCAGTCGAGGGTCTCGAGGTTCATCAGCATCGTCCGGCTGGCGTTGGTCACGTCGGTCACGTGGACGCCGCCGTTGACCCCACCGGTGAGGTTCCAGATGCACCAGGTGTCGATGTTGCCGAAGACCAGGTCACCGGCGTCGGCCTTGGCCCGGGCTCCATCGACGTTGTCGAGGATCCACTTGACCTTGGGGCCGGAGAAGTACGTCGCGAGCGGCAGGCCGACCTTCGGCCGGAGGCGGTCCTGGCCGCCGTCCTTGGCGAACTCGTTGACGATCTTGTCCGTCCGGGTGTCCTGCCAGACGATCGCGTTGTAGACGGCCTTGCCGCTCGTCCGGTCCCAGACGACGGTCGTCTCGCGCTGGTTGGTCACACCGACCGCGGCCAGCTCGGTGGCGGGGATGCCGGCCTTCTCGAGCGCGCCGCGGATCACTTCCTGGCTGCGCGCCCAGATCTCGGCCGGGTCGTGTTCGACCCATCCGGGCTTCGGATAGATCTGCTCGTGTTCCTTCTGATGGATGGCAACGACCTGGCCGCCGTGATCGAAGATCATGAAGCGGGTACTGGTCGTCCCCTGGTCGAGGGCGCCAACGTACTTCGGCATCCGGTTCCTCCTGTGCTGCCGGGTGCGGCGTTAGTCGCCGCGCCCGATGGTGTCGCGAAAGGCTTCCATGAGGATGGTGGCGCTGGTTGCCCCGGGGTCCTGGTGACCCGCGGAGCGCTCGCCCAGGTAGCTGGCTCTGCCTTTGCGGGCGACGAGCGGCGTGATGCGGTCGCGGCCCGCTGCCGCGGCCGTGGCGGCGGCAACGAGGGCGGCCGCCAAATCCGACTCGGCGCCTGCCTCGAGCGCCTCAACGGCAGGGGTGATCGCATCGACCATGGTCTTGTCGTCGAGATTCGCCTTGCCGAGCGCGACCATTCCGTCGAGCCCGGCCCGGAGGCCGCGGGCGAAGTCAGCGGGAGCGATCTCATCTGCCTCGCCCAGGGATGTCCCGAGGCGCAGGAAGAACGTGCCGTAGAGGGGTCCGGCGGCACCGCCAACCGTGGAGATGAGGGTCCGGCCGGCTTGCTTGAAGAGCTCGCCGGCCTGGCCGTCCCGGAAATCCGGGATTTTCTCCCGAACCGCGGACATCCCGCGATCCATATTGATCCCGTGGTCGGCATCGCCGATGGCCGAGTCGAGAGCCGTCAGCTCTTCGCGCGCGTCGCGAATGCGATCCGCGAACGTCTCGAGGGCTGCGGCCAGGTCAGTCGTGGCGATGCCCACCGGTCAGACGCCCCAGCGAAGCGCCGGGGTATGGACCGGCGCATCCCACAACCTGGTCATCTCGTCGTCGAGCTTGAGCAGGGTGATCGAGCACCCGGCCATCTCGAGTGACGTGATGTAGTCGCCGATCAGGTTGCGCTCGATCGTGACGCCGCGCCCGTCGAGGATCTCGGCGAGCTTGCGGTAGATGACGTACAGCTCGAGCAGCGGCGTGCCACCCATGCCGTTGACGAAGGCGAGGACGCGATCGCCCTGCTTGAACGGCAGGTCGTCGATGATCGGCGTGGCGAGCATCTCGGTGATCTCGTCGGCCGTGGCAAGCTTACGCCGTTCACGACCGGGCTCCCCGTGGATGCCGATGCCAATCTCCATCTCGTCGTCGCCGATCTCGAAGGTCGGCTTGCCGGCGGATGGAACGGTGCACGACGTCAGGGCCATGCCCATCGAGCGGACGTTGTCCTGGACCTTCTGGCACAGTGCCGTGACGGTGGCCAGGTCGGCCCCTTCCTCGGCGGCGGCGCCGACGATCTTCTCGGCCAGCACGGTCCCGCCGACACCACGTCGACCGGCCGTGTAGAGCGAGTCCTTGACCGCGACGTCGTCGGCGATGACGACGGCCTCGACATCGATGCCCTCTGCCTTGGCCAGTTCGGCCGCGAGCTCGAAGTTCATGATGTCGCCCGTGTAGTTCTTGACGATGTGCAGGACCCCGGCGCCCCCGTCGACGGCCTTGGTCGCCGCGAGCATCTGGTCCGGAACGGGCGAGGTGAAGACGGCGCCCGGACAGGCGGCGTCGAGCATGCCTCGACCGACGAATCCTCCGTGCATCGGCTCGTGACCGGAGCCTCCACCGGAGATGACACCGACCTTGCCGGATCGGGGCGCGTCGCGTCGCACGACGATGTTCGGCGCCTCGATCCGGAGGAGATCGGCATGAGCCCGTGCCATCCCGGCGAGTTCCTCGTCGACCAGACGGTCGGGTACGTTGATGAGCTTCTTCATCGCTGCTCCCGTGGTTCAGGTGGCGCGCCGAGGCGTCGCCGGGGATGGTTCGGAAAGTGGATCAGCCGGCGACCCGCATGATCAGGTTGGTCTGGAGGACCTGGAACGCGATCGCGGCGATGGCACCGCCCAGGAGCGGACCAATGACCGGGATCCACGAATACGACCAGTCCGAATCGCGCTTGCCGGGGATCGGCAGCACGAAGTGGGCGATGCGCGGCCCGAGGTCGCGGGCGGGGTTGATCGCGTAGCCGGTCGTCCCGCCGAGGGCGAGGCCGATGACCAGGACGAGGAACGCAACCGGCAACGGGCCGATGGCGAACAGTCCGCCGGTGCCGCCCATGTTCCCGAAGGAGAACACGACGAAGACCAGCACGAAGGTCCCGATGACCTCGCTCACGAAGTTCCACGTGGTGTTGCGGATCGCGGGGCCGGTGCTGAAGACGGCGAGCTTGAGGTTTGCGTCTTCCGTCTCGGCCCAGTGCGGGTAGTAGTGGAGGAAGACAAGCACGGCACCAAGGAAGGCGCCGACCATCTGGCCCACCCAGTAGACGACCGCGGTATCCCAGCCGATGCCGCCGTTGATCGCAACGGCCAGCGTGACCGCCGGGTTGATGTGGCCACCGCTGACCGGACCGGCGACGGTGACGCCGCTGAAGACCGCGAAGGCCCACGCCGTGGTGATGACGATCCAGCCGCTGTTCTGCGCCTTCGACTTGTTGAGCAAGACGCCCGCGACGACGCCGTCGCCGAGCAGGACCAGTGTTCCCGTGCCGAGTAGCTCGGCCAGGAAGATCTCTAAGCCATTCGTCGGCATATGGTTCCTCCTCGTCCTCCGATATACCCCTCAACGAATCGCGGACCACAACAAAAAAGTCCGCGCCTCGACAACACTGCCGAGACGGGACTTGTCAAAATCATGGTCCCGCGAGGTAGGGCACCTGATATCTAACGGATGTCGGTGGCCGTTGTCAAGAGGATTCGGTCCGGTTTCGATTCGGTTGCGGCGGAGCCGCTATCGGCGGGCGATTCCGGCCCCATGGGTCCCCCCGCCGGCCGCGACGCGCTCGGCGAGATCCGGCGCGATCGCGACCGCGTCAGCACGCTCGAGACACGCCTGGACCTCGTCCGGGGTGCTCAGGAGGCCGTACGCGACGACCGGACGCACGAGCAGCGCGACCTCCGACGGGAGCATGTGGGTCAGGACGAGCCCCGGGGAGATCACGGTCCCGATCCGGCCCGTGCGCGGGTGGCTCTGGAGCGATCGCCGGAGACCCGTGGAGTCGAAGGCGAGGACGTGGAGCAGGGCGAGGCCTCCCAGCGCTGCGAACGCACTGGCCGCCTGGGGTCGCCGGGTCAGGACGATCCGAATGGACAGGCGCCGGCGCAGGAAGTCGACCGCCGCCTCGTCCGAGCCGAGGCCACGAACGGTGTCGAGGTCGACCGCCGGCGGGGTCTCGGCGGACAACGCGGCGTCGATCAGCGCGGCGAGGTCCGTGTTGCGCAGCAGGATCGCCGCGTCGAGACCGGGCGGTGGACTGGTGCCGTTGCGGCCGGCGTCGGCGACGAGAAACCGCGGAAGGTGAATGGCGGAGTCAGCGACCATCGAGGTCCCACAACGCCTGGGAGCTCGTCGTCACGCCGATCGCACCCGCGGCCAGGACGGCACGGGCATCGAGGGGCGTCCTGATGAACCCCCCGGCCAGCATCGGGATGTCCAGCGGCGGGAGCAGGCCGGCGATGGCCGGGAGGATGACCCCGGGCAGGATCTCGACGATGTCCGGCCGCGAGCGCCCGAGTGCGGTGACCGCGGTGTCGAGGTGCTCACGACGCGACAGCAGCAGCCGGTGGATGGCGATCGCACCTTCATTGCGGATGACCGGCATCAACTGGCCATGCGAGGTGATCACGGCATCGACGCCGCTCCGGGCGAGCCAGGCGACGCCCCAGTGATCGGCCTTGAGGCCGTCGACGAGGTCGAGGTGTACGGCAATCAGCTTTCCCGCATCGTGGACGCGGCGGACCATGTCGTTCAGCTCGAGGCCGTTGCCGCGGAGGAGGAAGACGACCTGGGCGCGGGACGACAGCGCGGCACCGAGCCGGTCCGGATCCACGATTGCGGCACAGCAGGGCGCGGCCGCGATGCGTGCGACGAAATCGTTCGCCGACGATGCGGGGTGGGTGGTCATCGACTCCTGGGGTGTTGCGTGAGCAGGGACCAGCATACGCGAGCCGGGCGGTCTCTCGACCACCCGGCTCGCCTCGTGTGTGTGTCGCGGCGCCCGTCGGGGATCGTCTCGCCGACGGACGACCGGGCTACTTCTTCGGTTCGGTGCGCTCCCAGTGACTCTCGCCGGACGGCTGGCCGTGGCCGCTCAGGCCGCCGACCGCGGGGTCGTCGACCCCGGCCGGCCGGTCCTCATCGAGATCCGTGCGCGTCGTCTGCTCGGCGTCCGTCCCTGTGTTGTCCGGCGACCACTGGTGGCGGTTCCAGGTCTCGCCCTGCTCGCCAGCCGGCGGACCTTCCGTGTCCGGCGCCCACTGATCGCGATCCCAGTGCTGCCCTGGGTTCTTCTTGTCGTTCATCGATGACACCTCCTCGTCGGCGACCGGGTCGCCGACACGCCACCAGTGTCGTATCCCGCGGGCGTCCTCCACCTCTACGAGAGCCACCAGGCGTTGCAGCGACCGATCAACGGTCGAGCGCCACCTCGGGCGAGCGTCGTGGCTCGGCTGCCAGGCGAGCGACGACGGCCTGCGTGAGCGTCCACGCACGGGCAGGCTCGACGGGTGCCCGGATGCGGACCTGGTTCGAGGCGAACGAGACGTCACCCGGCCTGACCCCGGGGAGGCCGCCGTCGCCGAGGAGCCGCATCGCCGTGGCACGCGACAGCCCCGCGGCGAAGCGGACCACCAGCTGCCCGTCCTCGCGCGAGATCGACAACACCCCGGCCGCCTCCGCCACGAGACGAAGCTCGGCAACCTCGATCAGGCGAAGCACCGGGTCCGGCATCGGCCCAAACCGGTCGACAACCTCCTGGCGGAAGGCGGCAATGTCGGCGGCGTTCCGTGTCCGTGCGAGGCGCCGGTAGAGCTCGAGCTTTTGGGCCTCGTCGGGAACGTACAACTCGGGCAGGTGAGCCTCGATCGGCAGGTCGACCACGGCCTGTGGCAGCTCGAGGATCGGGACCCGGCCCTCGAGCTTCGCCTTCTGCTCCTCGACCGCGTCGGCCAACAGGCGCGAGTAGAGGTCGAAACCGACCGCGGCCATGTGGCCGGACTGCTCGCCACCGAGGATGTTGCCGGCGCCGCGGATCTCGAGGTCGGACAGCGCGATCTGGAAGCCGGCGCCGAGTTCCGACGCGTTGAAGATCGCCTGGAGCCGCTTGCGTGCCTCGTCGGACAGCCGCTCCCGCCGCCGGTAGAGCAGGTAGGCGTAGGCGCGCCGCGAGGACCGCCCGACCCGACCGCGGAGCTGGTAGAGCTGAGCCAACCCGAGTGTGTCGGCCCGGTCGATGATGATCGTGTTCGCGTTGGGGATGTCGAGACCGGACTCGATGATCGTCGTGCATACGAGGACATCCGCCGCCCCGTCGGCGAAGGCGAGCATCACCTTGTCCAGCGCCCCCTCGGTCATCTGGCCGTGCCCGACGACGAAACGCACGTCGGGCAACATCCGGCGGAGCTGTTCGGCCTGGGCCTCGATCGTCTCGACCCGGTTGTGCACATAGAACACCTGGCCGCCGCGGTCGAGCTCACGGAGGATCGCGTCGCGGACGAGTCCCGCCGTCGCCTCGGCGACCCGGGTCTGGATCGGCAGGCGGTCCTCCGGCGGGGTCTCGATGAGCGACAGGTCGCGGACGCCCGCGAGCGCGAGGTTGAGGG
>Ga0299914_10001374_pt1 | contig 16041 bp, 14 predicted proteins | sample RVTome_10_FD_201361 | JGI IMG/M metagenome (GOLD analysis project Ga0299914, IMG submission 201361) | Soil microbial communities from uranium-contaminated site in the Upper Colorado River Basin, Wyoming, United States - RVT153D57 (version 2) ...
CGCCCCGTATCCGCGGTCCACGAAGTCGACGTGCGCCGCATCCTCGGGCATCGCGAACAGCTCGCGCGCCGCGCGGTTGGCGTAGATCAGCGCAGGGCCGTCGAGCAGCAGCACGGCCGACGGCAGCTCTTCGAGCAGGCGTTTGCTGCGCACCCGCTCCTGGACGACCTCCTCGGCCTGGGTCCGCCGCGCCATCGCCATCCGGTCGATCGCCTCGGCCAGCTCCCGCCACTCGTGACCCCCGTCGAACAGGCGCTCGGCGCTGACGCGGTCCTCTGCCACGCGGTCCACCCGCTCCGCGAGCATGCGGGCACGGGCGGACACGACCGCGAGCACGAGCGCGGTGGCGAGCAGGCCGAGCAGCACCGCGAGCACGAGCGCGGCGACCACCGAATCGACCAGCACGCCGATCACCGCGGACAGCACGGTCAGCAGGGGCAGCACGACGACGAACAGCCGGCCCATGCCCCGGCGGGCGGCACCCTCGAGCAACCGCCGCATCAGCGGCCGGTAACCTCAGCCGTCGCGGAACTTGTACCCGACACCGCGCACGGTCTGGATGAGCAGCGGCTCATGCGGATCCTCCTCGATCCGTCCCCGCAGCCGCTTGATGTGCACGTCGAGCGTCTTGGTGTCACCGACGTAGTCCGCCCCCCAGATGCGGTCGATCAACACCTCGCGGGTCAGCACCCGTCCGGCGTTGCGCACCAGCAGTTCGAGCAGGGCGAACTCCTTGGGCGGCAGTTCCACCGTGCGGCCACGAACCGAGACCTCGTAGCGCTCGGCGTCGACACGGACGCCTGAGACCTCCACCGCCATCGCATCGGCGTTGCCCGGATCCTCACCGCTGCGGCGCAGCACGGCCTTGACGCGCGCGATCAGTTCGCGCATCGAGAACGGCTTGGTCACGTAGTCGTCGGCACCGACCTCGAGCCCGACCACCTTGTCGATCTCGGAGTCGCGGGCGGTCAGCATGATGATCGGCGTCTTGCTGTGCGAACGGATCCGTTTGCAGACCTCGGTGCCCGACAGTTCGGGCAGCATCAGGTCGAGCAGCACCAGATCCGGTCGCTCCCGATCGAACAGCGTCAGCGACGCCGCACCGTCGTTGGCCGCGATGACCTCGAAGCCCTCCTCGGCAAGGCCGAACTCGAGCGCCTCCACGAGAGAGGGCTCATCCTCGACCACCAGCACCTTGGGCATCCGCGACGAATTGTATGAAGACCGGGATACCCGGCGCGGCTGCAACCGCCGTGCATCACCGGATTTCACGCCGCGTTCCTCCATCGTTCGCGCGCCATTCATGCAACGCTCTGCCCGAACGATACCCGCCCGGCTCCGTGCGGCCCGGTCCACCATCCGAACACGCCGCACCGGCGGCCCCGGACGGGCATCCCGGTGCCCGGGGCGCACGGATGGACCTGCGGTCGACACATGTGGTTGATGCGGCGTCCCCACGGCCGACAGACGACGGGTGACATCTCTCGGACCCGGCCCGCTCGCCGCCGGACATGATCTGGACGGCATCCCGCCCGGCACAACGCCGCGCCGCAGCATCGTCGTGTGCGCGACGCCGGGTCTCCGCTCCGGCCCGCTGACCGCGGCGCTCGAGCGGTGTGGCGCCGGCGTCCCGATCGAGTACTTCGACATCGACGCCGTCGCGACGCCGCTCGTGCGACGCTGGCAGGTGATGAACCTCGACGAGTACGTCGCCGCGCTGCACCTCCACCGCTCCACCCCGGACGGCGTGTTCGGAGTGGTGCTGCAGTGGGCCCACCTGCGACGTCTGCACCGCCAGGTGGCGGGCGTGATGCAGTTGACCGCGGTGCGCACGCTCCCGATCATCGCCGCGATCGCGCCGTCGGCGCAGTTCGTGTTCGTCCGCGACGAAGCCATCGACACGCAGGCCGTCAGGTTGGCCATGGCCCGCGCGGCGTCGGGCACCACACCGAGCCCCCGGGACGTCGCGGCGCAACTCACGCTGATCGAGGCCACCGAGCACTCGTGGCTGCGGTGGTTCGACGACGCCGGCGTCGCCCCCGTTCTGCTCACCCTCGGTGACGGGCCGGCGTTCGATCCCCCACTGGCGCATCTGGCGGCCATGCTGGACCTGCAGCCACCGTCGACACAGCCGCAGACCGAGCAACCCCAGCCCGCGCTGTCACCAGCCGAACAGCACGTCCTGCGGCGCTTCCGCGCGGACCGCGCCGACGGTGTGCTCGAGATCGAACGGTTGGCGGCCGGCTAACCGAAGCGCCCGCTGATGTAGTCCTCGGTGCGCTTGTCGTTGGGGTCCCCGAAGATGACCTCGGTCCGATCGAACTCGATGAGGCGACCGGACCGCCGGTCGTGGCCCTTCTCGTCCTGCTGCACCTCGGTGGTGATGAAGGCGGTCATGTCACACGCGCGCGCCGCCTGCTGCATGTTGTGGGTGACGATCACGATCGTGTACCGACCGCTCAGGTCACGCATGAGGTTCTCGATCGCACCGGTCGCGATGGGGTCGAGCGCCGAGCACGGCTCGTCCATCAGGATCACGTCCGGCTCGACCGCGATCGCGCGCGCGATGCACAGCCGCTGCTGCTGCCCACCGGACAGTCCCAGCGCGCTGGTATCCAGCTTGTCCTTGACCTCGTCCCACAGCGCGGCATCGCGGAGCGACCGTTCAACCAGTTCGTCGGGGTCAAAGGTCATCCCGGTGACCTTGGGACCGAACAGGATGTTGTCGCGGATCGACTTGGGGAAGGGGTTCGGCTTCTGGAACACCATGCCGATGCGGCGGCGCACCTCGACCGGATCGACGCTCCTGGCGTACAGGTCCGCACCGTGGTAGCTGATGCTGCCTGCGACCGACGCGCTCGGGATCAGGTCGTTCATGCGGTTCAGGCACCGCAGCAACGTGGTCTTGCCGCATCCCGACGGCCCGATGAGCGCGGTGATCATGCGCTCGCGGATCTGCATGCTGACGTCGCGGATGGCGGGGAACTCGCCGTACCTGACAGTGACGTTGTCGAGGTCGAACACGACGTTGGCGTCGTCGCGGACGCCCGCACCGCGCGCCGCGGCCTGGCGCGCCAGCTCGTTGTCGAGCGGCTGCCGCCCACGTACGAAGCGATCGCCGTCCGCCGTCGCCACCGTGGTCCCCACCTCCGTCTCGACGGGATGCCTCTGCGTGCTCGTCTGCTCCATCTAGTTGCTCCTCGAATACCGGTTGCGCAGGATGATGGCGAGCGAGTTCATCAGTAGGAGCAGCACCATGAGCACGATGATCCCCGCTGACGCGACGTCGACCTGGAACTCCTGCTGCGGGCGCGACACCAGGTTGTAGATCTGGACCGGCATCGCCGAGAACGCGTCGTTGGTGTCCCACGGCACGTTGTCGGAACGCCGCGAGAACAGCGCGCCGACCACCAGGATGGGTGCCGTCTCGCCGATCGCCCGCGACAGCGCGAGGATCGTGCCGGTCAGGATGCCGGGCATCGCCTGGGGCAGGATCTGCCTGGCGACGACCTGCAACGGCGTCGCTCCCAGGCCCAGGCCGGCCTCACGCAGTTCCCCCGGCACCGCCCGCAGCGCCTCGCGTGACGCCACGATGATGACCGGGAGGATCAGCAACGACAGCGTGATGGCACCGACCAGCAGCGAGCGGCCCAGGCTGAAGAAGTAGACGAACACGCCCGCCCCGAGCAGGCCATAGACGACCGACGGCACGCCGGCCAGGTTCGAGATGTTCGCCTCGATCAGCCGCGTGAAGGGATTGGTCGGCGCGAACTCCTCGAGGTAGGTGGCCGCACCCAACCCGATCGGGAAGGACAGCACCGCCACGAGCGCCATCAGCGACAGCGTCCCGGTCAGGCCCGAGCGGAAGCCGAAGCGCTCCGGGAAACGTGACGCGTAGTTGGTGAACAGTGACGGCCGTAGGTTCAGCACGCCGTCGCGCAGGATGTCGACCAGGAGCACGGCCAACACGACGATGGCCACGGCGGTCGCCGCGAGCAGCAGGCGGTGGAACAGCCGTTCACGCCGCCTGCGTGCGGGAGGCTGCGCGAGGTCCTGCTGGGCCCTGCGGGCCAGCCGCTCGGGCGTCGACACGGCCGCCATCTCAGTAGGCCTCCCGGTAGCGGCGGACGAACCGTGCGGCGATCAGGTTGATGGTCAGGGTCATCACGAACAGCAGCGCCCCGACAGCGAAGATCGACTGGTAGGTCAACGACCCGCGTGGCGCCTCGCCCTGCACCGCCTGCACGATGTAGGCGGTCATCGCCTGGATCTGGTCGAAGGGGTTGTAGGTCAGGTTGGGCAGGTTGCCCGCGGCGATGGCGACGATCATCGTCTCGCCGATCGCGCGCCCCAGCGCCAGGATCACCGCGGCGACGATGCCCGACAGCGCCGCGGGCATGACCACCCTGGTCACGACGTGGCGCTTGGACGACCCGAGGCCGTAGGCGCCCTCGCGGAGCGCGGTCGGCACCGCCGACATCGCGTCCTCGGACAGCGAGGCGATCGTCGGGACGATCATGATGCCCATGACGATGCCGGCGCTGGCGGCGTTGAAGATCGACACATCCAGCGCGAGCCCGAACGTCGCGCGCAGCAGCGGCGTCATGAAGGTCAGGGCGAAGTAGCCCAGCACGACCGTCGGGACACCCGCCAGCACCTCCAGCGTCGGCTTGAGCAGCCGCCGGGTCCGCTGTGGCGCGTACTCCGAGAGGTAAGCGGCGCTCGCCAGACCCAGCGGCACCGCGACGATCAGCGCGATCACCGTCACCAGCAGCGTGCCGGCGACGAGCGGCAGGACTCCGAACCGGCCCTGCTCGACGCCGCCGAACGGCCGCCACTCGGTGCCCGAGAGGAACCCGGAGATCGTGATGCCCTCGTTGCCGAAGAACGTGGCCGCCTCGGTGAACAGGATGACCACGATGCCGACGGTCGTCAGGATCGATATCGCGGCGCAGACCCACAGCACCACGATGATGGCCTTCTCGCCGATGCGCCGGGAGCTCGCTTCCAGCGAGACCGGAGCACGCGGTCCGGGACCAACGCCCTGATAGCTCGTCACTCGCGTCTCCTCAGTAGGTCGCGGCGGTGGCACCACCGCAACCACCGCATGCGACACCGGGCGCGCCAGGCGAACGGTAGTCGCCTGGAACACCCGGTGCGTGAACACCACGTGAACGGGATCCGTCGGTTTGCTGGCCGAGGGGTCCGCCGCGCGTTCGCGGAACCGGATCCGCCGGATCAGGAGGCCGACTCCGATGCGTCGGCACTCGGTGCGGCTTCGCCCGCGATCGCGGCCTCGACGGCGGCGCGGGCCTGATCGATGTCCTCCGCGGGCGCCGGGATGTACCCGACCTGCTCGATGACGTCGTTGACGATGTCGAGGTAGAAGGTCACGAACTCCGCCACCTCCGGCCGGTTCTGCGCCGACTCGTTCTTGACGTAGATGAACAGCGGGCGGGTCAGGCCGTAGCTGTCGTCCTGGGCCGTCTGGACACTCGGGCCAACGCAGCCATCACCGGCGTCGTACTCGATGGCCTTCACGCCACCCTCGTTGTTGGTGTAGTAGGCGAACCCGAAGAAGCCCCAGGAGTACGGCGTGCCCTGGATGCCCTGCGCGATGATGTTGTCGTCCTCCGACGCGTTGTAGTCCTGGCGGGACTCCTCGATGCCGAGCGCGTCCTCGATCATGAAGTCGTACGTGCCCGAGTCGGTTCCGGGCGCGAAGATCTCGATCGGCTCGTCGGGGAACTCAGGGTTGACCTCGCTCCAGGTGCTGACACCGTCCGGACCGAAGATCGCGGTGACCTCCTCGGTCGTCAGGCACGAGATGCCCTCGGTCTCGGGATTGGTGACCATGGTCAGTGCGTCGGTGCCCACCCGGACCTCGGTGAACTCGATGCCGTTCTCCTCGCACAGCGCGATCTCCGCTTCGTCGATCGGCCGTGAGGCGTTGGAGATGTCGGTGTCGCCGGTGCCGCAGAAGCGCTCGAAGCCACCGCCACTGCCCGACACGCCCACGTTGACCGTCACGTCGGGCGCCTCGATGGCGTACTCCTCCGCGACGGCGTCGGTCAGCGGGCCGACCGTGGACGATCCGTCGATCTCGATGGCCCCCCCGCCCTCCGCGGGGGCCTCGGAGTCGCCGGTGTCGGCGGCGCCTTCTGAGACCTCCCCCGCAGGGGCCTCCTCGGCCGCGCTGTCGGCATCGCCGCCACAGGCGGCGAGCAACAGCGCGAGGATTGCGATCAGGCTCGCCAGTCGTAGGTTCCTCGTCCGGCGACGCCGGTGCCCCGTGTGTTTCGTGGATCCAGGCTCCGCGAAGTTCGCTCGCATGTGTTCGTCTCTCTCCTCGTTGACTGCAGCCATTTCTGGCGGCACCGGCTGACGGAGGAGAGACCGCGTGGTGACGGCGGAATGAACGCTTGATGGCCGGTGCCCTCACCTGGCGAGGTGATCAGTGCGCGATCATGTCGTACTGCGCGAGCTTGTCGGCGGTGTGCCGGGCCTTGATGTAGCGCACCGTGCCGGAGCGGCCACGCATGACGATCGACTCGGTGGTCGCGCCCGCACGGGAGTAGGTGACGCCGTCGCAGAGCTCGCCCGGCGTCACGCCGGTGCACACGAAGAAGGTGTTCTCGCTGGTCACCAGGCGCTCGGTGGTCAGCGACTCGTCGAGGTCGTATCCGCCGTCGATCGCCCGCTGGCGCTCGTCGTCATCGCGGGGCCAGAGGCGGCCGACCATCTCGCCGCGCAGCGCCCGGACGGCGCAGGCGGTGGCCACCCCCTCGGGCGTGCCTCCGATGCCGAGCAGCACGTCGAACGGCCGGTCGGGCATCATTGCGAGCAGGGCGGCGCCGACGTCACCGTCCATGATCAACCGCAACCGGGCACCGGCCTCGCGGACCTCTTCGGCGAGGTCGTCGTGGCGCGGCCGGTCGAGCATGATGACCGTGAGGTTGGACACGTCGGTGTCCTTGGCGCTCGCGATCGCGTTGAGGTTGTCCTCGACCGACGCATCGATGTCGACCACGCCGACCGCGTCGGCTCCCACGACCCACTTCATCATGTAGACGCACGGCCCCGGGTCGAACATGGTGCCGCGAGGCGCCACGGCGATCATCGCGATGGCGCCTGGGCGTCCCTCGGCCAGCAGGCGGGTGCCGTCGATCGGGTCGACGGCGAGGTCGACCTCGGGCGGCGTGCCGGTGCCGACCCGCTCACCGTTGAACAGCATCGGCGCCTCGTCCTTCTCGCCCTCGCCGATGACAACCACGCCGTCCATGGCCATGCCGTTGAGCATCTCGCGCATGCCGTCGACCGCGGCCTGGTCGCCCGCCTCCTTGTTGGCGTTGCCCATCCAGCGACCGGCGGCCAGGGCCGCGACCTCGGTCGCCCGTACCAGCTCCAGTGCCAGTTCCCTGTCCGGTTGTGCCATGGTGCTCCCCTTGTCGTCTCACTCCGCTCGACACCCGATCCGTCGGCGGTCGGCTCCTGACGGCCACGCTGGGAGCCTCAGCCGAGCATACGGCCGGTTTGGGCCCCATGGTCACTGTCCACAGCCGCAGCTCAGCCGAAACCGATCCAACCCTCCTTCGGATCGGTCAGGACCTCCTTCTCGGCGGCGGATCGTGGGAGCACGGTCGACAGGTATGCCGTCAGCGCGCGGTCGACGCCGACGTCCTGACCCTCGGTCTCGGACAGGTACCACTTGTGCTCGATGACCTCGTGGAACACCTCGACCGGTTCGAGCCGCGCCCGGTGCTCCTCGGGGATGGCGTCGACGACCTTGACGAAGACATCGTTCAGCCACCGGTACGCAGCGACCGCCTCGGGGATCGGCTGGCCGCTGTCGCGCTCCGAGGCCGCCCGGTAGTTCGTCAGGTCGTTGAGCAGGCTGCGCGCCTGGTTCTCCTGGGCCTGCAGGCCCGTCAGCTCCAGCAGGCGCCGGCGGTGGTGGCCACGTTCGGCGACGCTCATGCGCATGCGGAGGCGGTCACCGGCCTGCGTCGACTCCAGCTCGACCTCCTCGACGTCGAACCCGAGCTCGTTGAGCCGCCGCAGCCGCGCATCGATCTTGTACCGCTCGTCGACGCCGATGACGACGTCCCGGGTCAGCTCCACCCACAGCTGGTCGTACCGCTCCGCGAGCCGTTCAGCCGATTCGACCGGATCGGGATCCGGCGGCAGGTCGAGCTCGGCCTGCAGGTCCATGAGCCCGCCGGCCACGTTGAGCTGCGCGACCTCGAGATCCGACCTGCGCTGCCCGGGCGACAGCTCGGCGTGCCAGTCGCCGGTCTCGACATCGACGATGTAGGCCGCCAGCGCACCGGCATCGCGGCGGAACAGCGTGTTCGACAGCGAGCAGTCGCCCCAGTAGAAGCCGGCCAGGTGCATGTGGACCATCAGCAGCGCCAGTGCATCGAGCAGGCGGCTGTGCAGCCCGCGGATGCTGTGCGGGTCCGATTCGTCCTCGACCGCGGGACGGCGGTGCGTGAACAGCAGGCGGTACGGCAGCGAGTACTCGAGGTACCGGGTGATCAGGACGTCCTCGAGCCCGACCCGCCGGGCCACGCCGACCACCTCCACCACCGGCAGGCCGTCGTCGGCCATGTGCCGCAGCACCCGGTACTCGCGTTCGGCCAGTCGCGGCGGCAGTTCCTTGAGGGCGTAGAGCATGCCGTTGACGTTCACGAAGCGCACGACGTGACGGTGGATGCCGGCCGCGACCTCGACCAGACGGTCGTCCTTCCAGTCCTCCAGCGGTTCCGACCAGGGCAGATCGAGAAAGTCGGGGTGCCCTGGACGGGTCACGAGCCGCATGGCGGGCGGCGTCAGAGAAGGTCTCATGACACCGTCATACCCGATGGCGCCGGGCGGCGGCGGGGACACGGCGGTTTCCTGGCAGCTGCGACGGTCACTTTGTCGCATCGGGATGCATATCCGGGGGCGGGACGGTTAGGGTTGCCCATAGGCATCGTCGCGTCAGGCAGGCACCGCGCACGCGCCGGACGACTCGGAGCACGCAGAACACATGGAGGACCCCCTGGCGCGACTCGAATCGGAGCGGCGGGAGCCCGCCGGTGCGCGGCAGCGCTTGCAGGAGCAACTCCAGGTGCTCGACACACAGCTCATCGAGCTGGCGCGCGAGCTCGGCGAACGCGTCCAGCCGGCCACCAACGCCTTCCTCGAGGCCGACGTGCATGCCGCGTCGTCGTTCGAGGACGCCGACCAGACGATGACCCGGCGGTGCACCGAGCTCGAGGAGGCCGGCTACCTGCTCCTGGCCACGCAGAGCCCGGTCGCCGGCGACCTGCGGCGCACCATCGCGGTGCTGCGTTCGGCCAACGACGTGCAGCGCTCGGGCAACCTGCTGACCCATGTGGTCGAGTCGCTGGCGTGGGTGCACCCTCCGTCCCTGCCTCCGGAGCTGCGCGACAACATCCGTCAGCTCGGGGAGGTGTCGGCCGAGATGTACCTGCACGCCGCCACCGCCTGGGAGCAGCACGACGCGCTCGCCGCCGAGGATCTCGAACGTCGCGACGATCAGGTCGACCTGTTGCAGAAGGAACTGCTCAGCGAGCTGTACACCGGCGCGCAGTCGATCGAGGAATCGGTGTCGCTGGGCCTGATCGCCCGCTACTACGAACGCATCGCCGACCACGCCGTCGAGCTGACGCGCCATCTGACGTTCTTCCTGACCGGCGATCGGCTGGTCGACCGGATCGACACCAACTGAGACGCCCCGCCATCTGGCAGCGACGTGGCCGGCGGACCGGCCACCTCACGCCGGACTCAGCCCCGGCCGGGCTGGACCACCGCGTTCTCGTAGGCGAACACGACCGCCTGGACCCGGTCGCGCAGGCCCAGCTTGGACAGCACACTGGACACGTGGCTCTTGACGGTGGCCTCGCCGACGAACAACCGCTCGGCGATCTCTGCGTTGGTCAGGCCGGCCGCGACGACCCGCAGGACCTCCAGTTCGCGTTCGGTCAGACGCTCCAGGGCGGCACGGCTGGTGGGAACCGCCGGACGGCGCGCGAACTCCTCGATGATCCGGCGCGTCACCGACGGCGCCAGCAGCGCGTCGCCCGCCGCGACCTGGCGGACGGCGTCGATCAGTTGATCAGCGGGCGCGTTCTTGAGCAGGAACCCGCTGGCACCGGCCCGCAGCGCGGTGAACACGTAGTCGTCGCGTTCGAACGTCGTCAGGATGAGCACCTTGGGTGGCCGGTCGAGCGCGGTCAGCGCCGCCGTGGCCTCGAGCCCGTCCATGCGCGGCATCTGGACATCCATGAGCACGATGTCGGGATGTTCGCGGCGCGCGGCCCGCACCGCCTCCTCGCCGTCGCCGGCCTCGCCCGCGATCACGAAGTCGGGCTCGCTCTCCAGGATCATCCGGAAGCCCGACCGCACCAGTTGCTGGTCGTCGCACAGCAGCAGCCTGATCATGCGGGTCCCCGCTCACCGGCGGTCTGACGGTCGTCCTCGCGGTGGTAGGCGTCACTGGTCGGCAACGCGGCGAACACCCGGTAGCCCCCACCGTGGGCGAGGCCGTGCTCGAACCGTCCCCCGAGCATGGCGACCCGCTCGCGCATGCCGAGCAGTCCGCGGCCCGATCCGTTGGTCGAGCTCATCGCACCCCCCTGCTCGTTGCGGACCTCCACCTGCAGCGCATCTGTGGTGTAGCTCACCACCACCGTGGTCGGGACCGCGCCGGCATGCTTCAACACGTTCGTCAGCGACTCCTGCACGATGCGGTATGCCGACAGCGCCACCGATGACGGCACCGGGCGGCTGCGGCCGACCCACTGCAGGCGCACGGGCAGGCCGGCGGACGCCACCAACTGGTCGATGTCGTCGAGTGTCGGCTGGGGGTGCCCGTCGTCGGGCTTGTCGTTCTGGCGCAGGAACCCGACGAGGCGCTGCAACTCGCTGACCGCCTGGCGGCCCGACTCCTCGACCGAGGACAACGCGTCGGCGGCGCGTTGCGGATCGCTGGCGATGACCCTGCGGGCACCGGCCGCCTGCACCCCCATCACGCTGACGTGGTGGGCGACGACATCATGCAGCTCCCGGGCGATGCGCACGCGCTCATCGAGCACCGCGCGGCGCGCACGGTCCTCCCGCTCGGCGGCCAGCTGGTCGGCACGCCGGGCGAGCTCCGCTTCGTTGCGCCGTCTGGTTCGCTGCGCGTCACCAAGCAGCCAGCCGGTGACGAAGAACGCGAGGTTGAGCGCGATCGAGTAGCTGCTGAGGACGAACAGGTCCAGCCCGACATAGTCCTGCTCACCCCAAAGCTGCCACCCCAGCAGGACCATGGTCACGGCGACAACGCCACCACGGACCCGGTCACGCGCGGGATGGTGCGACAGCGCCCCTGCCGCGAACAGCGCCAGGAACAGCGCGATCGACGACATGGTGATCTCGTTGACCTCCGCCACGCGGTGGACCACGAACGCGGCGCCGACGATGATGAGGATCAGCAACGGAGAACGCCGTCGCCACGCCACCGGAAGGATCACCAACGCCGTCAGGGCGTACTCCGCCCAGAGGGGGACGCGCGCGGCGAACTCGCCGTCGGTGTCGAGATCGTTGGCGATGAACACCGACAGCGCGGCGAAACCCATCATTGCCAGGGCGACCGCCAGGTCGATGCGCCGTTCGCGCGGGCTCGTGTCGATCATGGCGTCAAGCGTACGCAACGGTCGGAACCGGCTCCTCCCCCGCCGGGACGAGATGCGAATCCGACGCGCAGCGGAGGTCAGGGCACCGGCGGGAAACTACGGTGCAGCACGTCGAAAGGAACGATCGTGCTCGAGATCAGCGGACTTCAGAAGCGCTACGGCGACGTCGTCGCGCTCGACGGTGCCAGCTTCTCAGTGGCGCGCGGCCGGATGCTCGGCTTCCTGGGCCCCAACGGCGCCGGCAAGACCACCAGCATGCGCGCGATCTTCGGACTGGTGCGCCTCGACGGCGGCGCACTGCAGTGGGACGGGCGACCCATCACCAACCCGGCACGGCTGGGCTTCGGCTACATGCCCGAGCAGCGCGGGTTGTATCCGAAGATGAAGACCAAGGAGCAGATCGCCTACTTCGGACAGCTGCACGGCATGAGCAAGGCGGCGGCGGTCGACGCCGCCGTCAGCTGGCTGGAACGCCTCGGCCTGGGCGACCGTCTCAACGATCCGATCGAGGCGCTGTCGCACGGCAACCAGCAGCGCGCGCAACTCGCCGCGGCGCTGGTGCACGACCCCGAGTTGCTGGTGCTCGACGAACCCTTCAGCGGACTCGACCCGATCGGCGCCGAGACCATGGCCGACGTGCTGCGCGAGCGGGCAGCCGCCGGCAGCGCCGTGCTGTTCTCCAGCCACCAACTCGATGTCGTCGAGGACCTCTGCGAGGACGTCGCCATCATCCACGAGGGGCGCGTCGTGCTCGACGGCGACGTTCGCAACCTGAAGGCCGCGTCGCCGCACCGTGTGCTGGAGATCGAGGTCGACGGCGACGCGGGCGACCTGCTCAGGCGACTCGACGGTGTGCGGTCCAGCACGTTCGACGGACACCGCTACCGCCTGCTGGTCGACGCCGACGCCGACGTCCGCGATGTGCTGGCAGAAGCCGACCGCAACCGCTCGGTGCAGCACCTGTCCTACTCCACCCCATCGCTCTCGCAGCTGTTCAAGGAGGCCGTCACATGAGCGTCAACGACCGCATCGCGACCAGCTCCGACCGTGCCGTGGCGGAGGGACCGGTCCCTGGCGGCAGGTCGCCCCGTGCCGCGCCGAACGTGCTCCGGCTGGTGGTTCTGCGCGAGCTCCGCACCAGGGGACTCAGCGGTTCGTACATCATCTCGTCGGCGGTCACGCTCCTGATCGTGCTCGGGCTCATCATCGTCCCGACGATCTTCGGCGACTCCACCACCACCTACCGTTTGGGGCTCGTCGGCGACGGCAACCAGCCGATCATCGACTCAGCCACAGCACTGGCCAACGCGCGGTCCACGGACTCCGACGCGCAGACGACCTTCGAGACGCGCGCGTTCGAGGACATCGCCGCCGCCGAGACGGCCGTCGAGGAAGGTGAGCTCGAAGCCGTGCTCGTTGACGGCGAGGAGCTCGTCATGGCGACCACCGGAGGCCTCGGTGGCTCCGACGTCCAGGACCTGGTCCAACAGGCGGCGGGCACCCGGCAGGTCGAGAGCCTGGTCGGCGAGGAGCGGGCGCCCGAGGTCGTGGATGCGCTGACCACCGACCCGCTGCAGGTGCGGGCGCTGTCGGGCCAGGATGCGCAGGAGAACGAAGGACGTGCCTGGATCGCCTACGGCGGGCTCGTGCTGACCTACATGATCATCCTCGGCTACGCCGTGTGGACGCTCAACGGCGTGACCGAGGAGAAGTCGAACCGGGTGATCGAGCTGCTGCTGGCCGCCGCCAAGCCCTGGGAGCTGCTCGCCGGAAAGATCCTCGGCATCAGCCTGCTGGGCCTGGGACAGTTCCTGGTGACGATCACGGCAGCCCTGATCGCAATCCGGGTGACCGGCGCGTTCGATCTGCCGGTCGTGCCGGTGGACATGGTTGCGACCCTGGTGCTGTGGGTCGTGCTCGGGTTCGGCATCTACATGGTGCTGTCGGGGGCGGCAGGCGCGCTGGCGTCCAAGCCCGAGGATGCGCAGAACGCGATGACGCCGATCAGCATGATGGCGGTCGGCAGCTTCTTCCTCAGCTTCGCGGTGCTGGACTCACCCGACGGGCTGGCCGCGACCATCGGTACGTTCGTCCCGTTCACCGCGCCGTTCGTGATTCCCATCCGTGCCGCCTTCCAGGTGCTTCCGCTGTGGCAGCACCTGCTGGCGATCGCGATCGCGCTCGTCACGACCGGAATCCTGCTGCGCGTCGGCGGACGCGTCTACTCGGGTGGCGCGCTGCAGTTCGGCGGCCGACTCAAGTGGCGAGAGGCGTTCCGCAGCGCCGAGCTGTAGGCACTCCCGCGTCTCCTGCCGATCCGGCCGGGTATCTCCGGTCGGATCGGTTACGTTCTTCCACCCAGCGACGGACAGGGAGGCAGGGTGTGAGCTTGGGTGACCTCGAGCGCGGGGCACCGGTGCCAAGTGCGACCGCGGAGGTCACCCTACGGCTCAACGCGGTCGTCGTGGCGGTCCACGACTCCACGCCGCGCCTGTTGACCGTGCCACACCGCGACCGCCTCCCGGCCCTGCCCTACGGGCTGCTGCACGACGACGACCGGACGTTCACCAGGGCGCTGCGCCGGTCGGTCGGCGAGCAGACCGGTCTGGAGCTCGGCTACATCGAGCAGCTCTACACCTTCGGCGACGTCGGACGTGAGCCCGGCGAGACCGCCCGGGCACTGTCGGTCGCCTACCTCGCGCTCGTACGGGACGCGCCGACGCAGCATGAGGCGCGCTGGATCGACTGGTACGACCTGCTGCCGTGGGAGGACTGGCGCGACGGCCGTCCGGCACTCATCGACGATGAGCTGATCCCGCGGTTGCGGGCGTGGGCGGCCACCGACCCAGTGGAGAAGGGACGCCGCAGCGAGCGGATCTCCATCGTGTTCGGCCTGGACCCGGCGTGGGACAACATCCGCGTGCTCGACCGCTACGAGCTGCTGTGGGAGGCGGACGTCGTGTCGGAGGCCGTGCGCGATCGTGGCGACGCGTCAGCGGTGACCGCGACTGATGACCGCTGGCAGGGCCGGCCACTCGCACTCGACCACCGCCGCATCGCGGCCACCGCGCTCGGGCGCCTGCGCGGCAAGCTGACGTACCGCCCTGTCGTCTTCGAGCTGCTGCCGCCGACGTTCACGCTGCGTACGCTGCAGAACGTCGTCGAGGCCCTGTCCGGCGTCAGCCTGCACACCCAGAACTTCCGGCGCCTGGTCGAACGCGGCGGCTTTGTCGAGGGCACCGGCGAGATCGATGTGCAGACCGGGGGCCGCCCCGCCGAGCTGTTCCGCTTCCGCCCCGAGGTGCTCCGGGAACGCCCGCGCCCGGGGCTGGGCATCTCCTGGCGCAGCTGATCGACACCGCCGTAGGTGAGCGGTCCGAAGGAACGACAACGCCCCGGCACCTTTTGCTCAGTGCTAGCATTTCATTGTGCTCACTTGTAGCAATAGGTGACAACCCACGGCGAACGAAGGCCCTGCCATGACGCAGACCGCAAGCAGCATGCCCGCGGCACTTGAGACCGTGATCCCGCCGGCCGAATGGTCCGTGCACCAACCGGTCATCGAACGGATCGCACGGCTCAAGCGCGAACGCGACGCGATCGTGCTGGCGCACAACTACATGACGCCGGAGATCTATCACAGCGTCGCCGACATCACCGGGGACTCGCTGGCGCTGGCACGCCTGGCCGCCGAGACCGACGCCAGCGTCATCGTGATGGCCGGCGTGCACTTCATGGCCGAGACGGCCAAGCTGCTCAACCCGGACAAGACCGTGCTGATCCCCGACCTGCGTGCCGGATGCTCGCTGGCCTCGTCGATCACCGGTGCCGACGTCCGCCTGCTGCGGCAGCGGTACCCGGGCGTTCCTGTGGTGACCTACGTCAACACGTCGGCCGACGTCAAGGCCGAGTCCGACGTGTGCTGCACCTCGGCCAACGCCGTCGAGATCGTCGAGTCGCTGGGCGTCGACCGCGTTCTCTTCCTGCCCGATGAGTTCCTGGGCCGCTGGGTCGCCACACAGACCGACGTCGACCTCATCCTGTGGCACGGCCACTGCGAGGTGCACGAGCGCTTCACCGCCGAGGAGCTCCGCGAGTACCGCAACAGCTGGTCCGGTGTCGAGATCCTGGCCCACCCGGAGTGCCCGCCGGACGTGCTTGCCGAAGCCGACTTCGTCGGCTCGACGTCGGGCATGATCCGCCACGTCGGGGAGTCCCGCCCGTCACGTGTCGTGATGATCACCGAGTGCTCCATGAGCGACAACGTCGCCGTCGAGTACCCCGACGTCGAGTTCGTGCGTCCCTGCAACCTTTGCCCGCACATGAAGCGCATCACGCTGAACGGCATCGCCGACGC
>Ga0299914_10001375_pt1 | contig 16038 bp, 16 predicted proteins | sample RVTome_10_FD_201361 | JGI IMG/M metagenome (GOLD analysis project Ga0299914, IMG submission 201361) | Soil microbial communities from uranium-contaminated site in the Upper Colorado River Basin, Wyoming, United States - RVT153D57 (version 2) ...
TGGACGCTATGTGTCGTATCGTCGACAGCCGGCCGGCGCAGGTCTATGCCCGACTCGGGTCACCGGTTCCGGGTGCCATCGACGATCTGGGCACGGCCCATCTCGAGTTCGCCAACGGAGTGCATGGCGTGCTCTCTGCGGGCTGGGTCAACCCTTCGGCCTCTCCTCGGTGGTTGGAGGTTCGCTTCGAAGTTCTCACCACCACACACACGTTCGTGGTGTCTGCTCCATATCGGGAGTTCGAAGTTGTCACCAACGAGCATCGTCATCTCGTGCCCTGGTTCCGCGACGATCTGGTTGCTCACGTCGACGACTTCGCGGCCGTGATGTCCGGCAATCCTCCTACGGTGTCCGGTCTCGATGGGCGAACCAACCTCGCTGTGCTCCTCGCCGCCTATCGCTCGGCCGACACCGGTGAGCCGGTAGCCGTCCCGGCATGACTCCCACCGACAGGATCCGCAGCCTTCTGGAGGAGTTGTTCGACGATGACGTGGCCAGGTCCCTGACGGAACGAATTCGGTCCCGATACCCCGCCGCACAACCAGATGGACGGGGGCATGGGTTCGGGAGCTCTGACTCCATCCTCATCACGTATGCCGACACCTTGGGCTCCGCCGCAGACACACCTCTCGCCACATTGGGCCGGTTCGTCGACGAGCAACTGCCGGAGGTCAGTCACATCCATCTCCTTCCATTTTTCCCCTCGTCTGGAGATGGCGGCTTTGCCGTGGTCGACTTCCGCCAGGTCGACCCGAGTTTGGGGACGTGGGACGATGTCACCGCGCTCAGTGAGCGCCGCCGTCTGATGGTTGACCTGGTGCTCAACCACATATCGACTGAGAGCGAGTGGTTTCAGAGGTTCCTGGAAGACGATCCCGAATATCGGAAATGGTTCCATGTGATGGGGACCGGAGCAGACCTTGGCGACGTGTTCCGGCCTCGGACTCACCCTCTGCTCACCACCTTCCCAACACCCCGCGGGGAGGTGGCGGTGTGGACCACGTTCTCGCCTGGGCAGGCCGACCTCAACTTCTCCCACCCGCCAGTCGTGGAGGAGATGGTCGACATCATGATGACCTACGTCGTCCGTGGCGCCTCGGTGATACGCCTCGACGCCGTCGGCTACCTGTGGAAGGAACCGGGAACTTCCTGCCTTCACCATGCCAGCACCCACACCGTGATCAAGCTGTTGCGCGCGGTGCTCGATCACGCAGCGCCTCATGTCGCCCTGGTGACCGAAACCAACGTGCCGCATTCAGACAACGTGTCCTATTTCGGTTCGGGGAACGACGAGGCGCAGATGGTCTACAACTTCTCCCTACCGCCTCTCGTTCTGGACGCATTCCTGAGACATGACACCACGGTCCTCACCGCATGGGCCACCGGTCTCGGCGGGCACCGGCATGGCACGTTCCTCAACTTCCTGGCCTCACACGATGGGGTCGGGTTGACACCGGTACACGGGCTCCTGCCCGCCCACGCCAGCGAGGACATGGCTCAACGGGTGGTGGAGGCGGGTGGTCTCTGGTCGGGCCGCACCGCGCCAGATGGCGCGGTCATGCCCTACGAGCTCAATATCGCCTTCATCGACGCCTTGGCCGGGGGGAGGGAAGACAACAGCCACGAGGCCGCCCGCAGGTTCCTGGCCGCGGTGTCCATTCAGATGATCCTGCGCGGGGTGCCAGGGGTGTACATCCACTCTGCATTGGGAACACGGTCTTGGTGGGAAGGACCCGAGCTCACCGGGCAGGCTCGCTCCATCAACCGCCCAACATTGGATGTGGAGGATGTGACCAAGGAACTGGGCGACCCCCAGTCGACCCGAAGCGTGATCCTGGCCGGGCATCGGGCCATGCTGACAAGCCGGAGCGAGAGTGGGGCCTTCGATCCGTTCGGAGATCAGGTAGTCCACGACTCGGACCCGGCCGTCTTCTCGCTGACCAGGAGCAGCCGGGAAGGGGAGGTGTGGTGTGTGACCAACGTCACCGCTGACGAGGTGGCTGTGGAACCACCATCCGGCTGGTCCGGACCTCGCCATTGCCTTCTGGACGGCTCCATCGAGGAGGGCGTCTGTCATCTCCCGCCCTACGGATATCGCTGGTATGTGAGGTGACTCCGACCTGGGAAGCGGTTCATCGATTCCTCGACCTCAATTGGAAGGAAGAGGGCGGGTACACCGCCCCCAACCCCAACGTCTACCCGTGGCGATGGCTCTGGGACTCCTGCTTCCACGTGTTGCTGTGGTCGCGGCTGCGCCCGGAGCGCGCCCTCCAGGAGCTGGAAGCGGTCTTCAGCCCACAGGACCGGGCCACCGGGTTCATTCCCCACGTGCACTATGGGGGTGACCCCGGCTTCGACCAGACCTTGTGGGGTCAGGAATCGGTGTCCACCATCACCCAGCCTCCCATGTACGGCCATGCCATTCGCATGATGAGCGATGAAGGTCTCGATGTGCCCGAAAGACTCCTGGCGGCGGCCCGCCTCGGGATCGACTTCTTCATTCAGCGAAGAAGACACCAGGGTCTCATCTTGGCGTTGCATCCATGGGAAACCGGTTGTGACGACAGCCCTCGTTGGGATTCCTGGGTGCACAGCCCCTACACGCGGCACGGCTTTGCTCTGGTCAAGGGCCGCCTGGTAGGTGCCCTACAGCTCGATGGAGGCGTGGCGGTGGACAGTGACCTTTTCCGCGTGGGGTCGGTGGCGTTGACAGCCCTGGTGGCCTTCAACGCCCTGGAGTTGGTTCGAGTGACGGGTGACACCGGGCTGGCGGCCGAGGCCGTGGCCCTGACAGAAGGCCTCCAGGCCCAATGGGACGAGGGACGGGGCATCTGGGTGGACGGGGGACCCGATCCCCGACCATCGGGACGAGCGTTGACTCTCGAGGCTTTCCTGCCCCTATTGGTAGATGACAGTCATTGGGATCGCGCCCGCACGATCATCCTCGATCCAGCGCGATTCGATAGCCCTTACGGTCCTCGTCAGGTCGATGCCAGCCGAGACGACTATCGGTCCGACGGATACTGGAGGGGTGCCGCCTGGCCCCAGCTCAACTATCTGCTCTGGGTCGCTGCTCGGCGGCATGGCGACGCGGAGTGGGCGGCGCGACTGGCGGAGACCACGCTGGCCGGGGCCACCGCTTCGCGATGGTCCGAGTACTGGGATCCAGAAACGGGGATCGGCTATGGCGCCTCCCCCCAGTCGTGGGCTGGTCTTGCCGCGTTGATGACCGACGACCGCTGATTCGACCGAGATGAAAGTGGCGCCAACCGCGCCTACAGCGCCGTGTTTGAAGCGCCCGAAGACCCTCGGACCGGCCAGTAGGACTTGAAGCCTGACTACGACCAGAATCTCGAGGGTGTCTATCTCCTCACCGAAGTCGACTCGACTGTCACCTCGCCTCATCGATGTGGTTCTGAGCGTGGCATTGACCGTGGCGGTTGCCATTGGGATCAGCGTTGCGCCGGAGCAGGATGGGCCGCCAGCGACCGCCGCCTACCTATTGGCGCCCATCGTCGGTGGCCTCGCTCTGTTTCGAACTCGCTGGCCGCTTTGGATACTGCTGGCAACGGCGGTCAGTGTCCAGGTCTACAACCTGCCCGACAACCCGGGGATCTTCGCCGCGGTGCCATTGTCTGTCGCCTTGGCTACTGCGTGGGCCGGGGGCCGTCGACTTGCCTCCCTGCTCGTCACGCTCTGGTTCATCGTCGGGCCGTTGGTCTTTTTGATTCTGGCCGATCTTCCGGAGGATTTGAGGCTTCGGTTGGTCAACGGTCTTGTTTCCGACGTGGCGCTGATGGCCGCGATCCTTCTGCTTGGCGAAGCAGTGAGGAACCGTCGCGCCTTGAACAGAGAGCACACGCTTCTTCTGGCGGAGCAGCAGCGCTCTGAAGCGCTATTGCTGAACGTCCTGCCTGCCTCAATTGCAGTCCGCTTGCGTCAAGAGGAACACCTGATCGCCGACCAGTTCGATGATGTCACCGTGATGTTCGCCGACCTCGTCGACTTCACTCCGAGTAGTGAGAGTGTGGATGCCGATGAGCTGGTTCGAGAGCTCAATGACTTGTTCTCGGCCTTCGACCGTCTGGCTCAACGACATGCCTTGGAGAAGATCAAGACGATCGGGGACGCATACATGGTGGCTGGCGGGCTGCCCGAACCACGTCCCGATCATGCTGAGGCTGTGGCGGATTTGGCCTTGGCTATATGTGATGAGGTGGCGGTCCACCTCGACCCGACGGGCCGGCCGCTGGCGATTCGGGTCGGTATCGACACCGGACCCGTGGTCGCCGGTGTGATCGGCGAGCACAAATTCTCCTATGACCTGTGGGGCGACACAGTCAATACGGCGAGCCGGATGGAGTCGCACGGCGTGGCCGGGAAGATCCAGGTGACGGAGCGCGCCCATCAACGTCTCCGCGACAAGTATGTGTTCGAGCGAAGGGGTGCCATCGACGTGAAGGGCAAAGGCGAGATGGTTACCTGGTTTCTCATTGAGCGAATGAAAACCGGTTGACCACCTCAGTCGGTCGGTGGCCCACTTCTCATTCGGCGGGTCCCGCTCGGGCTCTCCCACGTAGACTGCCTGGGTGGCGCTCCTCGAGGTCGACGGTGTGGTCAAGCGGTTCGGGGGGGTGACCGCGGTCAACGGGTTCTCGTTATCCGTAGAGGCGAGCCAGCGGATGGCGCTCATCGGGCCCAATGGCGCCGGAAAGTCCACCCTGATGAATGTGCTCTCGGGTCTGCACCACCCCGACGAGGGTGAGATCCGGTTCGACGGCCAGCCGATTCACAGACTTCCTCCTCCGCGTATCTCCCTTTCCGGGGTGGGGCGAACTTTTCAAATTCCCCGGATCTTTCGTCGTCTCACCGTAGGCGACAACGTCTTGGTCCCGGTTGCCCACGCCGCCGAGATCAGCGGCGACGTGCGGGACCGGGTCAGGGAACTGCTGGCACTGGTCAAGCTGGAGGACAAGGCCGGACAGTACGCCAGTGAGTTGTCGGGTGGCCAACAGAAGCTGCTCGAGTTGGCCCGGGCGCTCATGGCCAAACCGAAGCTCGTTCTCATGGATGAGCCGTTCGCCGGAGTGCATCCAGAGCTGAAACGCACACTCATCGATGCCATCAGGTCCACCAACGAGGAGCAGGGGACCACCTTCCTCATCGTGAGCCATGAGATGCCGGTGGTCTCTGCTCTGTGTGAATGGGTAGTGGCCATGCACCTGGGAGCGAACTTCCTCGCCGGCGTTCCCGACCAGGTGCTCGACGACGAGCGGCTGGTCGACATATACCTGGGAGGGGAGGCAGACGATGCTGATTCGTTGTGAGGACCTCACCGTCGCCTACTACGCGGACATCCACATCCTCCTGGGTGTGAGCATGGAGGCGGAGGAAGACAGGATCACGTGCATAATCGGGCCCAACGGCGCCGGGAAGTCCACGCTTCTCAAAACGCTCTTCGGCTACCTCGTGCCCCGGTCCGGCAACGTGTATCTCGACGGCCGAGACATCACCGCCGTTCCCGCCCAGGATCGCATGCGGATGGGGATCGGATACGTCGACCAGTTGCACAGCGTTTTCCCGGAGATGTCGGTGGACGAGAACCTGGAATTGGGCGCTTGGACCTTCCGACGCGACCACTCCCGCATCGAAGAGGCCAAGAACAGGGTCTACGAACAGTACCCGGTGCTCTCGGATCGTCGGCTGTTGCAAGCGGGGCTCCTCTCAGGTGGAGAGCAGAGGATGCTGGAGATCGCCCGGATCCTCATGCCCGACCCGTCGCTGATACTGCTGGACGAGCCCTCGGCCGGGCTATCGCCCAAGATCACCCGGGAGATCTACGACGACATCATCAGGCTCAAGGAGGTCGGCAAGACCATCCTCCTCGTCGACCAAAACCTGAGGTCGGCGGTTCCCCGTAGCGACTATCTCTATGTCATGGAATTTGGAGAGATCAGCGCCCACGGGCAAACAGCCGAGCTCGGGGACGATCTGAGGACCATCGTCTCCGACTGGCTTTCCGTTACTTGAGCTTGGCCCGCAGCCAAGGCACACGGTCTTCGACGAACCCAACGATCCCTCGGGGCATCCAGAGCACCACGATCACCAGGACCACCCCGAACATGGGTAGGTACAGATAGGGGAAGCGCACCCAGAGGAAGTCGCGCACCAGGTAGAGCGCTCCCGCGCCCAGGACCGGCCCGATGACGGTGCCTGCCCCACCGAGGAATACTCCGGCCACCATTTCCACAGTCACGACGTTGGCGAACACGAGCTCGTTCGAGGTGAAGGCGACGAACCAGTAGTCGATCGATCCGGCGGTGGCGGCGACATATGCCGATACGCCGAAGGCAGCCAGCTTGTATCGGGTGGTGCGCACGCCCATCACCGATGACGCCACCTCGTCGTCGCGGATGGACTTGAGGCCCACACCGAAGCGGGAGTTCCCCAGCCACACGGTGAAGACGATCACCACCACCAGCAGCCCGACCATGCCGTAGTAGGCGGTGTGCGGGTCGTAGATCTCGGGACTGGGGATGCCAAAGGCGCCGCCGGCGAAATCACGGGGGAGGTTGAGGACGATCAGACGGGTGGCGGCATTGAACGAGAGCATGGCGATGGCGAAGTAGGCGCCCCGCAGTCGCAGGGCGGGCAGGCCCACCACCACCGCGATCGCCGCCACCAGCAGGGGGCCGATGAAGACCCACAGCGGCACCGGGATGCCGATTCCCAGCATGCCGATGGCTATTCCGGCCACGTATGTGCCGAGTCCGTAGAAGACGACGTGCCCGAAGTCGATATATCCGGTGTATCCGGTGATCAGGTTGAGACTGAGGGCGAGGACTATGGCCTTCATCAGGTTGAACCAGAACACCAGGGACGTCCCAGGCAACAACGGTTGCAGTGCGATTACGAACGCGGCGACCACCCCGGCTCCCATCAGCACCAGGTTCACGGTCCGGGCCGGGTCTCTCCTATCGATGAGGAGCGGCCTCTCCTCGACGGTCTTCATCGGGATCGCAGCGGCTTGAACAGTCCCTGGGGACGCACGATGAGCACCAGGAACAGCAGGACGAAAGCCACCGCCGGGGATAGGGCGAAGGTGATCCAGAGGGTGGACATGCTCTCGGCCAGCCCGAGGACGATCCCCGCCACCAGGGCGCCCAGCGGATTGCCCAGGCCGCCCAAGACCACGACGGCAAATGAGCGTCCGGCGTAGGCCACCCCCAGGGAGGGACTGAGTGGACTGATCATTGCGATCAAGGCCCCGGCCACCCCGGCATAGGCCAGGGCGATGCCGAACGAGACCGCCGACACCTGGTCTGGATCGATGCCCAGGGCTCTTGCAGCATCGCGGCTCTGGGCCACGGCCCGGATCGCCTTGCCCCAGTAGGTCTTCCGGAAGAACCAGAGCAACCCCAGCACCAGGCCCCCACCGATCAGGAATGCCGCCAGTCGGGTTCCGGGCACCGCCACGCCCATTATCTGCAATGTCGGCAGGGGGATGGGCAGGGAGCGGAAATCCGAGCCCCACAGGTAGGCGGCGATTCCATAGATGATGGCGGAGACTCCGAAGAAGAGCACCAGGGACATCAACTCGACCTCGCTACGGCGGATGAGATGGCGGACGAGGAACCGGTACAAACCCATGCCAAGGAGGAATCCCACCGGGATGAGCAGCGCGAGGGCCAGGAACGGGGGCAGGGTCTGCAAGGACACCATCACCCAGGTCATGTACGCGAAGAAGATGAGCATGTCGCCATGCGACACGTTGACCACCGACATGACCCCCCACACCAGGCCCAAGCCGAGGGCGGCTATCCCGTAGACGCCACCGATGAGAAGGCCGTTGAGGAGGACTTGAGCTTCCATCGACCCTCAGACCCTCCTCAAGGCCCTCTCCTCATCTATTCGTTCGCCGGGTAGACCGGGTCGGCATTGGCGAACTCGCTTGGAGCCACGATCACCTTCTCCCCGTCCTGCCACTGGATCGTCACCATGTCGTGACCGACCTGGATGAGGGTCTCGGGGTCGATGGCATATCCGCCGCCAAACGTTTGGATGTCCAGCTCTTTGAAGGCGTCGATTACCGCTGCAGTCTCCACGGTGCCGGCGTTTTCGATCGCTTGCATCAAGGCGAGCCCTGCGTGGAACACCAGGCCGCCGCGGTAGTCGGGCTCGTATCCGAACTCGTCAGCGAACTGCTGGGTGAACTCCTCCGGTGTGATCTCGGGGCCGACCCAGTTGTCCGCATCGAAAGCAGCCGGGTCCACAGCCTGTGAAGTCTCCCATTGGGCCGGGCCAAAGGTGGCCCGTGCAGACTCGCCCAGCTCTTCCCACCAATCGGTGGTGGCCGCACCCGACCCGAACGACGCCGCCATCGGGGTGATGCCCAGCTCGTCCATCTGACGGGCGGCGAGAGCGCCGTCCTGGAAATGGGCCGAGACCAGGATGACGTCAGGGTCGGTGGCCCAAGCCTGTGTCAGGATGGGGGAGAGGTCGGTGGCTTCCACCGGGTACTTGTCGAAGAACACCACTTCGAGCCCCAGTTCCTCGGCTTTGGCCATAGCCCCTTCCGCCTCGGACACCGTGAACGGGTCGTCCTTGTACACGATGGCCACGGTCTCGGCGGCGGGGTCAGCCCCCGCCACAAATTCGAGCAGGCTGTGGTCGTACTGGCTGGCGGGGGTGTAGACACCGACCACCCTGGTGAATCCCTGAGTCCAGATGTCATCGGAGCTGGCACCCCAGGCCATTGTCGCCACGTCGAGCTGTTCGATCAGCGGCCCTTGGGCCAACGTCAATCCCGAAGAATACGAAGCGAACATGAAGTGCGCCCCGTCCTCTTTGACCAGCTTCTCAAAGAGACGGAGGGCCGTGTCCTTGTCACTGCGATCGTCGCCCGAGACGATCCGCACCGGCAGCATCGTGCCGCCGACGTCGATTCCGCCCTTGTCGTTGTTCACCCAGTCGGCCCACATGTTGAGGCCGTCGAGTCCCTGCTTGCCCAGCGCCTCATACTGACCGGTCAGGGACGCCGGGATACCGATCACAATCTCCTCGGGCAGCTCCTCGGCCATACCCTCGGTAGTGGTGGGCTCCGCCTCTCCCTCGGTGGTGGCCGCCCCCTCCCCGGCAGTGGTGGTAGGAGCCTCTGGCAGCTCCTGTTCGCCTTCCCCCCCGCACGCGACGAACAGCATCGAGAGGGCGAGGAAGATAGCCAGCGACGTTCGCTTCATGAGACAAACCTTTCGCTCGTGTTCGAAGCTCGTGGCTTCGACCATGGCGACTATACGCCGACGCGTTGCCGGCGTACGGTCGGTTCTCCTGATCGGTGATGCGATACTCAGCGCATGAAGATCGCGGTGCTCGGCGGAGACGGCGTCGGGCCAGAGGTCGTCGCCGAAGCAGTCGGGGTGCTGCGAGCGGCGGCGGGAGCCGGCGCGTTCGAAGCTGAGATCACAGAGTTCTCTTGGGGCAGCACGCGGTACCTGGAGCACGGGGAGATGATGCCTCCCGATGCCTTGGACCAGCTCCAGGTGTTCGATGCCATCCTCCTCGGAGCTGTGGGCTCACCGCTGGTACCCGACCACGTCAGCCTGCGGAAGATGCTGCTGCGGATCCGGTTCGGCTTCGACCAGTACGTCAATGTGAGACCGGTCCGGCTCCTGCCCGGAGTGACCTCGCCATTGGCCGGGAACCACCGGGTCGACGTCGTCTTCGTCCGGGAGAACAGCGAGGGTGAGTATGCGGGGCTGGGAGATCGCCTCTTCCCGGATACTCCCCGAGAGATCGCCTTGCAGACTTCGGTCTTCTCCCGCCGCGGTGTGGAGCGTGTGGTCAGGTGGGCCTTCGATCATGCTCGCGATACCGGTCGTCACCGGGTAACCAGCGTCAGCAAGGGGAACGCCCTCAACTACAGCGCGGTTCTCTGGGACGAGGTCTTCGCCGAGGTAGCCGCCGCCTATCCCGATATCGAATCAGACTCGGTCCTGGTCGATGCAGCTGCCATGTATCTGATCACCCAGCCGGAGCGTTTCGACGTGGTGGTCGCCTCCAATCTGTTCGCCGACATCCTCACCGAGATCGGTGCCGCGCTCCAAGGAGGTCTGGGGCTCGCCGCCAGCGCCAATCTCAATCCGGAACGGGTGTTTCCGTCGATGTTCGAGCCCGTCCACGGCTCCGCCCCCGACATCGCAGGCAAAGGGATCGCCAACCCCTTGGGAGCCATCTGGAGCACCTCGTTGCTACTTGCCCACCTTGGGTATCCGAGGGCGGCGGATGCGGTGCTCGGGGCGATCGAATATGTCCTCGGCGACATGAGACTTGGCACGCCGGATATGGGTGGCACCTCAACCACTACGGAGCTGGGCACTGCAGTGGCCGACAAGGCCGCCGAGCTGCTCTCTGCATCGTCCTGAAACCTACGCCGAAGAGCCGTCCGTTCAGGTCAGGGAGGAGACTTCGAACGTCACGTTTCCTCCCCCAGGAGCGGAGCGACGTTGGGGGAGGTGGCCCGGAGGGCCGGAGGGGGTTCTTGGGCGCGGCGACTGAGCTGTCAGCGGTCGGCGTTCAAAGGATTGCGCTCCCCAGGAGGCTGGGGTCGACGTTGCTCCCTGTGATCACCGAGACGACTGCTGCGCCCTGGAACCGTGCACGATGCTCCATTAGAGCGGCTATTCCGGCGGCGCCCGATGGCTCGGCGAGGATGCCTGTCGTTTCGATCAGTATTCGCATCGCAGAGATCATCGTGTCTTCGTCGACCGACAGGATCTCATCGACCGCGATGCTCACCTGCTCCAGCGCACCGGCGACGGGTTTGGTAATCGACAAGCCGTCGGCAATGGTTTCGGCCGGTCGCTCCACTGGCGTACCAGCCGCCACCGAATCTGCCATCGCCGGGGCGTTGCGTGCCGTTACCCCCACCACTCGCGTTGCCGGGGAGTTGGCCTTCAGCCACGAGCCGACACCCGTGACCAGGGCGCCGTCGCCGATCTGCACCAGTACGACGTCTGGGTTCAGGCCGGCCATGGTCATCTCCTGTGCCATGGTGCCGGCGCCGGCTGCGATCTCGCGGTGAGCCCCGTCTTCGATGAAGGGTGCACCGGTCCGCTCGGCGGCTTCCCGTGCGACGTCCGCCTCGTCGGCGCCGGCGTCGACGAGGTGCACCACGGCGCCGAGTCCGCGCATGGCCTTCACCTTCAGCGGGTTGGCGTCGCTCGGGGAGAAGACAGTGGCGGCGATACCGCGGCGGCGGGCGGCCCATGCGATGCCCTGGCCGAAGTTGCCGCTCGATGCTGTGATCACCGCCGGCGGGGGCGGTGCGAGCGCGGCCAGCACCGCTTCGGTTCCTCTCCCCTTGAAGGAGCGGATCGGGTTGAGGGACTCGACTTTGAGCGTGACCGAGCAACCAAGCATGGCGTCCAGAGCCGGGTGAATCATCAGCGGAGAGTCGAGGAACACTGGATCAATGACGGCACGTGTGGCCACGATCTCCTCGGCCTCAACCAGAGTGGCCATCCCTCGTGCTCTATACACACTGTTCGCCTGGCAGCGGCTTCGTCATACTCGATACCTTGCCAGAATTCACCTGGGTGCGCGCCAGACGTTTCCCGTCTCGCCACTCCGTCTGTGCCACGTATATGTCACGTGACTACTCAGACGACGGGGAGGCTGCTACCAACGCCGTGAGATGCGGTGAGGGCAAATGTGAGCGATCGGGGGGTTGGCGTCCGGGATCAGTCACGAGGCTCGTCCAGTATCAGGCCATCACCACGCTCGGACGCCCGATGCGCGGTTGAACATGACCTGGCCCACTCTTCGCGGGTGAGTGCGTACTCGACTTCGCCCGCTTCGGACCCCGCGATCGGGTCCTCCCAGTGGAGATGGAAGTTCCGGACGAATCTGAGGCCACAACGCTCCATCACACGTTGGGACCGCCGATTGACCGACATCGTCTGAGCCCAGACACGGGAGGCACCGAGCGAATCGAACCCGTAGTCGATCAAGGCACGACTCCCTTCGGTCGCGAGACCTCGACCCCATGAGTCGACCGAGAGCCTGTATCCCAACTCGTACTCACCCGTATCGGATGGCCGAAGCGAGAACCAACCCACGAAGTGCCGGGGCGCTCGTTCCCACGCGGTCCACAGGTGATTCCTAGAGCGACGAACGAGCTCGGAGATCTCCGGACGGGCGTCCTCCCGTCAGGTAGCGCATCACCCTGGGGTCGCTGTCGAGTAATACCCAGACGATCTACGTCGTCCGTCGTCACCGGGCGAAGAAGGAGTCGCTCAGTAGTGATCGGCCGCACCATGTCGCCGCGGTTGTTGGATGCATCCATCTGCGGCGCCATCGAGGCGGACCAGTCCGACTCGCCGTTGACCATCAGCGGGCATCTCCTGCTGCGGCTTGACGAATGTCGAGGTCAGGGTGGGGGACGATGCGGTAGACACGGAGAGATGTGAACGCCAGCCACCCCCAACCAGTGACTACCGCGAGCCAGAGAAGAAGCACGCCGACGCTCGAGGTGGCCAGGGCGGCACCGCCCAGAAAGCCGACCAAAACGATAAATCCAGCCAATCGGGCGCGTCCAGCGGGAGTCGACTCGTTGCGTGCGCGGAACCAGCCGACCATGAAGAAGGCTGCGGTCGCCAGTGCGATGAATCCGACGCCACCGAACGCAAGATGCATCACCCCGCTGGTGGTTGTCTCAGCCGTCGAGCTCGCCTCCGGGAACCCGTCGATGGGATCCGGGGGAAAGATCCCGGCGCCTAGGAGAGCCAATCCATAGAACCCGAGTGCGATGCCTGTCCTCGTGGCTCGCTTGTCAGGTTTCAAGGCTCGCTGGAAACCCACCGCTGCCGCGATCACCATCAAACCGGTGAGAATCAGGTTTGTTCTCTGAACCCAACCGAATTCGCCGAGCATCAACAAGCTGAGAGGATGCTCGGCGAACGAGAACCCTGGGCGCAACAGTCCCTGGACAATGCCGACAACCAGATAGAGGATGCCCGCAACGACTCCCCATCCGAGCAGCGAACGGGTGACCGCGGAGCCGCGGTCAAAACCTGCACCGTTTCGAGTCTCAGCCATGACTCAACCTTCCTCTCGATCGAGTAGCTGACCGATCCTGATCGCATTCCCGAACGGATCGCGGATTCCGAAGTCGATTCCGTAGGGCTTCTCGGCCAGTTCATCGTTGACGTCGACCCCTCGCTCAACCAGCGTGTCATATGCGCTCTTGGCATCGTCGGTTGTGATCGACAACCACCCGCCCATCGCCCCCTTGGTCAGGAGGTCTCGAGCTGTCTCGGCCGTGGCCTCATCCATGGCGGGTGGCCCAATGAGCTCGAGAAGAATCTCCCGGCCGGGATCGCCGGGAACCCTCACGGTCAGCCACCGCATGAAGCCGAGATCGAGATCGTCGGCAAGCTCGAGCCCTAGCGTGTTCGTGTAGAAGTCCAGCGCTTCGTCCTGGTCGAGCACGTATATCTGTGAACGTGTGATCGCGTTGTACATAGGGAGCCAGACTATGGCCGAGCGGCGCCCGTGGCTTCTCCAAAAGTGCTCGGTCGCATCCAGGACTTCACGAAGCAATTAGGAACTGGTGGCATCCGACCACGGTCACGAAATATCGAAGGTGGGACGCCCACGATCCCGGTGAAGGTGCGGCTGAAACTACCGAGACTGGAGAATCCAACCGTCATGCAGATGTCGGTTACGGCGCGGTCGGTGGTGCGGAGCAGGTACATCGCTCTTTCGACCCTTCGTCTCTGCAAGTACCGATAAGGGGTCTCACCAAAAACCTCTTTGAAGGAACGAATGAAATGAGCCCTCGACATGGTCGCGACTTGGCCAAGACCAATCATGTCCAGATCCCTCCAGTATTCCCGGTCCATGACGTCGCGAGCTCGCAGGAGCCGTCGGTTGTCGTTCTCGAAGCGAGAGGTGATACTGCTCATCGCACCCTGTGTCTCGACCGGTCGATTATCTCGCACGCCAAGGTCGAGAGCAACGCCGGCTGACCCAACTGGCCCACCGGGTTGCTGATACTGGAGGTGCCAGGTGACCCAATATGAGGAACCCTGGAATCGGACTGTTTCCCAGGTCAAAAGGTCAGCGCCACCCTGATCGTTAACTGTGACTGCACGACGCCCTCCGAGTGATAAGTGTAGGTTGACGGGTCGTCGGGCCCGGAGCACCCCGGGTGAGCGACATCGGCCGACGAGGAGGACGCTGTCATGAGCGACGAATCCGCCTTTCCGCCGTCAGAAGACGAGACGGCACGCACCAAGGAGAAGAAAGGGGCCCCGGAAGGGGGTGGACTTTCGAGACGAGAGTTTCTCGCAGGCGCAGCGGCGGCAAGCGCAGCCGGCGTCCTTGGAGTCCCTTCGATCGCGACCGCCGCAGGGCCCAAGGTTCCGCTGCAGGTCAATGAACTGGGCAACGGCTCCGATTTGATATTCGTCAACGGACGCATCCATACGATGGATGGATCCGGAACGATCGCCCGTGCGGCAACAATCCGTGATGGGAAGTTCGTGAATGTCGGAGATGGCGCCCGCGCTCAAGGGCCTGGCACCACGACGATCAACCTGCGAGGGCGAACGGTGATCCCCGGGATCATCGACAACCACAACCACATCGTTCTCATGGGAAACCGTCCCGGATATCACACACCCTTGGAGAACGCGAGTTCGATCGCCGAGGTGCAGGAGACCCTCGCCGCACGGGCAACGGATGTTCCGGCTGGCGAGTGGATCACAACGATCGGTGGGTTCAATGCCAACCAGTTCGCCGAAGGTCGTCTCCCCATCAAGGACGAGCTCGACGACGCAGTACCGGATCACCCCGTGTTCGTATCGCAGAGTTTCAACGGACCGTCGGCGACAAATAGTGCCGGGGAAACCATTCTGTCCGCCAACGGAGTCACCGTGGGAGCCGACGGGGGCATTGGTAGTGGTGGGGCCGGCGCCACCGGCGGGGCGTTGCTGTATCTACGCCAGACGCTGCTGACACCTGAGACTCGACGTCGAGCCGCGATCGATGCCATGGCCTACGGGGCGTCCCTCGGTGTTACTACCCACCTCGACCAAGGAGCTTTTCAGGCGACGGGTCAGCCGTCGGATGGCGCAGCCCACGAAGACAACTTCTCAATGCACGAACCGTTCCTGGAGTTGTACGCATCCGGGCAGCTAGGAACGAGGCTTCGCATCAACTTCCTCAACCTGGAAGAAGATACGGATACTCCGATGCTTGTCGAGAGGCTGAAGAACGCCTACCCCTTCTTCGGGAACGACCTGGTGCGAACCGGTGGCATCGGTGAGTTCACCGCCGGCGACTTCGTCGCTCTCTTCCTCGGAAATCCGGGGCCGGCGTGGGAAGCCGGCACGCTCCGAGTCGCCAAGGCTGGTTGGAGAAACGAGAACCACTCTTTGACTCCGAACGACTTCGCGCCGATCGTCGACCACTGGGAAGAGGTCAACGCCCAGGTCCCGATAACCGACCTGCGCTGGGTGCTGGCTCATGTTCCTTTCATCAGCCAGACCTACGTCGAGAAGATCAACAACCTAGGTGCCGGATTGTCACTCACCGGCTGGCGATACCTGGCGGGCACTCCTCAACAGAACGGGCCACCCTTCCGCATGATCGTCGACAACGGCGACAACGTCGGGATGAGCTCCGACGGGATGCAAATAGCGCCGATGAACCCGTGGCTGCACATGTACTACGCCACCACAGGGATCAACGCGGCCGGCGACCCGATCAACGTCAATCAGACGATCACGCGCGAGGAGGTGCTTCGTTTGTACACCGCCGATAACGCCTGGTTCATCGGGGAGGATGATCTGGGCAGCATCGAAGTCGGCAGGCATGCCGACCTGGTGGTCCTGAGCGACGACTACTTCACCGTCTCAGACGACCAGATGAAAGACCTGCACTCGATCCTCACTGTGGTCGGTGGTCGGGTCGTCCACGACGCAGGCGTCCTCTAGGCAATAGCCGAACGGGGGAGCTGAAAGGCTCCCCCGATCT
>Ga0299914_10001376_pt1 | contig 16036 bp, 17 predicted proteins | sample RVTome_10_FD_201361 | JGI IMG/M metagenome (GOLD analysis project Ga0299914, IMG submission 201361) | Soil microbial communities from uranium-contaminated site in the Upper Colorado River Basin, Wyoming, United States - RVT153D57 (version 2) ...
CTCGGGCGCTGCTGGCCAGGGCCAGGTTCTCCCCGACAACGGCGAGACGGATCCCGGCCGCGGCAACATCGGTGGCGACGCTGCCGCCGGGTGGGTAGTCGCGAGAGAGCCGGCCGCTGGTGTACATTCCCACCGCTCTCGACTCGGCGATACCGTCCAGACTGGCGCTATGCCCCAGCGCAGACACGCCGAGACCCGTCCGGTGCTCGTTCACCTGCACGAGGACCCCGGCGGTCTCTTCCCGCACCTGTCGAACCTCATCGGGCGCGGCAGGTGGAATGGCCAGGGCCTCGTTGCCCTCCGGGACCACCCGGTTCACCCCGAACAAATCCTGGATGGCGGCCAGCGAGCCCAGCACCCCGTCGGGCGCCATCGTCTCGAACACCTGCTGGGGCGCCGCACCCGGACCGGCGATGGCTTGGGCCACAGACGAACCCTCGAAGCGGGCATCCCAGCCGCCCGGGACCACCCGGGCCAGATTGATCACGACGAGGATGATGGCGATTCCCCACAGCGCGGCGACCGCGGCGCCACCCAGACGGTTGATCAGATTCAGGCCAGGGAGGGACATCACCCGTGACAGGTAGTGGGCCGCGATGCTCATCGCGACACCAAAGAGGAGGAAGAGGACAACGCCCGCCCCAATGGTGGCCACCTCCGGAGCCACCGAGAAACGATCGGTGATGAACTCTCCGAGCGGGCCGCTCAGGCGGAAGGCCACCCAAAGACCGAGGACGAGGGCCACTAGATCGAGCGCTTCCCGGACGAATCCACGAAGCCAGCCCCTTACCAGCAGCCCGGCAATGAACAGCCCGAGGACGAAGTCGATCATTTCGTTCTACGTTTTACGGCCTACGTTCTACGCAGCGCGGTATTGGCAGAACTCCGGAGTCCGGATCGTCAGACCCGAATGGTCAGGACCGGGCAGGGGGCAGTCATCAGGATGTCGTGGGCATTGGAGCCGAGGAGGAACTTCCCGGCCGATGTCCGCTGCCGGAGCCCGATCACGATCAGCTCGCCGCCGAGGTCACCTGCGGCCTGAACGATGTCCTCCGCCGGCGCGTTGCCCCGCACGAAGTTGTGTATCGAGTAGGTGATTCCTTCCTTCGACAACTCCTCGTCGATGATCTCGAGCTCCCGATCGCTGGCGACCACATCCTCGTCGTCGTCGACGCCTGCGCCGTGGAGGGAATGAACCACCACCAGGTCGGTATTCCGCAGCTTGGCCTCGGAGATCCCCAACTCCAGCGCCGCCCGGCCCCGCTCGGCGGACATGTACCCGACGATCACGCTCATGGTTGCCTTTCACCTCTGGTGGGCAGAAATTAGCTCCCGGAGAGCTCGATCCGCATCCTCTTGTTGGCTTTCCCTTTCGACTCGGTCTTGACCACCCGCACCTCTCCCACCTCCAGGGTCGAAGCCACATGGGTCCCCCCGTCGGCTTGCCGGTCGAGACCCACGATGTCGATCACCCTGATCTCCTCCACCCATTCGGGGATGAGATTGACCTTGGTCCGGATCAAGTCCGGGTCCTTCAACGCCTCCTGGCGAGCCATGAACACAACCTCGGTCGGATAGCCACGGACCAATTCCTCGTTGAGCCTCCGCTCCACGTCCTGGCCGAACTCGACCGAAATGCCCTCCAGCTCGAAGTCCATGCGGGCGACGCCAGGCTCCATGTTGCCTCCGGTCACCTTGGCCCCGAAGTCCCGGAATATCACGCCGGAGAGAGCGTGGAGTGCGGTGTGGGTCCTCATCGTCCGGTAGCGGCGTTCCCAGTCGATCATGCCGTGGACCGACGTCCCTGGATCAGGAATGACGCCGCCCTCTGCCACGACGTGGAACGGCATCCCGTCCCTGCGAACCGTGTCGACCACATCGACCTGCCCGCCGTCCCAGCGAATGACCCCGACGTCGCCCGGCTGGCCGCCGCCCCGGGCGTAGAAAACGGTTCGATCAAGGAAGAGTCCGTCGTCGGAGACGCTCAGGACCGATCCCTCCGACTGTGCGAGATATGCGTCCTTCGACGCCAGTTCATCGGTGGGTCCCGACCCGGCCATCGCGGCAGACTAGGCGAGCCGGGGGCGAGCCTTATCTCAGGAAGTCTCGCCGGAAGTGAGACCGGAGAGTCTCCAAACCCTCGTCTCCCAAAGGAACCTGGAGCCCTTTGGCACGAGATGGACGATGCCATCGGCAATCAGGTTCTTCAGCGTCTCGCTGTCGGCGAGCAGGGAGGGCAGCGGGATCATCTTCTCGGCGAGGGCCGCCACCTTGCCATACAGCGCGCGGGCCGCCTCGAGAATGGCCGTCTCATCCTGGAGGCTCCCAGTGGGGAGAAAGACCCGGCCCCCGGGCCGCAACCGACGCACCGCCTCACGCAGCATCCGGATCGGGAGCTCGCTGCCCCGTGGGCCGCCCCCGACGCCGTCGGGGAACCAGCCGCTGACCTCGGCCAGCGAGTCCGGTACCCCGGACACGTCGCCGATGATCACATCGGCCTCGATGGCCTCGTCGAGTGGATCGAACAGGTCACCCTGGTGGAACTCGATCCGGTCGGCGACGCCATGCGCCTCGGCATTGGCCCGGCCCACCTCTTCGACCTCGGGGCTGTTGTCGATGGCCAGCACCCGTGACGCCCCCAATTTGGCGGCGATGATGGCGAGGACACCGGTGCCGGTGCCCACGTCGATCACCACGTCGCCTTCTTTGACATCCATGGCGTCGGCCACCAGGGTCGAGATCGTGGTCGGGGCAAACGTGTGCTCCCCCAGAATCAGGTCGAGCGGCCCCAGCCGGCCCTTCCATTGAAAATATCCACTTGCCATGCGGGGTCCTGTCTGTTCGCTGCCCTCAATCTACCTGGTCGGGCGCATTTGGTCACTAGCGGGAGGTGGAATCGTCGGGGACAAAAGGAGCACCATGTCCGGGCACTATCAGGGTGGCGGCTTCGAGAACGCGCTCACGGTGTATGTGCAGCGCGTCCGGATCGGTGCAGAGGGGGTCGTGAAACGGGGCGTCGCGGTACCACCAGAGGTGGCTGAAGGCGATGGTCTCACCGCCATCAGTGACCATCGTCGTGATGTCTTGGGCCGTGTGACCCGGTGTCTCCCACAACTCGACACCGTCGGCTACCTCGAATCCCTCGGCGGGTCGTGAGGTCCAGACGTCGTCTTTGTAGATGGCCCAGTGGTCGTGGATCTTGGCGTTGGGGAAGAGAGCGACGTTGATGGTGTGGTCTGGATGGTGATGAGACAGGATCACGTCTGAGACTTCCTCGGGGGAGCGACCCAGCTCAGTGATGGGGTCGAGGATCACCGAAGTCGAAGACACCATTCCGGGGTCGATGACAATCAGGGATTCGCCGGCCGCGACCAACGAGATCGTGGAGGCGACCCGATCCCCGCCGTATCCAACATTCAAGATGTGAAAACGGGGCATCGGGCGAGCCTAGGAATCGGCGATGGGGAGCATCCCCAGACCGGTGAATGTCCGGTTTGACAGTATCTCCTCGGTCTCACCGCTGAATGTGTCGACGACCCGAATGCCTACCGGTCTGGGATAGACGACGAAACGCCCATCGGAGCTCCAGGCCAGCTGCGGCACACCCGGCCGAGCGTCTGATTCGACCGGCAAGACACCGTTCTCGATCGACACGACCCGGGCTTGCTCACTGGTGAGAAGGGCAAGCCTCTGCCCGTCCCCGGAAAACCGACCGGCAAGCACCTCCCCGTCGATCCCATCGAGCTGCAGGCCCATGACGCCACCGCCCGAGCTGAGCAAGCTCACTCCCTGGTTGTCGATCGCAAGCCAGCCGGTGCCGTCTGAATCGAGGATCCGTCCGGTGCTCGTGTCCTTGATCTCACCCAAGTCGGTGAATAGGACGATTTCGCCGTCGGTTTCGTCCTGGACGGCGAAGCCCCAGTCCCCCCATGCCTCGACGTGGCCGACGATTCCCACGGCCCGCGCCACCAGTTCTGGCTCACGGCGGTTGTCCCTCAAGACCCACAGCTGCAACTCGTCGTCGACGAAGGTGGTGTAGGCGAGCTGGAGGGCCGTTGTGTCATGCCACGCATAACCCGTGACATCTGTTGCGATGATCGCTGCGTCTTGGGGGACCCCGGCGTAGAGGACCCCGTCGATCTGGTCGGGGACAGGCAGCAAGGTGGCGATACGGCGCGCCGAGATGTCGAACTCGACCGGATCGGGCGGTCGGGAAGCGCCGACAGGGATGGTCCTCTCGATGGGCTCCCCGCGGACGGGCCAGACCAGCAACTCAAGGCTCTGTCCGTCGCTGCGGGTCACCGCGGTGAGACCATCGGGAAATCCCTCGATCACATCGGCGATCCCGTCCAGGGCCACTCCCGCTCCGATGGCGGTGGTGCTCGTCGGGGTTTCTTCCGTTGCGCCGGGCCGAAGCACCAGCACGGCCAGCCCCGCGCCCAGGACCAGGCCAACCGCAAGCCAGCCCCAGCCGGGTCGCGAGCTCGGCGGCGGAGGAGACTCGCGGTCGTCCTCGACGACTTTGGGCACGGACACCACGTCGCAAAGGTACGCGCGAAATAGGGATCAGAGGGCCGTTACCGGGTGACTGAGTCCGAATTTGAGTCTAAAGTCGCGGCGCGGCGTGGCTCCCTGTCTCGCCGCGCATTCCAAATGGAGGAAAGAAATATGAAAATGAAGAGAGGCCTCAAGCTTCTCGCGCTTGTGGGCGTCCTATCCCTCATCATCGCCGCTTGTGGCGGTGGCGAGGGCGGCGACACCACTACCACGGCCGGTGAGGCCGAGGAGACCACCACCAGCGCGGGTGCCGAGGAGACCACAACCTCTGCCGCCGAAGGCACGACCATGCCTGCGGGTGAGGTCGGCACCATCGAGGTCGCGGCCGGTGAGCCAATCAAGATCGCCTCGCTGCAATCGATCAGCGGTGAAACGGCAAGCCTCGGGACCGACCAGGTACGTGCGACCGAGATCGCCATAACCGATAAGGCCGAGGTCTTGGGCCATCCCATCGAGCTCGCCTTCAACGAGGACGACGGCTGCAACTCGGAAGGCGGGCAGACGGGTTCGACCCGGATCATCGCCGATCCGCAAGTGGTTGCCGTGATCGGCACCAGCTGCTCGGGCGCCGGTGTCCCCGCCTCGAACGTCATCACCTCGGCAGGCAGGGTCCTGATCTCAGGGTCCAACACTTCCCCGGTGTTGACCTCGGACCTGGCTGGGAACGAGAGCTCGGAGCACCATGTGGGCTACTACCGCACCGCTCACAACGACGCAATCCAGGGAGCAGCGGCGGCCAAGTTCGTGTTCGAGGAGCTCGGTTTGACCCAGGTGGCCACGGTCAACGACGGCGACCCGTACACCCAGGGCCTGACCAGCGCCTTCGAAGGACCATTCGAGGACCTCGGCGGGACGATCGTGGTAAGCACTGCGGTGACCGCCGACCAGACCGATATGCGGCCCGTTCTCACCGAAATCGCAGCCGCAGGTGCGGAGCTCATCTTCTTCCCGATCTTCCAGCCCGCCGGCGACTTCATGGCCGAGCAGGCCCTGGAAGTGGCCGGGTTGGAGGAAACGGTCCTGATGGGCGCCGACGGTCTGCTGTCCGACACCTACGTGGTTCTGCCCCAGACCGAGAACATGTACTTCTCGGGCCCGCAGACTCCTACCACCGACGCGTACGCGGAATTCGTGACCAAGTACGAAGAGGCCTACGGGGAAGCCCCGATCCAGGCGTTCCACGCCCACGCTTATGACGCGACCAACATGGTGTTCACCGCGATCGAGACGGCGAGCACGGACGAAGGCGGCACTCTGACGATCGACCTACAGGGGGTCAGGGATGCACTTTCCAGCATGACCCATGAGGGTCTGACCGGCACGCTGAGCTGTGACGAGTTCGGTGATTGCGCTGCCCCGAACATCGACATCATGCAGAGAACCGCGGAAACCGCCGATATCGAGGCGGTCCGAGGCAACGTTCTCATCAGCTACTCGAGGGAAGACCTGGGTCTCTGATTCGGGCCGACTGAGTGCCCGGTGCCGCTCGATTGCGGCACCGGGCACTCAACAAGATGAGGAGGCCGGCCGCTAGATGACACAAGCCGCCACAGTCGAGGCTCGTCCCGCCCGGCGCGCCTCACGGATCACACCGGTCAGCGTTTTCCTGTGGGGCCTGCGGATTGTCGTATTGGTGGTCATCCTCTACGGGTCCTACCTGAGCATCTCATCGGGAAGGCTCAGCGCAGCCCAATGGCGGGATCTCGCAGTGTTCGGGATCTCGACCGGATCGATGTATGCCCTGATCGCTCTCGGCTACACAATGGTCTACGGCGTCCTCCGCTTCATCAACTTCGCCCATGGCGAGGTTTTCATGGTCGGGGGGATGATGGCCTTTTACGTGGCCAACGCGTTGGCTGTGACCCCACTGTGGACGTCCAGCCCCGCCGTCTCGCTCCTTATCGTGCTGGTGGCCGCCATGTTCACCTCGACCGCGGTGGCGGTGATCGTGGAGCGAATCGCCTATCGCCCTCTCCGCGGCGCCCCACGCCTCATCCCCCTGATCACCTCGATCGGCGCCTCGTTCACCATCCAGTATTTGGTGCGTGGGCTCTTGGGCCCCGCCACCAAGTCTTTCCCACGAATGGAGCCACTGCGAGGCACATTCGAGTTCGGCGGATTTGTAATCCTCAAGACCCAGCTGGTGGTGATCGTCGCCGCCCTTTTGATGATGCTGGGCTTGTACCTGTTCGTGGAGCGCACCAGGACCGGCAAGTCGATGCGCGCCGTGGCCGAGGATCCTGAGACCGCCGCCCTGATGGGTATCAACGTGGACCGCACGATTGTCAGTGTGTTCGCAATCGGTGGCGCCATGGCCGGTGTCGCCGGCGCGCTCTGGGGGCTGGTCTTCCCCAGTATCAACTTCTTCTCGGGGTTCCTCCCCGGGATCAAGGCATTCACCTCGGCCGTCCTCGGCGGCATCGGCAACATCGTCGGCGCCATGCTCGGCGGCGTCAGTCTTGGCATCTTCGAGTCGGTCGGCCCCAGCCTGGTCCTCGCCGGCTATGAGATCCCGGCCTTCAGCCAGCTCAAGGACGTCGTGGCGTACGCCGCCCTCGTCCTGGTCCTCATCTTCCGGCCCACCGGCATCCTCGGCGAGCGTCTCGCCCAGGAGAGGACCTAGCCGGTGTCCCAGGTCATGGACCCCCCGGCTCCGGTCGAAGTCGAGCTGCGCCCCGCTCCCCATCTCGACATGCGAAGGGCGGTGAAGCTGGGGCTCGCCGGAGGTGCGGCAATGGTGCTCGTTGCTGCCACCGGGATCGTGGCCACTTTCCAGCCCCGGATGGTGATCGACCCGATCCTGCCGCTCGGGATCTTTTTCCTCTATCTGCTCGCCTTTGCCTTCGGTTGGATGGCGGGCCAGCCACCGGCGACTCTGGAGGGCTACGAGCCGGCAACTGCGGGGTCGCGAAACGTCCTCGCCGGTGCACTGGCCGGGCTCCTGGCTGGCCTGTGTCTGGGTTTGCTCTTGATCGTGATCACGGTCTTCGACCTCCGAGGCGTATTCATCAACCTGTCTCCGGAGTTGGCCGACATCCTCGGTTTCGGCTTACCGGTGGCTGCGGCAGTGCCCGTGATCGCAGTGGCGTCGGCGGCCATGGGCGCCCTGGGCGCAGCGGTCCATCTCCTCAGCAGACGCGTCCGCCGGGCTCTGATGGGGGCACTCACCGCCGTGATCGTGTTCTCCCTTCTCACCGACCTGTTCGGCCAACTCTTCTCCGGACTGAGTCTCGAGTCGGTCATCGACTTCCTCTACACGGGGCGGGGCGGCGCACTGACCATCATCGGGGCAGTGGCCGTCTTCGGCGCGTTCATCCTCCTGTTCTGGTGGATGGAGGGCCGGGACAGCACTCTCCGGCAGCGGGTTCAGGCGATGCCCAGGGGCCAACGCTCACGCTGGCAGATAGGGACGGCACTGATAATCCTGGTCGTTCTCTATTTCGTGCCGAGGATCATGGGCCCATTCGTCAGCCAGATCCTGGTCACCGCGGGCATCTATCTCCTGATGGCTCTGGGCCTGAACATCGTGGTTGGCTACGCAGGGCTGCTCGATCTGGGTTATGTGGCCTTCTTCGCCGTCGGCGCCTACGCCACGGCGATCCTCACCTCCCCACAGTCACCTGCTTTTGACCCGCAGATCTCTGTCCTCGCCTCCCTGCCCTTCGTGATGGTGGCGGCGACCGTCGCCGGGATCCTGGTCGCCACTCCGGTGATTCGAATGCGTGGCGATTATCTGGCCATTGTCACTCTGGGCTTTGGTGAGATCGCCCGGATCCTGCTCAACTCGGAATGGCTGGCCCCCATCTTCGGCGGGGCACAGGGGATCACCAACATCCCCGATCTGCAGATTGGCCCACTCACCTTCAGCACACCGCAGGACTACTTCTATCCCGTCTTCTTGTTCGTGCTCCTCGCCGCATACGTGACGTTCGCGGTGCAGAAGTCACGCTGGGGGCGAGCCTGGATGGCGATGCGTGAGGACGAATCGGTGGCCGAGGCGATGGGGGTCAACATCGTCACCGCCAAGCTGTCGGCCTTCGTGGTCGGCGCCATCCTGGCCAGCTTCGGCGGCGCACTCTTTGCTGCTCAGATCGGCTCGGTCTTTCCCCACACCTTCGACATCGTGGTCTCGATCACCGTCCTCGTGATCATCATCGTTGGTGGCATGGGGAGCGTCCCCGGGGTGACACTCGGCGCCTTGGTCCTCATCGTCCTCCCCAACCTGCTCCGCGAGTTCTCCGAATACCAGTTCCTGTTCTACGGCGTACTCCTCATCGTGATGATGCTGAAGCGGCCCGAAGGCTTCATCCCCAGCAAACGGCGGGCGCAGGAGCTGCATACCGAGGAGCTGTCGCAGGACGCGTGGCTGGAGATATACGGCGAGAAGGGTCAAGCCGAACAGGTGCCGGAGGGGGCCGTCTGATGCCGTTGCTCGAGATACAAGGCCTGAACAAGGCATTCGGCGGTCTCCGCGCCATCAACGGCTTGGAGCTGCACGTCGACGAGGGCGAGGTAGTCAGCGTCATCGGGCCCAATGGGGCCGGGAAGACCACCTTCTTCAACCTGGTCACGGGGATGGAGACGCCTGACGAGGGCTCGATCGTCTTCGACGGGCAGAACGTCGTGGGACTTCGACCCAACCAGATCCTGAAGCTGGGCATGGCACGGACCTTCCAGAACGTCCGCCTCTTCCCGGCCATGACCGTCCTGGAGAACGTCATGGTCGGCCAGCACTCCCGCACCAAGGCCGGTCTGTTCGGCGCAATTTTCAAGACGCCCTCCCAGCGAAGGGAAGAGGCCGAGATCGAGGAGAGGGCGAAAGAGGTGCTGTCTTTCTTCGGCACCAGGCTGGCCGGCTACCGCCACGACCAGCTCTCCATGGTCCTTTCCTATGCCAATCGCCGTCGCCTCGAGATCGCCAGAGCCATGGCCACCGGTCCGAGGCTGCTTCTCCTCGACGAGCCTACGGCAGGGATGAACCCGAGAGAGACCATCGAGTTGACCGAGCTGATCGGCCGGCTGCGCAGCGAGCGGGGCTACACCATCGTGCTCATCGAGCACGACATGCAGGTGGTGCGCAACGTGTCCGATCGGGTGGTGGTGCTCGACCATGGAGTCAAGCTGACCGAGGGCTCGTACGACGAGGTCTCCACCAACGAAAAGGTCATCGAGGCTTACCTGGGACGGCCGGCGGAGCTAGGCGCATGACCACGAACGGCGCGCCGCCCCCGGTCCTCTCCCTCAAGGGGGTGAACACCCATTACGGGGCGGCTCACATCCTGAAAGACGTCGACATCGACATCCACGCCGGCGAGATGGTCTGTCTGCTCGGGGGCAACGCATCGGGGAAGACCACGACTTTGAAGACGATGCTCGGTTATCTGAGGCCGTCGTCGGGGGCGGTTTACATGGACGGCGAGAACGTAAACGGCTGGAGCACCGCACAGCGGGTGGGACACGGGCTGACCATGGTCCCTGAGAACAGACGTCTGTTCAAGCGGATGTCCGTGAGGGAGAACCTCGAGATCGGCGCCTACCTCCGTCAGAGCGACGATCTGGACGCGGACTACGAGCGTGTGTTCGAGATGTTCCCGCGTGTGAAGGAGCGCCTCACCCAGAAGGCTGGGACGCTTTCCGGGGGAGAGCAGCAGATGGTGGCCATGGGGCGGGCCCTAATGGCGCAGCCCAAGGTTCTGCTGATGGACGAGCCCTCGATGGGGTTGGCCCCGGTGTTGGTCGCCCAGAACTTCGAGATCATCGAACAGATCAACAAGGCCGGGGTCACTGTGTTCGTCGTCGAGCAGAACGCAAACATGGCGCTGTCGATCGCCAACCGGGGTTACGTCCTCCAGACCGGCACGATCGTCCTCAATGACACCTCCGAAGCGTTGCTGGCCAACCCACAGATGAGGGCGGCCTATCTGGGCGACGTCTGATCCGACGGATCGAGGGTCGACGGCTCGTCGTCGCCGAGTGATGGGAGCTCCTGGGTGTCGAACAGCCGGCTCTGGTTGGGATGACGGCGCCTGATCCCGGCGATCCGTTCGGGCGGTTCGGTGTACTCGATCATGTGCTGGCTGGCTTCGCCCCAGGTCTCGCCCAGAATCCGGGTCCGCCACAAATGGCCCACAATGATCCTGATCGCCGCCGTCATCGGCACTGCCACCAGAACCCCGAGCAGTCCGGCCACCGTGCCACCGATGATCAGGGCGAGCACTATGACCAGAGGCGACAGGTTGACCCTGGTCCGCTGCACAAGCGGCGTGATCACATGATTGTCGAGCTGCTGGATGGCGATCATGATTAGCACTGCCCAGATCGCCTGGGTGACGTCGCCGTTGAGCAAGGCGACGAGGGCGGCCAGAGCGCCTCCGACCACAGGCCCGAGAAAAGGAATCAGATTGAGGAAGCCGGCGATGATCCCAATCAACAGCCAGAAAGGGAGGTCGATCAGCCACATCCCCAGGCTGGACGCAAACCCGACGATGATTGCCACCAGGAGCTGGCCCCTGACGAACGAGCTCAGCGCCGTGGCCACCTGACCTGAGACGAAGGCGAACTCCTCCCGATGCTTGGGCGGGGTCACCTCGAGGGCACTGGCCTTGAACCGCTCGAGGTCGATCAGGATGTACAGGGCGAGAACCGGCGCCAGCCCGAGCACCGCCACCGCCTCGGCCACACCCCGTATCACTTGCCCTGCCCCTGCGCCAAAGCCCAACAAGAGGTTCTGGACCGTCTCCTGGTTGGCCGGGTCGTTGAGCCAGGCCTCGATTGCGTCCTGGCTGAGCAATTCGTCGACATCGAGCCCGAGACTGGTGCCGATCTCCCGAACCCAGTTGATGCCGGCGAGATAGAGATCGGGGAGTTGTTGGCCGACCTCTGCGGCCTGCTCCCTGATCGTCGGATAGACGAGGGCGGCAATCGCAAACAGCACGCCGATCAATGCGAGCAAAGCAAGAAACGCCGCCACGGGGCGTGGCATCCTCATCCGCTCGAAGGCGCGCACCAGCGGCTCAAGGAGAAGGACAATGCCGGCTCCGAAGGCAATGGGAAGCCAGATGACGCGAATCGACCCGGCGACGATGAGCAGGACATAGCCGAGCGCCACTGCCCCCACCGCAATCCAGACGATCAAGGCGACGCGTCTCAGCCGTTCGGAGGGCACGTTTCGAGTGTAACTAGTGGTCGGTGACAGTCAGGGAAGACCCCTCACCGACCGAGATGACCCATCCCGCGCCGGGTGTGGGGCTCTGGTAGCCGTCGTTCGTCTCTGCCCAGCCGGCCGGAACCGTTGCCTCACCCACCACCCGGGCCGGGGCTCCCGATGGGAGACTGATCTCGAAAACGCCGGAAACTGTCACCACGATGTCCTCCACGGCCGCTCCCAGCGCCGCCGAGCCCTCCCCGTCGAGTTGCAGAGACGAAAGCTGGAGCCGAGTCAAGTCTGCTTCGATCTCTCCCGCCAGGGACAGGCTCCACATCGGCGCCTCGTCGAGATCGAGCACCCACCCTGCAAACGTGTACAGACCTGGATCTGGTGAAGGCTCGAGCGTGACGGCGATATTGGGGCCCTGGAGTTGCTCGTTCCCCAGTGGAGACCCGATTTCACCGCCACGTCTCACCGGCGCGACCGCGTAGAGGAATCCCGACTGGCCCGACCCGACCTCGAGTTGCCCGTCGATCCGGGCGGAGAGGGCCCCCGTCGAGACCGAGCCGGCCTGCGGACCGTTGAGACCGGTCGCGGCCGATGGCATCACCGCCCATCCGAGGATGTGGCCCGTGATGAACAGTCCGAGGACAGCAACAGCGAGGATCGCCACCAATGCGGAGACACGCACCCGGCCCCATCGTCTGCCTCGTGCCAGAAAGGCGATCGCCACCAGCACCAGCCATACCGGCCACCAAGCGATCACGTCGATCAGCACCGATCGGCTGAGAAGGCCGAGAGATATCGCGACAAGGATCGCGATCAGTGCCAGCACCGGAAGAACCCACACCTTCGGCACGCCGCGGCGCGAGCCACCGGCGATGTGGGTCATTCCGTATAACCGGTGCCCAGCACCAGCACCACGTCCGCACCTGCCCCCACCTCGGGATCTGGGATGGGCTCGACCAGAGCCCCGGGCAGGAACTGCAGCATGGCATTGGCCTCAGGAGCAAATCCTTCCCGGTACCAGATGCGCGACGGATCCTGTTGCGGCTCTATGTCGTCGGCTTGTTGGGTCTGATATCCGGAGTCGGCCAACTGCTGGGTCATGCGGCCTGCTGCACCCGCCAGACCGATCGAGTTGAGCACCACGACCCGGACCTCCTGCGGAGGCCGTACCGGCACCGTCGTCGTGGTCACGGCAGGGCGTGACGTTGTCGTGGCTGACACGGTCGTGCTGGTGGACGGCGGATTGCTGGAGACCACGACGCTGCTTGACGTCGCGGCGGGGACTGTTGTCTCCCCGGCGACCGGATCGGGATCGCCGGCAAACAGATAGAGGAGCAGGAAGACTGCCGCTCCGACGAGAAGGATGCCGACGATCATCATCGTGAGATCCCGATAGAACGAGCCTGTGGTTCCCGCCGAGTGGCGGCCCCGGTTCACGAGACAGCCTCCTTCACACCACGATGGGGCTCGATCATGGCGGTGACGCGGGCCACTGTGAGCGGATCGAAGTGGGTCGCCTCCGGCAGGGAGACGATCCTGATCAGGTGCTCGTAGTAGATCGAAGCGGGCAGGCCGAGCCGCAGCTCGATGGCCTGATCCTTTGGGCCGGGCTCGAGCCACCAGCCACGTTCGAACTCGAGGATCGACCGATCCTCAGCACTCAGCATGGTGATGAGGGTATTTGTGGGTCAGTGATTAGTTGAGGATTTGGGGCCAACTGCCGGGTTCCCGGATGTAGGCGCACCGAGAGACAGAGTCAGTCCTGTTAGACCTTCACCAGTTCCGGGCTCGCCGCTGCTCTGGTCTGGCCGATGACGAGCGGCTATTGGGTATAGAGCGCTGGTTCAGGCCGAGCCCTCGTCTTCGGTTGGACGCCGATCACCGGCCAACGTCCCCTTGACTACCAGGACGTCACACGGCGCGAGTTGGATTGCCCTGTGGCTCGTGCTTCCCAAGATGAGTGACGCAATCTCGCCCCGGCCTCTCGTTGCCACCACGAGCAACACGGCCCCTTCCTGTGAGGCATATTCGACTAGGGCATCCGGTGGGTAGCCATCCAGGTCGACACGGCGAACGGTCAAGCCGGCGCCAGAGAGAGTGGACTCGAGCCGCTCCCAGACTGTCCTGCGTTCGGCTTCGATGATCTCGGTGATGTCAACGGTGAGTTCGGTATAGACAACTGGAGTGCGGACCACGTGGACCACATGCAACTCCGCTCGCCTCCACGAGGCCTGTTCTATCGCCTTCCTCAGCACCTCCTTGGAGACAGGCGAGTCGTCTACGCCGGCAACGACAATCGACATGCTTCCTCCTCTCGCTGTCGACTAATGATCGCAAGCCAGCTGACGGCCGACTACGGCCGTTAGACCCTGATGGAAGCTTGTGACTTTCGTCCCTGGGCATCAAGAGTCGACACAGCAATGATCGGAGAATGAGACACATGTTGAACTTGCGTCGTCTCCTGGTCGTGGTGGCTGCTGCTGTCGTGACGATCCCGGCTTGCGGCGAGAACCGGGAAGGTGGCACCACGGCGATAGAGCCGACGACCACCATCACCACGGAGACGACCATGATCACGATCGAGCCGACCACAACGGTTCTCCCGACCACAACGGTTCTCCCGACCACGACTTCCACCGGCACCGAGGTAACAGGGCAGACGGTTTACTTCCTGCTCGAGGAACTGGATCTCGATGACGGTTCCCCCGGCCCGTATCTCGTCCCTGTCTACAGAGAAGCCCCCGTTTCGGAGAACGCAGCCGAGACCTCGCTCAGGCTCTTGCTGGAAGGCCCGAGTGCAGAAGAGGTCTCCGGTGTCCCGCCCATCTCGACCGCGATCCCCGATGGCACAACCCTGTTGGGTGTGGTCGTGGAAGGAGCCACGGCCACCGTGGATCTCAGCGGAGAGTTCGATGACGGTGGAGGCAGCTTCGGGATGTTCGCCCGGCTCGCCCAGGTGGTGTTCACGGTCACCCGAGCTGCCGAGGTCGACGAAGTCCTGTTCAGCATCGACGGCGAGGTGGTGACAGTCTTCTCCGCGGAGGGAATCGAGCTCGACGGAGCACAGCAACGTGATGACTATTACGACCTGCTGCCCCCGATCTTCGTCGATTCCCCTGCCTGGGGTCAGCCGACGACCAGCCCGATCCAGGTAGCCGGCCTGAGCAACGTGTTCGAGGCCGTTTCGCAGGTGATGCTGACCGATGACGATGGAGCGCCTCTCTACGAAGACGACGTGCTGGCCACTTGCGGTACCGGGTGCTGGGGCGAGTGGCAGACCGAGATCGCGTACACCCTCGACCGGGAGCAGTTCGGCGCTCTGATCGTATGGGAGTTCTCGGCGAAGGATGGGAGCCGAATCAACATCCGGGAGTACCCCGTCATCTTGAACTGACCCCGAGAGCGGCTCGTGCCCCGGGAAAGAGTCCATTGACTCTGTTCACGCCGGCCGACGAGCCGGACAATGGCGATAGTGCCTCGGCTGCACGGGTCGCGCCGGATCAAGGTGCCTTGGCCCGAGATTGGAGGTGAAAGATATGGAGCTGAAGGTGTGGTCTCCGCTGCTGGACCTGGACAAAGAGTGGCGCTTTGACTTGCCGCGACTCGCATTGAGTCGCGAGCTGTTCGGCTTCGACTTCCGGCCCGCGATCGACATGGTCGAAGAGGACGGCGAATTGGTCGTGACGACCGAACTGCCAGGAATAGATCCCGCTGCGATCGATGTCTCCGTCGAAGGAGACATCCTCACCGTCAGGGGTGAGAAGACCGCGGAGACGAAGGTCTCAGAGGACGATCGGTACCTCCACGAAAGGAGCTACGGGACGTTCCAGCGTCGAATCGCACTCCCTGCCGGCACCAGCCCGGACAAGATGAGTGCAACGTACGACAAGGGTGTGCTCACCGTGCATGTGTCTCTCCCCGAGGAGAAAAAGCCACAAGCACTCAACATCCCGGTGGAGGTGAAAGCCTGACCTGACTGGGCAAGGCGAAGGAGGTGGGCGTGAGCCCGCCTCCTTTGCGTGCTTGCTCCGATCAAAGCAGTTCACAGCGATCTCCGCTTGGGACCTTCGGCCCTTGCCCCCCAATCGCCCATCGAAGAAGATCGGATATGTGACAGGAGCCGCACAGTGGTTGTCGAAGCCCTAATCAGTCCCCGATTCCTCTTCGTGAGCACCTACCCGCCGACTCATTGCGGGATCGCGACATTTACCGAGTCTCTCATTGCTGCCCTGGGTCGAATTCGAGGTGGCACCGCCGATAACAAGGTGATCAGGATGGTCACGGATTGGGATGATTCCATCAGCCTCGAGCTCGAGATCATCG
>Ga0299914_10001378_pt1 | contig 16029 bp, 13 predicted proteins | sample RVTome_10_FD_201361 | JGI IMG/M metagenome (GOLD analysis project Ga0299914, IMG submission 201361) | Soil microbial communities from uranium-contaminated site in the Upper Colorado River Basin, Wyoming, United States - RVT153D57 (version 2) ...
GCGCGCGATGGTGCTCTTGCCGGCGCCGGAGAGTCCGGTGAACCAGAGCACGGCTGCCTTGTGCCCGTTCCGCGTCTCGCGCTCCTCACGCGTGATGTTCCAGTCCTGCCACACGATGTTGGGTGGTGCCGCGAGCTCGGAAGCGGCCCCCCCCCCCCCCGCGGTCCTCGTCTCGCCGCGAATCATCCCCGCGGCAACAGTGGCATTGGTGTGCGGGTCCACGAGAATGAAGCTGCCGGTCGTGCGATTCTGCCGGTAGGCATCGAAGAAGATCGGCGGCGAGACGCGGAACTCCATCCGGCCGATGTCGTTCAAGCCGAACGCGTCCACGTCCTCCCGGTGCAGCGTATCCATGTCGATGCGGTACACGACCGTCTCGACCAGTGCCTGCACCGTGCGCGACGTATGCATCAGCAGGTAGCGCGTGGCACGGTCGAGCGGCTTCTCGTGGAGCCAGCACACCATCGCGTCCAGTCGCGCGGACTCCGTCGGCAGGTTCATCCGCCGGACGATCATGGTGCCCCGCCCGGCTTCGATTTCGTCCTCGAGCGTAAGGACGACCGAATCTCCCGCGGCGGCCTCGCCGGCGTCACCCGCGGGTGTGACGATCTGCCGGATCCGCGTCTGTTGGGCGCCTGGCAAGATCGTCACCTCCTCGCCGGGGCGGATCACGCCGGACGCAATGCGCCCCGCCAGCCCGCGGAAGTCCTGATTCGGCCGGATGACGTACTGCACCGGAAAGCGGAAGTCGATGAGGTTGCGATCCGCGCCGACGTTCACGCTCTCGAGGTGATGGAGCAGCGTCGTGCCCTGGTACCATGGCATGCTGCCGCTGTGTCGGACGATGTTGTCGCCCCGGAGCGCCGAAACCGGGATGAATACGAGGTCCTTGACCTCGAGTCGCCTGGCGAAGTCGCTGTAGTCGGCGACGATCCGGTCGAACGCGGCCTCGTCGTAGTCCACCGCGTCCATCTTGTTGACCGCGACGACGATGTGAGGGATACCCAACAGCGACGCGATGAAGCCGTGGCGTCGGGACTGCGTCACCACGCCCTTGCGCGCGTCTATCAGGACGATCGCCAGCTCGGCCGTCGACGCCCCGGTTACCATGTTGCGCGTGTACTGCACGTGTCCGGGCGTGTCGGCGATCATGAACTTGCGCTTGGGCGTAGCGAAGTAGCGGTACGCGACGTCGATCGTGATGTTCTGTTCGCGCTCGGCTCGAAGGCCATCGGTGAGCAACGCAAGGTTCAGGTGCTCCTCGCCCCGTCGTCTGGAAGCGAGGTCGAGTGCCTCGAGCTGATCCTCGAAGATGGACTTGGTGTCATAGAGCAGCCGCCCGATCAGCGTGCTCTTGCCATCGTCTACGCTCCCCGCGGTGGTGAACCGCAGGAGATCCATCGTGGGAGTGGAGGCTGTCACGTCAGGATCAGTCGCATCTGCCCGATCTGCCACATCGCGATTCTCAGAAATATCCCTGCTTCTTGCGGTCTTCCATCGCCGCCTCGGAGCGCTTGTCGTCGTTGCGGGTGCCACGCTCTGTGGTGCGCGCCGCGGAGACTTCGCGGACGATCTCGTCGATGGTGGCCGCCGTCGACGCAACCGCGCCGGTGCAGGTAGCGTCGCCGACGGTGCGGAAGCGGATCAGCCGCTCCGTGCAGAATTCTCCCGGCAGCAGCGGCATCCATGGATTCTTCGCGAACCAGACACCGTCACGCTCGAAGACCTCGCGGCGGTGCGCGAAGTAGAGCGTGGGCAGCGGGATCTGCTCCTGAGCGATGTACTGCCAGATGTCCAGCTCCGTCCAATTGCTGAGGGGAAAGACCCGAAAATGTTCGCCGGGCGCCTTGCGGCCGTTGAAGATGTTCCAGAGCTCGGGGCGCTGGTTCCGGGGATCCCACTGGCCGAACAAGTCGCGGTGGGAGAAGAAGCGCTCCTTGGCGCGCGCCTTCTCCTCGTCGCGCCGGCCGCCGCCGAAGGCCGCGTCGATCTTCAGCTCGTTGATCGCGTCGAGGAGCGTCACGGTCTGCAGCGCGTTGCGGCTTGCGCGCGGCCCGGTCTCCTCCATGACGCGCCCCCGGTCGATCGAATCCTGCACCCGTGCCACGAACAGCTCGGCGCCGAGGCGCCGTGCGAGGGCGTCGCGATAGTCGAGCGTCTCCTGGAAGTTGTGCCCGGTGTCGATGTGGAGCAGCGGGAAGGGAAACCGGCCCGGATGAAACGCCTTCACCGCCAGATGGACCATGACGATGGAATCCTTGCCGCCGGAAAAGAGCAGGGCGGGACGCTCGAACTGCGCTACCACTTCGCGCATGACGAAGATGGCCTCGGACTCCAGCTGCTGGAGCTGTGAACGCCGGGAGTGGGACACGCTCAGTGAGGTCAGGGGCGGGACGGACAAACTAATGGCTGGGCGCGGGATGCCGCATTCCGGAATCCCGTGGCTTCACCGGTGTTGGGATGGGCAACGCGGCATGGCAAACTGCGACTCACGTTGCAAAAGGCCACGTTACGACGCGCCGATTTAGCAGGTTACCGGCGCCTAACACCGCCTAACACATTGCCGGTCCAGCCCTTACATTCGCGGCTCCCAGTTGGCCCCGGCATTGCCTTACCCCGTCGTGGCCGCCGTGTGTGGGCTGGTAAGTTGTTGGTCCTCCCCCTCTCCAATGGAGAACAGTATGAACCGCAAGGGCTTTACGCTGATCGAGCTGCTGATCGTGGTCGTGATCATCGGCATCCTCGCAGCGATCGCGATCCCGAAGTTCGCGAACACGAAGAACAAGGCGTACGTCACGACCATGAAGTCGGACCTTCGTAACCTGGTGTCGGCAGAGGAAGCGTACTTCGCCGATTTCACCACTTACGGTACGGCCGCGCAGCTTGGCGTGACCCCGTCGTCTGGCGCCACCACGCCGGCGATCGTCGTCGGCGCGGGCTTCTGGACCGCGACCAACACGCACACGCAGTACACCGGCGCCGAATGCGGCATCGGCGTAGGCACGGCGAACCCGCTCAGCGCTTCGGCTGGCGAAGGTGAGCCCTACTGCACCCTCCCGTAACTTTCGGGCGGTTTGAAAGACACCGGGTCAGGCGAAAGCCTGACCCGGTTTCTTTGTGGCATCCCCGCAGTCTCTACATAGCATGACGTCCGCACGCCGCTTCTCCCTCCGCACCGAGCTGCTGCTCAACATCGCGCTCCTCGCCGCCACGGCGCTCTCGCTGGGCGTGGCCGGCGTCGTGGTGCTTTCGGACGCGTTCGAGCCCGCGCGCGCGCCCCTCTACATCAGCCTTCTCGTCGTCCTCGACGTCTCCATCCTGCTCGCCTACGTCGCGTGGCAGGTGGAGCGCGTGATCATCCGGCCGCTGCGGCGCTCCATGGATGCGGCGGAAGCGATCGCCGCCGGCGATCTCGCGCGCCGCCTCGAGCCGGGCGACACGCGCGAGATGGCGAACCTGGCGGCGAGCGTGAACCGCATGACCGACCGGCTGCTCGAGGAACGAGCGCATCTGGTTCGCGCCGAAAAGATGGCGAGCGTCGGCCGGCTCGCGGCCGGGATCGCGCACGAGATCGGGAACCCTCTGGGTGCGATCAACGGCTACCTCCATGTACTGCGCCGGGAGGGCGCGCCAGCCGACGCCGCGCAACAGGCTATCGAGGGATTGGAGCGGGAGTCCGGCCGCATCGACCGCATCGTGCGGGGACTGCTGGACTATGCGCGGCCGGAGCGGCCGTCGTCAGGGCGGGCCGACGTGGACGACGCGGCGCGAAGCGTCATCGAGCTGCTGAGCGCCCAGGGCGTGCTGCGGAACGTCGAGTTGGAGCTCGTCCCGGTGGGACATCCCACCAGCGTGGCGGTTGACCGCCACGACTTCGAGCAGACGCTGGTCAATCTGCTGCTGAATGCCGTGGACGCGATGAAAGGGGGAGCGGTCGGGCGGGGCGGGGGACGCTTCTCCCTGATACTCCGTCGCGTCACGCGCGCGGAGCTGCTCGGCGGAGCGCGCCGGGCATCCGATCCTGGCGGCCAGCCCCACGCGCCGACGCCGCGAGTGTCGCGCTGGCTGGAGACGACGCCGCACGACGAGATCGCGATGATCGCCGTGACCGACTCCGGGCCAGGCGTCCCGCCCACGGATCAGGAGCGCGTGTTCGACCCGTTCTTCACGACGAAGGAGCCGGGCAAGGGAACCGGCCTCGGTCTGGCCATCGTGGCGCGGATCGTCGAGAACTCGGGGGGAACGATCTGGGTGTCGTCGTCGCGCGAGGGAGGCGCCGCGTTTCGCATGCTGCTTCCCCTGGCTCCGGCACCAACGCCTGCGGCGGGGACCGGCCGCGCCACGTCTCCATCTCGCGCCGGCGTCGCGTCATGAACATCCTGATCGTGGACGACGAGCTTGGGCTTCGCCACACGCTCACGCTGATTCTCGAGGGCGAGGGGCATGAGACGCGCTCCGCGGCGGACGGCGAGACGGCGCTGGCGATGCTCGCCGAGCGTGACGCGGACCTCGTCCTCTGCGACGTGCGCATGCCCACGCTGGACGGGATCGCGTTCCTCGAGCGCTACCGCCGGTCGGCCGGCCAGGCCCTCGTGATCATGATGAGCGCGTACGGCGATGATGACGCGGCGCTCGATGCCATCAAGCGCGGCGCCTACGACTTCATCCAGAAACCGTTCCGCGCCGACCAGGTGATTCTCGTGCTGCGGAAAGCCATCGAGCGCGAAGGGCTGCGCCGGGAGGTGCGGCGGCTGAGCGCGGAAATCGAGGCGCTCCGCGCGCCGGAAGGCATCGTAGGACGCAGCGCCGGCATCGCGCAGGCGCTGGCGGTGGCACGCAAGGTGGCTCGGCATCCGAGCACGGTGCTCATCACCGGCGAGAGCGGCACGGGGAAAGAGCTGTTCGCGCAGCTGATCCACGCGGAGAGCCCGCGCGCCCCCGCACCGTTCGTGGCCGTGAACTGCGGCGCGATCCCTGAAGCGCTCCTCGAGAGCGAGCTGTTCGGACATGCGAAGGGCGCCTTCACGGGTGCGGTGGAGATGCGCGCCGGGCTGTTCGAGGAGGCGAGCGGTGGGACGATCTTTCTCGACGAGATCGGCGAGCTTCCGGTGCCGCTTCAGGTAAAGCTGCTGCGCGCGCTGCAGGAAGGAGAAATCCGCCGGGTAGGCGACAACGCCTCGCGCCCGGTGGACGTCCGCGTGGTAGCCGCCACCGCGCGCGACCTCGAAGCCGAAGTCCGCGCCAGCCGCTTCCGATCCGATCTGTTCTACCGGATCAACGTCGTGCGCGTCCACCTGCCGTCGCTGCGCGAGCGCCGCGAGGACATCAGCCACCTCGCCCGCCATTTCCTGCACCGGTTCAACCGGCGGCTCGGACTCAGCATCAAGGGGATCACGCCGGCGGCGATGAAGCTGCTAATGGAGCATGCCTGGCCCGGCAACGTGCGAGAACTGGAGAACGTCATCGAGCGCGCCTTGGTGCTCGCCGACGGACCCAACGTGGACGCGGAGCACCTGCCCCCGTCCGTGCGGGATCCGGCGTCCGCGCCGGCCGCCGCGGGCGACGAGTTGGATCTCTCGGTCAAACGTCGGATCGAATCGCTGGAGCGCTCGCTCATCGCGCGGGCGCTCGAGCAGACGCGCGGCAACCGGACGCGCGCCGCGCGGCTGCTCGATCTCTCCCACCGCGCGCTCCTGTACAAGATCAAGGAATACGGATTGGACTAGCGGGATTTTGATGACGCGGGGCGACGCCCGCGAGCGTACAGTGCCGCCATGCGCCCCGGCGTCACGCTCATCGAAATTCTCGTCGCGCTGGTCCTCTTCCAGATCGCGATGCTCGCGCTGTCCGCCACCACCATCGTGGCTGCGCGCGATCTGGCCGCGGCCACCAGCCGCACGAGGGCGCTGGAGCTGGCGCAGCGTCGTGTCGCCCGGCTGCGCCCCGGTGCGTGCGCCGGCCCTCAGTCGGGGTTCAGCGCGACCGACGGCTTGCGCGAGTTCTGGAGCGTGGAGTCATCGGGACGGGTGCGGGTCATTCGCGACAGCGTGGAGCTGCGCCTGTCTCGCGGAACGGAAAGCCTGGTGGTGCGCGCATGGGTCTACTGTTCCGCGTGACCGGCGGCGGCGAAAGGGGTGACGGTGGCAGCGGCGGTGGCGGCGGCGGCCCAGGCTGGACGCTGGCGGAAATGCTCGTGTCGCTCACCGTGCTGGGCATCATCGTCGGGCTCGCGGCGCATGCCGCCGCGGGGCAGTTGCGGTTCTTCCATGGCGTCGGCGAGGTCGTGAAGGTGCGGGCGCAAACGGGGCAGGCGGCCGGAGTGGCGGCGCGCGTTCTCTGGGGGATTTCTCCCCGGGAGGGCGATGTCATCATCGCGATGGACTCCGCCCTGGAAGTCGTGGTGACAGTGGGCACTGCGGTCGTCTGCGAAGGTGGCGTCGGCGAGTTTCGCTTCGCTCGCCCCGCGGCGGCCGACGGGAACACGCTGGCCGCGTTCCTCCGAGCCATCGGTTACGGCGACCGTGCCCACATCTTCATTGCGGACTCGATCGGCGCCGGATGGATCCGTGCCCGTGTCAACGCGGTCGGAGGCGCGTTGGGGACATGCGACGCCTTTCCCGCCGCTTCCGGCGCGCAGCAGGTGCAGCTTCAGGAGCCGCTGGTGATCCCCGCCGGTGCCATGGTCCGCTTCGCCCGTCCGTTGCGCCTCAGCCTCTACCGGGCGTCGGACCGGAAGTCCTACCTGGGGATGAAGGATTGGGGCGGAGACGCATTCAATACGATCCAGCCAGTGGCCGGCCCGCTGGAGCCCTACAGCACCGATCCCGCCAAGACCGGACTGCTGTTCACTTATCGAGACGCCACCGGGGCGGTCCTCAGTGGCGAATTCGACCATACCAGGATTGCCACGATCGAGGTGCTGGCCCGCGGCAAGTCCAACGGTTTTGGTCCAAAAAAACCATGGTTAGCAACACAAACACGCCATTTGGACTCTAGTATAGCGACATTCTCCACGAGGGACGCGCCGTGAAGCGCGGCGCTGCCCTTCCGATGGTTCTCTTCAGCATCGCGATCGGGTCGGCGATGGTCGTCGGCGGCGCATACGTGACCCGGCAGCTGGCAGCCGGCTCCATGACGGCGCAGAGGGGGGCCCTCCTCGATCCGCTTGCCGAGGGTGCCCTGGTGGGCGCACTGGCGGCATGGGACTCCACGGAGCGCGCCAGCCAACCCCTCGGCGTCACGGTGCGACTTCCCTCCGTCTCGGTTCCGGGCGCCTTTGCCTCTGCCTGGATCACTCGGCTCACCGACCAAACATGGTGGCTCGTCGGTGAGGCCACAGTACTGCATAAGCCATTGATGCGACGACGGTTAGGTCTTCTTGTACTCGTCGCGGAGGGGGCGCCCGCCGCGGTTCAATCGCGAGCCTGGGCCGAACTTCCCTGAACCGCAGGTTAGCGAGCGCGCCAACCGCACTTCTTGTTTGCGCGGAGCATGACCGGTGACTGGCATCACGCCGGAAGCGCCCGTGTTACCTGAGGTTGCGTGGGTCGTGTGAGCCGTACGTGACCGAGCGCGGCTTTGCGCCGTCCTTGTTGCGCCCTACCAATCCAACCTCGGGCTAAGTGCAGGACCAGCCGATAGTAACCAGCATCAGTTAAAGCCCTCTGAGAGCGACAATGGCCCTTTTCGGTCGAAAGAAGACGACTGTCGGTCTCGACATCGGCAGCGGCCTCATCAAGGTCGCTGTTATCGATCATTCAAAGAAGTTGCCGGAGCTCACGAAGGTGGCCATCCAGCCGCTGATGCAGGATGCCATCGTGGAGGGTGAGGTCATGGACCCAGGCGTGGTCGCCGAGGCGATCCAGGCCGCCCTGTCTGCCGCGGGTGTCAAAGCGAAGCAGGTCGTTACCGCCGTTGGCGGACGTGACGTGATCATCAAGCCGATTTCGATCGAGCGCGTGAAGGAACAGCAGGCGCGGGAGCTGATGCGCTGGGAGGCAGAGCAGCACGTCCCCTTCGACATGGAGTCCGTCGAGCTGGACTTTCAGATCCTCGATCCGGATGACGAAGGGCTGGAGATGCGCGTGCTCCTCGTTGCGGCGAAGCGCGAGCTCGTCGAATCGAAGGTGCGCGTGCTCACCGACGCCGGGCTGGAGCCCGCGATCGTGGACGTGGATGCTTTCGCGCTTCACAACGCCTTCGAGGTCAACTATCCCGACGCGATGCAGGGGATGGTCGCCCTGCTGAACATCGGCCACGACGTCACCAACATCAACATTCTCGAAGAGGGCGTCCCGATCCTCACGCGCGACCTGACCATGGGAACTCGGCACGTGCGCGAGAGCCTTCAGCGCGAGCGCGGGCTCGGCGCCGAAGAGGCGCAGGCCCTCCTGCAGGGGTTCGACCGCTCGCCGCACCTCGACGCAGTCATGGAATCGCGCGGCGAGGAGATCGCGGTGGGCATCGAGCGCGCCGTCGCGTTTCTGGCGTCCAACACGAGGGGCGCGGGGAACGTGGGCGCGGTGTATACCTGTGGTGGCGGGGCGCGGATTCCCGGACTTACCGAGGTGCTGGCCGCGCGGCTGCGCCTCGAGGTGCAGATGGCGAATCCGCTGGCGTCCCTGACCGTGCGCGACGGAGCGCTCGAAGGCCACGTGACGGACGAGATCGCGCCGCTGCTGATGTTGCCCGTCGGTCTCGCCCTGCGGCAGGTGGCATGAGATGATCGAAGTCAATCTCCTCCCCGGCGCCAAGCGCGGCAAGAAATCCGCCGGGGGTCCGTCGATCAACTTCGCCGCGATCGGTGCAGCCATCTCCGAGCGCGTCAAGGACAAATGGCTGGCGGCCGCGGTCATCGCCGGCCTCGTCGCGTCCCTGGTCATCGGCTTCCTGTACATGTCGCAGCGTAGCCGCAGCGACACGCTGATGCAGGCGGAGGCCGTGGCCATCGCCGATTCGACGAGGTTCGCCACCGTGCTGAACGACCGGTTGGCCGCGGAGGCGCGTCGCGACAGCACGCTGATTCAGCTCAACATCATTCGCGCCATCGACGACGAGCGCTTCATCTGGCCGCATCTCATGGATGAGGTCAGCCGCGCGCTGCCGCCGTACACCTGGCTCATGTCCATCAACAACCAGCTGCCGCAGGGGGCCAATCCCCCCGCGGCCGTGAAGATGCCGCCGCCGGACACCACGGCGCGCGGTCGCCGTCGTCCGCGTCCGCTGCCGGAGTTCAAGAAAGACTCCGTTCGGGTGCGCCTCATGGGACGCACCGTCGACCTCCAGGCGCTGACGCGCTTCTATCGCAACCTCGAGGACTCCCCGTTTCTCGGCGGCGTCCAGCTCCAGAGCTCAGAGGTGGTTCAGGAGAGCAACAAACCGGTGCACCAGTTCGTGATGGACGTGTCCTATTCCCGGCCGGATTCGACGCTGCTGCGTCGGGCGCCGCTCTCGCTCCCGAAATAGGCCGGTATCGCCATGGAACTCAAACTCCCCACGACCCAGCGCGATCAGCTGATGCTGATCGTCATCGTCCTGGCCGCCGCCGGGATCTACCTGTTCCACCTCTACGTGTACGGTCCCAAGGCCATCCAGCTGGACGCGTTGCAGGCGCGCGTCGATTCGCTCACCGCGCAGAACGAGACGGCACGGCGCGACGTCGCCCGCGGCGCCGCCTCCGAGATCCGGGCGGAGGCGGACCGGTACGGCCGCATCCTGACGCTCATGCGCCAGCTGGTGCCGACCGCCAACGAAGTGCCGACGCTCATCGAGCAGATCTCGACGGCCGCGCGGCGCGTGGGTCTCGAGCTGGAGGACATCCGCCCCCTCGGCATCATCAGGGGCGACGTGTTCGACACGCACAAGTACAACATGAGCGTCACCGGACCCTATCACCGAATCGGCGAGTTCTTCGCCGGCGTCGGCTCCATGACGCGCATCGTCGCGCCGATGAACGTCAATCTCCTGCGCGCGCAGACGCAGGCCGGCATGCCACGCGGCGAGACCCGGCTGGAAGCGCAGTTCGAGATTCAGACGTACGTGGCCAAGCGGGGTGGCTCGTGACGCCGCTGCCCCTTCTCGCGCTGTGTCTCGTGGCGACCATGGCGACGGCCGTCGCGGCGCAGCAGTCGGGCACCAAGGCGCCCCCAACCCCCACCTCGACCAAGGCGCCGGCGACGAAAACCTCCGCCGGACAGCCCGTGCAGGGCGCGCAGGGCGTGCGCCCCGAGACGGCTCCGGCCGAGCTGCCCGTCATCATGCGGGAAATGTTCGACTACGACGCCGCCGGCCGGCGCGATCCATTTGTTTCGTTGCTCGCGACCACCGACCTGCGTCCGACACTCGAAGAGCTGCGGCTGGTGGCGCTGCTGTATGACGAATCCGGACGGCGGCCCATCGCGGTCATGCGGGACGCGGCGAACACGCAGTATCGCGTCACGACCGGCATGACGCTCGGCCGGATGCGTGTCGCGCTGATCACGCGCAGTGCCGTGATCTTCAGTATCGAGGAGTTTGGACTCAATCGAACCGATTCGCTGGTGCTGAGCAAATCATCCAACGTGAGGCCTTAATGATGCGATTCCGGACGGACATCCCCAACGTGAGCGGCCGCGCCCGGCGGGCGCTCGCCTGCGGCGTGGGCGCCGTCCTGCTGGCGGCTGCGCTTCCCGCGAATGACGCGAACGTCATCTCGCTCAGCGTCGAGCCCACCAGCGGCCGGGCCCAGGTCGACATCGGTATCGACGGCGACGTGACGGTGAAGGACTTCACCCTGGGGGAGCCCGCCCGCGTCGTCATCGATATCGTCGGCGCGACCCTCGGCGTGCAGCGCGGCGGATACGACCGCGTCGCCCGCGGCGGCGTGCTCGACGTGCGCTATGCGCAAAACCAGCCGAATGTCGTGCGCGTCGTGCTGACGCTCGATCATCCGCGCGACTACGACGTGGACAGGACCGCGGGCGGCATACGAGTCGCGGTGGACGGCGGCGGCGAATTCGAGGCGTGGCGCGTGGGACGCCCGGTTGCGCCGCTGGCGACGGTGCCGCGCGCCGAACCGTTCGTGGCGGCGCCGAAGGTTGCGCCGAAGCAGACGGGCTCCATCGCCCCCAGCTCCCGCCCCGCAGTCGTGCGGGTGACCAGCAGCGTGGAGCCGGTGCCGAAGACCTACAACCCGCCGACGTTCCAGTCGCCGCAGCAGCGCCCCGGCGCGCGCCGCATCACGATTTCGTGGGAGAACGCCAACCTGCTGGACGTGCTCGCGGCCTTCGCCGCGTTTTCCGGCCGGACGATCATTCCGTCACGGAACGTCGCCGAAGTCTCCATCAGCGCCGAGATCATCGACCAGCCGTGGGACGTGGCGATGAAGGCGATCCTGAACGCCAACGGTCTTGACGCCATCGAGGACGCGAGCGGCATCATCATCGTCAACACCTTCGAGGCGTTGGCCAGCCGGCCGAGTCTCGAGACGCTCACCACGCGCAGCGTACAGCTCAACTATGCCACGGCGTCGGCGGTGGCCGCCACGGTTCGCCAGCGCCTGTCGCGCGACTGCGGCGCCATCACGGGGCCGGGCGTCGCGGCGCAGCCCCAGCCGGGTGCGCCGACGGGCGCGCTGAATTGTCCGGTGCGCGGCGCCGTCAGCTTCGATACGCTGTCCAATACGGTGGCGATCACCGACGTGCCGTCCGTCATGGATGACCTCGTGGCCTACGCGCGCTCGCTCGACGTCCGCCAGCCGCAGGTGAACATCAAGGCCAAGATCATCCTCGTGGACCGCACGCAGCTCGAGGGGCTGGGCCTCAAGTACGACATCGGCACGCGTTTCCATCACTTCAACGAAGTCGTCACGCGTCAGGACTCGGCCGGCGCGCCGGAAGAGGGGAACCTCTTCACCCTCGGCGGCAACACCGTCGCGGCGATCGCCAACGCGGCCGCCGACGTGCCAAGCGCCGCGTTGCGAATCGTGTACTCGGCCGCCATCGGCGCGTACGACATCACCACATTCCTCGACGCGCTCCAGGAGACCTCGCTCCTCGACGTGCAGGCGGAGCCGAGCGTGACGACCCTGAACTATCGGGAAGCCGTTCTCTCCGCGGGCACGCAGGTGCCCGTGCGAACGATCGAGCAGGGAGCCGCGGCCGCCGCCGCGACTGCGCCGCGCGTCGTCGTGACCTTCCGCCAGACCGGCATTGTGCTGCGCGTCACGCCATTCGTGACGAACAATCGCCAGGTTAGGATGCGGGTCCATGCCGAGAACTCGTCGGTGCAGTTCCAGGCGGGGAGCGACGTCGGGGCGGTGTTTCCGACGCAGAGCATCACCAACGAGCTTCTCGTCGCCGACGGCGAAACCGCGGTGATGGGCGGGCTGACACAGACTGAGGTGGCCGTGACTCGAACCGGCATTCCGATTCTGGTGGATCTTCCACTTATCGGACGCCTGTTCGGCGTCACGAATCGCAGTGAAATCAAACGGGATCTTCTGATTCTCATCACGCCGCACATCGTCGACGAAGGGGACATGTCGATGACGCCTCGGCGCGATCAGTGAGGAATTGAAGTACATGAGCCATCCATTTCGACGTCTCGCCGCGCTGGTCCTGGGCATCGCCATCATCTCGAGCTGCGATGACGGGTCATCCGTCTCGCGCTTCGGCAGCGGCATCAGCGGCGGTCCCACCGGGACCGAGCCGATCGTGCCGCCGGCACCGGGCTCCGCGGACTCGTTCCCGCCGTTCGTGCGGATCAACATGCCCGTGGCGGCGCCGATCCAGCTCATCAACATCGGCGACTCCATCCTCGTGGAAGCGCGCGTCACCGATGATCGGGCGCTCAAGGAAGTGTCGTTCACCGGATTCAAGGAGGTTGGCGACCCCGACCTCGGCACCTTCCAGCGCATCCAGCGCTATCCCACGATTCGAGTGCCGGTCGGCGCCGCGGACTTCCGGCCGGGGCTCACCGACACCACCGTGCGGCGCTATCTCCAGCCAGCGCAGCCCATCGACACGACGATCGACAGCCTCGTGATCGAGGCCGTGGCCATCGACGTGGCGGGCAACACGTTCAGCACCCGGCGCATCGTCAATCTCGTCACGGGCCCCACTGTGACGATCACCAACCCCGCGCCCAGCGACAGCTTCCCGCGCGGACAGACGTTCACCGTCACGATCGAAGCCAGCCATACCACCGGCGTGGACTCGCTCATCACCACCGTTACGGGCGAAACCTCCTGGCCGACGCAGCTCTCTCTGATCGATCTGCACAAGTTCCCGACCGGCACCAAGACCGGCACTCGAACGATCACGGTGTTGATTCCCGCCGACGCGCCGTTGCGCGGGCGGATCACCATCGCGGTACGCGCGGTCGACGTGAACCGGAACCCGGGTTCCACCGCGCCGATCGTCGTCTTCGTGCGCCAGCCGGGCACCCTCGCGCCGCGCGTCTCCCAGATCGTGCCGCCCAAGCTGGAGATCAGCGACAGCATCACGGTAACGGCCGACGGCGATGGCATCTCGACGGTGGGCTTCGTCATGCTCGACAGCACCGGCGCGGAGTTCAAGCGGTACTCGGAGCCGATCGCGTCGCCGACGTCGAACGTCATCCGCAGGCTCCCGCTCAACATGGCGCTGCGCGACCAGGGGCAGCGATTCAGCATCTACAGCTTTGCCATCGACAACAACACGCCGCCGCTCACCGGATATTCGCGACGGTTCACGAACCTGGCGCCTGTCACCAGCGAGGCGGCGGCCTGGCGCGACACCACGCTCATCACCCACGGGCGCACTTTTGCGCTGCCGCGCGACGGCATCGTCGGCGACGTCGAGATCGATCCACTCGGCAACGTGTTCGTCAGCAACACCCAGTTCAATCTGCTGGAGGTCTGGCAGAACCCGACTGGAAGCTTCGCCCCCGACGGCATTCGGGTGGGATCCCTCCCCTGGGGGCTCTTCCTGACCGCTAATCCGGACACCCTGCTCGTTGCAAACTCCGGCGCCACCACCATCAGCCGCGTGTTCGTGGGCACCAACACCCCGACGGCGATGGCCGAGGACCTGAGCAGTCGCATCCGCACTCGCGAGAACGTCATCTACCAGGTCGTCCTCAGGATCGACGGCGTTTCTGGCGTCATCCGGCTCGACAAGGCGGGCGAAATCGCATACTCCGACCGGCCCCAGTACGTCGCCGAATCCCGGGGCGGCCGCATCTACTACTCGACCCGTCCCACCGACGCCGCCACACCCGGCACCATTCGCTGGCTCCAGCCGAACCTGCCGTTCCCTGATCCGCAGCAAATTCTGTCCTACGGGACGATCGTTTCGGGCGTGGACATCGTCTACAGCATCTTCCACGCAGACTCCATCGCGATCGTCAGGAACAACGCGACCACCGGATCGAGCGGCTCCGATACGCTGTACATCTTCGACCACGTTTACGGGCAGATCGGCCCGGATTTCGCCGTGTTCGACTCGCTGCCGCCGGACGCTGGAGCGAAGGCGCGCGCGCTCGGCAGCGATGTCCAGGTACTCCTCAACTTCTTCGTTCCTTCGCTCGCGCTGACGGATACGACGTTCGTCGCCGCCAGCGGCGACCGACAGTGGCTCGCATTCGGTGAAGGCAACACCGCCAGCGGTCCCGGGCGGATCATGATGATCAACGATCCGGCTCTCGCCCCGGCACCCGGCTTCTTCTCGCCGTCCATCACCGTCCGAGATCTCGTGCACAACGCCTCCGAAAGAGTCTTCGGTCTGGCGATCGACAGCACCGGCCTGCAGGTCACTTCGCACGGACTGCAGACGTACATGGCGGCGGTGGACCAACCCTTCCACCTGCGTCTCGAGGGGGTATATGACTCCTTCGACAACGGCGCAGGGGTGGCCTATCACCCGAGGGCCCGAAGCACGCTCACCAATGTGGATTTCCGCGTCTCGTTCTCAGCGACGGACAATGGAGTCATTGAGATCATCGACGTCGCGCACTACAACAACCGCGGACGGCTTGTCACGAAGGGCGACCTCTATGGTCCGTTGCGCGTGACGGGTCCGCTGCCAGGCGACAATCCCGCCCCGCTCAACTGCGCGGCCGGCACGCGAGCGGGCGATGACCCCGACTGCGTCGTCCTCAAGATTTTCGGGGTCAGCCGCAACGGCCTCGTCGTGATCAACGTGCAATGGAAGGACATCAGGGCTCAATAGGACTGGCGCGATTACTATCTCTGCGGCCGGCCCGACAAGGGCCGGTCGTTTTTTCGGAAGGTGTAATGTCCAGCGGTCACTCCGAACTCACGGCGCGAGCATGACGCTTCGCTTCACGACGGCCGGAGAGTCTCACGGCGCCGCGCTGACCGCGATTCTCGAGGGCGTGCCCGCCGGGCTTCCCCTGCTTGCCGAGCACATCGACCGGCAACTCGCGCGTCGCCAGCAGGGGTACGGTCGCGGCAGGCGCATGCAGATCGAGCAGGATGCCGTGGAGCTCCTGGCCGGCGTGCGAGCCGGTGAGACTATCGGCGCGCCCATCGCGATGCTCGTCCGCAACCGCGACTGGAAGAACTGGCAGGAGATCATGGACCCTGCCCCCAGGGCGGAGGATCCGACGCGCAAGCGCGCCGTTACCCGCGTGCGCCCCGGCCACGCCGACCTCACGGGCGTGCTCAAGTACGACCGGACCGACGCGCGCGACATTCTCGAGCGCGCATCGGCGCGCGAGACCACGGCGCGTGTCGCCGTAGGAGCTGTGTGCAGGCGCCTCCTCGAGGAATTCGGCGTGCGGATAGGCAGCCACCTCGTCCAGCTTGGCGACATCATCGCTCAACGTCCCACGTTGCTCCCCGATGACATCAACGACCTCGCCGATCGGTCCCCGCTCCGAACGCTCGATGCGGACGCCGAGCGACGGATGATCGAGCGCATCGACTCCATCAAGCGCGAAGGCAACACGCTTGGCGGGATCTGCGAGGTCGTGGCCACCAGCGCGGTCGTGGGACTCGGCTCACATACGTCGTGGGACCGAAAGCTCGATGGACGCATCGGCCGCGCG
>Ga0299914_10001379_pt1 | contig 16024 bp, 13 predicted proteins | sample RVTome_10_FD_201361 | JGI IMG/M metagenome (GOLD analysis project Ga0299914, IMG submission 201361) | Soil microbial communities from uranium-contaminated site in the Upper Colorado River Basin, Wyoming, United States - RVT153D57 (version 2) ...
CGCCGCGTCTCGGCCGGGTCGATCACGTCGTCGACGAATCCACGCTCGGCCGCCGCGTAGGGGTTGGCGTAGCGCTCGGTGTACTCGTCGACGAGCTGCGCCCGCCGGGCATCGGGATCTGCCGCCTGCTGCAGCTCGCGCCGGTACAGGATCTCGACGGCACCCTGTGGCCCCATCACGGCCAACTCGGCCGACGGCCACGCGAAGGACACGTCGGAGCCCACGGACTTGGAGTCCATGACCACGTACGCGCCGCCGTATGCCTTGCGGGTGATCACCTGGACCCGGGGGACGGTTGCCTCGCAGTAGGCGTAGAGGAGCTTGGCGCCGTGGCGGATGATGCCGCCGTGTTCCTGGTCGACGCCGGGCAGGAACCCGGGCACGTCGACGAAGGTGAGCAGGGGGATGTTGAAGGCGTCGCAGAAGCGGACGAAGCGGGCCGCCTTCTCCGAGCTCTCGATGTCCAGAATGCCGGCCAAGACTATGGGCTGGTTGCCCACGACACCCACGGGGTGACCGTCCATGCGGGCGAACCCGCACGTGATGCTCTGCGCCCAGTGAGCGTGGTACTCGAGGAACTCCCCGTCGTCGACCACCTCGGCGATTACCCGCTTCATGTCGTAGGGCAGGTTGGGGCTGGCCGGCATCATCTCGTTGAGGCCGTGGCAGGCCCGCAAGGGGTCGTCGCCGGGCTCCACCACCGGCGGAGCGTCCAGGTTGTTGGCGGGCAGGAAGCTGAGCAGGTAGCGGACGTCCTCGAGCACCGCCTTCTCGTCGGCGGCCACGAAGGTGGCCACCCCGGACTTGCTGGAGTGGCTGGACGCGCCGCCCAGCTCCTCGAGGGTGACCGATTCACCGGTGACCGTCTTCACCACATCGGGTCCGGTGATGAACATGTGGCTGGTCTCGCGGACCATGAAGATGAAGTCGGTCATGGCCGGGCTGTACACGGCACCGCCTGCGCAGGGGCCGAGGATGACGCTCAACTGGGGGATGACCCCCGACGCCCTCACGTTGCGCCGGAAGATGCCGCCGTAGCTGGCCAGGCTGACCACACCCTCCTGGATGCGGGCGCCGGCACCGTCGTTGAGGCCGATCATCGGCGCTCCCACCGACTCGGCCAGGTCCATGACCTTGTGGATCTTCTCGGCGAACACCTCACCGAGGGCACCGCCGAAGACGGTGAAGTCCTGGCTGAACACGAACACCTTGCGCCCGTCGATGGTGCCCCAGCCGGTGATGACGCCGTCGGTGTAGGGATGCCCGTCCAACCCCGCGTCGTGAGCCCGGTGGCGGGCGAGCTGGTCGAGCTCGTGGAAGGACCCCGGGTCCAGGAGGTATTCGAGTCGCTCGCGAGCGAGCAGCTTCCCCTTGGCGTGCTGACGCTCGATCGCCCGCTCCGACCCGGGCTGCAGCGCCTCCTGCCGCCGTGCCTCGAGGTCCGCGAGTCGCTCGGACATGGAGTGCTGCGCCACGGCGCAACTGTAACCATCCCCCTCCGAGCGCCCGCCCTCGACGCTTCCGGCGCCCGCCCTCGACGCTTCCGGCGGCAGACTGGGCGGTGTGGACCTGCCCGTCATGCCGCCCGTGGCCCCGATGCTCGCCAAGGCGGTGACGGAACTACCCACCGATGGCGACTTCCTCTACGAGCCGAAGTGGGACGGCTTCCGCTCCATCATCTTCCGCGACGGCGACGAGGTGGAGGTGGCCAGTCGCAACGAGCGTCCGTTCACCCGATACTTCCCCGAGCTGATCCCGGCGGCAGTGGCCAACCTGCCCGAGCGCTCGGTGGTGGACGGTGAGATCGTCGTGCCCGGGCCGCGGGGTCTCGACTTCGACGCCCTGGCCCAGCGCATCCACCCTGCCCAGTCCCGGGTGAAGATGCTGGCCGAGACGACCCCCGCCCGCTTCGTGGCCTTCGACCTTCTCGCCCTCGGCGACGTCGACATGCGCGACCTGCCCCTGACGGAGCGGGTGGCTGCGCTGCGTGACGTGCTGGCCGACGCCGAGTCTCCCGTGCACGTGACGCCGTCGACCACGGACCCGGGTAGGGCCGAGGACTGGTTCGCGCGCTTCGAGGGCGCCGGCCTCGACGGAGTGATCGCCAAACCGGCCGACTCCGCCTACCTGCCCGGTGAGCGGGGGTGGCGCAAGGTCAAGCCCGTGCGCACCGCCGACTGCGTGGTCGCCGGGTTCCGCTGGCACAAGGACGGCCAGGGGGTCGGGTCACTGCTGCTTGGCCTGTACGACCATGCCGGGGACCTGCACCACGTCGGGGTGGCGGCATCGTTCGCGACCAAGCTGCGTGCGGAACTGGTCGGGGTGCTGGCGCCCTACCGTGAAGATGCACTGGAGGGTCACCCCTGGCGTCGCTGGGCCGAAGCTGAAGCTCATGCAGAGGGTAAGAGGCTACCGGGTGGGCTGAGCCGCTGGTCCCAGGGCAAGGACCTGTCGTGGGAACCCCTGAGACCCGAGCTGGTCTGCGAGGTGCGCTACGACCAACTGCAGGGAACCCGCTTCCGCCACGTGGCGCGCTTCCAGCGCTGGCGGCCCGATCGTGAACCGGAGTCGTGCCGCTACGACCAGCTCATCGTGGCTCCGGCCCGCGAGCTCGACGAGGTGTTCGGAGCAGCCTGACCCGAGTTCGACCCTCATAAGGCTCCACCCCCCAGGGGAGGTTCACCCATGGTTCATCTCGACGATGTGAAGGCGCTGGTGGCCGGCGACCACGGCCTGGCCACGGTGTCGGTGGCTCGGCCCGACGGACGTGTGCACGCCAGCGTCGTCAACGCCGGCGTCCTCACCCACCCCGTCGACGGGCAGCAGGTGGTCGGGCTGGTCGTGCGCGGCTCGACCGTGAAGCTGCGGTTGGTAAGGGCTGCGGGCGGGGTCAGCGTGGTCTTCCGGGTCGGCTGGCGCTGGGCCGGAGTGGAGGGACCCGTCGACATCGCCGGTCCCGACGACGCGCTGGCGGGCTTCGATCCGGCCGACCTGCCGGGGTTGCTGCGCGCCGTCTTCGTGGCAGCGGGCGGAACCCACGACGACTGGGACACCTACGACCGAGTCATGGCCAGCGAACGGCGGACGGCGCTTCTGGTGACGCCCGAGCACGTCGCCGGCAGCCTTTGACGGCCAGGGCCGAAGACCTGAGTCTTGACAGTGACCAACCGTTCCGCTCATAGTACAGATCGAACTGTCGATCGGACTATTCCGGTGTGCACCCGAGCTGGCGCGCGGCATCACCGGTCAGGAGGCCACCGATGAGCAGCACCGAAACCACCGGCGTCCCCACGTCGCCATACCTGTCGGGCAACTTCGGTCCGGTCGCTTCCGAGGTGACCTCCACCGATCTTCCCGTGTCGGGCACGTTGCCGCCCGAGCTCGACGGTCGCTACCTGCGCATCGGGCCCAACCCCGTGGCCCCCAGCGAGCCGTACCACTGGTTCACGGGCAACGGCATGGTGCACGGGCTGCGCATGGCCGATGGGCGAGCCCAGTGGTATCGCAACCGCTGGGTGCGCGACGACACCGTCACCGAGGTCAAGGGCTGGCCGAAGACGCCCGGACCCCGGCACGGGATGGGCCCCGGGGTGGCCAACACCAACGTTGTCGGTCACGCAGGTCGAACCTTCGCCATCGTCGAGGCTGGCGGTCTGCCCGTGGAGGTGTCCGAGGAACTCGAGACCATCGCCAGGAGCGACTTCCAGGGCACGCTCGACGGCTCCTTCACCGCCCACCCCAAGCGCGACCCGGCCACCGGGGAGCTGCACGCCGTCACCTACTACTGGGAGTGGGACCATCTGCGGTACGTCGTGGTGGGTGTGGACGGGAAGGTTCGACGCACGGTTCACGTGCCCGTTCCCGGCCGGCCGATGACCCACGACTGCCACATCACCGACAGCTACGTGCTGCTGTTCGACCTGCCCTGCCAGTTCGACCTGGACGCCGCCATGGCCGGCGAGTCCTTCCCGTACCACTGGGACCCGGGGTACCAGGCCCGGGTCGGGCTGCTGCCCTTGGAGGGGGACGCGGGCGACGTGCGTTGGGTCGAGCTCGAACGGTGCTTCGTGTACCACCCGCTCAACGCCTACGACCTGGATGACGGACGGGTGGTGCTGGATGCCTGCCGCCACGACAAGACCTTCGACAAGGATCGGGTGTCACCCTCCGAGGGGCACCCGACACTCGACCGTTGGCTGCTCGACCCCGCCACCGGGCGGTCCAGCCGCACCACCATCTCGGAGCGGATGCAGGAGTTCCCCCGTCACGACGAGCGCGTCCTGGGGCGCCGGCACCGCTACGGCTACACGGTCGGCTTCTCCACCGGCGAGGGCAACCTCGACGAGTACGGCGGCATCCTCAAGGTCGACGTCGAGGGCGGCACCATCGAGAGCTGGGACCCGGGGCAGGGCCGGTCCTGCCAGGAGGCGGTGTTCGTGCCGGCCGAGCCCGACTCAGCCGAGGACGACGGCTGGCTGATGTCATACACATACGACGCCGCCGACGACTCGTCCTCGGTGGTGGTCCTGCACGCCCAGGACGTCGCCGCCGGCCCGGTGGCCGAGGTGCACCTGCCCCAACGCGTCCCCTTCGGCTTCCACGGCAACTGGATCCCCACGGCCTGACCCACGAACCTGGCATCGGGGCGTCCGCATACGGCACGGTGGATGCCAGCTTCGGTGGGCCGTCACCTCAACCCACGAACCTGGCATCGGGGCGGCCACATACGGCACGGTGGATGCCAGCTTCGGTGGATCGAGGGCAGGCCGACTCAGTGACCGGACTGGGCCGTGGTCAGCCGGCCGGCTGCAGCTCGACGGCGCGCCGTCCCTCGGCGTCGAACAGCACGAGGGTCGTGCCCTCCAGGGTGAAGCTGGTGGCTGCTTGCATGGCGGCCAGGAAGCCCTGCTCCTGGTCCATGATCCCCTCCGGCTCAGTGCACGCCATGAAGGTCGACGTCAGCGGCCCGATGGCGATCGTCGTGCCATCGGTCTGGTAGCCCCCGCTGAAGCGGTTGCAGCCGGCCGTCCCCGAGACTCCTCCCGCGTCGTCGAACTCTGCGGTCAGGCTGGTGCCGAGGATCACCGAGACGATTGCGGTGGCGTCGGCGTTGAGGTAGCTGACGACGTTCCATGATCCGACCACCGACTGCACCTGCTCGTCGAAGTCCAGCGGATCGCCCGAGGTGGTGGTCAGCTCGAGGGTCCCCGCGGTGACGGCGAACCCGTCCACACCGGCGAATGCGGTCAGGAAAGCCTCCTCGGCGGTCATCACGTCCGGCTCGCACAGCATCTGCGTGGTGGCGGCGGGGCCGATGGTCAGCGCGTCTCCGTCCACCTCGTAGGAAGCGGTGTAGCGGTTGCAGCCGGCCGAGCCCGACACCGTGCCGCCGCCGAACGTGGCGGTGACGGTGACGCCGTCGGGCAGGGCGATCGATCCCGCCGGTTGGAGCGACCACACTGGCCCCTCCAGGGTTGCGCCCGCTGCGGAGTCATCTGGTTGCGCCACGGTCGTCGTCCCTTCGGGGTCTGCCTCCGTCGTCACGCTCGCCGCGGTCGTGTCGCCTGCGGCGGTCGTCCCCGTCCCGCCGGTCGTGTCGGCGTCGTCGCTGTCGCCGCAGGCGACGGTCACCATGGTCAACGGTACGAGCAGGGCCAGCCACGTTCGCCCAAGTCTGTGAGCGTGGATGACGTCACCTCCGATGTCAGTAGCGGGCTCGGCGGGCGGCCCGACGGTCGGCGCTGCGGGCCCAGGAGGTGAGGTCGGCCAGCAGGGCCAGGGCAACGAACACCCATCCCAACGTGCTGACGCCCCCAGGGGCCCAGGCCAGGGCGTAGACGAAGGTCGTCCAGGGCAGGAAGACGAACCCCAGCACCGGGATCCAGGCCGACTCGTACGCCGACGACACCTCGTCGGTGAACAGCCACAGCACGACCAGCGCGAAGCGCGGGCTGATCAACGCCAGCAGGATCACCAGGCAGCCCACGCGCTCCTCCGGTCGGGGTGGGAGCCGCGACCGTAACCGCCGCACCATCCGCACGTATCACTGGCGTACAGCGTCGACTCAGCACCCGATGAAGGGTGTACGAGAGTCTTCCGGGGATGGGAGCGGGAGGGGGGTACGGTGTCTGCAGAGGGACCGCCCATGTGCAACGCCGCCAAGGAGGCGTTCCACATCGACCGGACCGACCACGATGCCGATCGCCGGCCGCGCAAGCAGTACCTCATCCACAACCGCACGCCGTGGCAGATCCGCGTCGACGAGCACGACTGCGGTGAGTTCCAGGTGTCGCCCCTCAGCGAGCGGGTCATCTCCGGTGAGCGCCTGAAGCTGTTCGAAGATGCGCTGATCCCTCTCCGCCAGCGCCACTACCTGCGGGTCCGGCCCTACCTGCGCCCGCGCGGCCTGCGCTGGCCGTACGCGCTGATGGTGATCGGCCTCGCCGCCCTGGCGACCACGCTCCTGTACACCTTCATCGTCGACGGCACGCTGCGCCGTGGTCATGCCCTGCTGGCCGCGATCCTGTTCGGGGTGGCAATCCTGGTCGGCTTCGTGGCCGCCCTCACCGAGGAACGCAAACGCCAGATCGCCGAGGAGGTCGCCGACCGCGAGGAGGGGGACATCCTGTTCGGCACGGGCGGTGCCTTCTTGTCGGGCAACGAGACCGAGCGCATGGCCTGGCAGGCGCTGGCGCTGGTCACCGTCCTGGTGGTCGGTGTGCTCCTGCCCGCCATCGCCATCTACTACGGCACCGACCTGCAGGACCTGGTCGAGCTCAGCGGTGGCATCTCCATCGAGTCGAGCTCGGCGAGGCGCCGGGTGGTGGCGCGGGTCGTCCAGATCACCTACGTGGCCGTGCTCACCTTGTTCCCGGCGCTGATGTACTTCCAGTTCGACCGAGTCCGGGTGGGGACCCTGCGAGCCCACTGGGTGCGGAGCATCTTCCGCCTCGACGGTCGCGTGCGCAGCCTCGCCGACGTCGAGGCCGGCTACGGCGCGCAGCTGTCGGAGGCGTCGAGCTTCTCCACCGACTCGGTGCGGCTGCTGGGCGGCAAACGCTCGCCGATCGTGGTGGCCACGATCCTCTTGGCTGTGGGGTGGACGCTGCTGGTGCTGCCCACGCGCTCACGTGACTTCCAGTCCTCCTTGAGCGCAGAGCTGGCTCTGGAGGAGGCGCAGGGCCAGTTGGCCGAGGCCGAGGGCCAGCGCGACGCCGTGGTCGTAGCGGCCGAGGACGGCGCCACCGCCCGGGCCGAGACGGCGGCGGACGCGGCCACCGCCGCAGGCCAGCAGGCCGAAGACGAAGCCGCCTCCGCGGGGGATCTGGCCGAGGCCGGCGCCGCCACGACCTCCCCGCAGGTCTCCGGCACCCCAGCGACCTCGACCATCGATGACGACGAGGCCGCAGGTCCTGGCGGTGGGCCGGGACCTCCCGCGGCGTCCGAAGACGAGTCGTTGGCCACCGCCGACAGGGCGGTCAGCCAGGCCACCCTGGCTGTGGAGAACGCACAGGCCCGCCTACAGAAGGCACAGGGCGGCGACTTCTTCCAGCTGATCACGCCGCGCCCGTCGGCGGCGGCGATGGCGTTCCTGGGGGCGTACTTCTTCGCCGTGTACCTGGTGCTGCGGGGCTACCTGCGCGGCGACCTGCGGCCCAAGGTCTACAACCAGATCACCGCCCGCCTGGTCACGGTGGTGGTTCTGTCGTACCTGTTCAACGTGCTGTATCCCGGCAGCACGAACCGGCTGGTGATGGCAGCGGCGTTCGCCGCCGGGGTGGTGCCCAAGACCTTCCTCCGGGGGCTGGGTGAACGGCTACGTCCGGGCAGGGCCAGCCAGGCGCTGTTCTCGCAGGCGTTCGCGGAGCACCGCCAGCTGACGACCGTCGATGGCGTCGACATCTACGAGCGGGAGCGGTTGGCTACCGAGGGCATCAGTGACGTCGAAGCCCTCGCCCACGCCGACATGGTCGGACTGATGGTGGCGAGCCGGCTCCCCCTCGAGCGGATAATCGACTGGGTGGACCAGGCCGTGCTGCAGCTCCACGTCAATCCGCCCATCCTCGAGAGCGGCAACCGCAGCGAGGAGCTGGAGGAGCTGCACAAGCTCGGCGTGCGCACCGGGAGCGACGTGCTGCACGTCGAGGAGAACGCCAGAGCCCAGTTGCCGGGAGCCGTCGAGCGGCGTGCGCTGCTGGTCGACGCGCTGAAGGGCGAGGAGCGGTACGGGCTGCTGGTCGGTCAGGTTTGCCGCGAGCCGGCCACCGCCACGATCCGCCAGTGGGCAGGCTCGGAGTTCAGCGATCCCCGTTGGAGCTACCGCTACCTCGATCGATGGGGCGAGCTGAAGCCCTACCGGCCCAGCCAGCCCTACGTGCCTCCGAGCCTCGGTGTGTGCGCGCCGGTGCCCTCGGGGGACACCGGGCCGGCGGCGACGGCGTTTGGCAACGGCCACGCCACCGCGCCGGCCCCACAGTCGGCACCAGAGTCGCCGGCGGCGACGGTCCCTCAGCCACCAGCGACGACGGTCCCACAGCCGCCCGCGACCGAGGAGGAGGCGCCTGCGGGCGGCGCGGCCTGAACCCCGTCAGGTCGGAGGGGACTCGGCCACTTCTTCCCAGAAGCCGACGACCAGCCGCTCGAAACGGAGGCCGAGCTCGAGCGTGCGGGCCTGAGCGGCCGGGACGACGCCTCGGATGCGCGCCTCGAGGGACTCGTACTCGGCCAGGCGGGCCTGGTGGGCCTTGACGTGGATCTCGGCCAGGCGCCGGATCTGCTCCCCGCTCCGCTCGGTGGAGAAGAACAGCTTCAACAGGCCCGGATTACGGACCTCACCTTGCTCGATGTCCGGGTCGTCGAGCCAGGCATCCAGGGCAGCACGCCCGGCGTCGGTGATGGTGTAGGTACGGCGCCGGCGGCCTGTCGTCTCCCGCTCCTCGTCGAGCAGGCCGAGCTCGGCCAGCCGAGCCGGCTCGGCGTACAGCTGGCTGTGCGGGAAGTCCCAGAAGTAGCCGACACTGACCGCGACCATTTGCTTCAGGTCGTACGGCGTCGAGTGCGGGCGGTCACGGATCAGCCCGAGGACCAGGTAGCTCGAATCCGAGAGCCGCACACGGTCCAGAATAGACTGTTCTCTGGACCGTCATGTGGTGGATCGCCGGCCGGTTCTGGAAGTCCTGGACAACGCAGACAACAGGAGGGCCCCCGGGCTCAACGGCCCTCGAAGCGGGGCGGGCGCTTCTCGCGCAGCGCGGCCAGGGCCTCGCTGTGGTCGGCGCTCTGGAAGGTCACCAGCTCCAGGGCCGTGGCCACGTCGAAGCTGGTGTTGGCCGCCTCCTTGATCCACTTGTTCACGGCCAGCTTCGTGAACTGCACTGCCAGCGGGGCACCAGCGGCGATGCGGTGGGCGAACCCCAGGGCCCTGTCGGCCAACTGGTCATCGGGTACGGCGTGGTTGACCAGACCCATTCGTTCGGCGTCGGCGGCAGCGACCGGGTCACCGGTGAGCAGGAACTCCTTGGCCCGGACCGGTCCGACGGCCAGCGGCCAGGCCACGGTCCCGCCGTCACCGGCCACGATGCCCACCCGTACGTGGGGATCGCCGATGCGGGCCGACTCGGCCATGAAGATCACGTCGCAGAGCAGGGCGATGGACGCGCCCAGACCCATGGCGTGGCCGTTCACGGCGGCGACGATGGGAACCCGCACATCGAGCAGATCCCAGATCATCTGCTTGGCGTCCTGGTGCAGCTCCTCGAGCCGGCCCGGTTCCTGAAGCTCGGGGAACCATCCGAAGTCGCCGCCGGCCGAGAACGACGGTCCCGACCCGGTCAACAGGATGCAGCGGGCCTCGCGCTCGCGCTGCAGGGTGGGGAACAGCTCGGTCAGCTCGTGGTGAAGCGTGTCGTCCACGGCGTTCAGCTCGTTGTCGGGCCGATCGATCACCACCCGAAGTACATGGCCCTCCAGACGCTCGAACCGGAGGTAGGTGAAGTCGTCGTGGTCCATGGCAGAGGTTGGCACGCCTGCAGGCGTCGCCGGCCGCAGCGAACCGCCCGGGCGAGCGCAGCGATCCCGAGAGCCTGCATCCGAGCTCCTCCGCTCGTGCCGGTTTGGTGACGAGGGGCCCGTCAAGGCAGCATCCGTTGAGCTCGAAGGGCGGGGATCTGACTTCGAACCTGGGGGGTCGACATGGAGCGTGCCTTCGAGAAGGGACTGCAGGAGCTCGGTGACGGGCTCTACGCCTACATCCAGCCGGACGGCAGCTGGGGCTGGAGCAACGCCGGCCTCGTAGCCGGGTCCGATCGCTCTCTGCTGGTGGACACGCTGTTCGATCTGCGACTGACCCGCGAGATGCTCGAGGCCATGGACGCCATCACGCGGACGAGGCCCATCGGCACTCTCGTCAACACCCACGCCAACGGCGACCACTGCTTCGGCAACGAGCTCGTCGGTGACGCGGAGATCATCACCACCGAGGCGACCGCGTCCGAGATGACCGAGATGGGGCCCCAAGCCCTCGACGCCATGCTCAAGGCCGACTACGCCGATCCCGTCGTCGGCGAGTTCGTCCGTGGCGCGTTCGGCGCCTTCCGCTTCGACGACATCACCCTCACCACGCCCACACGCACCTTCCGCCAGAAGCTCACCCTGCCCGTCGCCGAGCACAGCGTGGACCTGATCGAGGTCGGCCCGGCGCACACCGCCGGCGACCTCCTCGCCTACGTACCCCAGGCCAAGACCATCTTTGCGGGCGACATCCTGTTCATAGGCGGCACCCCCATCATCTGGGCCGGCCCCCTGCAGAACTGGGTCAACGCCTGCGACCTGATGCTCGACATGGACGTCGACACGGTCGTACCCGGACACGGCCCGGTCACCGACAAGGACGGGGTGCGAGACGTGAAGGCCTACCTGGAGTTCGTCGACCGTGAAGTCCGCCAGCGCTTCGACGACGGCATGACGGCCCGCGACGCGGCCCACGACATCGACCTCGGAGAGTTCGCCGACTGGAGCGACAGCGAGCGTCTGGTCGTCAACGTCCACGCCATCTACGGCGAGGTCGACCCTGCCTACCAGCCTCCGCCCATCCCGGAGCTGGTTGTCGACATGGCGCACTACGCCAAGGGCTGACAGCCCTCGGTACATCGGATGGGGTTCGGGACGTCGTGGCGCGGGTTCCGATGACAGCCGAGAAGGAGACAGGGGGATCCATGAAGCACGGCCCGACGGCGAAGGTGCTGGTCATACTCGCTGCCCTGGCGCTCGTCGCCGTAGGATGCGGTGACAGCGACGACGACGGTGAGTCTGCCGACACCTCCGCTCCAGGCACGACCGAGTCGGCGGAGACCACATCGGCGGAGACGAGCGAGGCCGGTGAGGCCACCGGCACCACCTCCACCGAGACCACCGGGGGCGAGGTGTCCGGCGAGCGGGGCGGCACCCTAATCTGGGGCCTCGGCTCCAACGGCGCCAACTTCTTCGATCCCCACAACGCCACCAACCCATTCGGCCGCTCGTGGATGTACCCCTTCTACGACCGGCTCACCCAGATCGACCAGGACGGGGCCGTCCAACCAATGCTGGCCACGTCGTGGGAGCTCGCCGAGGACGGGTCGACCCTCACCTTCGAGCTGCGTGACGACGTCGTCTTCCACGACGGCACGCCCTTCGACGCCGAGGCGGCCAAGGCCAACCTCGACCGCGCCCGGACCCAGGAGACAGGGGCCGCAACGTTCGTCGATCTGTTGGCGGTCGAGTCGGTGGAGGTGCTCAGCCCCACGAGCATCCAGCTCAACCTCTCGGCTCCAGGCGGCGCCCTGCCCGCCATTCTCAGCGACCAGGCGGGGATGATGATCTCGCCGGCAGCATTCGAGAACCCTGACCTGGCCACCATGCCGGTGGGTTCGGGGCCGTTCGTGCCCACGGAGTTCAGGGTGGACGAGGTGATGCTGGCCGAGGCGAACGAGGACTACTGGGACCCTGAGCTGCCGAAGGTGGACAACCTCGAGCTGCGCTACATCCTCGATCCCACCACGAGGCTCAACGCCACGGCTTCGGGTGAGATCCACGGCGGTGTCCTCGACCCCGGGCAGTTCAGTAGGGCCGACGCCGAGGATCTGGGCCTGGTCCTCACCGATCGCTTCTCGACGGCCCTGTTCCAGCTGTTCCTGAACACGGAGCGGGTACCTGCCCTGGCCAACCCGGCGGTGCGGCGGGCCATGGCGATGGCGATCGACCAGGAAGGCATCAACGCCGCCCTGTTCAACGGGGAGTGCGCACCCAACGACCAGGTGTTCGGCGAGGGCTGGTTCCCGCACAACCCCGACATCGGTGCCGACTACCTCCCCTTCGACCCCGAGATGGCCCGCCAGATCCTCGAGGAGGAAGGGGCCACCGACGTCGAGTTCACGGTCATCACGGCCAACATCCCCAGCTTCGTCGCCCAAGCCGAGGCATTGCAGGCCCAGTTGGCCGAGGTGGGAGTCACGATGAACGTGGCGCCGACCCCCATCCCCGAGTTGATATCGGGCTTCCTCGTCAACCGCACCGCCGACGCGTACTACACCTTGAACCCCGGTGCGCCCGATCCGGCCAAGCTGGTCGCAACCGTGTGGCTCCCTCAGAGCCCGTTCAACCCGGGCGGTTACGAGATACCGGGGATCATCGAGCTGCACCAGCAGGCCCAGGCCGCCACGACCGAGGAGGAGCGGGCCCCCGTCTACCACGAGATGGCCCAGGTCCTGGTCGACGAACAGTTGTCGATCGCGGTGTGCACGCCGGCGTCGATCATGGCCCACAGCCCCGACGTCACCAACGTGCAGCTGCTCTCGACGCTGAGTGACGTCGACGTCAGCGCCATCGAGATCCAGGGCTGATCGGCGGCGGCTGGGATGCTGCGGCTGGCAGCGAGACGGCTGCTGAAGGTCGTCCCGCTGCTGCTGCTCGTCTCGGTCATCGCCTTCGGCCTGCTGAGCATGGTGCCGGGCGATCCGGCCGTGCAGATCGCCGGCGAGTTCGCCACCGAGGAGCAGATCGCGCAGATCCGTAGCGATCTCGGACTGGACCGACCCTGGATCGTGCAGTACGGGGACTGGCTCGGCGGCGCCGTCCAGGGCGATCTCGGTACGTCCCCGTTCTCGGGGGTGTCGGTGTCGACCCAGATCTGGCAGCGGCTACCGACGACGCTGTCCCTGCTCGGCTGGGCCTTGGCGCTGTCGGTGCTGATCGGCATCCCCGCAGGCACGATCGCCGGCTGGCGCCAGGGGTCGTTGCTCGATCGCTTCCTGACCATGGGCACCTCGGTCGGGGTGGCGATCCCCGTGTTCGTGTCGGCGCTCGTGCTGGCTCTCGTGGTGGGGCTGAAGCTGTCGTGGCTACCGGCCACGGGGTACGTCGGCTTCAGCGAGAACCCGCTGGATTGGGCGCGGCACCTGTTCCTGCCAGCGCTGGCCCTGGCGTTGACCGGCGCGGCCGAGATCGCCAGGCAGACCAGAGCCGGGATCATCCAGGTGAAGAACCAGGACTACGTCCGCACCGCCAAGGCCAGCGGCCTGACGACCCGCCAGGTGCTGGGCCGCCACACCCTGAAGAACGCCATGATTCCGGTGATCACCGTGGTCGGCCTGCAGATCAGCAGGCTGTTCGGGTTGTCGGTTCTCGTCGAGCAGATCTTCAACATCCCCGGGATCGGCAGCCGGCTGGTCACGGCAGTGTTCGAGAACGACGTCCCCTACATCCAGGGGACCGTGTTGCTGGTCGGCATCGCCATCGTGGCCGTGAACGTGGCCGTCGACGTCTCCTACGGCTACTTCAACCCCAGGGTCCGGGCGGCGTGAGCATCGTCGACGCCCCCGTCGGCGAAGCGGCAGCCGTCGTCCTGCCCGGCGAGAGCCCCCGGGCCCGCTTCTGGCGCCGCTTCAAGCGCCAGCGGGCGGCGGTGGCGGCGGCCGGGTTCCTGATCGTCGTGGCCCTGGCGGCCATCTTCGCACCGCTCATCGCACCCAAGGACCCCATCGAGCAGTCCCTCAGCCACAGCTTCGCCAGCCCGGGCTCTGACTACTGGCTCGGTGCCGACCGGTTGGGGCGCGACACGCTCAGCCGACTGATCTACGGCGCCCGCTACTCGCTGCTGGCCGCAGCGCAGGCAGTGGCCGTGGCGGTAGTGCTGGGCGTCCCGCTGGGACTGCTCGCCGGGTTCGTCCGCGGCTGGTTCGACTCGGTGGCGTCGCTGTGCGCCGACGCCGTGCTCAGCATCCCGGCCATCATCCTGGCCCTGGCCATCGTCGGCGTGTTGGGACCGAACCTCACCAACGCAATGATCGCCATCGGCATCGTGTACGCGCCGCGTCTGTTCCGGGTGGTGCGAGGGGCTGCCATCTCGGTCCGGGAGGAGACCTACATCGACGCGGCCCGAGCCAGTGGGGTGGGGACGCTGCGCATCGCCCGCGGACACGTGCTACCCAACGTGATGTCACCGCTGATCGTGCAGATCTCGCTGGCACTGGGGTTCGCGGTGCTGGCCGAGGCGGCCGTCAGCTTCTTGGGTCTGGGCGTCCAGCCGCCCGATGCGAGCTGGGGGGTGATGCTCGGTCAGGCCACCGCCCAGCTCGAGGACCACCCCATCCTGGTGCTGGCCCCGAGCATCGCCATCGTCCTGACGGTCCTGGCCTTCAACGTCCTGGGCGACGGGTTGAACGACTCGCTGGGCCGCGAGATCCGTGAAGCCTGACATCGCCACCCCGGTGCTGCAGGTCGACGACCTGGCCGTCGAGTTCGTGACCGAGGTCGGCTGGCTGAACGTCGTCGACGGGATCACCTTCGACGTGCGCGAACGCGAGACCCTCGGCCTGATCGGCGAGTCCGGATGTGGGAAGTCGGTCACCGCCCAGGCGATCATGGGCCTGATCGCCACCCCGCCGGGGCGGGTGACGAGGGGATCCATCCGCCTCGACGGACGTGAGCTGCTCCAACTGGACGAGCACGAGATGCGCGACGTCCGGGGCCGCCAGGTGGCCATGGTGTTCCAGGAGCCCATGACGAGCATCAACCCCGCGTTCACCGTGGGTCAGCAGATCAGCGAGATCCTGCGCCGGCATCTGGGGTCGTCGCGGCGGGCGGCCAGGGCGCGGGCCATAGATCTGCTGGCCCGTGTGGGGATCCCGGCGCCGAGCGAGCGGGTGGACGACTATCCGCACCAGCTCTCGGGTGGCATGCGTCAGCGGGCGTTGATCGCCATGGCCCTGTCGTGCGAGCCCCGATTGCTGATCGCCGATGAGCCGACCACCGCCCTCGACGTGACCGTGCAGGCCCAGGTGCTGGAGCTGCTGGCCGGACTGCAGGACGAGCTGCGGATGTCGGTGCTGCTGGTCACCCACGACCTCGGGGTCGTCGCCGAGACATGCGACCGGGTGGTGGTGATGTATGCGGGGGAAGTGGTGGAGACCAGCGAGGCGGCGTCGCTGTTCGCCCATCCCCGCCATCCCTACACTGCCGCGCTGTTGGAGTGCCTGCCCGGGCTTCGGGCCGACGAGCCGCTGCGGCCGATCCCCGGGCTGGTGCCTGCCCGGTACTCACTGCCGACCGGTTGCCTGTTCCACCCGCGCTGCCGGTACGCGGTCGAGGCGTGCGCGACGGAACGGCCGCCGCTCTCGGAGGTGGCGCCGGGCCGGTGCGTGCGGTGCATTCGCGCCCATGAGCTGGAGCTGACCGGGGTGGGATCGTGACCACGCCGCTGCTGGAGGTGCGCGGCGTCACGAAGACGTTCCCGGCCCGGCGCGACGTGGTCGGTCGGGTGCAGACCCGTGTCCATGCCGTGGTTGGTGTCGACCTCGAGATCGGTCCCGGCGAGACCCTCGGCCTGGTCGGCGAGTCGGGATCAGGGAAGTCGACGCTGGGCCGGGTTGTGCTGCGACTGACCGATCCCGACGAGGGCCGCATCGTCCTCGACGGTGACGACATCACCGAGCTCAAGGGTGCGGCCTTGCGGCGGGCCCGGCGCAAGATGCAGATGGTCTTCCAGGAC
>Ga0299914_10001380_pt1 | contig 16020 bp, 15 predicted proteins | sample RVTome_10_FD_201361 | JGI IMG/M metagenome (GOLD analysis project Ga0299914, IMG submission 201361) | Soil microbial communities from uranium-contaminated site in the Upper Colorado River Basin, Wyoming, United States - RVT153D57 (version 2) ...
GTGGCAAGAGAGACTTACGGGCCCGATGAGGCACCGTTCTGATTCAGGAGATTTGAGCTGAATGGCACGAAAGAGCACCAACAACCCGCGTCCGAAACGGCGTCGGGCGGCGGAGACGAGACGGGGCCGTCCCAAGCCCTGTGCTTTCTGCAAGCAGAAGATCGACTACATCGACTGGAAAGATGTCTCGGTCCTGCGCAAGTACATGTCCGATCGAGGCAAGATCCGGGGCCGACGGGTGAACGGCAACTGCCCGACGCACCAGCGTGCAGTGGCGAACGCCATCAAGAACGCCCGGGAGATGGCACTGCTCCCCTACCTGAGCACGCGATGAAGCTCATCCTCATCTCCGACGTCCAGGAGCTGGGCAAGCGGGGAGATGTGGTCGACGTAGCCGAGGGCTACGCCCGCAACTTCCTCCTCCCCCGTAAGAAGGCGGTAAAGGCCAACGAGGGTGCTCTAGCCCAGGCGGAGGCGGTCCGTGAGGCTCGCATCGAGGCGGAGCGCAAGGCCAAGGACGAGGCGGAGCGTCTCGCCACCCAGTTGGTTGGCAGCCGTGTGGTGCTGGCGGCCCAGGCCGGGGACGAGGGCCAGCTCTACGGGTCCATAGCGGTCGCCGATGTGGTGGAGGGTGTCCGTCGTTTCACCGGCATCGAGCTGGATCGGACGGTGGTGGAGATCCCCAAGCCGATCAAGGCCATTGGTCTCCACGAGATCCACATCAAACTCCACCCCGACGTCGAGTTCCCCCTCACCCTCGACGTGATCCCCGCCTCCTGACTTCCTAATGCAGGGCGTCACGTATACGTGACGCCCTGCATTGAGAATGAGGCAACTGCCCCCGATAACCGGCGATTTCGCGAGCTTTCTGGGAATCCCTTCCACCGCGAAAACAAAAGAAGGCCGCGCGAAAAACGATGAGTCCCAAAGCTTGTTCGCGCCAGGCGGGCGAGCCTATCTTCGACATTCTTCCCCGCTGGCAGAATTGGCTTCCCCGCCCACCGGCGGTGTCTTCCGTGTAAGGCCCCCCGAGCCGCTCAGCTCTGTCACTTCGCGAAATTTGTCAGACCCCGGATGTTGGATGAGGACCAGATGAGCATGACCGACCAGGGGCAGATGAGGCCCGGCTACCGAAGCCCGCCCCACTCGAGGGAAGCGGAGGAGTCGGTGATCGGAGCCGTCCTCCTCTCTGAGGAAGCGGTGAACGAGGTCATGGATCGGCTCCATCCCCCCGACTTCTACATCCCGGCCCATCAGGCCATTTTCGAGGCCATGCGCGAGCTGTTCGACGGCAATCAGGCGATCGACGCGGTGACGGTCTCCGAGGCTCTTCGCCGCCGGGGTGAGCTGGAGAAGGTCGGTGGGGTCTCCTATCTGGCCCGTCTCGTCGACATCGTTCCTTCCACATCCAACATCCTCTACTACTCGGGGATCGTCGAGGAGCATGCCAAGCGGCGGGAGTTGATCCGGGCGGGCGCCACGGTCACCGACGTGGCCTTCGACATCGACGAGGAGATTGCCCGGGTCCTCGACCGGGCCGAGCAGGCGGTGCTCTCGGTGGCCGAGCGTCGCAGCGCCCAGACCCTGCTCGAGGTGGGGCCTCTGTTCAGCGACGTCCTCGAGCACATCGAGCTCCTCGAGCAACGGGGATCGGAGCTGACCGGTCTCGCCACCGGCTATGTCGACCTTGACAAGAAGTTGGCCGGGCTCCAGGCCGCCAACCTGGTCGTGATCGCGGCGAGGCCGGCGATGGGAAAATCCAGCCTTGCCCTGGGCATCGCGGTGAATGCCGCCGTCGTTGGGGAGCCGGTGGCCATCTTCTCTCTGGAGATGTCGAAGGAGGAGATCGTGCAGCGGATCCTCTCCTCGGTGGGCCGCGTCGATTCGATGAAGATCCGCTCGGGCCAGCTCGGGCCTTTATGGCAAAGGGTGGTCGATGCTGCGGGGAAGATGTACCAGGCCCCGATCTACATCGACGACTCACCGGTGGTGACGGTCACCGACATCCGGGCCAAGTGCCGCCGCCTCAAGCGGAGAAAGGGTCTCTCCCTGGTCGTCATCGACTATCTCCAGCTGATGGAGGCGTCGAGCCGTGAGAACAGGCAACAGGAGATCTCGGAGATCACGAGGAACTTGAAGAACCTCGCCCGGGAGCTGGAGGTCCCGGTCATCGCCGTCTCCCAGCTCAACCGCTCATTGGAGACGAGGGAGGACAAACGACCCCGTCTCTCCGATCTACGCGAAAGCGGATCCATCGAGCAAGACGCGGACGTGGTGATGTTCATCTACCGCCACGAGTACTACCACCCCGAGGATCAGGAGCGGAAGGGCATCGCCGAGGTGATCGTGGCCAAACACCGGGCCGGCTCCACCGGGCCGGTCGAGGTCACCTTCCAGCCCGAATTCACCCGGTTTGCCAACCTCGGCCGCGACGTCACCTGACCCGACCCGCCTCCACGGCTCGATCGATCGTCTCGTAGGCCTCTGCCGCCCCCCGCCATCCCCTCGTAGCGGTCTTCTTGTCCTCCAGCTCCTTGTAGACGGCGAAGAAGTGCTCCAGCTCCCGAAGTAGGTGCTCGGGGACGTCGTCGAGGTCTTTGGCGTGGCGCCAGAGGGGATCCCCGTCGGGCACCGCCAGCACCTTGTGGTCGGCGTGGCCCTGGTCCTCCATCAGGAACAGCCCGATGGGCCGCACTCTGATCCGACAGCCGGGGAAGGTCGGCTCGGTCACCAGCGCCATGATGTCGAGCGGGTCGCCGTCTTCGGCGTAGGTGTCGGGGATGAACCCGTAATCGGCCGGGTATCGGGTGGCGGTGAACAGCATCCGGTCGAGGAATATCTCGCCGGTCTCGTGGTCGGTCTCGTACTTGTTCCGGCTCCCCTTGGGGATCTCCACGATCATCGTGACCAGCACGGCGTGCACTGTACAGGGCGCTACTCTCGCCCGGTTGTGCCTCGATCCGGTGGCCACGCCACGACCCGGGCTCTCACGCCGATGAAGCTTCCGCTCAGACACATCCCGGGATAGATCCGCTGATGGCCGCCTCGCAGAAGCGCGGGAAGCGTTACCTCCTCGTCATGTCCGTCGGTGCCCTCGGCGTCGTCTACGGCGACATCGGGACCAGCCCGTTGTACGCGTTCCGCGAGTCGTTTCACGTCGCCGAGGGGCTCGCCGTCGATCGGTCCGGCGTCTTCGGGGTGCTCTCCATCATGTTCTGGGCGCTGGTGCTGGTGGTCTCGGTCAAGTACTTGATCTTCGTCATGAGAGCGGACAACCACGGTGAGGGCGGCGTCCTCGCCCTGACCGCCCTCATCGTCCCCCGACGAAAGACGCCGACCACAGGTCTTCGCTGGGCGCTGATCCTCCTCGGCCTTTTCGGAACCGCCCTGCTTTACGGCGACGGCATGATCACACCGGCGATCTCCGTGTTGTCGGCGGTGGAGGGGCTCGAGGTGGCGGCACCTGGTCTCGCCCCCTACGTGGTTCCGATCGCGGTGGTGATCCTGATCGCTCTGTTCAGCATCCAGCGCGCCGGGACCGCCACCGTAGGGGCGATCTTTGGACCGGTCATGATCATCTGGTTCACGGTGTTGGCCGTGCTCGGGGGCTATCACGTGCTCCAGGACCCGGGGATCCTGGCGGCGGTGAATCCGGCCTATGCCGCTCGTTTCATCGTGGAGACTCCTCGTCTCGCCTTCCTCGCCCTCGGCGCCATCTTCCTGGTGGTCACCGGCAGCGAGGCGCTCTACGCGGACATGGGCCACTTCGGGAAGCGCCCGATCCGCTTCGGCTGGTACGCGGTGGTGTTCCCCTCCCTCCTCCTCAACTACTTCGGGCAGGGGGCGATGCTGATCGCGACCCCCGAGAACATCGACAATCCCTTCTTTCGCATGCCGCCTGGCTGGGCGGTGCTCCCTCTAGTCGTGCTGGCGACGATGGCGACGGTGATCGCTTCGCAGGCGCTGATCTCGGGGGCCTACTCGCTGACCATGCAGGCGGTGCAGCTCGGTTATCTGCCCCGGTTCGATATCGACCACACCTCGCCCCGCGAGATCGGACAGATCTACATCGCAACGGTGAATTGGGGTCTGATGGTCGCCTGTGTCGGCCTGGTCCTGGCATTCCGCAGCTCGAGCAACCTGGCCGCGGCCTACGGCGTCGCCGTCACCGCCACCATGCTGATCACCACGACCCTGCTCTATTACGTCATGAGGGAGCGGTGGAACTGGTCGCCCCTGCTCGCCGGGTTGCTGACTGGGGGCTTCCTGGTCGTCGACGTCGCGTTCTTCGCGGCCAACATCGTCAAGGTTCCGGCCGGGGGTTGGTTCCCGCTCGTGGTGGGTGCGGCGATATTCGCCGCGATGACAACGTGGAAGGACGGTCGACGCAGGCTCACGGCCAGACTGAGACGAGGCGAGTTGCCCATCGAGCGTTTCATCGGCTCGATCGCGGCGCATCCCCAGCTACGTGTGCCCGGGACCGCGGTCTACCTCTTCCCCGATCCCGGCGTGACCCCGCCTGCCCTGCTCGCCAACCTCCGTCACAACGAGATAATCCATGAGACCGTGGTCCTGGTTGCGGTGCAGACCTCGAGTGTCCCCCGCGTCCCCCAGGTTCGCCGGGCGACGGTCCACCATCTGGGCGATGGCTTCTCCCAGGTCGTCCTCCACTTCGGGTTCATGGACGAGCCCGATGTGCCCCGCGCCCTGTCCAATATCGTCGACCCCGAGTTCGGATTCGATCCCTCGGACGCCACCTACTTCGTGGGTCGGGAGACGATCATCACGACTGGTCGGGGCCTGGCTCGGGCTCGGGCCGCCCTGTACGCGGTGATGCATCGCAATTCGTCGAGCGCCGTGCACTATTTCAGTCTTTCCCCTGGCCAGGTGATAGAGATCGGGAAGCAGGTCAACTTGTAGCCGGGCGGAACCGATACCCTGAGTCGTCAGCCCGGGAAACGATACGAGGGGGATAGACCCTATGAGGGCACTCAAATTCTTGACACTTGTCCTTGCCTTGGCCGCAGCCGCCTGCGCCGGTGGCGACACAACCGATACGACTATCGGCGCCGAGCCGACCACCACCGTGGGCGAGACGACGACCACCGCTCCCGAGATCACCACCACCACGTCGGAGGACGACGGGGGCACGGTGAGCTTCGACGACATGCCCGCAGAGTGTGTCGATGCGCTGGTCGGCTTCCTCCAGGCGATCGAGCCGGCCCTGGAAGGCGTCGACTTCGCCACTCTGACCATCGCCGACATGGAGACGCTGGGCACCGAGATGGAGACTCTGGGCGAGGAGTACGGCGAGAACCTCGACGATCTCGACTGCCCCGATCCGGAAGGCAGCGACGAGGAGGCCTTTGCCGCGATGATCGAGATCGCCGAGAGGGACGCTCCCGGAACCGTCGCCTATCTGGAGTGGATCCAGGGCTTTGCCAACGCGGCCGACTCCATCGGGGAGACCTCGGGTGATTGTGAGACCGACATCGCCGCCTTCGAGACCTTCATCGACGAGCACGAGTCGATGAGCGACTTGACCATGGAAGAGATCGGCGAGGTCGGCGGCCTGGTCACATCGATCAGCACCGTTTGCTCCGCGGAGCGAGCTCAGGAGTTCCTCAGTCAGGACTCGGTGACCGATTTCCTGGACGGCTGAGAGTCCCCGCACTCGGGACGCGCGGCAACCCGGAGGTTGCCGCTGGAGGGGTTCCCACTTGCCCTGTGAAGCCGGGGAAGCTTCTAGAGGGGGGACTCAATTAGGGCACGAGGGACCTGGACCCGATTCTGGTCTTCCCGACCCCCCTTGGGACGGGCAGATCCGGACCCAATTCGAACTATACGCAGGCGCGCTAGTTATCGCTGCCGCCCCGTTCGAAGTCCTGATGCGATCTGCTGGCGGTGGGGCCGGTCTGGCCCTGGTACTTGGATCCGAGCTCGGCCGACCCGTAGGGAAAGTCGGCCTCGGTGGTCATCTGGTAGAAGCTGATCTGCCCGATCTTCATGCCCGGGTAAATGGCGATGGGGAGAGTGGCGACGTTGGACAACTCGAGGGTGATGTGACCTTCGAAACCGGGGTCGATGAATCCGGCGGTCGAATGGATGAGGAGCCCGAGCCGGCCCAGCGATGATTTTCCCTCGAGACGGGCGACGACATCGTTGCCCAGCTTGACTCGCTCCAACGTCGAGCCGAGGACGAACTCGCCCGGATGGAGCATGAACGGCTCATCCTCGCCTACCTCGACCAGTTGGGTCAGGTCGGTCTGGGGGTCACGCGGGTCGATCCGGCTGTACCGGTGGTTCACGAAGACACGGAACCCGTCGCCCACCCGGAGGTCGACGGAAGACGGCTGGACATAGGACGGCTCGTAGGGGTCGATCTGGATCAGACCCGACTCGATCGCCTCCCGTATGGAACGGTCGGAGAAGATCAATGATGCTCCTGGGAATATTGCCGACAATGGTAGGGCTCCCCCGGACCGACCCGTCTAGCGTGGCGAGCTCGATCCATGTTCACGACTCCTCCCTTCCGGCGGGCTCCTTGGCTCCTGTTCCGACGCAGGATCCTTCTCGTAGCGATCCTCGGCACCGCCTTGATCCTCGGGCTGGTGGCGTCGCTCATCCCCTTGTTCGGGTCTTCGGCCGGGAGCGAAGCGCTACAACGGCAATTGGAGGGGCGCTGCGCCTCCAGATTCGCGGCCAAGATGCCCGTCGTCGCCTCCGTTGACGCCGGCCTGGCGCGGGACCTCGAACTCAACGAGGCGGTCCTTCAGTCGACTCTCGGCGGAGTCGACTCATTCGAACAACCGAACCTGGTTTTGCGTGGTGGCACCGCCGACCTCGCCCTAGCCGAGGGCGACGACACGACGACCGAGGTCAGGCTGTTCGGTCTGGATGACTTCCGGGACCACATCGAGCTGGTGGAAGGGACTCACGGAGGCGGCGCCTACATCGACCGGAGGACGTCGGACCGGATCGGGGCCGGTCCCGGCGACGAGGTGGTCTTCAGCTACGAGCGGTTCGACAGCGGTGGGCATTCCGAGATGACGACCGTTCTCTTGACCGTCACCGCGGTATATGAGGACGTCTACCACCAGTACCTGGATCCCTACTGGTGCACCTTCGAGCAGGAGATCGCGCCGAGCCCGATGGGTGACCTTCCTCCGGCGCCGATGTTTCTCGACAGCAGGCTCTTTCAGGACGACCCCGAGCTGTTTCACTCCATCTACGGGGGTGGACACGAGCCGGGACAGTGGCACGTCCCGGTCAGGATCGAGGGTCTCACCGTCGCCGACGCCTATCGGGCGGCTGAGACCATCGAGGAGACGAATGTGGACATCGAGCGTCGTCTCAGCGAGGCGCTGGGCCAGAATCTGACCGGATTCGAGCTGGCGCTCGACTCCGAGCTGCTGCCGGTCACGGATCGGGTCAGATCCCAGATCGAGGCCCTGGAGACCTCGATTTTCCCCCTTGCCGCCGTGGTCCTGCTCGCCAGCGTCGGCCTGCTCGGCGCCGCCGGCTCCTACTGGGTCGAGCGGCGTCGCTCGGAGCTGGAGCTGTTGTCGACAGTGGGTGTGCCCCCGGCCGGGATCGCGGTCAAGGCCGGACTCGAGCTGCTACTTCCGGTGGTGGCCGGGGCACTGCTCGGCGCCGGTGTGGGCAACCTGGTGATCGGATTGGTCGGCCCCTCGCCCGACATCGAGACCTTCGCCCGTCGGGATGGCCTTCTGGTGGCGGTTGGCGCGGCCGGGGTGGGCCTGCTCGCCGCCGCACTGGTCGCCGGGGTCAAGGCCAGGAGCCTGCTCGATCGAAGCGGGAGGCGAAGCAGCGACCTGAGTCTGCGCTGGCCACTGATCGTCCTCAGCCTCGTCGCAGCGTTCATGGTCAGAACCCTCATAGGTGACCAGGCAGTGACGCTCGGGGAGAATGTCGTGGTCGGGTCGGTCGACCCCATGGTCCTGCTCTTCCCGGTGCTGGTGCTTCTGGCGGGCGTCCTGCTCATCTCGGAGCTGGTCACGTTGGCTCGCCCACTGATACACCGGCTGGGCAGGGCCAGCCACTCAGGGTTCCTCGCCTCGCGACGGGTTCTATCTGCCCCCGCGGTCGCGCTGGCGCTCATAGCCGGCGCCGCGGTCCCGGTGGCCATCCTCGTCTACTCGGCCAACTTGGCTCGCTCGGCAACCATCAGCATCGACGCGAAGGGCAAGACCTCCATCGGCTCCGACGTCTCGACCCTGATCTACCGCATCGAGGATCTGCCCGCCGCAATGGAGGGCAACTCGACGATCGTGACCAAATTGGAGCGGGCCAGAATCGACGGGCTGACGGTCGACGTCATCGGTGTCGATCCCGTCACCTTCGCCGACGGCGGCTTTTGGCTGAGCACCTACGCCGACCGGTCGCTGAGCCAGGTGCTGGATGATCTGGCTGGGGATTCCGATGGCGCAGTCCTCGACGCCGTCGTCGCAAACGGGGCGGTGTCCGGTGGCATCGTCGACAACGATGCGATGGACTTCGAGGTCGAGGTGGTCGGCTCGGTCTCGGCGTTTCCCGGATCGGTTCGGGACAGGCCGCTGCTCATCGTCGACAGAACCCGTCTCCAAGAGCTACTCGCTTCGGGCGAGGATCGGATACGTGGCGCCGATTACATGATCTGGAGCAAGGGCCTCGAGGAGGCCGAGGTCGACGGGATCCTGGCCGACTCCGAGATGGGTTTCGCCTTCACCAATGCCGCCGACACCACTCTCGATCAGCTCAAGTTCGCCGTGATCGTCTGGACCTTCGATTTCCTCAGGCTGTACGCCGCGCTGGCGGGGCTGATAGTCATCGCCTCGGTGCTCATCTACACCGACACCCGGCAGCGGGCGCGAAACCTGTCCTACGCCCTCGCCCGCAGGATGGGCCTGTCGCGGAGGGACCACGCCCTGGCCGGTCTCCTCGAAGTGGGCTCGTTGACCATGCTCGGGGCCCTGGCCGGAGTGGCCGTCGGCCGGTGGGCGTCACGTGACCTGTATCTCGCTCTCGACCCGCTTCCCGAGACCCCACCCGTCCCGCAGTGGGTGGGCACCGCCGACATCACGCTGGTGGTCCTGGCCCTCGTGGTGCTGCTCGCCGCAGCCTCGGCCCGGATGGCACAGCGAACTGCGGACAACGCCGACGTCTCGGAGCTGCTGCGTCACGGAGGCTGAATCGCGCAACGACATCAACGCGATTGGAGCGGGTGAAGGGAATCGAACCCTCGCTCCGAGCTTGGGAAGCTCGTGTTCTACCATTGAACTACACCCGCAGAAGACGTCATTCTAGGCCCGTTTCTCGTGGTTCGGTCTCATGGGATCGACCATCCGGAGATATGTAGGAGACGAGGTGGAGGTGCCGTGACCGGAGGAGTCGACGGACTGGTGGGGCGGCACTCCGGGCTGTGGGGGCGAGTCCCTGACGGGGTGTGGCGAGCGCCGGGTCGGGTCAATCTCATCGGCGAGCACACCGACTACAACCAGGGTTTCGTCCTCCCATTCGCCATCTCCGAGGCGGTCTATGTCGCCGCGTCTTCACGGTCCGACCGGGTCCTCGGCGTGTCGAGCCGCGAGTTCGGCACCGCCGAGGTCGACCTTGCCTCGCGAGTGCCACGCACCGACTGGCTGCAATACCCCGAAGCGGCTCTGCGGACGCTGGAGCGGTCCGGTGTCCCCGTCGCCGGCATCGATCTCACCATCGAGAGCTCGCTGCCGGTCGGGTCCGGTCTCTCCTCGAGCGCGGCACTGCTCTGTGCCGTGCTGCTCGCAGCCACCCACCTCGCCGGCGCCGCCTTGGAGCCCGAGGACCTGGCACTGCTTGCCCAACGTGCTGAGAGCGAGTGGGTCGGTGTTCCGGTCGGAGTGATGGATCCGATTGCCTCGATGTGCAGCGTCGAGGGGCATGCCTTGTTTCTCGACTGCCGGTCGCTCGAATACAGCCTGGTGCCATTGGCCGTATCGCCAGGGACCGATCCGCTCACCATCCTGGTCATCGACACGAGGGCGCACCGTGAGCTCGTCACCGGGGAGTATGCGGAGCGGAGGGCGTCATGTGAGAGGGCGGCCGCCGCCCTCGAGGTCGATAGCCTCAGAGATGCCACCATCGACATGCTCGAGGCGAGCTCTCTCGATGACGTGGAGGCGCGGCGGGCCCGGCACGTGATCACCGAGAACCAACGGGTCGTCGAGACGGCCGATCTCATGCGCCGGCTTCGGCTCGAGGAGATAGGCCCTCTCCTCGGGGCCTCGCATCGCTCCCTGGCCGAGGACTACGAGGTCAGCATCCCCGAGCTGGACGTCGCCGTCGATGCGTCGGTCCAGGCCGGGGCGCTCGGGGCGAGGATGACCGGCGCCGGCTTCGGGGGATGCGCCATCGCACTGGTGCCCGAAAGCAAGCTCGGAAGGGTGTCGAGCGCGGTCGGTGAGGCTTTTGTTGCCCGCGGGTTCGTCGCCCCGTCGTTCATGCCTGCCCAGCCAGGCCCGGGTGCGGCAAGGGTGGCTTGACTCACGTTCTCGAGACCACGGGCGGAAACCTCAATTCGCCCCGTCCCGGGGTCGGCTGCCAACTGCGGTGTGGTCAGGTTTGCGGTGAACTCGATCTTTCCCGCCACCAGCAACTCCTCCGGGCCGATGTGCTGGGTGGGCAAGTCGATGACCCGCACGACAACGGCGCTGGCCGCGACGGCATTCGTGATCGCCTCGATGTGGCCTTGGTGGCCGCCTCGCCGATCAGCAGAGACTTCATCTCGACCGACAGAAAGCTCGCGATCACGAGGAGCAGGGTGCCGATGCTGAGAGTGCCCACCGCGTCCAGATCTCGTTGCCGATGACCGCATACAAACCGACGCCGATCAGGGCAGCACCAGGCCGATCAGGGCGCCGGCTTCCTCGAGCAGCACGACGGGAAGCTCCAACCGACCGACTCCAGCTCATGAGGGTGGAGGATCTGGCTCACACCTTTCGTAGATCGAGAACAGACCACCGAGGGAGAACAGCACCATCGTACCACGAACGAAGCGCTCCCTGCCGCAGCCGAACTGGTGTTGGTCGTCCGCCCTCTGGGTCCCGCTCTCAGATGCCATCTGTCGATGCTACGTGAGCAGCGACACGACCCCCCACACGGTCATCAGGAGGCCAACCACTGTCAGAAAGGCCACCCGACCTGCCCGGTACTGCGGAGTTTCCACCCCAGCCGGGGTCTCTCCCCGGCGGTGCTTCCACCAGGCCAGCCCGTTGCCCACGATCAGAGCCAGGCCGAGCCCCACGATCAGCTCCGGAAGTAGGTTCTCGACGTCGAAGGGGTCGCCCACTCCAGTCACGCTAACCCTGAATATGCTGCGAGGGTGAGCCAGGACCTCGACTCAGCCACCGCCTCTGCGCCGGCCACATCGGCCAACCTCGGTCCTGGGTTCGACTGCATCGCTCTCGCCCTCGACATTCGCTGCACGGTCAAGGCAAGTCACGCCGATCAATGGAGTGTCGAACACCTCGGGCGCTACCAGCCGGCTTCGGAGCAGTCCGATGGAGTGTTGGCAGCGGCACGACGTGTCGTCGGCGACGCAACGCCACTCGCCATCCAGGTCGATGCAGACATCCCGATCGGCAAGGGGCTCGGCTCCTCGGCCGCTGCCTCTGTGGCAGGCATCGCCGCCGCCATGCGTCTGGCGGGGGAGGAGCCCGGACTCGATCATGTCTATCGGATCGGCGTTGAACTGGAGGGCCATTCCGACAATGTCGCCGCGGCGGTGTACGGGGGCCTGACCCTGGTCCCGGCCGAGGGATTGCCGCTCCGGCTCCCTTTCCATCCCGGGCTCCAGGTCGTTGTCGGGGTCCCCGACCGTGATCTCGCCACCGAGCAGGCTCGTCGGGTAATCGACCCGTTCCATCCCCAGGAGCGGGTCCTGCGCAGCCTTGCCCGCGTCGCGGCGCTCACCGCCGGGCTGATCACGGGTGATCCCGAGCTCCTCACCGCCGCCCACGGCGACGAGATCCACGAGCGTCCACGTGACGGGCTTTCCCCGGAGGTGGCCGGTCTCATCGAGCTGGGCAAGGGGGCCGGCGCGCTGCATGCCGCCCGGTCGGGCTCGGGCCCTTCGGTGATCGCCCTGTGCACCAACGAGACGAGAGAGAGGGTCGTCGCCGCATTCGCCGAGGTCGGGCTCGAGGCCCTAACCCCGCAGGTGGCCACTACAGGCCTCGTCTGACCTCACCCTCAGGAGAGGAACGCGCTGAGACGCCTCGCCTCCTCTTCGAGCTCTCGACGGACGGGGCGCGGCACCGGGGCGAGCGGCTCGAGCGTGACCGCGGAGCCCTCCTTTTTCCAAGTCCCGGCCACCGCACCATCGACCAAGAATGTGTTCACCGATTGAGGGTTCTTGGTGTTGAACACGATGCTCCGGTACTCCTCGGGCATGATCTGGGTCCTTCGGGCATGGGCGAGCAGAGTGGCGTCCCAGGTGGGGAGAAAGCGAACCGGAGCAGGGGTATCCGCTGGCGGGAGCGGCTGACGGTGCAGGTCGAGCAGCTCGTCGTCTTCCATGTCGCGGAAGGTCCGGAGACGCATCCGCTCGACGATCGGGCGCAGGGTGGTCTTCGGCACGCCTGCCCAGCTGGACATGTCGGCGATCGAAGCCGGCCCGAATCCGCCCAGATAACGCCGCACCAGGTGCTCGAGGGCATCCTCCTCGCTCACCGCTGTCATGGCCACCCAATCCTCGGCCAACCCGTAGAGGTCGGCGCGGCGGCGTTCCCACGTTCCCGAGGGCGGCACCCGCACCATGTCGACCAGGAGCCCGACGCCTTCCCAGATGTTCTTCGGGTAACCCCGGGCCTCCAGGGCTTCGATCAGGTCCGCTCTCCGGCGCGGGCCTTCGGCCAACTCTTGTGTGATCAGCGAGGCGATCCTGACCCACTGTTCCGGATCGAGCGCCCGATCTTTGGCCACCCGGCTCCACCACTCACGTCGTGATCGGCGCACGGCTTCGGTGAGGAGCGGGTAGTCGCGGGCGGACACGATGTGGATGGTGACTCGCATCAGGGTTCCCTGGATCGCCCGCCTTTGCTCGAGGGCGTGGGTGAGGTGGCGCCGCTCGAAGCCATCGAGCCGCGACCAGAGCCCGATGTATGCCGATGGCGCGTATTGGGTCTGCAGTCCGCCAACCCTCTCCAGGGCACGGGTGAGCGGCAGTTTGGAGCGTTGCAGCAGGAGTTGCCGGGCGAGGAGCGCACGGTTCAGGGTGCGCGTGTCGAGAACGGTGCTGCCCATGACCGAGCCAGGCTACGTGTCAGGGAATAGGCGAACCGGGTGCGGGGTGGTGGCACCGCACCCGGTTCTCAGGGAGGCACGATCGGGGGGAGCCGATCGGACTCGGCACTTGGCCTTGCTGCTGACCCAGGATGTCGTCACATCCGGTCTCAGCCTGCATAGGTCCCCCGACCCATGATCCGCCATGCGGTACCCACAGAATCGGTGACAGAATCGGCGTCATGGCGGACACAGTCTGACGATGAGCTCCGAAACCGAGCGTCGGGAGCGATTCGAGGCGATCGCCACCGAGGTGTACGACCCGCTCCAGCGGTATCTGCGTCGCCGCGCCACGGCCGAGGAGAGTGGTGACGTCCTCTCCGATGTGCTCTTCACCGTGTGGCGACGTCTCGACGATGTGCCCCGCGACGCGGTTCTGCCCTGGTGCTACGGGGTGGCCCGACGCAGTCTCTCCAACCACCGCCGGGCGGCCCAGCGTCATCTTCGGTTGGTCCAACGGCTCGAATCGGAGCGGGAGCGGGCCCCCAGCGAAAATCCGGCCGACGTCCTGCATGACCAGGACCCGGATCTGGCCGTGGCGCTGGCCGGGCTTCCCCCAGCCGATCGTGAGATCCTCCGTCTCTGGGCGTGGGAGCAATTGGAGCCTCGGGAGATCGCACAGGTCCTGGGCAGCACCGCGAATGCGGTCAGTCTCCGCCTCAGCCGGGCCCGCAAGAAGCTCGCCGAGTCCCTCACCCGACAGGATGACTCCATTCCCGGACACAAAGGGGATGAACGCGCCGAGGAGCAGCAGCGATGACAGACCAGCTACGCAAGCGGCTTGCCCGTCTCGACCCGATGCCCCCCGGCGTCCCAACCGAATCGATGACGACCGAGTCGTCCCAAAATCTACTGGAGGACATCATGACCACACCCGCCACCGAACAGCCGGCGTCACAGCCCGAGCCCAAGCCGAATCGATGGCTGGTCGGGGCGGCGGCGGCGGCACTGGTGGTGGCCGTCGGTGGTGCCATCGCCCTCACCGGAGGCCCCTCCGGGGACCCGGTAGCCGGCGGTCCGCCCTTGGTCCTGGAGGCGGGGGGCGAGGATGTGACGGCGTCGTGCATCATGTTCAGTGTCGAGGAGCTGGCCAGGGCACCGCTCGCATTCGAAGGGACCGTCGCCGCCGTCGAGGGTGAGTCGGTGACCCTGACCGTCGACGAGTGGTTCAAGGGCGGGGACGCTGGGCAGGTGGTGCTGAACGCACCCCAGGGCATGGAAGCCCTGATCGCCGGATTCCCCTTCGAGGTCGGCACCCAATACCTGATCACCGCCTACGACGGCAATGTCAACTACTGCGGCTTCAGCGGCCCCTCCACCCCCGAGTTCAGGGCCGCCTTCGAGCAAGCCTTCGGGGGGTGACCACCGCGTTCCTAATGCAGGGCGTCACGTATCCGTGACGCCCTGCATAAAGAAAGTTGGTGGCGCCGGTGGCGCCACCAACTTTCTGTTCTGCGTCACGTATGCGACGCAGAACATTAGAAATGGGGGCACCGGCCGACACAGCTACGAGGATTACCCTCGCCCGTCATGACCACGAACGACTGGCTGTTGGACGCCGATCCCGCGATACGTTGGCAGGTCCTTCGCGATCTCACCGACTCGGCTCCGGACGAGGTTGCCGCCGAGCGCGAACGGGTCGCCGTCGTGGGTTGGGGCGCACAGCTGCTCGCCCTGCAAGATGCCGACGGGCGATGGGACGGCGGTACCTACCGACCGGGCTGGGTCGATGAGTCAAAGCCGTTCTTTGACGCCTGGACCGCGACACATTTCTCGCTTCAGCTCCTGCGTGACTTCGGCCTCGATCCCGAGAGTTCCCAGGCGCGTGAGGCCGCCGCCCTCGTTCGTGAGAACGTCAGGTGGGAAGCGAACAATGCCCTCTACTTCGACGGCGAGACGGAGCCATGCATCAACGGGATCGCATTGGCGAATGGCGCCTACTTCGGTGAGCCCGTCGACGGCATCGTCGAGCGTCTTCTCGATGGTCAGCTCGCCGATGGTGGTTGGAACTGTTGGGCCGAGTTCGGGGCGGAGGTGTCCTCGTTCCACACCACGATCTGCGTGCTCGAAGGGCTGCTGGAGGAGCAGAAGGCGGGTTCCTCTGAGGAGGTGACGGTGGCGCGCCGGAGGGGAGAGGAGTATCTCCTCGAACGAGGCTTGCTCAAAGGTCGGTCCACCGGGCAGATCATCGACCCGAGGTTCACCCTCTTCTCCTTCCCCACCCGCTGGTACTACGACGCGCTCCGTGGGCTCGACTACTTCCGCTCGACCGGCGCGGGCCTCGACGACCGGTGTGCCGAGGCCGTCGATCTGGTCGCGGGCAAGAGCGATGAGCAGGATCGTTGGCCTCTGGAGAACACACACCAGGGGCCGACCCATTTCGAGATGGAAGGGCCCGACGGGTTCCCCAGTCGCTGGAACACCCTCCGGGCGCGGCGGGTTCTCCGCTGGGCGGGTTCTGGGGCCGATCCGGCTTGAAATGGGCGAAGGGAGCGAAACCGCGTGTCGGGTCGAAAACCATGGTGGCGCCTCGAACTCAATGCACTGCGTCACGTATCCGTGACGCCCTGCATTAGGAACGCGGAACACCCCTCCCGTCTTGACGAAGACTGGATCCCCTCCCATACTGCTCGGGCGATGAGAGGAATGACCGAGCCGAGCGCACGCATCATCATTCCCTAGGGGCACGCGTCTCCGATG
>Ga0299914_10001381_pt1 | contig 16016 bp, 20 predicted proteins | sample RVTome_10_FD_201361 | JGI IMG/M metagenome (GOLD analysis project Ga0299914, IMG submission 201361) | Soil microbial communities from uranium-contaminated site in the Upper Colorado River Basin, Wyoming, United States - RVT153D57 (version 2) ...
TGGAAGACGCGGTGCACGATCAGGGGCGGTCGGTGCTGTTCTGCAACGCCGCCGAGAACGTCGAGCGCGAGCAGCGCTACCTCGATGTGCTCTCCGAGCAGCGGGTCGACGCGATGGTCGTTGCCTCCAGCGGACTGACCCGCCGGTGGGCGGAGCGTCTAGACGACTTTCCCATCCCGGTGGTGTTGGTGAACGTGCAGTCCCCCGGCGAGCGTTTCCCGGCGGTGGTGGCCGACAACAAGGTGGGGGGGCGCATAGCCGCCGAGCACCTGGTCGAACAGGGATACGGCCCCATCGTCCACATAGCCGGTGTTCTCGAGGAAGGGGAGACCTCTGTCCGGCAGGCGGGTGTCGCCGATGTGGCAGGCGACGATCTCATCGTCGCGGCCGGCGATGGCCACCTGGAAGGCGGTGCCCGGGCGATGCTGGAGATCGCCGAGAGCATCGAGCCGCCGTTCGGGGTGGTTGCCCACAACGACCTGAGTGCGATCGGAGCGATGTCGGCACTTCACCAGCTGGGTTGGGACGTTCCCGGCCAGGTAGGGGTGGTGGGCTTCGACGACATCGACGTGACTCGCTATGTCACCCCACCTCTGACGAGCGTGGTCCAGGATCGCTACGGGATGGGGGCATACGCCGCCGAGCTGGTACACCGACTCCTCGATGGGGAGTCCGCCTCCGGAACCCATCTGATGCCGGTGGAGCTGGCGGTGCGCGAGTCGACCCGGGGACCGGCGTGACAACGGCATGGCTTCGGGACCAGGTGGCCGACCTCTACACACGAAACCGCCAGCAGGGCACCGCAACGTGGAGTGGGTCGGAGTACGACTTCGTCTGTCCCTCGACGGTCACATACCCGTTCCAATGGTTCTGGGACTCATGCTTCCATGCCATCGCACTCAGCCACTTCGACGCGGGGCGCGCCGAGTCCGAGATCGCCGGCCTGCTGGCCAATCAGCAAGACGACGGATTCATCCCCCATGTGATCTTCTGGCAACGGGAGCGGTTCGAGGCGTCCGTGTCCACGTACGCGATCGCCTTCCGGACCAACTGGCTCTCGGACCAGATGCAGCCGCCACTCCTCGCCGAGGCGGTGGAAGCCACCGCTCGCCGCGGGCGCGGCACGGAGTACCTGGCCGAGGTCCTGCCGGCCCTGCGACGGTTCTACGACTGGTGTCATGACGTGCGAGACCCCGACGGGGACGGTCTCATCGCGGTACTCCAGGCCGATGAGACCGGACTCGACCACTCACCCAAGTTCGACGATTACCTGGGGATCGCGGCACCGACGGACGAGGAGTTCCTGGCCGGATGGCACCGGGTCGCCGACCCATATGCCAAGGCCGACCGCCGGCCCGCTGAGATGTTCTCTCTCGATCGTTTCGTCGTCGAAGACGTCATGGTCAACACCATCTACGCCGAGAACCTGCGCGTGCTCGCCGACCTTTGCCGGCTGGTGGGCGATGACGAAGGGGACAGCCGCTACCGGGCGCGGGCCGAAGCCACAACCCGAGCCCTCGTCGACAAGTGCTGGGACTCTGATCGGGGGCTCTTCTTCGATCTCGCGGGGATCGCCGAGCGCCATCTCGAGGTGAACACTGTGACCAGCCTCTTTCCTCTCCTGCTTACCGGAATCACCAACGACGTGGTGGAGCGGCTGGTCGGCCATCTCACCGACCCTGCCGAATACGACGCCCCGTTCCCGGTACCCAGTGTCGCCATGAGCGAGGAAGGCTACGACCCGGGAGTCGTAGGTCGAAACCTGGTCTGGCGGGGCCCCACCTGGATGAACTCCAATTGGTATCTGGTGCGAGGCCTCCGGCGTCACGGTCACACCGATCTCGCCGACCGCATCGTGGACCGCAGCATCGAGCTGGTGAGACGCAACGGGTTCCGCGAGTACTACAACCCCGAGACCGGTGAAGGGAACGGTGCGCCCGACTTCTCATGGACGGCCATCATTCTGGACATGGTCGAAATCGACACATGATCGCCGACATCAAGGCTGTGTTCTTCGACTCGGGCGGCACTCTCACCTATCCCACACGTGGCACCTGGTGGCCCAAACCCCGGTTCGGCGAGCTGCTCGAAGCGGCCAGGTTCCCCCCGCCTGACAGGCGGCCGGCCGAGGCGGCACTCGCCGAAGGGTCTGAGTATCTCGCCAGGCATCCCGCTCCCGACCTGGAGTCCGAGCTGGCAACGTACGCCGAGTTCTACCGGATCGTCCTCGGGCATCTCTTCGGGAGTGCCCCCGCAGAGCTCGTGGGTCGGCTGGCGGAAGCGGCGGTTTACGATCTCGACCAGCAGCCCTATCCGGATGTGGTCCCCTGCGTGAAGAGGTTGTCTGAGGCGGGTGTGGCCACCGGCATCGTCTCGAACGCCGGCCCCTCCCTCCAGCTCCGTTATCGAGACATGGGCATCCGGGATGACTTCGACCCCTTCGTGCTGTCCGACGTGGTGGGGATGCGCAAGCCCTCTGCGGGCATCTATCACTTGGCTCTCGATCGGTCCGGATACGAGGCGAGCGAGGTGGCTTTCGTGGACGACGTCCCTGCCAACGTCGAAGCAGCCGCCAGCGTGGGGATGAGGGGAATACTGATCGAGCGTGATGGCGGTGCGGTAGCCGACCTCGAGGACCTGCTCGAGTTGCTGGGAATCGGGCCTCAGGACCGGGAGTCGAGCGCCCGGATGGCGTAGGCGAGGACCCGTCGCGATATAGCCGACGCCTCGACGGGTGGTTCCCAGGAGGTGTCCTGTTCCACCATCAGCCAGCCGGAGTAGCCGAGTGCTTCGAGCGTGGAGAGGACCCCGGCCAGTTCGAGGATCCCACTCCCCAGGGGGCAGAAGACTCTCCGGGTCACCGCTTCGGTGAGCGTGGCGATCTCTCCGGATCGGAGGCCATCGAGAACCGTGGCGTCGACATCCTTGACATGGATATGGGCCAGCCGGTCGCCCACCATCTCCAGGACACCATTCGGGTCGCCTCCTCCGACCAGCACATGGCCGGTGTCGACGCAGACCCCGGCCTCCGAGGACGCGGTCACCTCGAGGAAACGCTCCGTCTCGGCGGTCGTCTCGACGTAGGTGCCGGCGTGGGGATGAAAGGCGAGGCGATGCCCGCGGTCGCGGGTTTCGTCGGCGAGGCGGTTCACCAGTTCGCCGAGCCTCGACCACCCGGTCTCGCTGAGGCGCGGTGCTCCGGGTCGGTCGGCACGTGAAGAGTGGCCGTCACGTTCGGGAGAACCGTCGATGGCGGGGACGAGCACGTCGCCTCCTGACCGCTCGAGAAGATCCAGCCGCCGTCGAGCGGCGTCGTACGCCTCAGCGGTCGGTCCCTCCGATGTGCAAGGAAGGGCGGCGTACACCTCTGCGACGCGGAGGTCGTGGCGAGCCAGCAGGTCGGCGAGTTCCTCGCCCACGGGCAACGAGTCGCCGAGCTGCACCCCGGCGAATCCGAGCCGATGGATCTCCGAGAGCTGATGGTCGACGCCATCGGATGCGACGGGCCAGTGGATGGGGACGATCCCCACGGGGCAGTCCGACACGGGGCGGGGAGAAGCCGGAGAATGCATCGTGTTGGAGTTTGGCATTGGGGTCGCCGGGAGCAGAACCCAGGGGACACCCGGTTGCGTTACCAGCGTGTCGCACCGGACGTCGGCGCCGGGCAGCTGAATTCACCTCGATTGGATGCTGAGACGGTGGTCGATAGCGAGATAGAGGGCATCGAACAACCGGGCGGAGACTTCCAGGATCTCGTGGTCGGACTCGGCCAATGAGAGTCCCTTGATGACGATGTCGATGCCGGCAGCTTCGGGGGCGTCGTAGAGGTCGTCGGCAACGTCTGCTTCGTGAACGATGCGTCCGATTTCGATCATCACAGGATCGTCGATGTGATACTCGGAGAGAGTGGTTTCGAACGTCACCATCTCCCCACGATGTGAGAGCTCCACCCCGATCATGTCAAACGGGGTGACGTCGGCGGGAACGTCGTCGGGTTCGTCGTAGAAGAGGAACTCGGCGTCCACATCGATCAATCGGCGAATCAGCCAGGCAGTAGCGGCACGGTCTACGTGAACTCCAGGTCGGGTAGCCCATCTCAAGATGCCGTCCTGCCCGTCTTGTCGGCGCTGCTGATCGACTCCCGGGCCGCGGCTCGATCGGGGGGAGGGAAGTAGTCGCGACGTTCGATGCGCCGCAACTCAGCCCGTAACGCACGCAGCGACCGCGTTGGAGCCCCAGCCGTCATCAGTTCGTGTGTGCGCCCGATCAATTCCTGATACTCAGCCGCCCTCTGATCTCTCAGCTCGGCTGCAAGTTCCTGCCCGTAGCGGCGCAGCGTCGGGGTCGCTATCCACATCGTGGCTGATCCGGCGGCCTCTTCGACCATGTTGGCCACCCATTCCAGGGACTCCTTGGTCGAGGCGTCGAACGGGAGGCCAACTAGGCCGTCTCCGAGCTGAGCAACGCCGAGGCGCTTCAGTCGTCGCCAAACCGCGATGCGGGGAGTCGACGGTTCGCGCGGCATTCGATACGCCAACAAGACCCAATTCTCGCTTGTAACCATGGTTCCACGATACTACCGTCGTCATCCATGAATGAAACCGTGGTTACAAGACCCTTCTTCCCCCGACCTGGAAAAGATGACCTCAGGGCGTGGTCCACCGTGGCCGCCAACAGCTTCGGTGGTCCCGCTGGGCAGATCGCCGCGATGCACGATGAGATCGTCGAGCGCCGCAGCTGGGTCGCCGAACCATCATTCCTTCACGCTCTCAACTACTGCATGCTGCTCCCAGGTCCCGAGGCGCAACAATTGGCGACCTACCTCGGTTGGCTCACCAAGGGGGTACCTGGTGGTCTGCTGGCCGGGGGGCTCTTCATCGTTCCCGGCTTTGTCTCGATCCTCGCGCTGACTCTCAGCTACGCCCTGTGGGGTGACATCCCCTTGGTGGAAGGCATCTTCCGTGGACTTGGTCCAGCCGTGATCGCCATCGTCGCTCATGCTGTCGTCCGAATCGGCCGTCGGACGATCAAGAACACCACGATGCTCTCCATCGCCTGCGCGGCCTTCGTTGGCATCTTCTTCTATCAGGTTCCCTTCCCACTCGTCGTGGTCACCGCGGGTGTGTTCGGGCTCCTCGGAGCCAGATTCCGACCGGACGTCTTCATCACCATTGAGGGACACGATGTCGCTGCCCGAGCCAGCACGCCGATCCGATGGCGACAAACGATCGGCACCGTGGCATTAGGTCTTGGGTTGTGGCTCGGACCGGTAGCGGTGATCGTGATGGTTACCGGCACCGGATCGCTGTGGAGCGATATCGCCGTCTTCTTCTCCCAAGCTGCCGTGGTCACCTTCGGCGGCGCCTACTCGGTGCTCGCATACATGGCACAACAGGCGGTCGAGGTCTACGGCTGGCTTCAGCCCGGCGAAATGGTCGATGGCCTCGGTCTCGCCGAGTCCACACCCGGCCCCTTGATCCAGGTCACCCAGTTCGTCGGGTTTCTCGGCGCCTACCGCAACCCGGGGAACCTCCACCCCCTCCTCGCCGGGACACTTGGAGCGATTCTCACAACGTGGGTGACCTTTGTCCCCTCGTTCCTGTGGATCCTCGCCGGCGCACCCTATGTGGAGAGACTCAAGAACCGCCCTTCCCTCACCGGTGCGCTGTCGACGGTCACCGCGGCTGTCGTGGGCGTCGTCCTCAATCTCGGCCTGTGGTTCGCGAGCTACACCGTCTTCACGGATGTCACAGAAAGAGACTGGATGGGCGCCCGGCTGATTGTCCCAACGCCCGGCTCGGTCGATTGGCTCGCAGTCGCAATCGCCTCAGCCGCCGCTTGGGCCCTATTCCGCACCCAAGCACGGATTCTCCACGTCGTCCTAGGGGCGTCTCTGACCGGTCTCATCGCCGGGGTGCTATAGATGCACGTCCTATTTCTCTGCCCTCACGGTGCCGCCAAGTCAGTGATCGCCGCCGCAATGTTGAACGACCTCGCACGACGCAGGCATCTCGAGATCATCGCCTCGAGTGCAGGAACGGAACCCGACGACGAAATCAATCCCATCGCAGTCGAAACCCTGATGGCACAACAACTCCCCGTCCCCGACGCGCCCCGGCCCGTAACCATGCACCTCATCGACCGGGCCGACATCGTCGTCTCGTTCGGATGTGCCATCGACGAACTCCCTGCGCGACCCGGACGATGGGTCGACTGGTCCGACGCACCGGCGGTCTCCGAAGACGTCGACGGCCTTTGCGAACTGCTGACGAACCGGCTGGAAACGCTGTTGACTTGACCCTCGACCGCAGCCAGGGAACGGCTCTCCCGGTCAGGTGGCGGAGACCCCGCGACTCCCGAGGAGGATCGCCGTCGGTCAGACCTGGCAACGTCCGACCACACCAATCTGTGCCCATTGTGGCGGCGCCGACCTCCAAGCGGTTCCCCTGGTCATCCGATTCTTCCCGACGAGCTATCCACAACTACCGGAGACACGCCCGGCTGACCCACGCGGGTGCATCCGAGCTCGTCAGGCTGTACCCCAAAACGTGTCGATGAGACCGACTCCTCGCAGGAAGGCTGCAGACTCGGAAGGCTCTCGGCGTTGATAACCCGTATCGAGACGACCGTCGTACCAGCCGCTGGCCAGTGCCCAGAGAGTCTCAACATCCATGACGAAGCCGCGTGATTGACCGTTGCGTCCCAGCCAGTCGTTGATGCAACTCTGCGCGCAAAACAGACGTTGGTTGGAACAGGTGTAGACGACGTCGTCCCACATCCTGGAGGCCGGCACCAGGAAATGGGCAAGCCAGTCGCTTTCTGGTGGCGCAGTCCGATCGACAACCCAGGCTCCAGGGCGCCCGCATGCGGGACATTGTGAGGCGACCAAGACCTTCTCATCAGTGACCAAATGCGGGATTGCAAACGAGTCCCAACAGCAGCCGCCCCACCAGAGCGTCTTGGCCCCCATAACCGAGAACCCGAGGGGGATGCTGGAAAAAGGGTGGGCCATGAGGATCGTCGCATCCGAATCGATGACGAGATGACGGTTCTCCGCGAGCAGGCGGATCCCGGCGACGATTTCGTTGGTGGTCGCACTCAGTTGGGAGGCGACGTCAGCGTGATGAGGTGGAGCACCGGTTTCGGCAAACGATCGGTAAATCGCGAGACGAAGCTCTTCGACATCCATCGCCGGCGACGTTAACGATCGCGCCGCCACACGAGGGACGCCGCATATCCTCCACTCACATTTCTGAGAAAGTGATCCCAGGAAGATGTGTGACCTGGCGATCGGACACCACGGCTGATCCCAGGCGACAGTGCGATCAGCCGAGACCGAACTCGTTGGGGTTGGGCCCCAGGCGCCGACCCACATCCAGCTCGGTGAAGGTCTCCATGTCGGCATTGTCGAGCTCGAAGTCGAAGACATCGATGTTCTCTCGAATCCGGTGCGGAGTGACCGACTTGGGAATGACGACGTTCCCCAGCTGGATGTGCCAGCGAAGGACGACCTGCGCCGGGGTGCGTCCCTTCTTCTCCGCCATCGCGACGACTCGGGGATCCTCGAGCAAACCTCGGTTCTGGCCCAAGGGCCCCCAGGACTCGGTCAAGATCCCGTGTGACTCGTGATAGGCCCGCAGCTCTTCTTGGGGAAACTCCGGGTGCAGCTCGACCTGGTTCAGGGACGGGGTGATGTCGGTCTCGTTGGCCAGCCGTTCGAGATGCTCGATCTCGAAGTTGGAAACCCCGATTGAACGCACCCGCCCATCGGCCAAGAGTTGCTCGAGCGCTCGCCAGGTCTCGACATACCGATCAACCATCGGTAGGGGCCAGTGAATCAAGAAGAGATCGAGGACGTCGATGCCCAGCCTTTTCATGCTGTCGTCGAAGGCGGCAAGCGCCCGATCGCGGCCGTGCTGGCCATTGACCAGTTTCGTGGTGACAAAGATCTCGTCGCGTGGCACGTCCGACCTGGTAATGGCCTCGCCAACACCCTTCTCGTTCCGGTATCCCTGAGCGGTGTCGATGAGCCGATAACCGGCTTCGAGCGCTGTCGTGACGGCCGCTGCTGTCTCGTCGGGCTGGACGAGAAACACACCGAAGCCGAGTTGCGGGATAGGGACGCCGTTGTTGAGTCTGAGTGAGGCAACCGGATTCGTCATAGCCCGAATATACGACGTGACGCACAGGCCGGCCCTCCGAGTTCCGAACCCCCATGCGTCTGGGGGTGTTGCCTAAATCGATTGGTAGGCTCCCTGTATGAGCGCCGATCTCGATGAGCTGCGTCGGCTGCGCCAGGCCCGGGACCGGATGGACCGTGAGTACGCCGAGCCGCTCGACGTGCCGGCGCTGGCCCGCACGGCGCTGATGTCGCCGGCGCATTTCAGCCGCCGCTTCCGGGCCGCGTACTCGGAAACCCCTTACTCGTACCTGATGACCCGGCGTGTCGAGCGGGCGAAGGCGCTGCTCCGCCAGGGCGATCTGAGCGTGACGGAAGTCTGTTTCGCGGTCGGCTGCTCGAGCCTCGGCTCGTTCTCCACCCGATTCACCGAGCTCGTCGGCGAGACGCCGAGCGCGTACCGCGCCCGGAATCACGACGAGTTGCGTGGGATGCCTCCCTGCCAGACGATGGTGGCGACCCGGCCGCGCCGGGGTGGGCGCCGGGCAGGCGCGGAAGAAAGCAGTTTTGGAGAAGCATCTGTCGCTGCGCCTTCGTAGGTTGGTGACATGACCGTTTCACTCAGCACAGTGCACATCTATGTCGACGATCCCGATGCCGCCCTCGGCTTCTACCGCGATACCCTCGGTCTCACGGTGAGCGACGAGGTCGCCAACGAGGGCTTCCGTTGGATCACCCTCGTCACCGACAGTCAACCCGAGATCAAAATCGTGTTGTCGCAGCCGCATGCGGGCCGCTCCCAGGAGGATGGGGATACCCTCGCTGCGTTGCTGGCGAAGGGCGAGCTGCCTGGCCCGTTCTTCCGCACAGACGATCTCGATGCGACCTTCGACAAGACCGCCGCCGCGCCCGGGGTAGAGGTCCTGGAAGAGCCCGCCGATCGGTTCTGGGGCTCCCGCGACGCCGCAGTGCGCGATCCGGCGGGCAACATGATCCGCATCGAGCAGGGCTGAAGACCGGATGGCTGGGGAACGCGCCGTGGCGATGGCGCACGTCGCCGACAGCCACGACTACATCCGTGTCACCGGTGCACGGGAGAACAATCTCCTAGACGTCAGTGTCGAGATACCGAAGCGGCGCCTCACGGTGTTCACCGGCGTATCCGGGTCGGGGAAGAGCTCCCTCGTCTTCGACACCATCGCCGCCGAGTCGCAGCGACTGATCAACGAGACGTACAGCGCCTTCGTACAGGGCTTCATGCCGTCGCTGGCGAGGCCCGAGGTCGACGTGATCGACGGCCTGACCACGGCGATCATCGTCGATCAGGAGCGCATGGGCGCCAACGTCCGTTCCACCGTCGGCACCGCGACCGACGCCAATGCGATGCTGAGACTCCTGTTCAGCCGGCTCGGTGAGCCGCATATCGGTCCCCCACCCGCGTTCTCGTTCAACATCCCGACCCGGACGGCGAGCGGGGCGATCACCGCCGACAAGGGCGAGGGGGAACGGAAGGTCGTGCGCAACGTGGTGTATCACGGCGGGATGTGCCCGCGCTGTGAGGGGATGGGCTCGGTGAGCGACATCGACCTGACCCAGTTGTACGACGAGAACAAGTCGCTCGCCGAGGGCGCCATCACCGTGCCCGGCTACAAGGCGGGTGGATGGTCGGTTCGCTACTTCACCGATTCGGGCCTTCTCGACCCGGACAAGCCGATCCGTAAGTACACCAAGAAGGAGCTCGAGGACTTCCTCTACAAGGAGCCGGTGAAGGTCAAGATCAACAACATCAACCTGACCTATGAGGGCTTGGTCTCGCAGATCCAGAAATCCTTCCTCTCCAAAGACGTCGACACGCTTCAGCCGCACATCCGAGAGTTCGTGGATAGGGCGGTGGCCTTCACCCCGTGTCCCGACTGCAGCGGCACCCGGCTCAACGAGGCGGCTCGGTCGTCGAAGATCGCGGGTAAGAGCATCGCCGACGTCTGCGCGATGCAGATCAGCGACCTGACCCAATGGATTCGGGAGCTCGACGAGCCGTCGGCCAAGCCTTTGCTCGACGCGCTGCAGGAGACGCTCGACTCGTTCGTCGATATCGGCCTTGGTTACCTCTCCCTGGACCGACCGTCGGGCACATTGTCGGGCGGTGAGTCACAACGCACCAAGATGATCCGCCATCTCGGCTCTCCGCTGACCGACGTCACCTACGTCTTCGACGAGCCCACGATCGGCCTGCACGCGCACGACGTGCAACGCATGAATGACTTGCTGATGCAACTGCGGGACAAGGGCAACACGGTGCTCGTGGTGGAGCACGAGCCAGAGACCATCGAGATCGCCGACCACATCATCGACCTGGGCCCCGGCGCCGGGTCGGCCGGTGGCGAGGTGGTGTTCGAAGGCACCGTCGACGAGTTGCGGGGCAGTGACACGTTGACCGGCAAGCACCTCGACGACAGATCATCTGTCAAGTCCGAGTTCCGAACCTCGACCGAGAGCCTCGAGATTCGAAATGCCAATCAGCACAACCTGCAAGACGTGGACGTAGACATCCCGCTCGGGGTGCTCGTCGTCATCACCGGGGTCGCCGGCTCGGGCAAGAGCTCACTGATCCAGGGTTCCATACCGGACGAATCGGGTGTCGTCTTGGTGGACCAGACCGAGATTCGCGGATCCCGGCGGAGCAATCCGGCGACGTACACCGGGATGCTCGACTCGATCAGGAAGACGTTCGCTAAGGCCAACGATGTGAAGCCGGGGCTGTTCAGCCCCAACTCCGACGGTGCCTGCCCCAACTGCAACGGTGCCGGCGTCATCTACACCGAGCTGGGTTTCATGGACACCGTGGCCACCACCTGCGAGGTGTGCGAGGGCAATCGGTTCCAGGCCGAGGTGCTGGGGTACGAGCTCGGTGGCAAGAACATCAGTGAAGTGTTCGAGATGTCGGTGACCGAGGCCGAGGAATTCTTCGCCGAGGGTGAGTCGAGGGTGCCGGCGGCCCACGCCATCCTGGAGCGGATGTCCGCCGTGGGGCTCGGCTACCTGAGCATCGGTCAACCTCTGACGACCCTCTCTGGTGGCGAGCGTCAGCGGCTGAAGCTGGCGATCCACATGGCCGAGAAAGGTGGCATCTACGTGCTCGACGAGCCGACGAGCGGGCTCCATCTCGCCGATGTCGAGCACCTGCTCGGACTGCTCGACCAACTCGTGGACTCGGGCAAGTCGGTCATCGTGATCGAGCACCACCAGGCTGTGATGGCCCATGCCGACTGGATCATCGACCTCGGCCCCGGAGCCGGGCATGATGGTGGCCGGGTCGTGTTCGAGGGCACACCGGCGGATTTGGTTGCCGCTCGTTCCACCCTCACCGGCGAGCATCTCGCCGAGTACGTGGGCACCTGACCGGGCCGGCGGCAAGTGTCGACCACAGGATCGCCGCGAACGATCAGCTGGGGCGACTTCGCCAACCGTGAGCCGGAGCTGGCACGGTTCGGGGCGGGCAGATTGACCGCAGCACCCGCATATCTGGGGACCGTTCGCCGATCGGGAGCGCCTCGGGTGCATCCGGTGACACCGATCTTCACCCCGGCCGGGCTGTTCCTGTTCATGGAGCCGACCTCTCCCAAAGGCCGCGACCTACGGGAGCGGGGATGGTTCGCCGTGCACAGCGGAGTCCCGGACAATGCAGGCTCGGGTGGCGAGTTCAATGCCAGTGGGCGTGGCTTCGCCATCTACGACGCGGACATGTGGTCCCATGTGGCCGACGCTGCGAGCTACACCCCGGCCGACCGTTACATCCTGTTCGAGATGCGACTGAGCGAGGCCCGCTGCCACGGGTACGGCGACGTGCCGTTGCCCTCCACCAGGAGGTGGTCGGTCGACCAATAGGCCCGCAACGCGGGAAGGAACGATGAGGTGTGAGCAGGGCGATATTCCGGCGGGTTGGCAGACTTGGAGGCCGCCGGCCTACCCCTGTAAGGCGAGTGGTTCAATTGACCGGCCACGTACCCGTGTCGGCGACTCAGTCCTCGGCTCGTACATAGCCGAGGTTCAGCACGCCGCTTCCGAGGGTCTGTGAGCTCGCCAGCTTCAGGGGGATGCTCGCCTCGTCCGGCGGAAAGAGACGTGCCATGTCCTCACCGACGACGATCGGGTGCACCAGGAGGTTGAGCTCGTCGAGGAGGCCCTGGCGCAGCAGCCAGCGGACGGTCGTGCCGCTTCCGGACATGGTGATGTCTCCACCGTCCTGCTTCTTGATGTCGTTCAGCCTGTTGGCCACGTCGCCGCCGATGATCTCGGAGTTGTGCCATTCGGCCGACCGCAAGCTGTTGGAGACCACGTACTTCTTCATCGAGTTCATGACGTCGCCGAAGGGCTCGGTGGCATGCTCGGGCCAGTAGGCGGCCCACTCGTCGTAGAGGACGCGCCCCATCATCAGGGCGTCGGCCGTGGCGAAGCCGGCGCCCACCGCCTCTCCCATCTCGTCATCGAAATAGGGGAAGTGCCACTGGTCGGGGGATTCGACGACGCCATCGAGGGAGATGAAGAAGTACGACTTGATCTTGCGCATGGGAGAGTCTCCTGGGTTGTTGTCCGGTCTGTCTGCAAAGGTCTGTGGTGCTGGTGGCGTTTCGGGTGTTCATGACGTGTCGAGGAGGGCGTCCATTTGACCGACCGATTGCGGGAAAACTTCGAACGCTCCCCAGCCCTCCAGCATCTCCATGTGCTCGGTAGAACTGAATACGAAGCGGAGGTCCATCCGTGTGCCGCCGTCGTGTTCGCTGAGACGCATGTGCACCTTTGTGATCGGTGTTTCCGGGCCCGGTGTCCCGTCTCGATTGGCGAACCCGTCGGTGAACTCGAGCGAACGGGGCGGGTCGACAGATGTGACCTGCCACCAGCCGTGAGACATCTCGCCAGCGGGATCGGTCATGAAGTAGGTGACATAGCCCCCAACGGCGAGGTCGTGCTTCTCGAAGGTCGACGGGTAGGTGGGCGGACCCCACCACCGCTCCAGCTGCCGGGGGTCTGCCCACAGCTGCCACACGCTCTCGATCGGAGCGTTGAACTCGGCAACCAGAGTGAGGCTCAGATTGGGGAAGTTCTTCTCGACACTGATGACCGCCATCAGATCTGCCCGGAGGATGATGAGTTCGCTTCCTTTGGCGGACCTTGCTCGAGCAGGCCTGCCATTCGGTCCACACGTCCGCGCCACACCGTCTCGAGCTCGTCGAGGACCTGCCGTGCCCGGGCTACGGCATCGCCGTCTGTGCGCACCAGCCGCTCCCTTCCGTGACGCTCCTTGCTGACCAGGCCGGCCCGCTCCAGCACTGCGACGTGTTTCTGCACCGCGGCGAAACTGATCGGGTAGAGGTCGGCGAGTTGCGACACCGAGGGTTCGCTTCGTGTGCAGCGGTTGAGGATGTCGCGCCGAGTGGTGTCGGCCAGGGCGTGGAACAGGCGGTCCACCTCCACGTCGGTCAGCTTATCTACAACCATTTGGTTGTAGATTAGGACAGCCCTTGGCCAACGTCAAAGGGCGACCATTCCCGGCGAGACTCTCGAATTCGAGTGGGCGCGGGGCCGGTGGTCGTCCATTGGGATTTGTGACGATGCGCCTACTCGTCGGGTGCTCTGTCCCGTAGAACCTGGAAGATCATGATTGGGTGGGCGATTCCCTTCAAGTCGAACTCGCCCACCTCGATCATCCGGAACCCGTCAGCTGCCGCGTTCGCCACCACGGCCTCGCCGACGAAGACCTGACCCGGCCCGGCTCTCGAGGCGATCCGCGCAGCGATGTTGACGGTCCGACCGAAATAGTCACCCTCCTCGTAGATCATCGGTCCTGCATTGACCCCGACGTGGGCCGGAGGCAGCCCTCGTGAGGGGGCGCTCTCGACGATCTCCATCGATGCCTTGATCGCCTCGCCGGGGTCCCGGAAATGGAGGAGAACCCCGTCTCCGAGCAGCTTGACCACCTCGCCTCGATGCCTGGTCGCTGCTTCGCTCACCAGCTCGGCAAGGCTTAGTGAGACACTGGCTGCGACCTCGTCTCCTGACTCCTCCGTCAACCGGGTGTATCCGGAGAGGTCGGCGAACACCGCAGCCTCCAGCGCTCTCGGTGGCCGGGGCCGCACGCCGGCATCGTCGAGAGCGGTCTCCACGTGGGCGAACTGATGCTCGGTCATGAAGACTTCGGAGTGACGGCGAAACAGCCATCCGAGCAGGTCTTCACCGGAGCGGCCGACCCGGAGGCCAACCTCACGGATGGATGCCTCGAACGCCTCATTGTCTCTGAGTCCCTGACTGCGGAACCGCTCCTCGACCGTCGTGTGGAAGTGGTGGGGCACGTATTGGGCGATCCGGCGCACGCTGTCCCCCCAGACCCGCGCCAGGCGGACCACGTCCTCGCCGGAGAGGTCGGCGCCGAAGAGGACGCCGAGCATTCGGAGGGCCGCCATGTCCTCCTCGCGTACGCTTTCCTCCGGCCCGGGTCGAGGCAACCCGAAGGCGAGGTAGATCCGTTCCAGGGTTGGGAAAGGGACTCCCAGCTCCTCGCTGACATCGGTGAATTTGAGCTCAGATCTAGGATGTCTCCGGCCGGCGCTTTCGAGGTAGCCCAGGGTGAGGTGACCCGACGTGAGCGCCTTGGAGAGGGCTTCGGCTTGGATCCCGAGCGAGTCGAGCTGGCCCAGCACCCGGACCCGCATGACGTCCTGACGCGAGAACAGACCTTCCACGGGATGGAGTATCCCGAGGTCGACCAGCTCCCGAATGCGATCGATGCGGGTCTCGCACGCCTCGGCCAGCTCTGTTCCGGTCAACCGGCCGGGCACCACTGCTCTGGAGTCAATCGGTATAGAACGCAGGATCGGCGACGAAAGCGTCATGGCACGCCTGGGAGCAGAAATGGTAAGTGGCTCCCTGAAGGTCTGCCTTCGCCACTGCGTCCTCGCTGTCGATCTTCATCCCACAAACAGGATCGGTAACCATTGCCATAACATCCTCCATCTCGAGAGTCGGCCACAATGACAGCCCAGTTCTACCCGGATACGCCGGTGGTGAACCCGACCCGAGCTCCTCTGGACGCCGTTTCGTAAACGCTCCCGGGCAGACTCGGATCTCAATTGGGAGGTGTAGATGAGCGACAAGAGAACAACCGCCCGGGCGTTTCACGACGCGGGCGGCGTAGACGATTGGCGGGTCCTGTTCTGGGGCGCCTACGCCTACTACCGGATCGGGTCCTTCGCGGAGGGGGCGAGATTCGTCACCGCGATCGCCGAGGTCGCGGAGGCGATTGGGCACGATCCCGATGTCGACCTGCGTCCGGACGGAGTGACGGTCCGCACCTTCTCACGCGAGGACGGGGCCTTGAGCGAGCGCGACGTCGAGTTCGCCCGGCGCACCTCGGCCGTGGCACGGGAGCTGGGGCTCGAGCCCGACCCGGCGCAGGTGCAATGCGTAGGCATCGCGGTAGCTCAGGACGCCGACATGGATGTTCGTCCGTTTTGGGCCGCTGCCTTCGGGTACAAGGACCTCGGCGCCGAGGATGCCATCGACCCCCACCGACGCAACCCGCACCTGTGGTTCCACGAGCTCGACCCGCCCAAACCGGGTCGTGGCCGCGTTCACATCGACGTCAGTGTGCCCGCCGATCAAGCCGAAGCGCGGGTCGCCGCCGCCGTCGCTGCCGGCGGCCGTATCGCCGACGACTCGCACGCACCCGAGTGGTGGATGCTCGCCTCTCCGGACAACCACGGAGTCGACATAGCGGCATGGCCCGACTTCGAGGACTACGAGAGCTGAGCCGGCTGGTCGTCCTCACCAGGAATCTCATGGACCTGTCGCTTGTGCAGGCGGCCGTTCCCGGTGCCATTGCTGCCCTCTCCCTCGAGGACGA
>Ga0299914_10001382_pt1 | contig 15999 bp, 15 predicted proteins | sample RVTome_10_FD_201361 | JGI IMG/M metagenome (GOLD analysis project Ga0299914, IMG submission 201361) | Soil microbial communities from uranium-contaminated site in the Upper Colorado River Basin, Wyoming, United States - RVT153D57 (version 2) ...
GGGGGAGCGTACTGGGCCCTCGCCCCGCCTTCCGCAGTCGAAACAGATCGAGTCCTCTCGTGCGGGCACGAAGCCGCGGCTCGCGTTGGAGCAGGCCGCGAGGAGTCTCGGCGATTGATACAGATCTGCCTGATCGATCGGCGTGTGTTCAGAGCCGACCCCACCGCCGCGCCCACGGCTCGGTGTCGCACCGCCAGCACCAGGCAGGCTGCCCGCCGACGGTCCAGCGAGGTTCGGGCAGCAGCCCACGATGGCGCCAGTCTTCGACCAGGTCTCGTTGGACACCGAGTCGTTCGCCGATCTCGGCAAGTCCAACCGGCTCATGCTTCGTGTGCTGGTCCGCCATGGAGCGCCGGCGGCTGCTCCCGCTCGGAAGGCGGTGCCTTGGGCGCAGGCGCCGGAGGCTGTTTGATACCCGTTCGGTGGGACGCGAATCCGTGCTGGGTTATCCAGCCGCGGAGCGGGCCCCGACCCGCAGGCCGAGGGTGACGCGAGACGGCCCGCCGGAGGGAGGAACCACCCGGCGGGCCGCCAAGCGCAAAGTGGCCCCCTGGGATGTACTGGGGAAATCAGGGGACCTTCCGCCCGCCCGCTTTGGCGTGGCTACCCGAACAACCTCCAGGCAAACCGGCCCGACCAGCGGGCCGAAAGGGGCGTTACTGGGACGCCCGGGCGGATCGCGGAACCACCCTGACCCCGTCGTGCCGTGACCCATTCGCCTGGTCTGGCGATGACGGGTTGGGGGACATCGTTGTCGCCGGCGGGAGGCGCGTATGTCGGACGACCGGGAGCCTTCACAAGCAGCCCACCGCCACGAGGCCGGCCAGTGAAGCGCCCGTTCCGACTGAGGCGGCGTCCCTCACCCGGCGGAGCCGAGTCGACCATTGTTGTCGAGGGCGAGTTCGACATGAGCGGTGTCGAACGGTTCCATGCATGTGTCAGCGAGGCACTCGCGGGTCACCCGGGATCGATCACCGTCGACGCCCGAGGACTGACCTTTATCGATTCGTCTGGCCTGCAGGCCTGGCTCCGTGCCCGAGATGCGGCCGCCCAGGCAGGCGTGGGGTTCCGTGTCCGCGACCCGTCGCCGGAGGTTCGTCGCATCGCTGAACTCGCCGGGATCGAGAACCTGCTCACCGACGATTGACGACGTCCACCTACCCGCGACCAACAGTTGGCGGCAGGCGGGCGGACCTCAATGTGCCGTTCAGAGACGCTGACCTCCAAGGGCAACGTGCCGAGCTCGGGCTTCACCTGCACCTTCTGACTGCCTAACACGGCCCAGACCCACGACGGCCGCCGGTGTTCGCCTCTCCCGGCGGGCCGTCGGCTCGGTGGCCTACACGAACCCGCGGCGCTCAATCCGGCCGTTAGGGCGACCGGCGGACGCGAGGAGGGTCCCCCGGCTCCGCCCCGGCCGGGGGACCATCGAGTGCACGGCATACCCGGACAGCCGGGAAGCCAGAGGCGCCGTCGGCAACACCACAACCCGCAGCCGCTCGCCCTGGCGCATCTGAGCGCCTGTCACCGCTGCCACCAACGTGGGCGCTGTTCTGGCGGTGGGAGTCTGGCGCCTCGCCGGCGCAGGGCGTCACGGACGGCGATCCAACCCCGGACGCCAGAGCCGTGGAGCTGCCACTCACCAGCCATGCGGCGCAGCTGGCGCTCGAGCCGACGTAGGCGCCGAGTGGTCATCCCTGTGTGGTGCCGTCAGTGGTGGTCAGCGTTCGTCCCTGGCGCGTTTTCTCAGCCTCAGCGACGAGGCCAGCGTGTTGCGGGCCGGTCCACTCCAGTTGACGTGCGAGACGTAGAAGCGCCAGTTGCTCATCATCAGCTCGATGTTCGGTCGCCACCGCCAGCCGCCAGATGCGCTCAGCGTCATCGGGGTCCATTCGGATCTGGCCGTAATCCATCCTGAGCTCCTCCCCGCTGGAGTTTTCGACTGGTCGCTCAGCCAAGTCACTTTCCGTTAGCCCCGCTGGGAAACCGGCGGCCGAGCTGACTCCCTGTCCGCCCGCCAGAGGTCTGCCAGTTGCCTGCCGTCGAGACAGCCCCAGAGCGACCAACGCGAAACGGCCCCCTGGAGAGCACAGGTAAACCAGGGGGACCGTCGGCCTGGTGTGGCTACCCGAAAGCTTCCGGGCAAACAGGCCCGACCCGGGCTGAGGGGCACTTACCGCGACGTCCACACCTCGTCGGTCGCCAGTTGCGCGGCCTCGACGGTGTCATAGCGGCCGACGGTGGTGATGGGTGAGAGGCCGGGCGGGTCCTCGAGGCGCACATACGCGACCCAGAGTCCCGACGCCTCCAGCATGACCGTGCCGCGGGGCTGGCTGCCCCACGAGCGGGACCAGTAGTTCGTACCGGTCTCTCGCCATGTCGTGCCGGTCTCTCGCCATGTGAGGCCGGGGCCTCGTCGGGTTCGGGGTCGGGTGTCTGCCAGGCGTACTCGAAGTCGTCTCGCCAGTCACCACCCACGCCTACGAACATACGTTTGTGCTAGACGGTGAGGCAAGGGCCGTGTCCCATTCGACGTGTCTGGCGTTCACTCGCGGTAAGGGGCTGGGCGCCGTTTGCAGGTGCGACATGTCGGATGACCGGTGCTGCGGTGCCAGCTGGACTTCTGGCTCAGACCCGGGGCCCCAGGGCGACATGCGAGGGGGAACCATGAAGCACCTACGCCCGGCCACGGCGGTAGCCGCGGGCCTAGTTGTTGTGACCGTCGTTGCCGGCTCGGCGGTATCCGCCAGCGCCGACGAGCAGAGCGCGAGCGCCTTTGGCACGTCGGCCGCCGCCGCCCAGGAGGGATGTCAAGAGGACCTCGTCCGCGAGGCGCTCGCGGGCTTCACTGAGGCCATCGGCGAGTACGAGATCACCTACCTCAAGTGTGCCGAGGGATTCGGCTGGGCAACGGTCGACCCGATCGCCGAGAACTTCGACACCGGGATTGCCATCCTGCGTGTTTCCGGGACCGAGGTCGAGGTGCTCAACCTAGGCACCTCGATCTGCCTCGCCGACCACGGCATCTCGGCAGACGTCGCCGCGCAGATCGCGCCACCGGGCGCCAACCCGGCCGGGGATTGCCCGGCCCCGGCTCCCACGCCGGTCCAGGCCGCGCCCGACTTTACCGGCTGACCCGACCGTCCCCTGGGAGCGCAGGATCTCCAGGGGACGGTTCGCTCCACGGTCGTCGTCACCCCAACGCCCGCAGGTACATGCGCCTCACGGTTCGGGCTCGTCGAGCGGGCGGGCGTGGGCCCGAAGGGCCAGCATCCGACAGTGTTCGTCGATGCGGTCCAACAACAGGTCTCTGACTGTGGGTCCGGCCACGTGTTCGTTATCGTCGCCGACCCCTTGCGCGTCACTATCGTCTGAATCTGGCATGAGGGCTTGCTCCTCGTGTCCAGCCCCCGGGGTGTTCGTCGCACCGCCGGGGCACTTGATCTGTTGACGAACGCAACCCTTCCACGGTGTGTCGCGTTCGTCAACTACCGTTCGTGTCGTGCAGATCGACACCGACGAACTGGTCGACCTCGCAGAGACGGCCGCTCTAATCGGGATCGACAACCCGCGGGGCGTGAGCGTCTACCGACGCCGATACGACGACTTCCCGGCACCGGTCATAGCGAAAGGCCGATGCGTGCTCTGGCTCCGCTCCGACGTCGAAGCGTGGGCACGAGAGACTGGCCGGACACCGTGAGCGTTGCGAGCTTGATCGTGTCAGTGCTCGCGCTCCTCGTAGCTGCGATCACCGCCCTCACGCATGGAAGGCGGCTTGCCCAGATCGAGGTCGACCGTCGGCACGACGAACGCCGGCCATGCCTAGACCTCGACTATGGCAACAAGCCTCTGCCCCTCTTGCGTTTCACGAACCACGGGCCGGTCGATCTCGGCGACATCTCCATCGTCACGGTCCACAAGCCGCCGGTAGTCGCCGGCTCCCGATTCCGGGGCCAGACAGACGCGCTCGAGGGCTCCATCGGCCCGGTCAGCCTCGGCGAGGCGATGACGATCTCGATCAACCAGAATGGTCGGGCGCACGGCGGAGGCTTGGCGCTGAGGGCGACCTGTCGGGCCGGAGACGATGAGTGGATCATTCCCCTGCGGTGTGATGTCCCGGGTGACGCGTCACTGTCGGTTTGGTGAAGGGCCCGGCGTAGCTGCCTGGTCACGGTTGGTCACATCAGCGTCGCTAACGGGTCGGACGGACCGTGATCGGACCGCATGACGGAGCCGCGTTCGGCCTGCTCAGACCTACTGCGGCCGACTACACCGGGTGAGGCAGGACGGCCCTGAAATGTACGAAGGCCATGTCCGTGCCTCCTTCGTTGGGGGGGATGGCAGGAGGCTACGCCCGCGCCGGCACCCGAGGTTGGCGGGCCACGGCTTCCGGGGCGGTTCGGGTACACCAACCACGCCCTGTCGGACCCGGGAACCGGCTCGGCAGTGCGGGCCGTCCAACCGGCATGACACGGACGGTGCGGGAACGGGCGGGTTGGGCTGTGCCGGTGGTGCTGCTGGCCTTCGCGGCTGCGGCCGGGTGCACCGACCAGGACGGCGGCGATTCCGAGGCGAGTGGGAGTCCCTCGGGAGTCGGCGACGAATCGCGCGATGAGGCGTCCGCCGAACCCACGGCCGAGAGCGACGGCGCTGGCGGGGGCGACGCGGCGGTGCCCCTGGCCGTCGACACCGTGGCCGTGGCGCGGGCACGCGACGTGGTGCGCACGGGCACGATGGAGCTCACCGTCGAGGACGTCGATGCGACGACCACGGACGTGCGCGGCGTGGCCTCCGACGCCGGCGGGTTCGTCGCCGACGAGCAGGTGCGGGCGCGCGACGACGAAGCCGACCTGACCGTTCGGGTCCCTGCGGACCGATTCGACGGCGTGCGAGGGGCGATCGCCGAGCTCGGCGACGTCGCCGAGCAGAACGTCGAGGCACGCGACGTCACGGCCGAGGTCGTCGACGTCGAGAGCCGCATCGCCTCGCTCAGGGCCAGCGTGGTGCGGGTCCGTGGCCTGCTGTCGCAGTCCGGCGATGTGGCGCAGCTGGCGCTGGTGGAGGGCGAGCTGGCCCGACGCGAAGCCGAGATGGAGGCGCTGCTCGGCCAGCAACGCGTGCTGCGCGACCAGGTGGACCTCGCCACGCTGACGATCCACATGTCGGAGGACGCGGCGCCGTCGCCCAGGGACGACGCCCCCGGGTTCGTCGATGGCCTCCGCCGCGGCTGGGTCGCCGCGGTGGACGGGGGACGGATCGCCCTCGCGGTGGTGGGCTTCGTCCTGCCGTTCGCCGGGCCGTTGGCGCTGGTGGCGCTCGGAGTCCGCCGTTGGCAACACCGCCGGCCCGCCACGGCGCCGGCCGACTGACCGCCTCTAGCGCAGCGCCGCCCGCAGCGCCTCGGCGGCCTCGTCGATGGCGGCCTTGCCTTCGGGGACCAGGTCGCCCATCGAGAGGAACCCGTGGATCACGGAGTCGTAGCGGCTGACCTTGGCGGCGACGCCCGCGGCCTCGAGCTTGGCGGCGTACGCCTCCCCCTCGTCGCGCAGGGGGTCGTACTCGGCGGTGATCACCAGCGCCGGCGCCACGCCCCGCACCGCCTCGTCGCTGGCGAGCAGCGGCGACATGCGGGGATCGCTCCAGTCCTCGCCGGCGCAGTAGTGGCCACGGAACCACGTCATGTCGGCCTTGGTGAGGAAGTAGCCGTCGGCGTTCTCCTCGATCGACGGATGTGAGAAGTGCATGTCGGTCGCGGGGTACACGAGCAGCTGGAACCGCAACGGGGGCCCGGCGTCGCGGAGCTGCTGGGCCACCACGGCCGCCAGGTTGCCGCCAGCCGAGTCGCCGCCGACGGCGATGCGGGCCGGATCGATCGCCAGCTCGGCCGCCGTCGACGGCTCCGCCACCCAGCGCACGGCCGCCACGCAATCGTCGATCGCCGCCGGGAACGGGTGCTCGGGCGCCAGCCGGTAGTCGACGGACACGATCGTCACGCCGCTGGCGGCCGCCAGGGCGCGGACGGTGGCGTCGTGGGTCTCGATGTCGCCGATGACCCAGCCACCGCCGTGGAAGTACACGAGCACCGGCCCCGGCCCGGGCTCGGCCGTGGGCACGTACACCCGCACCGGCACGTCACCGGCGGGCCCACGGCACGACCGGTCGGTCACCGACGCCATCTCGGCCCGGCTGCCCAGCGCGCTGAACTGGCCGTAGGCCTCCCGCACCTCGTGGGGAGTCTGCTCCTCGATCGGCGGGCTGCCCAGTGCAGCCAGCGCATCGAGGACCGTCCTCACCTCCGGCGTGACAGCCATGTCCCCCTCACTCCCCCTCTGCCGCTCGACGGCCAACGACCACCAAGATCTTCTCACGCCTTGCCGTAGAACAGGCGCTCGACCACCCGGCGGGCCCGGCGCGTCACCCGCCGGTACTCGTCGCGCAGCCGGGCTGCATTGGTGTCGAGCGACCGCGCCAGGTGCGACAGGTCGTCCGGCCGCTGGGGCAGCGCGTCGACCGCCGACGGCGCCGAGCCGACGAGCCACCAGCGGTTGCGCGTGCGCTCACAGAACCGGTAGGCGGCACGGAGGATGTCGGCATCCTCGCCGCGCACCACCCCGGCCGAGGACAGCCGGTCCAGCGCGCCCATGGTCGACGGGGCCCGGGTCCCGGTCCGCATCTGCAGCAGCTGGACGGTGAACTCGATGTCCGACAGCGACCCCCGCCCCAGCTTCAGGTGGAACTCCGGATCCTCTCCGGGGGGTATGCGTTCCCGCTCGATGCGTGCCTTCATGCGCCGCACCTCGCGCTCGTCCTCGGCAGTGAACGGGTGTCCCCACACGGCCCGGTCCAACAGCTCGAGGAAGCGCGCGCCGAGGTCCGGGTCGCCGGCGACCGGTCGGGCCCGGGCCATGGCCTGTCGTTCCCACGTGAGCGCCCAGCGGTCGTAGTAGGTGGCGTAGCCGTCGATGGTGCGGGACAGCGCACCCTGACGCCCCTCGGGGCGGAGGTCCGAGTCGATGACGTAGATCCGCTGCGCGGGCGTGGGGCCGTCCAGGAACCGGCGCAGGCCGGAGGCCACCCGGAGCCCCTCCTCGTGGTCCGCCGGTGTCGAGCCCTCGTGGACGAAGAGGACGTCGAGGTCGCTGGCGTACGACAACTCGCCGCCGGCGAACCGGCCAAGGGCCACCACTGCGAACGGCACCTCGGATTCGAGCGACGCCAGCGCAGCAGCCACGGACGCCTCGGCCAGCACCCCCAGGTCGGCCCCCACCGCCACCACGTCGGCCGCCCCGAACACGTCCCGGGCCGCCACGCCGAGCAGGTGACGGCCCCGCCAGCGCCGCAGTGCCTGCTGACGGTCGTCGACGTCGGTGCGCCAATCCAGCGCCCGCTCGGCCGAGTCAACGAGGGCGCCGTGATCGAGCGTCTGCAGGCGGTCGACGTCGCCGAGCCGAACGATCAGGTCGGGGTTGGCGGCCAGGACGTCGCCCAGCAGGCCGCTCGTCCCCAGGAGCTGGCACAGGCGGCGGGCGACCTCGGGGCTGTCCCGAAAGGCGTTGGCCAGCTCCATGGTGCGCTGCTCGCCCGAGGCCAGCTTGCGCAGCCCGAGGAGTCCCAGGTCGGGGTCTGGCGACGTCGACAGCCAGTCGAGCACCAGCGGCAGCAGCTGCTGCATCATGCGCGACGAGCGGGTCAGGCCTCGGGTCAGCTCCCGCACCGCGGCGCGCGTGCGGTCGGCATCGGCGAAGCCGAAGCTCGCCAGGGCGGTGGCGGCCGCATCCGGCGACAGGCGTCCGGCACCGGCGAGGGCGTCGAGCAGCGGCCGGAAGTAGAGCCGTTCGTGGACCCGGCGCACGACGTTGCGCTTGCGAGCGAGGTCGCGGTCGAACGCATCCGTGGCGCCCGATTCCGGGGTGCCCCGGTAGCCGAGGACGCGGGCGATGCGCCGCCGGTGGTCGCGATCCGTGGGCAGGGTGTGCGTCTGCTGGTCGTCCTCGATCTGCAGGGCGTGCTCAACCCGGCGCAGGAAGCGGTAGGCGTCGGCCAGGCCGTCAGCGTCGTCCGGGGCGACGTACCCGGCCGCCCGCATCTCCGCGAGCGCCGTCAGGGTCGTGGGCGAGCGCAGGTCGGGGTCCGTACGGCCGTGCACGAGCTGCAGCACCTGGACGGCGAACTCGATGTCGCGGATGCCGCCCGGCGCCCGCTTGACCTCCCGCTCGGCCACGCCGCGGCGGACCACGTCGGTCTCGGCCCGCTCCTTGAGCGCCCGGAGCGAGCGCAGGTCGTCGGCGTTGAACCGGCGGCCCCAGAGGGCGCTCGACGCGGCCGACGCCCAGCGAAGCCCGACCTCGGGGTCCCCCGCGACCGGCACCGCCTTCAGCAACGCCTGGAACTCCCAGGGCTGGGCCCACCGGTCCCAGTACGTGGCGTAGCTCTCGATGGACCGGGTCAGCGCCCCGTCGCGTCCCTCGGGACGGAGGTTGGCGTCCACCCGGAAGCACCGCCGGGCAACGTCGAGGACGCTGCGGGCCTGGCGGGCGTCACCCTCGACGAACAGCACGTCGACGTCGCTCGCGTAGTTGAGCTCGCGGCCGCCGAGCTTGCCCATGCCGATCACGGCGATGTCAGCCCCGTCGGCCCCGGCGATGCGCACGGCGGCCCGGAGCACGGCCGTGGCCAACTCGGCGAGCGCGGCGGTCGTGTTCTCCAGGTCGTCGAGGCCCAGCAGATCCCGGGCCATGATCCGTAGCTGCTCGAGGCGCTTCCAGCGGACCAGCCCGTCGACGTCGACATCGCCGCCATGGGGGACGGCGGTTGCGAGGTCGGCCAGGACGGCCATGGCGGCGGGATCCGTGTGGATCAGCCGGGCGGCGCTCCGGCTCGCCGCCACCGCGGTCACGAACGCCGCGGCCAGCGTCGGGTCCGACGCCAGGCGCTCGGTCACGGAGCCATCGACGCGATCGAGCGCCGCACGAACGGCCAGCGGGTCGGCGCTCCGCTCGATCAGCTCGGGTAGCTCGGCCGCGTCGACGCGATCCACACCCCGAGTCTGCACCCCGCCCCGTACCCTTGACGTCGTGACACGGCTGCGCGTGGCGCTGTGCCAGATCAACACCACCGTCGGCGATCTCGAGGGCAACGTCGAGCGGATCCTCGCCGCCATGGCCGACGCCGAGGCGCAGGGCTGCGACCTGGCGGTCCTGCCCGAGCTGGCCATCACCGGGTACCCGCCGGAAGACCTGCTGCTCAAGCCCGGCTTCGTCGCCGACAACCGTGCCGCGCTCGATCGGGTGGCGGCCGCCAGCGGCAGCTGCGCGGCGATTCTCGGCTTCGTGGACGCCGACCGCGACCTCTACAACGCAGCCGCCGTATGCGCGTACGGCGAGGTGCGGGCGGTGTACCGCAAGCGGCTGCTGCCCAACTACGCGGTGTTCGACGAGCAGCGCTACTTCGCCCCCGGTCGCGGCACGTCGCCGCTTGTGGGGGTGGGTGGCGTCCGGGTGGGCGTGTCGATCTGCGAGGACGCGTTCAGCCCCACCGGTCCCATCGCCGTCCAGGCCGCCGGCGGGGCCGAGCTCGTGGTGAACATCAACGCCTCGCCGTACCACGCCAACAGGCTGGCCGAGCGCGAGCGCATGCTGGCCACACGGGCGTCCGACGCCTCCTGCGCGCTGGTCTACGTGAACCAGGTGGGCGGCCAGGACGAGCTGATCTTCGACGGGGCGTCGATGGTGTTCGATGCGCAGGGCGAGCTGGTGGCCCGGGCGGCCCAGTTCGAGGAGCAGACCGTTGTCTGCGACGTGGAGGTCATGCCCGTGTTCCGCAAGCGCCTCCTCGATCCCCGGGGGCGGGCCAGCGACGAGCCGCTTCCGGTGGTCGAGATCTCCTCGTCTCCTCGTGTCACGGATCCGGGCGACACGCGCCATCCGCCCGTGGTGGAGGCCATGCCGCCGGTGCGCGAGGTCTACGAGGCCCTCGTGCTCGGCACCCGCGACTACGTTCGCAAGAACGGCTTCACCGACGTGGCGATCGCACTGTCGGGCGGCATCGACTCGTCCCTGGTCGCGCTCGTGGCCACCGACGCCCTCGGGCCCGGGCACGTGCACGGCGTGCTCATGCCGTCGCGCTACTCGTCCGACCACTCGCTGACCGATGCCGAAAAGCTGTGCGCAGAGCTCGGCATCGAGTCACGGGTCATCCCGATCGAGCCCGCCCACGCCGCCTTCCTCGACATGCTCGCCCCCAGCTTCGCCGGCCTGGAGTCCGACATCACCGAGGAGAACATCCAGTCGAGGATCCGGGGCCTGCTCCTCATGGCCCTCTCCAACAAGTTCGGCTGGCTGGTCCTCACCACGGGCAACAAGAGCGAGATGGCCGTGGGCTACTCGACGCTCTACGGCGACACTGCCGGGGGCTTCGCGGTCATCAAGGACGTGCCCAAGACGCTGGTCTACGGGCTGACGCGCGACCGCAACGCCCGGGCGGGGCGTCCGTTGATACCCGAGAGCGTCCTCACCAAGCCGCCCTCGGCGGAACTGCGCCCCGACCAGCGGGACGACCAGTCGCTTCCGCCCTACGACGTGCTCGACCCGATCCTCGAGGCCTACGTGGAGGACGACCGCACGCGCGCCGACCTCGTGGCGATGGGCTTCGACCCGGACCTGGTGGAGCGCGTGACCAGGTTGGTCGACCTCTCGGAGTACAAGCGGCGCCAGACCCCGCCCGGTGTGCGCATCACCACCAAGGCCTTCGGCAAGGACCGGCGCCTGCCCATCACCAACCGCTACCGCGGCTGAGAACGAAGCCGGGGCGGTTCCCCGCCGCATCGACGCTCACTGGTACGACACGAACAGCGGCCGCGGCTCGATGGCCATGGTCTCGGCCGGAGTGAACGTCGGGGTGTCCTCGTCGATGAAGTTCTTCCAGCCCCACCAGACGTTGGGCGGCGGGTCGTCGTGCATCAGGTTCCAGGTCTCGAACTTGGCGCCCGGCGAGCCGAAGCCGTCGGCGTGGATCAGCACCGCCAGCTCGTCACGACCGGTGTCCAGGGTTCCCCGATCACTGATCATCTGCAGCTGGAACTGGTGCAGCATGAGGAGCTTCTGCGGCAGCTTGTGCAGCCGGGTGAGGTCGGCCAGCCACGTGACCACGGTGTTGATCTCCCCGGCCGTCACCGAGCCGATCTGGACCAGGTGGCGCTGGTCCGGCTGCAGCCGCCATTCGGGGTCGAGGGCCAGCCCCACGTAGGGCCGGGCCAGGAGCTCCTCGTAGCGCTTGGCCTGTGTGAGGAAGTCGGTGCGCCCGGGCTGGAGGTCCAGCACCACGTAGACGCCAGCCTGGCCGGCGGCGTCGACCCAGGGACGCAGGAGGTCGATGGGCGCCTCGAACGAGTAGTTCCCGTCGGGCCCGGCGCCGCTGGACGCCACGGTGGTGATGATCTCGAAGGCGGGAACCACGGGCACGTCGACCAGCGGCTGGTAGTCGGCCGCCATCTGCTGGGCGCGGGCAATGGCACCTTCGACCCCCTGCTCACCCAGGATCCCGAGCGCGGCCGTTCCCGGATGGCCGTAGAGGGCGATCATCTGCCGCCCGGGGTAGAGGATCTGCCCGCCGCCGGGCAGCTGCACGCCGCTGATGGCGACGTCGAGGCGGTAGCGGAGCGTCTCCGGCGAACCGAAGGCGGTTCCCAGCGCCACCACCTGTCCGGGGGGCTCGGCCGCCAACGCCGCGATGACGTCGGGGTCGGTGCGGGGGTCCGGGTTGGTGACGGTCAGGAGCCGCGCTCCGCTGGCCCGGGCCGTCGCCGCCGCCGCCAGCGACGCCGGGTCACGGGCCGCGAGTACGAGCAGCGTGTCCAGGGGCGCATCGGGTGCCACCCGTGGCAGGTCCGCGGCGCTCGACGGCTCGCCCTCGGCGTCGTCGGGGCTCGTCGCGCTGGCGGCCGCGCCGGCACCGGCGCCGTCGACGGCGAGCAGCGGCGTCCGCTGCTGGTCGAGGGAGGCGACGGTGTCGATCAGCTGGTCGGCCGTCACGGGCTGGTCGTCGCCGAAGTCGCGACCGGTCGCGTCCTCGACGGCACCCATGTCAGCCGGTGCGGCAACCACGGGCACGCCCAGGTCGCCTTGCTGCGCCCAGGCGGTGGCCTCGGCGCCGAAGCTCAGGATCGCCCGAGGCCCGAGTCGCGCCAGCTCCTCACGAACCGGGGTGCTCTGCGCGGGGTCCGTCGATGCGGGCGCGAGCAGCAGCGGTCCACCCAGGCCGACCGCCACCGACGCCGCCCGGGCCTGCCCCGCGACGTCGGCCTCGGATGCCAGGACCACGAGCGGCGCGTTCCCGTACAACGTGCTGCTCGTCGCCACCGCCAGCCCTGCGGCGGTAGAAGTGGGAAGGACCACCGTGTCCTCGACGGGAATGCGCGCCGACGCCAGGACCTCGACGGGGCCCTCCGCAGGGTCGATCGAGGGCTCGCTCGAACACGCCGCCATGGCGGCCGACACCAAGGCAACGACAACGCTCGCGCGTGCCAGGATCCCCCAGCCGTGCGATCTGCGAACAGGACGCACGCCACCAGTATTAGCAACACGGCATGCCACGTGCCGACCACCTGGGGTGACAGCCGCTGTACCGGCCCCCACGGCCCTCCGCCCGACCGGGGGCAGCCGGCCGCTTGACACACAACTCTATCTAGATAGAGTTTCGCGCCATGACCAGGGTGCGCCGCCCCTCACCGCAGACGGTCGCCGTCCTCGATGCGCTCGCCGCGAAAGCCTCGGACTGGAGCCACGGCTACGACCTGTGCCGCGCGCTGGGCTTGAAGGCCGGCACCGTCTACCCGATCCTCATCCGGCTCGCCGAACGCGGGTATGTCGAGACCGCGTGGGAGCAGGAGGTGCCGCAGGGCCGCCCGCCCCGCCACCTCTACCGATTGTCGGCCGCCGGAGCCGAGCAGGTGCGCGAGCGGCGCCGCGCCGAAGCGCAACGCACCTCCCGCCGGTCACGGGTCGCCGGGCGCCCGGCTCCCGGAAGCGGAGCGGTCGCAGGAGCACAGGCATGAGCCACGATGCCACGCCGGCGCCGGCACTTCCCGGACCGGTCACTCGGTGGACGCCGTGGGTCGCGGCCGCAGCCGCCCTCGTCGCCCTCGGGGCCTGGGCACTGGTGACCCGGGCCGGGCTCGCCGCCGACGACGACCCGGGGATCCCACCGGTCGAGGTGCTCGTCGGTGCCCTGTTCTTCGGCTGGCCGCACGCGCTCGCCGCCGCGACCGCCGTCGTCGCCACCGCGCACACCGCCGTCGGAGCCGACGCGCCCGCCCGCCTGCTCGCGCTCGTCACCAGCGGCCGGCGCGGACGCCGGGACGAGTGGAGCGCCGCCATGCGCGCCGAGCTCGCGAGCATCACCGCCTCCCCGCGCGAGCGGCTCCGGTTCGCCGCGGGCTGCGCCCCGACTGCGCTGCGGCGCGGCTGGGGACGGTCTCCGTGGATCGTCGCCGTCGCCTGCGCGACGGTCTTCGCGGCACTGACCGTCGCCACGTCACGAGCCTCGCTGTACGGCAGCGGGACGGGCAGCCTCTGGGCCGTCATCTACGGCCCACCGCAGATCACGCTGCTGCTCGTGGGACTGGTGGCCGCGTGGAACGGGCGCTCGATGCGCACCGGCCTCGAGCACGCCGGGGCGGCGCTCGCGGGGATCCTTCTCGGCGTTCTCGCCGCCGCCATCCCCGAGGGCGCGCTGTGGGCGCGCGAGGCAGGCGTGTTCCTCCTCGACGGCGACGCCCCGTCCACCCCCCTCACCGCCGCCGGGGGCGCGCTCGACGCGCTGAAGGCGGCGCTGACCTGGGGCCTGCCGCATTGGCTGCCCTGGCCCGTGCTCGGTGCGGCCGCCGGCGCCCGGCTCCGCCGCCGCGCCACCCCCGTCCCTCACCCCGCCGGTCAATAGCGCCAGGACAGGGGGCTCCGAAGGGCCCCGGCGTGTTCCCGTCCGACGAGGATCGCATCCGTGACGCGGTCGAGGCTGCCACGCGTCTCACCGACGGGCCACGGGCCGGTGGGGCGACGCTCTGGCCCGAGCGTTTGCCCCTCAGGGCACGGTAGTGGCAACACTGCCAGTCCCCGCGTCGATGCCGGATGTGAGGTGCCGTGTCCGAAGCCGCCGTCCCGCTCCCCCCGCAGGAGGGTGTCGAAGCCAAGTCCGTTGCGACACCTCGCTGGCAAGCCGATGCAGCGCTGGTGGTCGCGGCGTTCTTCTTCGGCACGACCTTCATCGTGGTCCAGGAGGCGGTCGAGCGGGTCGACCCACTGCCATTCCTGGCGGTTCGGTTCCTCATCGGGGCGGCCGTGCTCGGCGTCGTAGCACATCGCCGGTCGGGGCGGAGGACCCGGCACCACGCTGGGGGCCGCGCCACGCCGGCCGAGCTCCGAGACGGTGTCCTCGCCGGGCTGCTGCTGCTCGCCGGGTACGTGCTCCAGACCGTGGGCCTGCAGTACACGACGGCGGCCACGTCCGCGTTCATCACCTACATGCTCGTCGTGTTCGTGCCCTTCATCGCATACGCCGCGACCCGACAAGCCCCGCACCCGCTGACCCTGGTAGGGGTCGTCCTCGCCGTCGCCGGGCTGGTATTGCTCACTGGGGGCACCGACGCCGGCTTCGGCCGGGGCGAGGTGCTGACGCTCGGATGCGCCGTGGCGTTCGCCGCCCACCTCGTGTTCCTCGGCGACGTCGCTCCCCGACACGATGCCGTCCGCCTCACCACCGTGCAGCTGACCACGGTCGGGGCCGCCTGCCTGGTGCCCGCGCTCGCCCAGGGCAGCTTCGACGTCGACGGCGGCGCCCTCGCGGCCGCCGCGTTCACCGGTGTGTTCGCCACCGCCGTGGCGTTCCTGGCGATGGTGTGGGCCCAGCGGGTCGTCAGCCCGTCGCGCGCCGCCATCATCCTGCTGCTGGAGCCGGTGTTCGCCGCACTGCTGAGCGCACTGATCGACGAGCCGCTGACTGCCGCGGTGGTGGCCGGCGGAGGCCTCATCCTGGTCGCCGTGGTCCTGGCCGAGGTCGTCGCCCCGATGCTCGCCGGCCGCGCCACCGACGCCGTGCGAGACTGACGACGGATGAGCGAACCGTCGTCGCCACGCGCACCCTTGTCGCTCGAGGCCAGCGCCCGGCGGATCGGCCACTACTGCTGGATCGAGATGCGGGCGTTCGAGACCCTGGGCGCGTGGACGGCGATGGTGCCGGAACCCGCCGTCAAGGCGGCGCTGGCGACGCACAGCCGACAGCACGGCTGGCACGCCGAGGTGTGGCACGACCTGCTACCGGTGATCGGCGAGACGGGCGTCGATTCGTACATCGCTCCCGCGAGCCCCGCGCTCGTGGCCTTCGTCGAGGCCCTGGCGGCGCCGGAGGCAGCCGACCTCACGATCGAGAAGCTGGTCGGCGCCTACCGGGTGCTGCTCCCCCACACCGCGGTCACATACGAAGATCACCTCGACCACGTGTCACCCATCAGTGACGGGCCCGCGACCAGGGCGCTCCGCCTGGTCCTCTCGGACCAGGGGGACCAGTGGCGCGAGGGTGAGGCGCTGCTCCAGGCACAGCTCCGGTCCGAGGCCGATGTCGAGCGGGCCGCGTCCCACCAGCTGCGGCTCGAGCGGCTCCTGGTGGCGGCCGGCGGCATCGCCGGCCCCTAGTGGACGCTCGCGGAAGTTCCGTGGATGTATCGCCGTGTCAGATTCGTCGCTGGCGACGACGAGGACGCAGTCCAGCGGCGGATCTGGCCGGCGAGACGCCACGATGACTTCCGTGAGGGTCCACTAGTCGGACGGGCTGGGCTCCCGCTCCGCATCGCCGACGTATGGGCGCTCAGTGGCGTCGTCGTCGCCGTCGCGCTCGCCGTCTTCCACCCCGGAGCGACGATGGCTCCGCTGATCGTCGTCGTCGTCGCTCTCGCTCTCGATGTCGCTGTCGCTGTTGCTGTTGCTGTTGCTGTTGCTTTCAGGATCGTCT
>Ga0299914_10001383_pt1 | contig 15999 bp, 10 predicted proteins | sample RVTome_10_FD_201361 | JGI IMG/M metagenome (GOLD analysis project Ga0299914, IMG submission 201361) | Soil microbial communities from uranium-contaminated site in the Upper Colorado River Basin, Wyoming, United States - RVT153D57 (version 2) ...
GCCGTGGTGCGAGCCGCCGACAGGGTCCTGGCCGGAACCTGGACGGTCCTGGGAGCACCTCGGGCCGACAGCGCCGACCCGGACTGGTTCTATGACCCACTGACCGGGCGACGGGCGCCGGATCGACGGCTGGCCTTCCGCATCGACCACCGTGACGAGACGGAAACGGGCAACGTCAAGCAGGTCTGGGAGATGTCCCGTCACCACCACCTCACCGTACTGGCGGCCGCCTGGTGGCTGACCGGGGACGAGCGGTACGCCGAGACCGCCGCACACCAACTCCGTTCCTGGTGGGGCGCGAACCCGTTCCTGACCGGGGTGCACTGGACGAGCGGCATCGAGGCCGGCATCCGCCTGATCTCCTGGGTGTGGATCCGTCGGCTGCTCGACGAGTGGCCGAAGGTCGGCGACCTGTTCGAGCACAACGAGGATGCCGTCCGGCATATCGCCTGGCACCAGGAGTTCCTGGCCGCCTTCCCCAGCCGCGGCTCGTCTGCCAACAACCACGTCGTCGCCGAGGCAGCGGGCCGGCTCGCGGCTGCATGTGCCTTCCCCTGGTACGCGGGTACCTCGCGGTGGCAGCGCAGCGCAGCCGCCCTGCTGGAGCGCGAGCTGGCCGCCAACACCTTCGACGACGGTCTCAACCGGGAGCTGGCGACCGACTACCACCGCTTCGTTCTCGAGCTCGGCCTGCTGGCCGCCGTCGAGGCCGACGCCCACGGTCACGACCTGTCGGCGGCCACATGGGATCGCCTGGCGGCGATGCTCGACGCCGGTGCCGCCATCCTCGATGTCAGTGGCCGGGCCCCGCGGCAGGGCGACGGGGACGAAGGGCGTGCGCTGGTCGTTGACGATCCCGACCGCAACCCGTGGGCGGTGGTGCTGGGTACGGGTGCCGCCCTGGTGAGGGCTCCGGACTGGTGGCCCACCGTCGGCGGCGGCGTCCAGGAGTCCGTCGTCGGTGCGCTTGGCCGTACCCGTCGGCTCCCACGACCACCGATCCCGCCACGGCAGTTCCCCGACGCCGGGCTGGTGATCCTACGCTCGCAGCCGGAGGACGGTCCCGAGATCTGGTGCCGGTGCGACGGCGGCCCGCACGGGTTCCTGTCGATCGCGGCGCACGCCCACGCCGATGCCCTGTCCCTGGAGGTGCGGAACGACGGTGTCGACCTCCTCGCCGATCCCGGCACCTACTGCTACCACGGTGAGCCGGTGTGGCGGGAATGGTTCCGCTCGACAGCGGCCCACAACACCGTCGAGGTCGGCGGCGTGAGCCAGTCCGAGTCGGGCGGGCCTTTCTTGTGGACAACGCAGGCCCGGACGCGGACCATCAATTTCAACATCGGCGATCAGCCGGTACAGTTCTGGAGCGCGGAGCACGACGGCTACCGGCGTCTGAGCCCGCCGACGGTGCACCGTCGCTCGGTGACGCTGGACTCACCAGGACGCAGGCTGACGGTCGTCGACACATTCGACACCGCCGCCGAGGTTCCGCTGCGGCTCTCGTGGCATCTCGGCCCGGATGTCCAGATCGACCTGGACGGGCCGCAGGCCGCGCTCACCTGGCAGGCCGGCCCGGACCGCCGGCGGGCGGCGCTCGTGCTACCCGACGCCCTCGTCTGGACCTCCCACCGGGCGGAGGCCGACCCGGTTTCAGGGTGGTACTCGCCGCGATTCGGCCGTCGCGTCGGAGCGACATCGCTGGTGGGACGTGGCACAGGCTCGTCCTCCACCCGGCTGGTCACGGTACTGGAGTTGCCATGAGCGACCAGATAACCGACCTTCGTTCGACCGTGGCCGTGCTGCATCGTCGGCGCCGCCTGCTGGCCGCAACCGCCATCATCGGTCTTACCCTCGGGACCGCGTATGTGATCGTGCAGCCGCCGCCTCTCACCAGCACCACTCTCGTGCTGCTCTCGGCGCCCACCGAGGCTCAGACGAGCAGCCTCGACGTGGCCACCCAGGTGCGTATCGCTCTCAGCGCGACCGTTCTCGGTGCGGCGGGCGAGACCGTCGAGCCTGCTCTCTCAGCCCGATCAGTGGCCAAGATGATCGACGTTTCGGCCGAGACGGACCAGCTCATCGAGATCGACGCAACGTCCGCTCAGGCGTCGCAAGCGCAGGCGGTGTCGCAGGCGGTTGGCGACGCATACATCGCCTACGTCAGGGAGACGGCGCGCGGCGCCAACTCGGCCGCGTTGACAGACCTCCGGTCCAGGGCGGAGATCTTGCAGGCGCAGATCACAACTCTGCAGGATCAGATCACCTCGACAACTGCACGTCAGCATGAGGTCGAACCTGACTCTGCGGACGGCAGGCAGGAAGCGCAGCTACTGGCCGGGCTCCAGACCGAACAGGCCGACCTCTCGCTCCAGCTCGACAAGGTCAAGGGCGAGATCGCCACCGGCGAGCCGGCCCAGTCGTCCGCAAGCGTCAGTGCCTCGGTCATCCAGGCGGCGACCACGGCCACGGGTCCCTCCACCTGGCAGCGACTTCTGATCTGGACTCCCCTCGGTGCGTTGATCTGCATCGTGCTTGCCGTCGCCGTCCTTCTCGCGACGGCCCGTCGCGACCCACGGGTCGGGCTTCGAGACGAGATCGCCGACGCGGTCGGCAGTCCGGTGCTGGCGGCCGTGCGAAGCAGGCCCCAGCGCTCGGTGGCGGGTTGGTCGACGCTGCTCGCGACGTACGAGCCGACCCCTGTGGAGTCGTGGGCGTACCGTCAAGTCCTGCGCGGCCTCGTGCCCCTAGTCCAAAAGGGGGAGCCTCGTGCCGGCGGAAAGGTGGAGCACCCGCAGTCGATCACTGTGGTCTCGCTGTCCGGCGACGGTCGAGGGCTCGCCGTCGGTCCCCAGCTCGCGGCGTTCGCATCGTCGCTGGGCATCGCCACCCGTCTGGTCACCGCTGTGGGTCACGACAAGGCGGCCACCCTGTGGGCGGCCTGCTCCGGCGAGCGGACTTCCCCAGTGCGTCCTTGCCTGTTCGTCGGCGAGGTGCCGGACGGCGAGACGATCGACCTGACGATCGTCCTGATCGTCGCCGACCGGAGGCAGCCCGACCTGGGTGACCCGCAGACCACTGCCGCCACTGTGCTCGCGGTGGCCGCCGCAACGGCGACAGAGCAGGAACTCGCCCATGTGGCAGTGGCCGTCGACGATGCCGGTCGCCGCATCGACGGAGTCGTCGTCGCGGATCCTGACCGGACGGACCGCACCTCCGGACGGCGAACTATGGAGGAACGATCGCGCCAGGTGGCGCTGCCCATGCGCCTGACCGGCATCGGATCCTCTGACGTCACTGCCGGTGACACCAAGCGGGACCGCGCATGATCCCCGCACCGTGGGAGGTCCCGGACTTCGAGTCCGAGGACCCCAGCGCGCCCGGACGCCCGCTCCCCACGCTCGTGAGCCTTCACTACCTTCGCTCCGCCCTGCGACGTCGCTGGGTGGCGTGCATCCTGTCCGCGGTTCTCGGGTTGCTCGCGGCCGGGCTCATCCTCGTCGCCTTTCCCATATCGCACAAGGCGGAGGCGGTGCTGGTGCTGGCACATGACCCACAGATCGATCCAGAGCGCGCCATGTCCACCGATGTCAGCCTGCTGACGACTCGGGCGGTCGCCGCCCAGACGATCACGAGCCTCGGGCTGACGATGACCGCGGACGACTTCCTGGGCACCGTCACGGCCGTGCCGGTGAGCGCTGATGTCATGTCGATCTCCGTCACTGCACCGACCGATGACGAGGCTGTTCGACGTCTGGACGCTCTCACGTCGGCCTATCTCGGCTTCCGTGCAGCCCAACTCCAGCTGCAGTCGAACGTAGTCGTGGAGGGCGTGAACGAGCGCATCACGGTGCTGCAGGCTGAGGTTGCGGTGCTCACGGAGCGCATCAACGAACTCTCCGCGGCCGACGAGCCTGCTACGAGCGATCTGAGCGACGCGATCTCGCGGCGGTCCAAGTACACGACGCAGATCGAGACATTGGAGCAGTCCGTACAGGACGCCACCTTGACGAACGAATCCATCGCGCTCTCCAGTCGCGTGATCGACGCCGCGGCGGTCGAACCCGCAAAAATGAAGCGCCGGGTCGTGCTCACCCTGGGGTCGGGCCTCATCGCCGGCGCCGCACTCGGATGCGGCACGGTACTGTTCCTCGCGATCACCTCCGATCGGCTTCGTCGGCGTTTTGACGTCGGAGCCGCCCTCGAGGTGACGGTGCCCGTCAGCGTGCGCCGGATCGCGCCGCTGCCGCGCGTGGTGCGGCGCCTTCCGTACCTGCGCGCCGTGGACGCGCGCCGGGCAGATGAGCGCCGTCGACTGGCACACGCGATCGAGATGGAACTTCCCGGGCCGGGACAATGGGGCGTGCTGGCGGTGGCCTGCATCGACAACTCGGACGAGGTCCGCTTCGCGTTGGCGACGGCCGCGATGGGCCTGGTGGCCGACGGGCGTGGCGTCGTACTCATCGACCTCACCGCGCAGGGCGGCCTTGATGCCGCGGTCGAGGAACTGATGTCCGCCCAGGCCGTCGAGCGGCCCACCGTGCTGCGCCCACGAGGGATACCGGCGCTGGCCGACCATGCCGACCACCTTCGAGTGGTCGGGCACGAGGACGAAAATGAGGGTCCTCCGTCGCCTGGCCTGACCGACGTCTCGCTGATCCTGGCCGATCTGGACCCGTCCGTGGCAGCCGACCACCTCACGGCGTGGACGGAGCGGGTGATCGTCGTCGTGACCAGCGGGCTCTCGAGCGTTGAGAGAGTCCGGACCGCCGGCGACCTGGTTCGCGCTGCTGGGCTGGATCTGCGGTTCGCCGCCCTGCTGCATGCCGACGCCACGGACGTGTCGTCCGGGCTGAGCGGCGCGGGCGGGTCATCGATGCGGAAGCCCCCAGCTCCATGAGCACGCTGGCGTTAGGGGCGGCCCGCGTCCCGACCGGAAGGGTCGGCGTTTCCGCCCTGTTGCGCGGCCCACTTCCAGCGTGGGCCGCCCTGTTCGTCAACGTCCTCGCGTTCTCGGGCCTGCCGACGGCAGTTCCGATCCCCGTTTCAATCGGTCGGCTGGTCACGCAGGGCGCGCTCGTCCTTGCCCTTCTGCTCGTCCTACTTGCCAACCCGGGGGGAGTGGTTCGACCATCCGTGTTCCTTGTGCTGCTGACGATGCTCGGCGCCGTTGCCCTGATGGTCAGCATCCACAACGAGTTCATGCTGGGGTCGAGCTACCGCGCCCTTCGCCTCATCGCTTTCACGATGGTTCTTTGGCTGCTAACCCCGTGGTGGGGAAGGTCCGACCTCGCTTTGCTCCGCTCTCATCTGACCTGCCTGCGAATCGTCCTTGCCACTGTCCTCCTCGGCGCGGTCATCGCCCCGGGCGCTGCGTTCTCCTACGAAGGTCGCCTCTCGGGTGCGCTGTGGCCCATACCTCCGACACAAGTAGCTCACTACGCGGCCGTCCTGCTCGGCTGCACCGTGGTGCTGTGGTTCGGTCGGGCGGTGCGCGGTCGGACGGCTCTGCTGACACTTGTCGGCGCCGGAGCTGCCCTCATCGGCGCACATACGCGGACCGCCCTCATCGCGATGACGATCGGATTGGCAGTGGCCGGCGCAAGCCTGTTCATGGGTCATGCCAGAGTCCGCCGCACATCCGCGCTTCTGGTCGTGCTAGGCGTGACCACAGCCACGCTTTTCGCACCGTTGATCACCAACTGGCTGTGGCGTGGGCAGACTTTTCAGGAGGCATCACAGCTTACCGGGCGGACCAGGGTGTGGTCGGCCATATTCGGGCTGGAACGCCCGTGGCCGCAGGAGCTGTTCGGGTCGGGGCTGTCTAACAAGTCGTTCAATGGCCTCCCGATCGATAGCAACTGGGTCGCCGTCTACCTGGACCAAGGTTGGTTCGGCATCTTCGTCGACGCCGCCCTCCTCCTCGTTCTCATCGTCCTCGCGGTCACCCATCGCCGGGGTATCAGACGTGCAGTGGCGCTGTTCCTGGTCGCGTACTGCCTGGTGGCCTCGATCAGCGAGACCGGCCTCGGCGACGCGTCTCCATACCTGCTCAACCTCGTCGTCGCGGGGTCGCTACTGGCCGCACCGGCCGGAAAGGGGGGCACATGAGAATCCTCGTCGTGCACAACCGCTACCGGCCGACGGCGCCCAGCGGGGAGAACGTGGTCGTCGATCAGGAGTCGTCGGCGCTGTCCTCCCGCGGTCACGACGTCGTCATGTTCCAGCGTCACAGCGAGGACATCGCATCCTGGTCACCGCTACGGCGCGCCACTCTGCCTGCCCGCGTCCTGTGGAGCGAGGACTCCCGGCGCGGGGTTGCCGAGGCATTGGCCGGATTCGCACCAGAGCTCGTTCACGTCCACAACACCTTTCCATTGGTGACGCCGTCGGTCCTGTACGCCTGTCGCGACGCATCGGTCCCTGTCATCGTCACCTTGCACAACTACCGGTTGGGCTGTCCCAGCGGGGACCTGTTCCGCGCCGGACGAGCCTGTCATGACTGCTTGGGCGGAACCCCCCTACCGGGACTGGTTCATGGGTGCTACCGCGGCTCTCGGGCATCGACGGCACCGCGCGTGGTCGGGTCGTGGCTGCACGCCAAGGCGTGGCGAACGATGGTCGCGGCCTACATCTTCGTCTCTGCTGCCCAGCGGGACCTCCTTGAACCGGTTGGCCTCCCGGCCGACCGCCGCTTTGTCAAGCACAACTTCGTGCTACCTCCTCAGCAACAGCCTGAGCTTGCTGCTGAATCACTGGTGGCCTTTGTCGGACGTTTGGATGCGGCAAAGGGAGCTCCATTCCTGATGCAGGCGTGGGATGCCTTTCGCATCCGCCGTCCTCGGTCGCCGCTGCGACTCGTTATGGTCGGTGGCGGGAACCTTTCACGCGAAGTGGCCCGTTGGGCGGCCGGACGTCCCACCGTCACTCTTGCTGGTCATGTCTCGCGCGGGGAGGCATCCCGCATAATGGCCCGGTCGCGTGCCGTCGTCGTCCCCTCGCAGTGGGAGGAGCCCTTCGGCATGGTCGCCGTCGAGGCGATGGCCGCCGGCACGGCCCCCGTGGCCTCCGCGCACGGTGCGTTCCCGGAGTTGGTGACCCCAGGGTCGGACGGCGCACTCTTCCCTCCGACCGACATCGATGCCCTGGTCGAGATTCTCGCTGACGTGGACGACAACCCGCAGAGATGGGATGAATACGGTCAGCAGGGGCGCAGGACCTATCGCAGCCGCTTCAGCCCGGAGGTCAGCATCGACCGCCTTCTGGAGATCTACCGCTTCGCGGTCGAGCACCCGATCGACGGGCCGACCCCTTCAGAGCCAACATCGGAACGGTCCGGTCGCCTTCGTCAGCGCGGGGGGGGCACCTGGTGACTGCGACGTCCACGGAAACACTTCCAGTTTCGGCCGTCTCCGGCAGGCACGGCGTGACAGCCGGGCGAACGCAGCCTCGGCACCGCCAGCCCAACCACCGGCTCCAGGTCGTGAGACGCCTTGGATGGGGCGTGGCCGACCAGGCCATCTCGAGCCTCAGCAACTTCGCGCTGGGACTGTTCGTCGCGCGGACGTTCGGCGCTAGCAGCTTCGGCGCGTTCGCTCTCGCCTACATCACGTACACCGTCGTCATCAACGCCGCACGCGGCTTGGCGACGGATCCCCTGCTGGTTCGCCACAGCGGCGACGTGCTCCGCCGCTGGCGCCGGGCCACGTCGGAGGCGACGGCGACCGCGCTCGCCGTCGGTGTGATCGCCGGCACCGTCAGTGTCGTCGGGGGCATGTTCCTCCCCGACCCGGTGGGCCCGGTATTCGTCGCGCTCGGTGTCGGGTTGCCTGGGCTTGCCCTGCAGGACAGCTGGCGGTTCGCCTTCTTCGCACGTGGTCGTGGCTCCTCCGCGTTCGTCAACGACCTGTTCTGGACCGTGCTTCTCGTGCTGGGGCTTGCCGTGCTTCAGGGCCGAGGGGACGGCAGCGCAGCAGGTTGTCTGCTCGTCTTCGGCGGGACTGCCACGATCGCCGCCGTTCTCGGAGCAGTCCAGGCCAGCGTCCTCCCGCACCCGTCCCGTGCGGCGGCGTGGCCGCGGACCCATCGCCAACTGTCCGTTCGATATCTCGTGGAGAACATCACTATCAGTGGGGCGTCACAGCTGCGATCCTTCGTGCTGGGCGCGGTCGCCGGCCTGGCCGCCGTCGGCTATGTCAGGGCGTCGGAGATCCTGATGGGCCCCTTCTACGTCGTGCTCATGGGGATCAGCCAGGTCGCGGTCCCGGAAGCCTCGCGCGTCTTCCATCGAGACTCCGGGCAACTCGCGCGCTTCTGTTTCGTGCTCGGTGGCTCCCAGGCCGCGGCGGCCATCGCCTGGGGATCGATCCTATTGGCGGTGTTTCCGCTCGGTCTCGGGCCTGCCTTGATCAAGGAGCTCTGGATGCCCACCTCGCAGCTGATTCCTGCCATAACGCTGACGGTCGCCGCGGCCTCGTTCTCCACAGCGGCCACCGCAGGACTACGCGCCATGGGGGTTGCGCGCCGTAGCCTCCGAGCGCAGTTGACAGCGTCAGCCGCCTACGTCATCGGTGGTTCCGCCGGGGCAATCCTCGGGGGAGCGATCGGCGCCAGTTGGGGCGTGACAATCGCGCAGAGCTTCGCTGCGATGGTGTGGTGGCAACAGCTTCGGTCAGCGTTGACCGACCACCACTCCGGGACGGTGGTGGCGAGGTGAACACCACGGACGCGGCACCCCGGCTGACCCTTGGCCTGCCGGTCTACAACGGCGAACGATTCCTCGCCGCATCCCTCGACGCGCTCCTGGCGCAGACCTTCACCGACTTCGAACTCATCATCTCGGACAACGGCTCCACCGACGGCACCGGCATGATCGCCCGGCGGTACGAGTCGATCGACCCCCGCGTGCGGTATGTCCACCACCCTCGCAACCTCGGCTCGAGCTTCAATCACAATTTCGTGATCGAGCAGGCGCGCGGCGAGTTCTTCAAGTGGGTGTCCCACGACGACCTCTACGCTCAAGACCTGCTGCAACGCTGTGTCGACGCCCTCGACTCCCGGTCCGAGATCGCACTGGCGCATGCGTGGACGGCCTTCATCGACGACGAGAACCGGATCACCGAGACGGTCGACTACCCGCTGACCACCGACGTGCCTGATACCGTCGAGCGCTTCCGGAGCGTGCTGTACACACAAGGAGGCGACGACATCTACGGCGTAATCCGGATGTCGGTGCTCCGGCGGGTGGCACCCTACGGCAGCTACCACTGGTCCGACCGCACCTTTGTCGCAGAGCTGGCACTGAACGGTCCGTTCCACAACGTGCCTGAATTCCTCTTCTTTCGGCGTGACCATCCCATGCGGGCCACGCGGCTCGCGGTCGGCATGCGTCGACGTTGCGCCCATCTGGACCCCCGGCGGGCGAACCGTTGGCGCAATCCTGCCGTGCGGCTGGTCGCCGAGTACCTGCTGGGTTATGTGGCGGCCATCTGGAGGGCGCCCATCAGCCCGACGGACCGCTGGCGGTGTGGGAAGGAGCTGGCTGTGTGGATTGCCCGTCACGCCGACCCGATGCGGAGCCGGCGGCTGGAGCGCCCAGACCCTGCGGATCAGGCCCGCGGTGCTGGCTCGCAGGCCACGCATTCGAGGACCACGCGGCAGACGGGTGCAGAGCGGGTCGACTCTGGCGTCGAGGGCAAGGATTCGTGAGCCGGCCGATCCGCCGCGTGGCGTTCTACGGCTACCTCGGCAGCGGCAACGTGGGCAACGACGCCACCTTCGAGGCGGTCCTTTCCTGGTTCAAGTCCGCCCACCCGAACGTCGAGATCCGGTGCATCACCATCGCACCGGCCGAGATGCAGTCGAGATACGGCATCGCTTCCGTGCTGCTGTCGTCGATTCCGGCGGACCGGGGCGGCAACCAGGTGATGTGGGCTGCTCGCAAGCTGCTCGGTCGACTGCTCGACCTTCCCCGCAGCTTCTATCTGGCCGGGTCCGCGGACGCCGTGGTCGTCCCGGGTATGGGTGTGCTCGAGGAGAAGCTGGGGGTGCGGCCGTGGGGTCTGCCTCTGTGGCTGTTCCTCGTCGCAGCCGCGTGTCGCCTGCGCAGGCGACCCTTCGTGCTGCTCGACATCGGGGCGGACTGGGCGGTGAATCCGGTCACCAGGCGGCTGTACGTCGCCACCGTCGGCCTGGCGACGCATGTCAGCTACCGGGACGAATCGTCCGCGGCGACGATGCGCCGGGCCGGTGCGCGCGCCCCGGAAGCGGTGGCGCCCGACCTCGTGTTCGCCCACACAGCTCCGACGCGTGCGGAGCCGGAGGCAGGACTCCTGGTCGTCGGCGTGATGGCGTACTACGGGCGCGGCGACGACCCCGTCCGCGGCGCCGACGTGCGCCGCAGGTATGCCGCGGAGATGGCGGAGGCGATGGGTCGGCTCGCGGACACAGGGGACCGGGTGGTCCTCGTCGGCGGCGACCGTGTGGACATCGACGTGGCCCGCGACATACGAGCTGCCGTCCTCGCCGCATGTCCGAGCCTGTCCGACGACGCGGTGCTCGTCCGCGACGTTGCGACGTTTACAGACCTCACAAACGAGATGATGAGGGCCGACGTCGTCGTCGCAACGCGCTTCCACAACCTGATCTGCGCGCTCCGTCTAGCTCGACCGACCGTTTCGGTCGGCTATGCGGAGAAGAACCGCCACCTTATGCAGGCCCTGGGGCTGGACGTGTACTGCCAGGACATCGAGCAGTTCGACGCCGACCATCTAGTGGCGCAGGTCCGAGCCGCACGGGTGGACAAGGCGGCGTTCGCCACCCGGGTTCGAGATGCGACGTCCGGCTACGCCGGCCAGGTGGAGTCCCTGCTCGACCGGATGGCTGACGAGGCTCTGGGGCTCGCCCGCGCTTGTGCCACCGAGTCGTCGTAAGCGACCAGATCAGCACGTCTTGGGCCACGTTTCGGGGTTAGGGTGCCGCGGGGCGCTGACGCGAAGACCCCTGACGGGAAGAGGGCGGTTCGTTTCAGGATGCGTTGTCGAGGGTGACGCGGTAGCCCATGGCTTCGAGTTGGCGTACGGCCCGTTTCCTGGCTCGTTCGGGGGTTCAGCGATGCCCGCTACAGACGGCGTACCCCGTTCAATGACACGAATAATAGCTTGGTTAGTTGGCCCGAATTTAGTGGCTCAACCGGGGGTTTGTTCCCGCGACGACGCCGGGGTCGTTACACGCTCAACCGTTGTACCCGACTTCGGCCAACTTAGTGCGCACCTGGTCGGTGAATGCGGTCGAGACTCCCTAGCCCCAGACAGCGGGACCGTCCAGAGCTGAACCCTCCAGACGGTCCCTCGACCTATCACCTGCGAGGAGGAGATCGACCGTGGAATCCACCGTACCGAGCGGACATCACACCTGGGCCGACCTGCTGCGCCTGGTCGGCGCTGTGCGCCGGCTGGCGTTCGACCGCATCTGCCGCCGGCTAGGGCGCTCGGCCGCATCCGTGACCTTTTCGCCGGCTACGACGATTACGAGGAGGCCGCATTTGGTCCGTTCGCCTGACGGGTCGGCTCGCCGTGTGCGAGCATCCCCACCTCGTGTATGGGAGCACCTGCCGTGTCCGATCCGCCGACCACAACCATGCCAATCCCGCCGCCCAGCGAGCCGCGCAAGCGCCGTTGGCTGGTGCCTACCGTCGTCGGTGTCGGTGCGTTCTCTCTCGGCCTTATCATCGGCGCGGCCTTCTTCGGTGTTGGCCAGACTTCGGGCGCACCACCGGCGGGCGCACCACCGGCCCCGCGGCCGCCTGGGACATGCACTGACCGGATCACCACCATCATCCCCGAGGGCACCGGCCGGTCGTTCTCCGATGAGAGCGGCGGGGAGTACTACCTCCATAACAACAACTGGAACGACACGGCGGGCGGCAACTCCGTCATCACCGCCTGCGACTACGACAACTGGAACGCCGTCTCGGACATCCCGGACCATTCCGACCTGTCGGTGCAGACCTATTTGAACGTGCACCGGGACTACGACGATGAGCCGCTGGCGAACATCATCTCTGCCGACTTCGCGGCCACCGGTCCACACTGCGCTGGGTGCATCTGGAACATCGCCTTCGACGTGTGGATCGGCGACGAGTTCTCCCACGAGCTGATGATCTGGACCGAGAACTGGGGCCAGCGACCGGCCGGGGACGTGGTCGGCACGGCCAGCATCGGCGGCCACGACTACCAGGTGTGGCGGTCCGGTTCCGGCGACGGCGGCATCCTCACCTATCTGTCTGTCACCCCGCAAACTTCCGGCACGATGCCGCTGGCCGCGTTCTTCGCCGATGTCCGGGCGCGCGGCTGGACCCCGACCACGACCTGGCAGGTGGACTACGGGGTGGAGGTCGTGGACACCAACGGCAACCCGGAGCAGTTCGACGTCACCGACTTCTCGATCACTGACGGCTGATCGTGGCGCTCGCCCGCACCAACGTCCACAGCTCGGCCTCGGCCGACGGGCACGGCACCGGCGACTTCACCACCTCGTCGTTCGCCCCCAACGGTCACCGTGACCATCCCCGTAGCCCCCGCCCGCGCCTGCCGAACCCACCGCCGAGCCGGCCCCCGCCCCGGCCGGCGACGCCCTGTCGGACGAGGCCTGGACTCTGACCAACCTGGACGTCCGTGCCGACGGTGTGGGCGACCTTTCGGCCGTCGGCCGCAGTACATCAAGCACGACGGCACTATCCCGGTCACGGTCAAGGTGACATGGACCGACGGCACCGAGGGCGAGGTCAACGCATGGACGAGCCAGTGGACCCGCACGCACGTCTGCGTGTCCCGCGAGACGGCACCGCCGTATCACCCGTTCGCGATGTAGATGGGCCAGGCATTGTAGCCCTCGAACGCGTTGACCATCAACAGGAACCCGGCTGCGTCGTGTGATGGCTTCTTGCGCCCGCCTGCAAAGAACCTATGAAGTACCGGCGCTTACCGTTGGGGTTCCGTTCGATGAGAGGGACGTACTCGAACTCGAGCTTGACCATAGGCAGGCGTTGTTCGAGGGTTCGCTGAACCTGATCTCTATCCGCCCTGGAGTTCGTGACAAGCCGTACGCGCAGAAGGCCGGCCCTGTCCTGGACGAACTGAAGATCTCGTATATGGTCCCAGAACGGCCCGTGGATTCCGAACACGTAGGGACCCAGCGCTCTCTCTCGCCCTGAGCTGTCGATGAAGACCTCCTGTGATCGCCCGGCGATGGCGCCGGCGCGCAGGAAGTTGTTCGTGCAGCCCCCAACTGGAGGAGCGGCCAGGTCGCCAGTGTCATATCGGACGAATTGGGTACCCATCCGGTTGAATGAGGACGCCACGATGCGCCACAGGCGGTCCGTTTCAGAAGAGAGAAATTCCACATGCCCGTATGTGGGATAGAAGTGGAAGCCACCGCACTCCCCGCAGTAGTACGCCATGACCGCGTATTCGCTGTGACCGTACCAGTGGGCGATGTGGATTCCGAACTCCTGCTCAAAGCGCATCTGCTCACCGGCTGGAAACGCCTCGGATCCGGCCAGGACACCCCGGATCGAGAGACTGCGGAAGAGATCTTCACCCACGAGGTCAATGAACGTGTACAGAGAACTTGGATATACGTGAAGAAAGAACGGCGCCCGCGCTCGCAGCCATCGCCGCAATCTTCCGAGCTGCTGCTCTGTGGTCGCGTTTGGCGAGATAACCCACGCGTTCTCGAAATGGTCGAAGCGCACCGGGCTATCGTGGACGTTGCCGCGGTAGACGACTCTGAGGTCGTACGGCGCGTATCCAACGCGGGACCAGATGTCAAAGAGATAGGCGCGCTCCTTCTGGCGGCGGGCCAACGTGTCGGCTTTGAAACGGAGAGGCTGGCCCGACGTCCCCCCGGTCCGGACAGTGTGCGTGAGCAGCGGCACGTCCCAGCGGGTGTACCGATGCGGGTTCCGGCGGTAGTCTTCTTTCTGCGTGACCTCATCGCCGTATTGCTGAATGAGCCGTTCAAATCGCGTTTTCTGGTATTCGTGAATTTCATTGATCGACCATCTTTTCGACTGCCCAATGAGGCGGCGATGGTAGAGGTAGTTGGGACCAAGCAGACCTTCTCTTATCCTAATCATAACGTTCGGCGGACCGAAAGACGAGCCGCTCAACCGCCCCCTTCCGGCCTTACGAGGAACGCAATCACTTCTTCAACCTTGCCTTGGCTATTCGGTAACGCCCAGTGCTCTGCACCCACGGCCAGCCACTTGTTCTCGCCCAGTTCACCTCGCCAATGCGAATTTGGACCCCACGCCTCACCTCGCCTATCGGTCCAGTAGGTGCGCGCGTCGGTAGCAATGCGCCCGCCGCTCTAGCCGAAGCCCAAACGCGTAAGCGCTTGGTCGATTCCATCGCGGACGAGCGTCTTTGCCTGGCCGGCTATGCTGTTCATAATCCCCCTGAACCCACAGCCTCTGTGCGCCTATTTCTGCAGGCCCTTTGTGACTGTGTTGTAGTTTCGACGTAACTCTAGGCCCATGTACCGTTAATAGATCACGGACCGTGACCACGGGTCCGAACAGCGCAGCACTGGTCGTCTCGCATAGCAGCACGGATACCCCCTAGGTCAGCTGATGAGCTAAACCGTGATAGGGACGGTAGCTTAGGTGGTCCCGCCCCGCAAGCCGCGATTCAATGGGCTTCTCCAACTACGACCCCTTCCCAGACTGGTCGCCGTACAGGCTGAGGTCGTCGAAGAAGCCATCACCTTCGACCGGAACAACGTGTGCCAGAACAACGCCTACACCGGGGACTGGCGCTTCATGGTCGAGGAGCACGGGTCACGGCAACCTGGGCGGCGTGGCGTCGAGTCCCTATCGTCAGGACCTCGGCAGCACCCTGAACCTGACGGCAATCGTCCGGTCGGTGCACGAATGGGTGGGTCCGTGGTCGTGGTCCGGAATCCCGTGCTCAACCGTTGTAGAGGTTCTGTGCGTAGGCCAAGCCGTCGACGACAAGCGCCTCGACGGCGTCGGCGGCCCGGTCGACGAGGAGCGGGAGTTCCGCCCGTTCCGTCGCCGAGTACGGCTTGAGCACGAACACGGCCGGATCCAACCGCCCCGGAGGCCGGCCGATGCCGATCCGGACCCGGCAGAACTCGCCGGTTCCAAGAGCAGCCCGGACCGAGCGGACGCCGTTGTGGCCGTTGTCGCCGCCCCCCCGCTTCACCCGCAGCGTTCCGAACGGGATGTCGAGTTCGTCGTGAACGAGCACGAGGTTGTCGATGCCGACCTTGAAGAAGTCGCGCAGCGAGGCGACCGACCTACCGGACTCGTTCATGTACGTCCGGGGACGGGCCAGCACCGTTCGGACGCCCGGAGGCCCACCCAATCGGGTCTCGAGCACGTCGGCACGTCCACGCCGGTGCGACTTGAACGATGCGCCGGCTCGTTCGGCGAGGAGTTCGACCACGAGCCGGCCCACGTTGTGGCGGGTGGTGGCGTACGAGGGGCCGGGATTGCCGAGCCCGACCACCAGCCACGTCGCGTCCGACATCGCCACCCGGCCTTCTCCGGCAAGCGAGCTCAGGCCTGCTCGGAGGGCATCTCCTCGGCCGCACCGGCCTCGGCTGCGACGGGCTCCCCTTCAACCTCGCCCTCGACCTCGGCAGCGATCTCGGCGGCCTCCTCGACCTCGCCCGCGCCTGCGGCCTCGAGCTCCTCGGCCGTGGGCGCCATGGTGACGTTGACCACCAGAAGATCCTCGTCGGCCTCGAGCGTCGCCCCGGCGGGCAGGGCGAGATCCCTGGCGTGGATCTGCGTTCCGGCCTCGAGACCCTCGATCGAGACCTCGATCCGCTCGGGCAGTTGCGTGGCCTCGGCCTGGACGGCCACCGTGGGGTTCTCGAGGTTGACCAGCGTCTCGGGAGCGGCCTCGCCGACGGTCACGACCCGGACGTCGACCACGACCTTCTCGCCGCGTCGGACGAGAATCAGGTCGA
>Ga0299914_10001384_pt1 | contig 15998 bp, 14 predicted proteins | sample RVTome_10_FD_201361 | JGI IMG/M metagenome (GOLD analysis project Ga0299914, IMG submission 201361) | Soil microbial communities from uranium-contaminated site in the Upper Colorado River Basin, Wyoming, United States - RVT153D57 (version 2) ...
CTGGCCGACTTCGCTCTGGCACTGCTCATCGGAATCCTGGTCGGGACCTACTCCTCGGTGTTCACTGCCTCGCCCCTGGCCATCTTCTTCGAGGAGCGCTATCCCCGGCCGCCACCCGAGCCCGAGCCAAAGACCCCGGTCGGTCGCAGCCGCAACGCCCGCCGCTGACTAGAGGCGAACCCAGGGTTCCAGACTTCGCTGAGCGAAGTCTGGCGCCCTCGGTTCACGCTCGAGAGGTGAGGAGTTCCTAGGGAACTCCACCCGTCCGGGAGGACGGGCAGCCCCCACCGTTCGTGGGCTTCCGGGGCGCGGTGAGTCCTAGGGCCGCGCCGGTACAGTCGGCTGGTGACCCTCGGACTGCCCGTGGACGATGTCGTCTTCTTTGCCGCAGCCCTGCTTCTCCTGGGTGTCCTGGTTGTCGGGTTGTCGGATCGGCTCAGATTCCCGGCTGCCCTCCTCTCCCTCGGGTTGGGGATGCTGTTCGGCAGCGACGGGCTGGGTCTCGTAGCCGTTGACGACTACGCCATGGTGCGCAACCTCAGCGTCGTGGCCCTGATCGTCATCCTCTTCGAGGGTGGGCTCACCACCAAGCCGTCCGCCTTGCGTGAATCCGGGCCACCAGGGTTTGCCCTGTCCACCGTCGGTGTTCTGGTCACGGGTGCAGTCACCGCGGTCGGCGTCGAGTGGGTGTTCGGGTTGGGCTGGCACACGTCTCTGCTCATGGGTGCCGTCGTGGCTTCCACCGACGCCGCCGTGGTCTTCGATCTGGTGCGACGGGCTCCTCTGCCCAGGCGAATCGCCGGAATCCTCGAGGTGGAGTCCGGAGCCAATGACCCTTTCGCCATCGTTCTCACGATCGGCCTGCTCACCACCCTCGAAGGTGTCGACGCCGGTGTTGGCGAGTGGGTCTGGTTCGGGCTGTGGCAGTTGGTTGGTGGTCTGATCGTGGGGCTCGCCGTCGGTTTTGTCTCCCGTTGGATCCTCGGTCTCCGATTGCGGTCGGAAGGTCTATACCCGATAGTGGCGGCCGGTCTCGGAGGTCTCGCCTATGGGACTGCAGCCCTGCTGTCGGCATCGGGGTTCCTCGCCGTCTATGTCGCCGGGTTGGTCATTGGCGCAACAGTGCCACGACGCCGGCGGGTCATCCGCAGCTTCCACGCCAGCTTGGCCAACGCCGCCGACATCGGTCTGTTCCTCCTCCTCGGCCTCCTCGTGTTCCCATCTCAGCTTCCGGCCGTGGCGCTTCGCGCCCTCGCGGTATCGGCCATCCTGGTCCTCGTCGCCAGACCGCTGGCCGTGGTCATCTCGATGCTCCCCTTCCGGATGTCGTGGCCGGAGAAAACGATCCTCTCTTGGGCGGGCCTGCGTGGGGCGGTGCCCATCGTCCTCGCCACCTTCCCAGCGACGGCGGAGATTGCGGAGGGCCAGACGATCTTCAATGTCGTCTTCTTCGTCGTGCTCACCTCGACTCTCATTCAGGGGACGACCACAGTTCCCCTGGTCCGGCGTCTCGGTCTGGCCACCGAGGCGCCCGCCTGGCAGTCCGTTGCCGAGACGGTGCCCATCGACATGGCCGACATCGACCTGATCGAGGTCGAGGTGACGGCGGATCTGGCAATCGCGGGCCAGCCCCTCCGTGACCATCCCCCGGGCCGGGGGATCCTGGTGATTGCCTTGTTGCGGGACGGCGAGACTCTTGTGCCAACCGGAGAGACGATGATCAGGTCCGGTGACGTGTTGGTTTTGAGCATCGACGAGGAATCGGTCGAACTCACCGATGTGACGGCGTGGGCTCGGGGTGAGCGGGAGGGGCCCGAGGCCTGACTCAGTCCCGGCCCTGCGGATGACCTCGCCATCGCGGCTGGACCAACCTGTGCCAGACAAACCAGATGACGGCGGTCCCGATGACTATTAGTACGGCCTTCTGGAGGAGCTCGATCGGCTCACCGGCCGCTGCCCAGTTGTCTCCCAACGCATAGCCCGCCCCAACCAAGGCCGAGTTCCAGATGAGACTTCCCAAGAGGGTGTACAGGGTGAACGGGGCCAGGGGCATCCGGCGCAAGCCCGCGGGGATCGAGATGAGCGAGCGCATGAGCGGAACACATCGACAGATGAGGACGGCGCGGTTGGCCCGATCGTCGAACCAAGCCTCCGATCGATCGAGATCGTCTTCGGTCAGGCCGAACCAGGGGCCGTATCCGACGACGAATCGACGCAGCCGAACCGGACCGATCGCAGCCGCGATCCCGTAGAGCAGGCACGCGCCGACGACCGACCCGATGGTCGCAGCCGCGATCATGACCAGTAGGTCGGCGTCTCCGGTAGCGGCCACGAACCCGGCGAGCGGCAAGACGATCTCGGAAGGGATTGGGGGGAAGAGGTTCTCGAGGACCACGAGGACGCCGACGCCGAAGGGTCCGAGAGTCTCCACCAGGGACGTTGCCCACTCCACGATCCGGTCCAGTGACATGTTTTCGTCAATCTAGTGAGAAGATTGCGAACCATTGAAAAAAAGGATTTCAGAGATATGAAACTTGTTCTATGCTCTGCCACGAAATGGCCGTCAGCCCGATGGAGCAGGAGACACTGAAGTCGGTCTACCGACATGCCGGGCCCGAAGGTGTCGCCCGATCGGGAGACCTGGCCGAAGCTTTGGGCGTGTCGCCGGCGACGATCACAGCGCGTCTGAAGAAGCTCGATGACCAGGGGCTGGTAGAGCATCGGCCCTATCAGGGCGTCACTCTGACACGCAAGGGTCGGGTGGCTGCGATCGGGGCCATACGCCGTCATCGCATCGTCGAGCGCTTCCTCGCCGATCTGCTCGGCTATCGGTGGGACGAGGCAGACCAACTCGCCGTGACGTTCGAGCACTCCCTGCCTGCGGAGGTAGTCGCGCGTATGTACAACGCCCTCGATAGACCGACGGCCTGTCCCCACGGATTCCCGATCCCAGAGGCCGAAGCCGAGGAGCTCGCTGCGTTGGCGACCCTCGCCGACGCCGATCTTGGGGAGACGATCGAAGTCGCCTTGCCCGGGAACACCCACCCGGACGTCGTCAGCTTTCTCGACACGATCGGGATTCGCCCGGGGACCGTCCTGACCGTGAAGGAGAGGCATCCCTTCGAAGGCCCGGTCATCGTCGACGTCGACGGGGTCGACCGGGTCGTCGGTCACAAACTGGCAGCCGAGATCTACGCCTCGGCCCCGAACCAAGAGGAGTAATCGTGATAATCGCCGCGGAAGGTGGCTTCCAGGAGTTCACGCTCGGTTCGGCCGAATGGATGTGGCTGTTCGTAGCCGCCGGGACCGCCGTCCTGGCGCTGCTGGTCGGTGTGCTGCTGGCGCGAGGAGTCCTCGCCGCCGATCAAGGAACGCCCAAGATGCGCGAGATCGCCATGGCGATCCAGGAAGGCGCAATGGCGTATCTACGCCGGCAGTTCCGCACGATCGCCTGGATCCTGATCCCGCTCGTGATTCTGGTGTTCGTCACATCCACCGAGGTGGTCAGGCCGGACGGGACGGTGGCCCTCTCATTCTTCCAGTCGGGTTTCGCCCGCACCGCAGCCTTCGTCGCCGGGTGTGTGCTGTCGGGGTTGACCGGTTTCATCGGGATGAGCCTGGCCGTGCGTGGCAATGTGCGCACTGCGGCCGCGGCGAAGTCGGGATCGCTCCCCGCTGCTCTCACCGTCGCTTTTCGGACCGGGGGTGTCGCCGGGATGTTCACGGTCGGACTGGGCCTGCTCGGCGCCACCATGATCATCATGGTGTTCCAGAACACCTCGTCCGCGATCCTCGTCGGCTTCGGGTTCGGTGGGTCTCTCCTCGCCCTGTTCCTCAGGGTCGGGGGAGGCATCTTCACCAAAGCCGCCGACGTAGGGGCCGACCTTGTCGGGAAGGTGGAGCAGGGCATACCCGAGGACGACCCTCGCAACCCGGCGACCATCGCGGACAATGTCGGGGACAACGTCGGCGACTGCGCAGGGATGGCATCGGACCTGTTCGAGAGTTACGAGGTCACCCTGGTCGCCTCGATCATCCTCGGCGTGGCTGCCTTCTCGTCGATCGGCGCCAACCCCGCCCTGGGTCTCGTGTTCCCCGTGATCGTGCGGGCGATAGGGGTGGTGGCCTCGATCATCGGCGTCTATCTGGTGAAGGCTCGCCCTTCCGACCGTTCTGCTCTGGCCCCGATCAACCGCGGCTTCTTCAGCGCCGGTGGCCTGACCGTGCTCGGGACGCTCGCGGTCAGCCTGCTCTACGTCGGCAACGACAACGGCAACGAGGGCTGGAAGGTCTTCGGCGCCGTGCTGACCGGGCTGGTTCTCGCCCAGGTGACGAGTCGCATCACCGAGTACTTCACCTCGACGGAGCGTAAACCGGTGAAAGAGATCGCCTCCGCGGCGGAGACCGGGCCGGCGACGACCGTGCTCTCCGGTGTGAGCTCCGGGCTCGAGTCGTCGGTCTGGGCGATCCTGGCCATCGCCGGTGCCATCGGCGTATCCATCGCCTTGGGCGGCGGCAACATCCAGTTCTCGCTCTACCTGGTCGCGTTGTGCGGCATGGGCATGCTCGCCACCACCGGGGTCGTCGTGTCTGAGGACACCTTCGGCCCTGTCGCCGACAACGCCGCCGGGATCGCCGAGATGTCCGGGGAGTTCAGCGGCGAGGCCGAGAAGATCATGGTCGGGCTCGACGCGGTTGGGAACACCACGAAAGCGGTCACCAAGGGCTTCGCCATCGGTTCGGCCGTGATCGCTGCCGTCGCCCTGTTCGCGTCGTTCATCGAGACCGCCGCAGCCGAGCTTGGCCTCACCGCCGAAGGCTCGGACCTATTCACGCTTCCCGAGACCTCGATCAATGTCGCCGACCCGGCCACGTTCATCGGCCTGCTCATCGGCGGCTCGATCGCCTTCATGTTCTCGGCCATGGCCATCCGGGCCGTGGGGAAGACGGCCGGCGTGGTGGTCCGAGAGGTGCGGCGTCAGTTCGCCGACGGCGCCATCATGCGTGGCGAACGTCGTCCCGACTACGGGCCTGTCATCGACATCTGCACCACCGCCTCGCTTCGGGAGTTGCTGACCCCAGCTCTGCTCGCGGTGCTGACCCCGGTCATCGTCGGATTCGGGATCGGCTATCTCGCCCTCGGGGCGTTTCTCGCGGCCTCGATCCTCACCGGCCAGCTCATGGCGAACTTCCTCTCCAACTCCGGTGGGGCCTGGGACAACGCCAAGAAGTTCATCGAGGAAGGTCATCATGGCGGGAAGGGCTCCGAGGCGCACAAGGCGGCAGTGATCGGGGACACGGTCGGGGACCCGTTCAAGGACACCGCCGGGCCGGCGTTGAATCCCCTGATCAAAGTCATGAATCTGATCTCGTTGCTGGTGTTGCCCTCGGTGATCGCCGCGCGCGACTCCGGGAGCCGCTTCGTCGTCGCCGGTGTGAGTCTCGTCGTGCTCGTAGTGGCCATCGCCTGGTCGCGTCGGCCGACCGCCGACCAGCGGCAGGGCGCAGCGCTCGACCAGATCGCCGCCTGAGGCCTGACCGGGGGAACTTCAGCGGATTCGTCCCATATTTGGGTCGACGTACCTTAGGTTCGGGATTCAGGCCGGGAAGGTGGTGGCCCGGTCGACCGACACTGTGACCGCGTCGCCCGGCTCGAAGTACGGGGTGGGGCCGAGGCGGGCGCGCAGCTGCAACCCGTTCTTGAGGGCCACCGTGACCAGCTGATCATGACCGAAGAACTGCCGTTGCCGGACGACCGCACCTCCGTTGTCACTTGGCGCCAGCAGCACGGACTCGGGTCGGACCATCACCCGGACCGAGCCTTCGAGATCCGTGGGGAAGACACCGATAGCAGTCGTGACCTTGCCGGAGGCCGCCTCACCAGCGAAGAAGTCGGCGTCGCCTAGGAAACCGGCGACCCACTCGTCGATCGGCTGGTGGTACAGATCGCTCGGCCGTGCCGCCTGGACAACCCGCCCGTTGCGCATCACGGCCACGAAGTCGCTGGTGGAGAGGGCCTCCTCCTGGTCGTGTGTCACGAAGACGGCTGTCGTCCCCGCCGATCGGAGTATGTCGGCCACCTCTGTGCGTACCCGGGTTCGGAGGGCGGCATCGAGATTGGAGAAAGGCTCGTCGAGCAGGATCACGCTCGGCTCGGGTGCCAGGGCACGTGCGAGGGCAACACGCTGTTGTTCCCCACCGGACAACTCGTGGGGGAGACGATCCCGCAATTCGCCCAAGCCGACGAGATCGAGTGTCTCAGCGACCCTTCTCGGCCTCGATTCCCGGCTCACTCCATAGCCGACGTTGCCCGCCACCGTGAGATGGGGAAAGAGGGCGTAGTCCTGGAATACCATCCCCACCTTGCGTTTCTCGGGGGCGACGAAGATGTCGTCGTCGGCGACAGTGACCCCGCCGACCTCGATCGAGCCCTGGTCGGGACGGTCGAAGCCTGCCACGAGCCGGAGAGCTGTCGTCTTGCCGGAGCCCGAAGGGCCGAGCAATGTCATGATATGGCCGGCGTGGACATCGAGGTTGAGGTCGTCCAAGGCGACGGCGTCGCCAAATCGCCTCGATACCTGGCGAGCTCTGATGGCGAGTGTGTATCCGTTTGACATGTCAGTCGTGGAGGTCGCGAGCGACGAGGAAATAGAGCGGCACGGCTGAAACGGCGACGAGCACCAAGGCAGCCACGCTCGCCTGAGTGTAGAAGAGCTCCGAGGATGCGCTCCATATCCGCACTGCGAGCGTCTCGAAGCCGGTGGGGCGAAGCAGCAGCGTGGCCGGCAACTCCTTCATCACAGTGAGGAACACGAGTGCGGCTCCCGCAAGCAATGACGGCCAGAGCAGCGGGAGCGTCACACGCCGCAATGTCGCCAATGCTCCCGAACCGAGACCCCGGCTCGCCTCTTCGATGCTGGTGCCTATCTGGCCGAGGCCGATCTGCGCCGATGTCAGGGCCTGCGGGAGGAACATGGCCACATAGGCGATGATCAAAAGGAGAACCGTCTGGTACAGAGGCGGCACGAAGCGAAGCGCGAGCACGAGGAAGCCAAGACCGACAGCCAAGTGGGGCAGTGAATAGGCAGACCAGGTGATGGACTCGAGGAGGCGGGTGGGACGCCCGGCGTGGCGCACCGTGAGGATCGCGAGTGGTATTGCAGCCAGCACAGTGACCACGGCCGCGACACCGGACACCGAGACGGACCGGATCAGTTCGGGAACGACGGAGTTCACCGTGCTGCCGAGAGACAAGCCGCGAACGGTCCACCAGGTGAGAGTGAGCATGGGAAGGACCAGGGCCCCGACCACGATGCTGCTCAGGAAACCATATGCGAGCAGCCGGGCCGCACTCCGGAGTCTCAAAGTGGGTGCGGGGCGTGTGGGGCGTCGGGCTGCGAGATTGGCACGGCCCCGGCTCTTTTGCTCGGCCCACACCAAGATCAGGGCTACCACCACCAGGAACCCGGACAGGAAGAGCGCAGGGGTTATGTCGAGGCGCCCTCGGAATTGGGCGTAGATGGCCCTAGTGAATGTCTCGTAGCGGAGCAGTGACACCGCCCCGAAGTCGGAGAGCACGTAGAGCGCGACCAGCAGTGACCCGCTGAGAAGCGCCGGCCGCAGCTGAGGGAGTACCACTGTGCGCACCGTCCGCCAACGCGACGAACCCAGGCCACGTGCGGCCTCTTCTAGGGCGGGGTCCATGCGCCGGATCGCGGGCACTGAGAGGAGATGGACGTAAGAGAAGTTCCACAGGCTGAGTGCTGCCCATGCCGCCCAGAACCCCGAGAAGACCGGGAGCCCGGGAAGCCCGATGGCACGCAAGGCCTCTGTCATCAGCCCGCTGTTCCCCGAGGTGCCGAGCATCGCCAGCGCCCCCACATAGGAGGGGATCACCAAGGGGAGCGTCACCAACGTAGACCACATCCTCCGGCCCCTGAGGTCGGTCCGGGTGGTGAGCCAGGCCGTAGCCGTCCCCAAGACCGCAGTGGTGATGGTCACCGCCACCACGAGTATCGCCGTGGACGTCAACAGCTCGAGGAGCCGTCCGACCGTGATGCCGCTGGTGTCGGTGACACCGGCGCGCACGACGCTCCAGAGGAGATAGGCAATGGGAGCAAACGCCGGGACCACCGCGACCAAGCCGATCGCCCACAACGCGAGCGGAGCCCTCCCCCGGGTGGGGGAGGGCTTGCGTTCGGTTCGGGTTCCCCGCGGTGGGGCGACTGCGGTCATGGCATCAGTTCAGGCCGGACTCCGAGATCAATGTCAACGCCGGCTCCAGCGTGTCGGCCGTGTCCGTGAGGCTGATGTCGAACACTGCCAGTTCGCTCAACGGAGGCTGACCTTCCGGCGTCCCGGCCTCATCGATCATGGGGTATTCGTAGAGACCCAGGAAATGCTCCTGGCTCTCCGCCGAAAGCAGGTACCTGATGAGCTCGGCAGCAGCGTCTTGCTGATCGGAAGAGGCAAGGATCCCAGCTCCGGTCGCCATCACCATGCTCCCCGGGTCACCATCTCCGAAGAAATGGTTGGCCGCGGGCACCTCACCCAATTCGGCGATTCGCTGCAGGAGGTAATAGTGGTTGACGAGACCCCCGTCGAGGTCGCCTGCGACCACTGCGTCGACGATGGGCCCATTGCCTTCGAAGATGACGGGATCGTTGGCAGCGATGCCCTCCAGCCATTCCCTGGTGCGGTCCTCACCCTCGGCGAGGAGCATCCCCGTGACGAAAGCGACGAACGAGCCATTGGTGGGAGCGACGCCGAAGCGTCCGCTCCACTCCGGCTCCACCAGGTCCCAGACCGTCTCGGGCAGCTCATCCTCGGAGACGAGGTCGGTGTTGTAGACGAACACCCGGCTCCGCCCGGTGATGCCTACCCATTGCCCGGCTGCATCCTGGAACCTCTCGTCGACGAGATCGGTCAGGTCGGCCGGCAACTCGGTGAGGAGCCCTTCCTTGGCGATGCCGCCGATGAAGGCGGGGTCCTGTGCCCAGAAGACGTCGGCTGGAGTGTCGCCACCCTCGGCGAGGATCGTGGTGGCAAGCTCCCCGGTTCCGGCATATCGGGTTTCGACCTCGATGCCGGTCTCGGCGGTGAACGCCTCGATCACGGGCTCGACGAAGTCCTCGTTCCGGCCCGAGTAGAGCACGAGGGCTTCGGCCGGCGCGTCCGTGGTCTCCGGTGCTGCTGCCTCAGAAGTCGTGGTCTCGGCGGGGACCGTGGTCGTCGTTTCGGCGAGCTCTTCGGTCGTGGTTGTGGCCCCGCCATCGCCCCCGCCGCAAGCGGCCAGCAGGGCGATTGCCGCGAGGAACGCAACGCTCCTTTTCACTCCAATTCCTTTCATGTGAAGCGCGCAGCGTAAATTCCACTACCCGGATAGTGCAAATGCCCTTACGACTCGCGTCAGGATGACCTGATCCCCAATCTGGCGAGCCGGTGTCAGCGCTGCCGTCCCACCACCCGCTGGATCCGAATCTCGATGGCGACCCGTCGTGGGTTCTCCCGGACCGGTCGGTATCTGGCCTCGAAGGCGGTGACGGCGAGCCGCACGCTCCCCTCGTCGCGCATGACCCGCGCCGTTCCTTCGAGGGTGAGCCAGCGCGGCCCATCCACCTGGCTGACCACCGCCCGAGGGTCGCGTTCGATATTTCTCACCTTTTGCGTATCGTCCGAGCTGATGATCCGTACGAGCCCGGATGCCTGGTCGTAGGAGAAGGCGATCGCAACGACATGTGGAGATCCGTCGGCACGCAAGGTGGTCAGGCTGGCGAGATGTCGCTCGCTGAGGAACTCCAGCTCGTGCTCGGTGAGATCTGCCGTGGTTCTGGGCATCGCCCGACGCTAACGACGGTGCCCTCCAATGCCTGAGCGGAGCGAGGTCCAGGAGGTGTACCGCGAAGTCCAGGACTCTCTCTGCGCAGCCCTGGAACGAGTCGATGGCGAGTCGACTTTCATGGTTGACGAATGGCACCGCCCCGGGGGCGGGGGAGGAGTCACCAGGATCCTCGCCGGAGACGGGCACATCGAGAAGGCGGCGGTCAACTTCGCCGCAGTCGAGGGGGACACGCCGGCGAGGCTCTCGGAGAGCCTTGCCGGATCGAGCACGAGGTTCTTCGCCACCGGGCTGTCGGTGATCGTCCATCCGCTGAACCCCCACGCTCCAACCTTCCATGCCAACGTCCGCTATTTCGAGACGGATCAGCACAAGGCTTGGTTCGGGGGAGGGTCAGACCTGACTCCGCACTATCTCTACGAGGAAGACGCACATCACTTCCACCAGACCTTGGCCGCGGTCTGCGAGCGTCACGAGGTGGCCGATTACGAGCTGTGGAAGCGCCAGTGCGACGAGTACTTCCACATTCCTCATCGCGGAGAGGCCCGTGGGGTCGGGGGCATCTTCTTCGATCATCTCACCGACCGTCTCTCCGATGTCTGGTCCTTCCAGGAGGATCTCGCCCGCAGTTTGGAGGAGGCCTATCTGCCCATCCTGGAGAGGAGGCTCGGCGAGGGCTTCGGCGACGCGGAGCGTGAGTGGCAGGAGATCAGACGAGGCCGATATGCCGAGTTCAACCTGGCCTGGGACCGTGGCACTCGCTTTGGGTTGGAGACCTCGGGCAGGACCGAGTCGATCCTGGCATCACTCCCCCCTCGCGCTCGATGGGTATACGGCCATCGGCCCTCCCCGGCCAGCCCCGAGGCCGACCTCCTCGACCTCCTCCAGGGAGAACCCCGCTCCTGGGTGTGACGAGAGGCGTTGCTATAGCAAGAGGTCGTGGAATCCGAGACCTGATGCTATAGCAACGCCTTTCCTGCCCACCGCCGACCGGCTTTTCCCGACTCTGTGTCGGTCCGGGTCCTCGGTACGGTCGAGTCTGTCAGCCCGAGGACGAGGCGTGGAGCTCTCCGCAGCAAGCTTTTCCTACCCACAACACGACGGCCCGACCCGCGCCGAGATCGCCAGAAGGCTCACAGCGAGCCCGGCCCCCGATGAGGGGTTCGTCCTCTCGACGTGTCTCCGGGTCGAAGTCGCCGTGTCAGGCCCCGTGTCTCGTCTCGAAGCACTGCTCGACGCACTCATCGGCGAGGTGCCGGCCCCGCCTCTCGTCTGGACCGGCGAGGAGGCTCTGAGGCACATCTACCGGATCGCGGCCGGCCTGGAATCGCCGATCCTCGGTGAGCAGGAGATCCTCACCCAATACCGCCAGGCCTTGATCGAGGCGGAGGGAGCGGGCCGGGTCGACGGTCTGTTCGCCAGGCTCCTCGAAGGGGCCGTCTCCATCGGGCGCCAGGCCCGTGAGCTCCTGCCCGGATCGCCGCACAACTCGATGGCGGCGGTGGCAGCACAGGTCGTGGGCACCGCGGACCGGGTGGCAGTCCTCGGGTCGGGGATCATGGCGACGGCTGTCGTCGACGGGCTGGCACTGCTGCCGGCGCCACCACAGGTCACGGTGGTGGCCCGCCATCCCGAGAAGGTCGCGGAGAGGCCTGGAGTCGAGGTACTCCCCTTCGACCATGCCCCCAGGACGATCGCCGAGTACCCGGCCGTCATCTCGGCCACATCTGCCAAGCGGCGACTCGTCGACGACCACGAGTTGTCGGCTGCGGTGGCCGGACGGGACTCCCCACTACTCCTCGTCGACATGGCCATGCCACCGGACTTCCGTCCCGACGTCGGCGACCTGATCTCGTATGTCGCCATCGACGACCTGGCCAGGATGGCCGACCGGAGACCCCGCTCCACCGAAGCCGACCTCCTCGTCGAGACGACTGCGGCGGAGGCTTACCGGAACTTTCGGGACCACCACGAGGTGGGCCCGTTGATCGCTGGGTTGATGGCAGGAGCCGACGACATCGTCGATTCGACCGTGCGTCGTTTCGCCGGCCGTCTCCGCGATCCCTCCGACGAGGCATTGCTTCGTCAGTCGGCACACACCGTGGCGAGAACACTGCTGGCAGGCCCGGTGAGCTACTTGAAGACCGCCGACAGGGCTTCCGATGCGGTCGACGTCATCGCCGAGGCCTTCGGCGTCGAAGATGACTGAGCTCCGGATCGCCACCCGTGGGTCGGAGCTGGCCATGGCTCAGGCGCGCTGGGTCGCAGCGGCGATCGAGACGTCCCACCCGGGGACCTCGGTCACACTCGTGGAGGTCACCACCACGGGCGACAGCGACAGGGTCAGCCCCGTCGCCACGCTCACCGAGGTGGGCGCCTTCGTCCGAGCGGTCCAGCATGCCGTCCTCGAGGGTGCTGCCGACGTGGCCGTTCACTCCTGCAAAGACCTCCCTGTTGTCGGGCCCGACGAGCTCACCATCTTCTATCCCGAGAGGGAGGTTCCCTGGGACGTCCTCTGTGGGCACGATCTGGAGAGCCTGCCCCGCGGGGCACGGGTGGGGACCGGAAGCCCGCGTCGGGCGTCCCAGCTCCACGCGCTCAGACCCGATGTCGAGATCGCAGAGATCAGAGGGAACGTGGGGACCCGGCTCGAGAAGATGATCGACGGCGAGTTCGACGCCGTGGTCCTCGCCGAGGCCGGGCTGCGGCGGATCGGCCGGACCGACGAGATCGGCCATCGATTCTCGCTCGAGGAGATGGTGCCGGCTCCGGCACAGGCAGCCTTGGCCGTCGAGATGCGAGCCGACGACCACCTCGCCGAGTTGGTCGCCGGCATCGACGATCCGGCGACGAGACAGGCAGTGGAGACCGAGCGGGCTCTGCTCGAGCTCACCCATGCCGGCTGCCGGGCGGCCCTCGGTGCCTATGCAGTTCCCGGGGAATCGAAGGTCGCGATCACCGGCTTCGTGGAGGATGGGTCCGGCCCCCGTCGCGCCAAGGCCGTTGGCCGATCACCCGTCGAGGCGGCCACGGCACTACAGGCGGGTCTCGGACTGTGAATCGGCGAGTGGCGCTCACCACCACCGCCGAGAAGGCTCATGTCATGGGCCCGTCGCTTCGTCGCCAGGGGCTGGAGCCGGTCCCGCTTCCTTGCATCGAGGTGACGTCGGCCGAGGCAACCGTCCTGGAGTCGGCGCGGCGAGCCGTGGCCCCCAGTGACTTGCTGGTGCTCACCTCGACGCGGGTGGTCGAGGTGCTCTGGCCCGGTGGGGACATGCCACCGGTGCCGGTTGCCGCGGTGGGAGCGGCGACGGCGGAGGCCGTCACCGAGGCCGGCGGAATGGTGATCTTCGTAGGCTCGGGTGGAGGAGCCGACCTCATCGCCGCCATCGCCGACTCCGTGAATGGCAAAGACCTCGTCTTTCCCCACGGGTCCGGAGCGGACCCAGCGACCATCGAGCGGCTGCGAGCCGCCGGTGCGAACGTCACCGCACCAATCGTGTACGAGACGACGCCGATCGCTCCCGGCGACGCCGAGGTCGACGCTGTGGTCTTCGCGTCCCCCACCGCCGTCGAGGGCTGGCACCTCTCCCGCACCCTCGACGACCTGATCGTGGGAGCGATGGGTGAGACGACCGCATCGGCACTCCGAGACATTGGCTCATCCCCACACGTGATGCCGGAGAACCCGTCGTTCCATCGGCTGGTGAACTTGGTGGCGTCAGAACTCGCAGAGAGGAGCACCGTGTGAGCAGCTACCCGCGTAGCCGGAACCGCCGGCTGCGGCGAACTGCGGCATTGCGCCGCCAGGTCGCCGAAACGAGGCTGCATCCGGCCTCGTTCGTCCTCCCCCTGTTCGTCGTGCCCGGGCGGGGGGTGGCCAACCCCATCGGTTCGATGCCCGGACAATCCCAGCTCTCGGTCGATGAGTTGATCCCCGTCGTGAAGGAGGCGGTCTCGGTCGGTGTCGGGGGCGTCATCCTCTTCGGCATCCCGGAAGCGAAAGACGAGACGGGATCCGCAGCCTGGGATCCCGCGGGACCGGTACCCGAGGCGATCCGCGCCCTCAAGGACCAGGTCGAGGACGTGGTTGTGTGGGCCGACGTGTGTCTCTGTGAGTACACCAGTCATGGCCACTGCGGTGTTCTCGACGGCGAGATCGTCGACAACGACCGAACCCTTCCCCTGCTTGCCCGGGCGTCACAGGTGTACGCCGACGCCGGGGCCGACGTGATCGCCCCGTCCGACATGATGGATGGCCGGGTGGCGGCGATCAGAGCCGCCCTCGACGACGGAGGTCATGAGGAGCTTGCCGTCTGCGCATACTCGGCCAAGTACGCCAGCGCCTACTACGGCCCTTTCCGTGAGGCGGCCGATTCGGCCCCGGCATTCGGAGACCGGCGCACCCATCAGATGGACCCTCCCAATCTTCGTGAGGCCGTGGTCGAGGTGTCGCTCGACCTTGCAGAAGGCGCCGACATGGTCATGGTGAAGCCGGCGGGGCCGTACCTCGATGTGATCAGCGCAGTTCGCTCCCAAGTGGACGTTCCAGTCGTGGCCTACCAGGTGTCGGGGGAGTACTCGATGATCGAGGCCGCCGCCGCCAACGACTGGGTCGACGGCGATCGGGTGATGATGGAGTCATTGACCGCCATCGCCCGGGCAGGGGCAGGGATCACCCTCACCTATTTCGCCACGAGGGCCGCTCGCGCCCTCCAGAACGTATGACCATGACGACGAGCGCGCACTGGTACGAGCGAGCGGTGGCGGTCATGCCCGGAGGGGTCAACTCCCCGGTCCGGGCGTTCAACGCCGTCGGGTCCACCCCACCTTTCGTCGACCGTGCGCTCGGTGCCCGTGTCCACACCGTGGATAACGAGTCTCTCATCGACTTCATCGCTTCCTGGGGTGCGCTGATCCTGGGCCACGCCGAGCCGACGGTTGTCGAAGCCGTCGCCGATGCCGCCCGGCGTGGGACTTCCTTCGGTGTGCCCACTGCCCCCGAAGTCGAGCTCGCCGAGCTGATCACGAGGCTGGTCCCCTCCGTCGAGGTGGTTCGTATGGTCAATTCGGGCACGGAGGCGACCGCATCGGCGGTGAGAGTGGCCCGCGCCGCCACCGGCCGGTCAGGGATCATCAAATTCGAGGGTTGCTACCACGGTCACGCCGACCCCTTCTTGGTCAAAGCGGGCAGTGGCGCCGCCACCCTCGGCGAACCGGACAGCCCGGGGGTCCCGGCCGCCACGGTCGCCGACACCCACGTCGCCAGGTTCAACGACCTGGAATCGGTGGCGTCCGCCTTCGACGGCGCTTCGATCGCGGCGGTGATCGTGGAGCCCGTTGCCGGGAACATGGGCGTGGTCCCCCCTCATGCCGGGTTCCTCGAAGGCCTCCGCGCCATGTGTGACCGCCACGATGCCGTCCTCGTCTTCGACGAGGTCATGACCGGGTTCAGGGTGGGGCCTGGAGGGGCGCAGATGCGCTACGGGGTGGTGCCCGATCTCACCTGTCTCGGCAAGATCGTGGCCGGAGGCACACCGGCCGCCGCATATGGCGGACGGGAGGATCTCATGCGCCTGGTGGCGCCCGATGGACCCGTCTATCAGGCGGGGACCCTTGCCGGCAATCCACTGGCGGTGGCGGCTGGGTTGGCCACGCTCCGCCATCTCGCCGAGAACCCCGAGATCTACGACTCGTTGGAGAGCATGGGGAGTGCCCTCGAGACGGAGCTCACCGGCGCCCTCCGCGGCGCGGGCATCGAGGGCTGTGTGCAACGTGTTGGTGCCATGCTCACCTTGTTCTTCGGGCCATCAGAGGTGTCCTCCTGGGACGATGCCTCCACTGTCGACCGCGATAGTTTCGCCCGCTTCTTCCGTGCCGCCTACGAGCGCGGAGTCCTCCTTCCCCCGTCCCAGTTCGAGGCCCTCTTCTTGATGACTGCCCATCACGAGGTGATGACCGAGGCCACGATGGCTCTGGTGGCCGCCGTGGAGGAGGTGGCGTGACTTCGCCTCTGCTGATGGCTCTGGCCGGTGAGCCGGTCTCTCCGCCACCGCTGTGGGTCATGCGTCAAGCCGGGCGCTATCTCCCCGAGTACCGGGAGGTGAGAGCGCGTCACGGCTTCCAGGAGGTGGTCGCCACACCGGCCCTGGCGGCAGAG
>Ga0299914_10001385_pt1 | contig 15992 bp, 13 predicted proteins | sample RVTome_10_FD_201361 | JGI IMG/M metagenome (GOLD analysis project Ga0299914, IMG submission 201361) | Soil microbial communities from uranium-contaminated site in the Upper Colorado River Basin, Wyoming, United States - RVT153D57 (version 2) ...
CGGCAACGGCTCGAGCGGCGTCCAGGAGACGGGTGAGGGCAGCGTTCGGATCGCCGGGGCCACGGTCTCGAACAACGGCTCGAGCGGCGTCTACGAGTTCGACGACGGCGACCTGATTGCGCCAGGGATCCGCGCGAACGGCAACGGCTCATCCGGAGTCCAGGAGGTCGGGGCCGGCTCGGTCAACGTGGGCCGCGGCACGATCCGCGAAAACGACTCCACTGGAGCGTATGAGTTCGACGGCGGCGGCCTGCTCGCGCGCGGCGCTCGCCTCAGCAACAACGGCTCGAGCGGCGTCCAGGAAGTCGGCGAAGGCTCGCTCGATCTCACCCGTGCTCGCGTGATCGGCAACGACTCCACGGGCGCCTACGAGTTCGACGGCGGGTCGCTGCGCGCGAACCGTGCGCTGTTCAGCGATAACGGCTCGTCGGGCGTCCAGGAGGTCGGCGACGGCGACCTCGGCCTCAACCGCGCCGTCGTCCGGGGCAACGACTCCACGGGCGCCTACGAGTTCGACGATGGGGCGTTGCGTGGCTCGCGTGGCGCGTTCTCGCGCAACGCCGGCAGCGGCCTCCAGGAGTTCGGGCCGGGACCGCTGGTGCTCGAGCGGACCGTGGTCTCCGGCAACGAGGACAGCGGAGTTCAGGTGTTCGGCGGAGGCGGCGGGAGGATCGTCCGCACGACGGTCGCCGGAAACGAGACGGCGGGCCTCGGGGGCGGCCTCTTCACCACCGACAGGGTGGTCGTCCGGGAATCGACCTTCAGCCGCAACGCCGGTGTCGAGGGGGGCGGGATCTTCGCGGCGTCGGCGTCGGAGCTGAGGATTCTGAACTCGACCGTGGCCAACAACGAGTCCGCGGGCACCGGGGCCGGGATCTTCGCCGCGACTGGCTCGGCGGTGGCGCTCAACGCTGTCACCGTGGCCCGGAACCGCGCCGGCAACGATGGCGGCGGCCTCTACCTCGAGGGCCCCGACGGGCAGATGACCGTGGAGAACTCGCTGATCGCACTCAACTTCGTCCCGGACGGCGGCTTCGTCGGCGCCGACTGCTTCCACGAGCAGGACCCTTACGACTCCGGCGGCCACAACCTGCTGTCGACAGACGACAACTGCGCCGGCTTCGACGGACCCGCCGACATCGTCCGCGCCAATCCGAGGATCGGCAAGCTCAAACGAAACGGCGGCCCGACCAAGACGGTGGCGCTCAAGGCCGGCAGCCCGGCGATCGGCCATGCGGGCAATGACGCGCCCGGCCGCGATCAGCGGGGGCGCAAGCGCGACAGGAATCCCGATGCGGGCGCCTACGAGCGCTGAGTTGACCGCCTTCACCGTGTCTGCGAGGGTCACATGAGGCACACGAGAGTCGTGATCGTGATCGCCGTCGTGGTCTGGCTGCATGCGGCTACGGCGGCCCCGGGGGCGACCTTCACCGTTACCCGCACGGCCGACACGGCCCCAAACGGCTGCGCCAACCAGGGCTGCACCCTGCGCGAGGCGATCCTCGCCGCAAACAACCGGGCCGGAGCCGACGTGGTCGAGCTGAAGTCGGGCACGCCGTATGCGCTGGCGCTCCCGGGTGCCGGCGAGGACGCCGGCGCGACCGGTGACCTCGATTCGACCGGGCCCCTGACCCTGCGCGCGTCGGGCAAGCGGCGAGCGACGATCGACGCCGCCGGCCTCGACCGCACTCTGGACGCTCGCGCCCGGCTCAACCTCGTCCGCATCGCGGTGACCGGCGGCGCCGGCCCGGACGAGGGCGGGATCCATATCGACTCCGCCGGCGATTTGGTCCTGTCGCGCTCATCGGTCCATGAGAATGACGGCCCGGGGGTCGCCGCGGAGGGGACCGGATCGGTGCGGGCCGTGCGCTCGACGCTTCGCAGCAACGGCGAGCACGGGATCGCGGAGCTCGGCGGGGGCGGCGTCGCGCTGTCGCGCTCGGAGGCCATCGGCAACGGCTGGTACGGGGTTCAGGAGCTGGACGGCGGTGGAATTCGCGTCGCTCGCTCGCGGATCAACAACAACGGCTTCCAGGGGGTGCAGGAGTTCGGTGAGGGTGGGATCGCCCTCAGGGACAGCCGCGTCAACGGCAGCGACTCTCAGGGCGTGCAGGAGTTCGACGCTGGCGGCATCGACATCCGCGGCAGCCGGGTCGACAACAGCAGCTTCCAGGGCGTCCAAGAGTTCAACGGTGGCGGCATCACGGTCGTCGACAGCACGGTCAACTCGAGCGGCAACCAGGGCGTGCAGGAGTTCGACGCTGGGCCGCTCCGGCTGGTACGAACGCAAGTCAACTCGAGCACCCACCAGGGCGTCCAGGAGTTCGACGGCGGCGGGCTCGCGCTGACGTCGAGCCGGGTCAACTCGAGCGGCAACCAGGGCGTGCAGGAGTTCGACGCGGGAGCGGTGTCGCTGAGCCGTAGCCGGGTGATTGGCAGCGCTTCGCAAGGGCTCGAGGAGTCTGGGTCCGGCGGCCTTCAGCTGGTGCGGTCCCGCGTGACGGGGAACGGCGACCGGGGGGTGTCCGTCAACGACTCGGGCAATGCCTCGGTCGTGCGCTCGCGAGTCGCCGGCAACGGCGACCTCGGCGTGCTGATGGACGAGCCCGGCCTGCTTCGAATCAAGAAGACCACGATCGAGCGCAACGAGGGCCCCGGGGTTCAACTCGAGGGCGGAGCGAACGCGCGAATCGTCGATACGACGATCTCGCGCAACGAGTCGGGCGGTGACGGCGGCGGGATCTACAAGGCGGGCACGGGCATCCTCAACATCGTCAATTCGACGATCGCGAGCAACCAGGCCGACGGAAACGGCGGCGGGATCGCGATCGACAGCGGCGGCAGCGCTCGCCTCAACGCCGTCACCGTGGTTCGCAACATCGCCGACGCCGACAACAGTCTGATAGGGGCGGGCGGCGGCCTGCGGATCATCGGCGCGGGCACGTTCGAGATCGAGAACTCGCTTCTGGCCCTCAACGACCAGCTCAGCGGCGACGCCGACGACTGTGCCGGCGTCTTCGACTCGCTCGGCCACAACCTGCGGACGTCGATCGCCGACTGCGGCGGCTTCACCGGGCCTCGTGACCTCGCGCGCTCGAATCCGCGGATCGGCCCGCTGAAGCGAAACGGCGGCCCGACCAAGACAGTTGCCCTGAAGAAGGGCAGCCCGGCGATCGGCAACGCCGGCAACGGCGCCCCGAACCGAGACCAGCGTGGGCGCACGCGCGACTCCAAGCCCGACATCGGCGCGTTCGAGCGCTAGAGCAGGGCCGTCCAGGGCTCGGCCGCGGTCGTGCTGGCTTGATCGCGTGCTTCAGGCCGCCGCGAGGGCCGTCGCCCGCAGGTCGCGTTCCGGGTCGACGCCGTAGCGCTCGCCGGCCGCGACCAGCTCGTCGCTGAGTCCCCAGCGATCCGGCGCGTCGTCGCCCTCGTGCTCGGGGCTTGCGCCCTTGAGCCGCATCGAGCCGCGGTTGTTGCCGATGGCCGCAATCGCCGCGACCTGGTCGGGCCGCAGACGCTGGTCGGGCGGCAGCCCCGCCAGCTCGCGCCGCTTGTCCTCGACCGGCCGCGCCGCCGGTCCCGCCTCCTGGATCAGCGTCGGGACGACGCACTCGACCGCGGGATGGGCGAGGTTCCACTGGCACGCGAGCTGGAGCGGCGTCAGTCCCGCCTCCGCCGCGATCGTCTCCATCCGGGCGATCCGCTCGAGGCCGGCCTCGATCCAGCCGCCCGGACGGAATCGGCGGTGGTCGTGCTGGCCCATGGCTGTCGCCGGCCCGAGATCGCCCCAGAACAGGCCGCCGTAGTCGACCACGCGGGTGATCACGCGCACGTCGTGCGCGGCCGCGGCGTCGAGCGCGAGCCGCCCCGGCCAGGGCTCCAGCGGGTTGAGGATGATCATCGCCCAGTCGAGCAGGTCGCCGAAGCGCTCGAGGCAGCGGATCAGGTCGAGGGTGAACCCGTTCGCGGGGCCGGGCGCGACGCCGATCGCGCGGGCGAGGCCGTCATCGCGCAGCGCCGCCATCCCGCGCCAGACCTCATCGGACTCGTAGCCGACGCGGTCCGGGTTGTGCAGGAGGAGGACGTCGAAGGCGGAGACGCCGATCGCCTCGAGGCTGCGCTCGGCCGCCCGCCGGAGGAAGTCCGCGTACGTGCCCGGGCCGCGCAGCGACCGGTCGGTGAAGCGCGGGAATCCCTTCGCGCCCTGGCGTTCGCCGAGGTGGTAGTCGTGGCCGACCGCTCCCGCGAGCGCGTACGACTCGCGGGGGAGACCCGCGAGCGCCCGGCCGAGCAGGCGATCCGCCTCGCCCTCGCCGTAGACGTCGGCTGTGAGCACCGTGTGGATGCCGTGCCCGGGCCGCACCAGCGCCTCTAGGCGCTCGTCGCCGAGGGGCTCGCCGAAATGCATGAAGCGCCCGCCGCTCCAGGTACCGATCGCAGCACGTCCCAACATCGCCCGGACAGGATAGGAGGGACGTCGGGATCAGGCCGGCGGCCGCGCGCGCTCTACACGGGCAGCTCGACGTCGGCGCCGCGCTTCGCCCGCCAGTCGACATCGCCCGAGTAGCAGCGCACCTGGGCCGGGAAGCCGCGCAGCGAGTCGGTGCCGAAAACCTCGGTGTCCACACGCCCTCGAGCGACCCCGTCTCGCAGCAGCCTGCCCCGGATCCTGTACGCGACCGTGACATTCGTGCCCCGGGCCACGGCCGTTCTTGCGGTGAGGCTCGTCTCGAGGACGCCCGCGAAGCGGCGCTTCTTGATCCGAAGCCTGCCCTCCACCTGAGCCGACTCCCGTCGGCTGTTCCCGTCGTCGCAGGTGTAGCCGATGTGTGCGGTCACGTTCGCGACCCTCTTCTGACCCGCTCTGCCGATCACGTCGAAGCCGAAGTACGTGAACGGATCGCGCTCCACGCGACCCTCGTACTGGTTCTCGAGCTCCACCGATGGCAATCCTGCGCCGGCCGGCGCGGCGAGCGCGGCAGTCAGCGCGAACGCAAGCGCCACGTACCACTTGCGCCTCATGCGATCCCCTCCGTTCGATGCGCGTTACGCCGCGGGTTGCGGCCCGGCCACGCTAGACCCATTGGTGACGGCCGTCAAGCCGGCGCCAGCGCGGGCCGCAACTAACATCGATTGCCAATGGATGCCGCCCGCAGAGCCAAGCTCGAGGCCACGACCCGCTGGGAGCCGGCGGAGGCCGAGGCGCGCGTGTTCGAGGCGTGGCTCGAGGGGGGCTGGTTCTCGCCGGCGCCCGAGGGCGACGCCAACGACAACTTCTCGATCGCGATCCCGCCGCCGAACGTGACCGGGGCGCTCCACATGGGCCACGCGCTGAACGGCTCGATCCAGGACGCCCTGATCCGCCTGCACCGCATGCGAGGCGTGCCGACCCGTTGGATCCTTGGCACCGACCACGCGGGGATCGGCACCCAGGCGGTGGTCGAGAAGGAGCTTGCGGCTCAGGGGTCCTCGCGCCTCGCTCTCGGCCGCGAGGCGTTCGTGGAACGCGTTTGGCAGTGGCGCGCCGAGTACGGCTCGCAGATCATCGAGCAGTTCAAGCGCCTCGGGGCATCGGCCGACTACGCGGACGAGCGGTTCACGATGGACGAGGCCTATGCGCGGGCGGTCGCGCACGTGTTCGTCGAGTTGCACAGCCGCGGCCACGTCTACCGCGACAACTACATGGTGAACTGGGATCCCGGGCTGAAGTCGGCGATCTCGGACCTGGAGGTCGAGCAGCGCTCGATCACCGACAGCCTCTACGCGATCGACTACCCCCTCGCCGACGGCTCCGGGGCGCTGACGGTGGCCACCGTGCGGCCGGAGACAATGCTCGCCGACACGGCTGTCGCCGTGCACCCGGGCGACGCGCGCTACCGGGAGCTGCTCGGCAGCGAGGTGGTGCTGCCGCTCGTCGGCCGCCGCCTGCGCGTGATCGCCGACGACCACGTCGACCCCGAGTTCGGCTCGGGGTGCCTCAAGATCACGCCCGGCCACGACCCGAACGACTTCGAGATCGGCCGTCGCCACGGCCTCGAGGAGATCTCGGTGATCGGCGAGGACGGCCGCATGACCGAAGCGGCCGGCAAGCGGTTCGCGGGGCTCGACGTGGACGTTGCCCGCGACGCGGTGGTCGCCGCCCTGCGCGCCGAGGGAGCGATCTCGGGCGAGGAGCCATACACGCACGACGTCCCGCACTCGCACCGGTCGGGCCGGCGGATCGAGCCGCTGATCTCGCTCCAGTGGTTCTGCGACATGAGCCGGCTGGCGCAGCCCGCGATCGAGGTCGTTCGCGACGGGCGCGTGCGCTTCCACCCCGAGAAGCCATGGACCAAGGTCTACCTCGACTGGCTCGAGCAGATCCGCCCATGGTGCGTCTCGCGCCAGCTCTGGTGGGGCCACCGGCTCCCGGTCTACTACTGCGACCCCTGCGAGGAGACGATCGTGGCACTGGACCCGCCCGAGCGCTGCGGGAAGTGCGGGGGCGAGCTGCGCCGGGACGAGGACGTCCTCGACACCTGGTTCAGCTCGGCCCTCTGGCCGTTCGCGACGCTGGGCTGGCCCGAGCAGACGCCCGAGCTCCGCGCCTGGTACCCGACCGACGTCCTCTCGACCGCCCGCGACATCATCTTCCTCTGGGTCGCGCGGATGGTGATGATGGGTCTCGAGTTCACGGGCGAGGTCCCGTTCTCGGACGTGAACATCCACTCGGTGATCCAGGCGCCGGACGGCCGGCGGATGTCGAAGAGCCTCGGCACGGGGATCGATCCGCTCGACGAGATCGGCGTCCACGGCGCCGACGCCCTTCGATTCGGGTTGCTGGCGATGTCGTCCACGCAGGACGTCCGCTATTCGGACGCCAAGGTCCAGCAGGGGCGCGACCTGGCGAACAAGCTCTGGAACGCCTCTCGTCTGATCCTGCTCAACGCGGACGCGAAGCCGGCGGCGAGCGGCAAGAACGCCGAGGACCGGTGGATCCTCTCGCGGCTTCAGCGGACGATCGAGGTCGTGACCGAGAACCTCGACGCCTACGACTTCGCCCACGCCGCACTGGAGCTCTACCGGTTCTTCTGGTCGGAGTTCTGCGACTGGTACCTGGAGATCGTGAAGCCGCGTCTTTACGAGGGCGAGCCGGAGGTCGCCGGCAACCTGCTTCACGTGCTCGAGCGCTTCCTGGCGTTGGCCCATCCGGTGATCCCGTTCGTCACAGAGGAGATCTGGGGCTACCTCCCGGACCGCAGCTCGCCGCTGATCGCCGCCCGGTATCCCGAGCCCGATCCGGCGCTGCGCGACGCCGAGGCCGAGGCGGAGATCGAGGCGTCGATCGAGCTGACGCGCGGCGTCCGGCGCTGGCGCGACCTCGCCGGCGTTCCGGTCGCCAGCGTCCTCCCCGCGCGGATCGCAGGCGATCCGCCGCACGAGCTCGTCGCCCGGCTGGCCCGGCTCGAGGTCGACGGGGCGGGCGGAGAGGCGCTCGCCAGCATCGGGCCGCTCGAGCTGCTCGCGAACAGCGACGTGGACCCGGCCCAGGTGCGCGACCGGATCGAGGCGCGCGCCGAGGAGCTGCGCGCCGAGGTCGAGCGGGCCGAGCGCAAGCTCGGCAACGAGGGCTTCGTGGCGAAGGCGCCGGTTGAGGTCGTCGCTGCGGAGCGCGAGAAGCTCGAGGCGTATCGCGCGGAGCTCGCCGAGCTCGAGCGCTGAGCGCGATGGCCGCGGGATTCGATCCCGAGGAGTGGCTGTCGGGGCTCGACCCGATCGGGTGGCGCTTCGGGCTCGAGCGGATCACCGCGCTCCTCCGGGAGCTCGACGACCCGCAGGACGGGTTCGAGTCCGTTCACGTGGTCGGCACGAACGGCAAGTCGTCGGTCACGGTGATGACCGCGGCGGTCCTCGAGGCCGTCGGCCGGCGGACGGGCTGCTACCTCTCCCCGCACTCGGACCGTTGGTCGCAGCGCGTGCGCGTCGAAGCCGAGGAGATCGAACCGGCCGCCTTCGCCGCCGCTGCCGAGCGGGTCGCGCGGGCTGTTCCGGCGGCGGAGCGCACCGTCGGGGAGGGGGAGCGGATCACGCAGTTCGAGGCGTCGACGGCAGCCGCCTTCACCGCCCTCGCGGAGGCCGGGGTCGAGGTCGCGGTGGTCGAGGCCGGTCTCGGGGGCCGGCTGGACGCCACCAACGTGCTGCCCTCGCGGGCGACGGTGCTGACCTCCGTCGGCCTCGACCACACCGCTTGGCTCGGCGAGACCGAGCTCGAGATCGCCGCCGAGAAGCTCGCGGTGCTCCGCGACGATTCGACCCTGGTGCTCGGCTCCGTCTCTCAGCCGGTCAAGGCGCTTGCCCGACGGGTCGCGGGCGAGCGTCGCTGCCGGGTGGTCGAGCCGGCGGCCGTGACCGAGGCCGCGGAGCTCGCGGCACCGTACCTGCGGCGCAATCTCGCCGTGGCGGTCGCGGCCGCTGGAGTCGTCGCCGGTCCGCCGCCGCCCGGCGCGCTTGCGCGAGCGCTCGCCGCCGCGCCCCTCGCCGGGCGCTTCGAGGTGATCGAGGGACGGCCCCCGCTCGTGCTCGACGCCGCGCACAATCCCGACGGCGCACGCGCGCTGGCCGAGGCGCTCGCCGAGCGCCTGCCCGCCCGGCCCGTGGTCGGCTGCTTCGCGATCCTCGCCGACAAGGATGCGCCCGGGATCATCGCCGCGCTCGCGCCCGCGCTGACCGCCGTGGTGTGCACGGAGATTCCCTCAGCCCGGCTCGAGGGATCCGGCAGGCCCGGGACCAGCGCCGTGCCGGCGGCCGAGCTCGTCCGGATTTGCGAGGACGCCGCGGTGCCGGCGACCGCCCACACCGATCCGGCCGGCGCGGTGGCTCTCGCCGGGGCGATGGCGCGTGAACGGGACGGGGTGGCACTGATCGCCGGGTCGCACTACCTTCTTGGGTACGCATGGACCGCGAGGCACGCTCAGAGCTCCTCCAGATGATGGGATTGGTCGCTGCCATCGTGGCGGTGGTCATCCTGGTGTTCTTCGGGCTCGGGTACCTGTTCGGGCGTCTGTTCCTCTGAGTAGACTTCCCGCCTCCATGCCGCTCCTGGCCATTTTCGGCATCGAGAACGACGGCGTAAACCTCGCCATCAATCTCCTGATCCTCTTCCTAGTCGTCGTCTATCTCGCGCTGATCGCGTACACGTACCTCGACGCCAAGCGCCGGCTGGACGACAACGTGCTCATCGCTTGCGCAACGATCGCCTCACTCGCCCCATTCGTGGGCACGATCATCTACACGATCCTGCGGCCGCCCGAGTTCCTCGAGGACAAGCGCGAGCGCGAGCTCGAGATCCGCGCCTCGCAGCTGCGCGTGCGGCAGCTCGAGGAATCCTCATGCCCCAACTGCGAGCACCCGGTGGACCGCAGCTATCTGCGCTGCCCCAACTGCCGGGCCCGGATCAAGGACCCCTGCACGTCGTGCGGCAAGCCGGTCGACCCGCGCTGGACGATCTGCCCCTACTGCGAGACCCCCACGAGGGCCGCGGCTGCATCAGCGCAACGCCGCGGCTCGAAGCCGCCGCCGGAGGAGGGCTCCGCCAAGCGGTCCTCGTCGCGCTCAGCGTCGCGGTCGGCACGTGCCAAGCGCCCGGTCTCCCGGACCTCGGAGGAGCGCCAGACCAAGGAGCGCCAGACCAAGGAGCGCCCCGAGGCCCCGGTCCGGCGCAGCACGAAGAAGCCCGCGAGCGGGCGCTCGAAGCCCGGCGACGGCACCGCCCCCGCCTCCTGAGTCCACCTTCGCCCGCGAACGAAAGCAAGGAGACACCCGTGTCCCGAACCCTGATCCTGGTCAAGCCCGACGCCTTCGAGCGGGCGCTCACCGGCGAGGTCCTCGCTCGGTTCGAGCGCAAGGGGCTGCGCATCACGGCCCTGAAGCTGATGCAGGCCGACGATGCGCTCGCCAACGAGCACTACGCCGAGCACGCCGAGAAGCCCTTCTTCGGGGAGCTGGTCTCGTTCATCACCGGCGGCCCGCTGGTCGCCGCCGTCCTCGAGGGCCACGAGGCGGTCGCCGCCGCGAGGCAGCTGATCGGCGCGACCAACCCGATCGAGGCGGCGCCGGGCTCGATCCGCGGCGACTTCGGCCTCGAGGTGACCTTCAACATGGTCCACGGCTCCGACTCGGACGAGTCGGCCGAGCGCGAGATCGCGATCTGGTTCCCTGAGCTCTAGGCGAGCGCGTTCCCCCCGGCCAGGTGAGCCGGGCCAAGGGCCTCGGTCGTCGCCCCGCTCGCCCTTCGGCAGACAGCCGGAGGCGGCTCGGCGCCCTCCGTGGGCAGCCGAGCCTGGTCCCCGGTTCGATCTCTACTAGGGCTGATTACCGGGGCCGCCCTGGCTCTTGCATGAGCTGGGGCGATCATCATTGGGCCCGGTGCACTGGCCGCTCTGACCGGCGCCGTTGCCACCGTTGGTCGGCGGGGACGGGCTGGCAAACGCGGGCGCCGTCGTGGCGATCACGAGGGCACCGCTCGCGAGGAGCGCTGCAACCTTGCGCTTCATCTTCACCTCCTCGGTGAGTTTGGCTTCCGTGCCGTGCTGGTTAAACGCAGGTGAGGGTCCAATGTCAGGGAGGAGTTTCGGGTGGCTGCGGAACCATTACGCCTCCCATGCAAAGCGCGATGGCGCTTTTCGCCCGGGGCGGCTAACTACGCCGTCACCCGCATGCACTACCGGGTCCGGGGCTGAACACACCGCTGCCGGCGCCCGGGTCTCATCTAGCCTTCCGGCATGCCCCTCGTGCTCGCGTCGAAATCGCCCCGGCGCCGAGAGATCCTCGGTTGGCTCGGGGTCGAGTTCGATGTCGTCGAGCCCGAGGTCGAGGAGCTGACGGACGGCGCCGACCCCGAGGGGCTCGTGCTCGAGAACGCCCGGCTCAAGGCGCTCGCCGGGCTCGAGGCGATGGGTGGCGAGCGTGGTGACGCCGTCGTGCTGGGCGTGGACACGGACGTGTTCGTGGACGGCGAGATGCTGGGGCAGCCCCCTGATCGGCAGGCGGCCGAGGAGCGGTTGCGCAGACTCTCGGGCCGTGCACACGAGGTGCTGAGCGGGATCGTCCTGCTCGGCCCGCGCGCCGCCGGGATCCCCGGCGCCCCGCCGCGCGAGCGCTCGGGGGTCGCCCGCTCGGTGGTCACGTTCCGGCCGCTGGACGAGGCGACCATCGCGCGTTACCTCGACTCCGGGGAGTGGCGGGGGCGGGCCGGCGGCTACGCGATCCAGGGGCTGGGCTCGATCCTTGTCGATCGGGTCGAGGGTGATTTCTCGAACGTGGTCGGACTGCCGATCCGGCTGCTCCTGGAGCTCGATCCCGCATTGCCAGTAGCCATGCGGGAAAACCCTAAGGCGAACATTTAGCCTTAGGGTCCGGCGGCAGCCTCAAGTCCGGCTTGCGGCTTGGGTTTCAGCCGCTACACTCGGCGTCGCGGCACGGTCTCGGAGGCGGCACCGGACGCCCTCCTCAGAGCATCGGGCAAGAGCCCTTGCGGCGCATTCGCAGGTGGCGACTCCGGCGAACCGTGAACGCCAACCTGGGTTCTGAGACCGACCGCGCAGCTACGCGGCCGCGCACCGAAATCAAAGCTTCGACCACCGAATGCCCACCTCGGGAAACGCCCCCAACCCTCGCCCGGCCCTCGGCCGCGGCCGTTAGCGCATGTACCGGAAGCAGATCCGCCGCCGCCGATCGATCCTGGTGGCCTTGATCATCGCCTCGCTGGTCCTGCTCTCGGCCCATTTCTCCGAGGCGGAGTCCGGGCCCCTGCACGCGATCCAGCGCGGGGTGGCCACCGTGCTCTCGCCGCTGGAGTCGGTCGCCAGCCAGGCGCTGAAGCCGGCGCGCGACCTCGTCGACTGGGTCGACGAGACGTTCGAGGCACGGGGCGAGAACGACCAGCTGCGCGACGACCTCGCCGAGGCGCGGCGGGAGCTTGCGCAGGCGCAGGACGCGGTCGGGCAGAACGAGCAGCTCCGGGCGATGCTCTCGATCGGGGAGAAGATCGATCTCGCCGGGTTCACGCCCGCCTACAAGCCGGTGACGGCACGGATCATCAACCGATCCCCGAGCGTGATCACCGCGACGATCGGGGTCAACGCCGGCTCCGGCGACGGGGTGGAGGTCGACGACCCGGTGATCTCCGGAGACGGACTCGTCGGCCGGGTCACGGAGGTGACCCAGTCGATCTCCCAGGTCCAGTTGATCACCGACCCCCGCAACGCGGTCTCGGCGCGAGCGATGCCCGAGGGCCCGCAGGGCATCGTCGAGCCGGTCGCCGGCGACCCGGACGACCTGCGCCTCGACTTCATCACCAACGAGCAGCAGGTCGAGGAGGGCCAGATGCTGGTTACCGCCGGCTGGTCGAACGGCGAGCTCTCGTCGGCCTATCCGTACGGCATCCCGATCGGCGAGGTCACGGAGACCACTCTCGGCGAGCAGGACTTCCAGCGGGTCACGGTGCGCCCCTTCGCCGACATGCGCGAGCTCCAGTACGTCCAGCTCCTGACCGGCGGGCCGGAGCGACCGGGGGTGCGCGGATGATCGTTACCTGGCAGATCGGGCTGCGACTGACGGCGATCGTGCTGGTCGCCGTGCTGGTCCAGATCTCGTTCCTCTCGTACATCTCGATCCTGGGAGCCACCCCTGACCTGCTGCCGGTGGTCATCGCGGTGCTCGGCCTGCTGGGCGGCGCGGTGACCGGCGCCGTGGCCGGCTTCGCCACCGGGCTGCTCGTGGACTCTTTGCTGCTCCAGACGCTCGGGGTGTCCTCGCTGGTCCTGCTCTCGGTCGGCTATCTCGCGGGCCGCTACCGCGAGCAGTTCGAGATCGAGTCGCTGCTGGCGCCGGCATTGCTCGCGGGAGCGCTGACGATGCTGGCCACCGCCGGCTTCGTCGGCCTCCAGCTGATGCTGGGTGTCGATGCGACCGTGAGCCTGCTTATCGTCCGCGAGATCGTGGTGAAGGGCCTGCTCGGGTTCCTGATGGCATTCCCCCTCTACCCGCTGCTTCGGCTCGCGCTGCGACCCGCCCTGGTGCTCGAGGAGCCCCCGACGCGCCGGCGCATCTTCCGCAACCGCCGCCCGGCCCGGCGCCGCCGGGTGCGACGCGCCAGCGCCCAAGGGGGCGTGGCGTGACGTTCAGCGGCGGACGCTGGAACCGCGACCGGGCCAACCCGGTCCAGTTCCATGCTCGGATCGCGGTGATCGGCGGCCTCGGGCTGATCGTCTTCGCCGTCATCTTCTTCCGGCTCTGGTACCTGCAGGTGCTCTCCGGCGACCGCTACCTGGCCGAGGCGCAGGGCAACCGGGTCCGCGAGATCACCGCGCAGGCGCCGCGCGGCGAGATCCGGGACCGCGACGGCAAGGTCCTGGTCGGCAGCCGGACGGCGCTCGCCCTTCAGGTGCGCGCCGAGGAGCTGCCCGGGAACGCAAAGGGCCGCGGCGCCGTCCTCCGCCGCGTGGCCGAGGTCGCCGGGATGCCGACCAGCAAGATCCGGGCCGAGATCCGCAAGCAGACCAAGGAGCTGCCATCGAACCCGGTGACCCTCAAGGACGACGTCCCGATCGAGCTCGTCTACTACCTGCGTGAGAATCAGGCGCGCTACCCGGGGGTCACGGCGGAGCGGGTGTACCTCCGCAAGTACCCCCGGGGCAGCCTGGCGGCCCACATCTTCGGATACGTACGCGAGGTCGGCCCCGAGCAGCTGGCCGAGCCGCAGTACCGCGATCTCAATCCCGGGGACGAGATCGGCCAGGAGGGGATCGAGCTCGCCTACGACCACGTCCTCCGCGGCGTCAACGGGGTGACGAACGTCCGCGTCGACGCGACCGGGCTGCCGACCGCGCGCGCGACCAGCGTTCAGGAGCCCGAGCCCGGCAACGACCTGGTGCTCTCGATCGACTCCGACCTGCAGGCGGCGGGGGAGGCCCAGCTGGCGTCGTTCGGCTTCCCGGGAGCGTTCGTCGCGATGGACGCCAACAACGGCGAGGTGCTGGCGATGGGCTCCAGCCCGACCTTCGACCCGTCCGTGCTGGCCCAGACGAACATCTCGACCGCCGAGTCGGAGGCGATCTTCGGCGATCCTGAGGCGGAGGCGACAACCGCGGCACCGGTTTTCAACCGGGCGATCGCGGGCGGATATCCGACCGGGTCGACGTTCAAGCCGATCACCGCCGTGGCCGCGCTCGACGCCGAGAGGCTCGGCGTCAGCGAGACGATCAACGACGACGGCGAGTACGACCTCGGCGACGGGAACGTCCTCCACAACGCCCAGGACGCCGTGTTCGGGCCGGTCCAGCTGCGCCGCGCGATGCAGGTCTCGTCCGACGTCTTCTTCTACACGCTGGGCGGCCGCCTGGCCGAGGACATCTCCGAGGACGACGAGGAGCACATCCAGGAATGGGCGTCGCAGCTCGGGCTCGGCGACACGACAGGGATCGACGTCCCGGGCGAGGCGTCGGGCCTGATCCCGAGCCCCGAGTGGCGAAACGACCTCTACCGGCAGGGCCTCGCCGACCGGCCCTGGTCCTACGGCGACAACGTGAACCTGGCGGTGGGCCAGGGAGACCTCCAGGCCGACCCGCTTCAGATGGCGGTCGCGTACGCCGCGATCGGCAATGGCGGGACCGTGGTGACGCCGCACGTGGGACTGCGCGCGGAGGACCCGGCCGGTCGCGTCGTGCAGGAGATCGAGCCGGATCCCAGGCGCCAGGTGGACATCGACCCCGAGTGGCAGAAGGCGATCATGGGCGGCCTCACCGACGCCGCGATGGAGCCGGAGGGAACCTCGTATCCGGTGTTCGGTGGGCAGGGCTTCCCGATCGAGGTGGCCGGCAAGACCGGGACCGCGGAGCGCCCCCCGAATCCCGATCAGTCGTGGTACGTCGCCTTGGCGCCGGCCGACGACCCCCAGGTGGTGGTCGCGTTCACGTTCGAGGGCGGCGGCTTCGGAGCCGACACCGCGGCCCCCGCGACCCGCGCGCTCCTGACCGAGTACGCGAAGAAGTATCTCTCGGTAAATCAGCGCCAATTCGACGAAGCTGCGGCGGAGTCGGGTGGCGAAGCAGGTACCGTGGTGTTCGAATGAGGCGGAGCGGAGCGAAGCCGAATCCCGCCGTTGTTGAGGCGGTGTGGGGATGGCGGTAGTAAGCGGACCAAGGCCGCGCATGCAGCCCCGGCCTCGGCCCTTTGCCGAGCCGCGCGAGAGCCTGCTCGAGCGCGCGGGGGTGATGCGGCTGGACTTCCCGCTGCTCGCGGGGGCGGTGGCCCTGATCGCGTTCTCGATCTACACCCTCGGCCAGGCAACGGCCGAGGACGTGCCGGGCGACCCGCACTACTACGTGATCCGCCAGGCGATGTACGCGGTGATCGGCATCGCTTTGATGCTCGCCGTCGCGCGCGTCGACTACTCGCGGTTCCGCGAGTTGCGCGTGGGCCTCTATTCCGGGCTGATCGTGACGATCTGCCTGGTCTTCGTGTTCGCGGAGGCCACCCGCGGTTCGCGCCGGTGGATCGAGCTGCCGTTCTTCACCTTCCAGCCTTCCGAGCTGGGCAAGGTGCTCTTGCTCCTGGTCCTGGCGGCGGTCGTGATCGACCGCATGCCCGGCGCCTCTCCCACGAGGCGCACCGGCCGGGTCCTGCTGCTGGGAGCGATCCCGGCGGCGCTCGTATTCCTCCAGCCCGACCTCGGCACCGCACTGGTGTACGGGGTCCTGACGCTCGCGGTGCTCTACATCGCCGGCACGAAGTGGCAACACTTCGCGGTGCTCGGCGCCCTTGTGGCGGCTGCCGTGACCGTCGTGCTGGTGGTCGCACCCGCGATCGGCAAGCCGATCCTGCAGCCGTATCAGCAGGAGCGGTTGACCGCGTTCCTCAGTCCGAGCGAGGATCCGGCCGATTCCAGCTACCAGATCAGTCAGTCGCAGATCGCCATCGGGTCCGGAGGCAAGACCGGCCGTGGCGACAACGCA
>Ga0299914_10001386_pt1 | contig 15990 bp, 10 predicted proteins | sample RVTome_10_FD_201361 | JGI IMG/M metagenome (GOLD analysis project Ga0299914, IMG submission 201361) | Soil microbial communities from uranium-contaminated site in the Upper Colorado River Basin, Wyoming, United States - RVT153D57 (version 2) ...
CGCAGGTGCAGATCCATTCACTAGATTATGAGGAAATGGCCGGGTTCGATCTCACTCGCTTCCAGTATAAGAGCAAACATTGGCTTGAATACGTCAAAGGTGTGGCCCATACCTTACAACAATCAGGTTATACCTTGCGTGGATGGGAAGGAGTAATGGCCGGGAACGTGCCGCGTGGAGCAGGTCTATCCTCCTCAGCGGCTCTGGAATTGGCGACAGCCCGCGCCTTTACGGCCGTTTCTGAACTGGAGTGGAACGCCGCTGCCATGGCAAAATTAGCCCAAAAAGCTGAAAACGAATGGGTGGGTATGAATTGCGGTATTATGGATCAGATGGTGTCGGCAGCCGGGATTCCAGATCATGCTCTATTTATTGATTGCCGCTCATTAGAAACGGAATTGGTGCCATTGCCGGCAGAAACGGCCGTTGTCATCTTAGACACCAACACCCGGCGTGGATTGGTAGATTCCGCTTACAATGAACGCCGCCAACAATGCGAAACGGCCGCTGCCTATTTCGGCGTACCCGCTTTGCGCGATGTCTCAATGGCAGAGTTTGAAGCAAGAGCTGGGGGGCTTGATCCCTTGATTGGCCAACGGGCGCGCCATGTGATCACGGAGAATGAACGAGTATTAACGGCCGTGCAAGCCATGCGCCATAGTGATGCCACTCTACTCGGCCAACTCATGAACGCCAGTCACGCCAGCCTTCGGGACGATTATGAAGTTTCTAGTCACGAGTTGAATGAAATTGTAGCCATTGCCCAGGTCCAATCCGGCTGCCTCGGTGCCCGCATGACAGGGGCGGGCTTTGGCGGCTGCGCTGTGGCCTTAGTCATAGCCGGAGTAGTCGGGGCATTTGCCAAAGAAGTGGGCATGGCCTACGAAGCAGCCACAAATATTACGCCACAGATTTATATTACCTAAGGGTTCTCTCAAAAATAACTTTTGAGTTTTGATACATAAGAACCCTAAAAGCTCATCCGCCAATTCCATATTTATATACGGATGAGCCCTAAGGGGCAGCCGTATACTCGTAGGCTCCAATGTCTGGCAGGGTGGTGGTTGAGCGTGGGTGGCCCAAGATATCTTCGGTGGCCGCAAAGTTGGGATCTGCTCTATCAATAGCCGGGCTGCCGGAAGCCAGGGCACCATAATTAAGCACGAGACGCATGAAAGCTTCACGGATAGAAGTCGAACCATCAGCAAAACGGCCGTCTTCTTCCAGCCATATAGGCAAGACAATATTCACCTGACCTGGTAAAAGGGGATCGGCCGTAATCGCCACCGGATCATCCGTATAGTTGACCAGCTCTTCATCGTCAACGGGAATATCGGCACCGCCATTCCAGTAGAGATTGTTCACCAAAGCGAAAGAGCCGGTTTCCTCAGGCAGGGTGTCAGAAAAATCGTTAGGGTCATCTGACCTTTCCGACCCCATCGTGCCTGTCGGGTCCGCCCAGATATTGTTATAAAAGTGAATGGACTCATTAACCAAATTGTTTTCCTGTAAGTTCAAGCGCATGGCAAAGGCCTTGCTCGGTAAATCGCCGCTGATGCTGTTGTGCCGGAAAGTAATATCGCGAGCCCCCTTCACCCCAAATGCTGCCCGAATGGGATTAGCTGTATTACCTAAAAATAAATTGTTCTCCACCAAAACATTATACGCCGGATAATAATCAACCGGGTCCTCGCCAATGGCTATAAAAACGTTGCCAACATCTCCCTCCCAGTTGAGCATTACATTGCGACGGATAATGATATTCTCGCTGCCGATAACTTGGTCGCTGTCACCGTTGCTATCTTTGACGACAATAAAGCTGCCAGTATCGTTTCTATTAGGACGAGCTCTGCCCTGAAAATCGTTGAAAAAGATGTTGTCTTGAATGGTTATGTTTGTGGTACTGTTGGCATCAATGTGGCTGTCCAGACCACTTTGATTATAAAAAATATTACCTTCAATCACGACATCACTTGCCCCATTATTAACTTTGATGATGTCGTTATTATAGCTGTCATGCAGCACGTTATTGCGCAAAACGATATTCCGTCCACCCATGCCCTGGCCTTCAGCATCTTGAATTTGTATGACGTATCGCCCCGCATCCGGCCCACTATGAGCAATATCAAATCCCTCTAAGGTGATACCACGGCAAAGTTGGCAATTTAACACGATTCTCCTGTGCCGCAGACGGGCCTGATAGGGAACGGCCGATATAATCTGGATGCCCTCGTCAAACTGCGACCGCAAATTAATATGGCCTTCATAAGTGCCTGGCTGCACCCAAATGATGGATTTATCGGGCACCTGAGCAGAGGCGTAGCCGATGGTTGCCCATGGCTGGTCAACCGAACCATCTCCCTCATCGTCATTGCCATCCGTCGCTACATAAAACATCTCATAGTCAGCCAGGTCAGGTGCCCGGGTAGCGGTCATGGCCTCATTGGCGGATACCGTCGTTGTTTTGACCGCCGTCGGCTCAATTATCTGCAACGATGCCGAGCGATCTCCCCGCGTATCACCTTTCAATTCTAAATCGAAGTGCAAATCAGAACTATCATCAGAGCTTTGGTGGATTTCGACAGCCAGGGTATTCCAGCCATCCACCAGCCAGGCGGGGTCCAGGTTATCTTCTATGAAAATATCTTCTTCCTCATCCGATACGGTTTCCGCGGCTTCGGCAAGGTAATCTACCTCTCCCTCAGGCATGTTGGTGCGATAGACCTCATGGCCGTTCAAATAAACAATCGCGCCATCGTCTCGCCGTATGCGCAGAGGCAAATTGGTGTAATCAGCCGCACTTTCCACAAAAAAGCTTGTCCGAAAATAAGTCGTGATAAATTTATCATCTTCGTCCGGGCCAAAGCTAATTGGCGTGATTTCATCGCCTTCATAAGCGAAGGCGGCATGTCCCTGGCCCCATTCCCTATCATCAAAAGTTGGCTCCACCCAGGCTGTACCCTGGTCAGAACCGTCATCAAGATAACGCCACTGACCTGCTCGAGGAATCAATGCTTCAAAAGTGACATTGGCTAAATGGCTGCCTAGAGCCGGTGGGGAAAGTTCCGGCGAGGCCACAGCGGCTGTGGAGACAAGCGCGGTTTCTTGGGGCAGCTCCTCAGCCACTTGCAGGGGGAAGCCAATGGTAATGGCACCACCAGCCGGAATGGTTAAGCCGGAGGCAATGAGCGGCAGGTCTGCTGCATTTTGGCCAGCCTCTCCCGCCGAACCGTGCAAATCTACCGGGCCAATCATCGTCAGCCCGGCGGGCAAGGTGAGCGAAATAGCTGCCTGGGTCATAGCCACTGTGGTGGGATTGGTGACGGCCAGGGTGTAGCTAAGCTGCTGCCCAGGCTGGGGTGTCTCATCATCGGTCGTTATCGCCATTTGTAAAGGTGACTGGGTCATGGTGTAGTGGTCTATGATATGGTCGTCGTAATTGATAAACTGGGTCGTGAAACGGTGACAATTGGCTTCAACAAAAATCGCCCCATGCCTTTGATTGTAGCGGGTGACGCTCTCAGCCAAAGGAGTGCTTTGAAAGCCGGTGACGCCGCTGCTGCCGCTGAGACCATTGACAAGATAAGGGAAACCATCCACCAACAATCGCTCGTAATTGTGCTCATTACCGGAAAAGACGGCATCGGCACCCCATTCGGCGTAGGGCCATTGGGCGAAGTCGGTTGAGCCATGTCCGGTCCCAGAGGAATAAGGTGCATGGTGAGAGATGACAACTTTCCAGGTGGCGGTGGAGGCGGCCAACTGCTCTCGCAGCCACTGCGCCTGGGCAGAATCAGCTCTGTAGCCATCGGGTTCAGCCACATCCATGTCCAGGATGAATATTTCTACGGAGCCACGCACCACGTTAAAATAACGCTCGTTGCCAGGCAAGGTGAAGTAGTCAAGGTAGGCCTGGGGCAAAGGCGGGTCGCCTGATTGGGTGCGCCAATCGTGGTTGCCTAGAGCGGGATAAAAGTTGTTGCTGCTGGCCCCTGGGCCATACTCACCCTGATAATTGCCAATATATTCGTGATAATATTTGCCGATATGGTCGTCCATGGTCTCGGCTGCGCCGTCAGGGTAATTGTTATCACCTACAGTGACAATAAATTCTGCTCCCTCTCTTTTAATCAAGTCGGCCACGTTTTGGGCAAATAAGTTATCCTGGCCGAAGTCGCCAATGACCGCAAAGTTAACAGCGGGGCAGGAAGGGAAAGAGAAAATGGGAGTAACAGCCGTTGGCTCAGGTTCTGCTGTCCTGGTGACTTCATCGTTGGTAATGACAACTAGGGTAGGTGGGGGTGGGGTGGGTTCGGCCGTCCCTTCAGGCAGTGGCCCTGGCCGCAGGAAAAGCCAGACTAAACCCCCACCCAATAAAAATGCTGCAATAATAATAATTAATACAATATGGCGTTGATTCATACTTAATCCGCTACTGTGGAAGTTTTGGGTTTGGCTTGCAGCTTCAGGCGGGTTGCTCTCAACATGACGTTTATCAGATAAAGCCCTACGACCATAAACAAAAATCCATACACACCCTCTTTAGCCTCCACGACGCTTTGAGAAAGGCCCCGTGAACCCTGGAATGTACCAGTTGCCAGGAAATACTCTTTGGCAACTTTGGCCAGAAGATAGTTGAAAACGAATAAGAGTCCCAATGACCAGGGGAAAATGGGGACGAGTTGTTGTAGCCAACCCTTTATCTTGGGAGACAAAAAGGCCAGCCCAGGAATGCCGACCATCAATGTGCCCCAAAAGACGGCAAATAACCGATCTGAGTTGAAGTATTCAAATGAACTATTGTGGAAAATCTCCAAATTATGCAGGTTGGTTTCTTCCTGTACATTTACTTCACGCCAGGCTTCAGGTGTTTCAACACCTAAGATACGCTGCCCCCAGCTAATTTCTTCGCCAGCCCCCATGAAGAAGATCAGAGCTAAGACTAAATAAGAGAGACGTTTGAGTAGGGGGTTGGATGCCCGAAACCCCTCCTGCTTCGTGCGAAGGTAGGCTATGACAAAGCAAATGCTGGTGATCAAAAAGCCAACGGCCGTCAACGACTCCAAAATACCATCTTCCATCACAAAGATTTCCATGATAGGCAGTGGTAACAATAGCGTAAGATAGCAGGCAATAGTAACGAGCACAGAGATAACTAAAAAACGTTTGTCGGAAATCATAATTGAACCTCATTTGGGACGAACACGTTGCCGCCAGGAGGTGACGGCTACACCTATTACTAAAACTACAATCGCTAAAAGCGAGGTGACCATAAGCGGCAATACCCAGGTGGGGCGGGTATTGCTGAACACAGGCCGCGCGGTAACTGGTGCCTCCTCTGCCACCGGGGCATCAGGAGCAGTAGCTATTTCTGGTGGAGATTGTCGCAGACGGCCGTTGACTATGGCCACCTGTTCCCCGTCCACAAAGGCCACATTGGCCGTCATCTGGATTCGTTTACTGGCGTCAGCCAAAGCCGTGGCGGCCATTTGCACCCCCTCTTCCGAGTTGCCGGAGACAAGCAAGATATAGCGGCCGACGCCCCAGGGAGCCGTAAATAGTTCCAGGTAACCTAGTGGTATGTTCACAGGACGACGATAGACAAAAGGGAGGTCCTCGGTGATCAATCTATTGTTAGTTGTATCCAAGCGAATCGGCAAAGCCCCCTCTAACTCGGCCAATAAAGGTAGGCCAGCAGGTACTCCTACGAGGAGCAAATCCCGACTTTGCCGTACTTCCTCGGGAACATCATGCGCATAGGCCACGACGGGGTCGGCCAGGGGCAATCTTGTTCTACGGCTGATATCTAGGATAATTTGGGCAGCAGTTTGCCAGGCAGAGATATCGTCCTCAGGTACAACCACGGCCGTTCGCCCCAGCGTGAAGTCTAAAGCGAACGGATCAGGGTAATCAATCAATCTGTAAGTAACAACGACATCTTCTGGTGCTGGCTGTAATGGCAGGTTGAAAGTTGACTCTAGATAAATGTTGAACCAGGTTCCATCTTCATCTAATAGATTACATTCTGTAAGCGGCGTGAGTGCTATCTCCAGTTCTAGCTCGTTAAAGCCGGGACGAATGTCTGTCGCCGGCAGCATCGTGCGGTCGCGGGAGACATTGACGGATTCATCGCTCAAGCGGATACTGCCGATAGGTTCCCCATTCAGAAGTATAGTGACACGCGATTGCTCAGTGTTGATGAAGGCAGAATGAGCATATACCAGATCAAAATAGGCATCTTCTGCCACGACAAAGCCATCAGGAATGTGGAAATCAAAAGAAGCGATGTGGCTGCCATTACCTTGCAGCAAAGTGTCCTGATAACCCAAATCAGCCAACGTACGTTCTGTAGCTATTTCGTCCGGGAAAAGTCTCTCTTTTTGCAATTGAGAGATCACAGCTAAATCCGAACGGGTATAAGGTTGAATCTGGCCTAAACTGAAGGCTTGGGCTGCTTTCACTAAAGCGGTATCATTTTGCCCACTGATCAGCAAGGCTATTTTTGTATTATCCCAAGGAGAGACGGCCATCTGAATGATACCGTCATTCTCCACATTTGCTGTCAAATCGAAAGAGCCGTTTTGCCAGGGAGCGGGCCAAAGCACCTCGGTTATTTGGGGCAATGTATCTGGCTTGCCTACCAGGATAATGTGCTTGTCTACGGCCGTTTCGGCCGTCAATTCACTGGCGGGAGTCAGTGTCAACAAAGCACTGCTGTCCGTCATCTGCCCCCAACCGACGATCACAGCCATAGCAGCACGCAGTTCTTCTGTGGTAGGCACGTCGGGAATGACAGCCAGGGTGTCATTAGTAACGAAAGAACGATGAAAAAGAGGATAAGGCAGTTGCGTCAAATCGGTAGGGAGAGCACCCAGCATGTGGGGCAAAGTGAAGCGCGAGTCATCATGAATCACCACCTCGGCAAAAATATTAGACTCACACCCTGTATTACTGTCGAAATCAATTGCCAGAGTATGACGATTATTGCTGCTAGTAGATGCCGCCCAGGCTTCAGGCGGTACCGGAATAGCTACTGTTTGCTCCCCTGCCTGCTCTATGACCAGCGTATTTAATAAGATACCATTGAGTTCCACCGTTAAAACAGCTTGCCCACTAGTCAATAAGCCTGTGTTCGCTGTAAAGTGCAGTGCGAGCACGGCCCCGTCTTGCACTGTCCAATTCGCAGGCAGGTTGAAAGTAAATCGTTCCGTGTCCAGTGGTGCTCTCAGCGTTCTTTCAGAAAAGCCTAATTGCGTCCAGCTAACATCATTACCTTCCGTATCAACTTCCTGAGCGAAGCTTTTGGTCACATTCACACTTCCCAATACAACAAGAAGCGTTACCATTACTAAAAATTTCATTATTTGCATATTAATCATCCTATAAAGACTTTGAAGTGTGTTGCCAAAGCCAGACATACACTCGCGGGTTAATACAGATATTGTCAACCATTTTCAACGACGCTCTACCCGCTGCCAGAGCGTAGATTGCTGTCCAGTAAGGAAGCGATAAAGACCAAGGAAAGCAGCCCAATTGCTATTCACCAAAAAGTGCGGAATGTACAATATTTTGCCAAACTTCCCTTTGCCCCGGCTCCGCCCCCCCCACCAGGCAAAACCGTAGAAGGCGATTTGCCCGGCTAGAGCCAGCCAGTTGAAAGCAGCGGCTGAACGGCTTGAAGCCTTTTTGCCTTTGGCACTCGTAATGGCCAGCATATTGGTTAAGAAAGCGCCGATCATGGCTAAGGGTACCAACGGCCGTAAAAATTTATGGGATACGATCTGCCAGACGACAAGCGGCTGCTGCCACGGCAGCAGTTCCCTGGCCAGGCTCATCGCCTGATAACGACCAGCCACAATACGTGCCCGCCGTTCTACCTCGTCTTGAGCTGACAAAGACACCCGCTCATAAGAGCACGCCTGGGGAGTATAGACCACCCGATAACCGCGCTGGATAAGCCGCATAGCCATATAAAAATCGTCGCAAATGATCTGATCTGGCGGGGTTTCAAACAGTGTGCGGCGGATGGCTAAGATCTCACCAGCCACACCAGTACAACTCCCCAGACGAGTTTCTTGTTTCTTAATATAGGATTCGTATTTCCAATACAATCCTTCAGAATTACCCAAAGCGCCATCACCTTTTAAGATAACTTTGGCTCCACTGACGGCTGCAACGTTTGGGTCGGCGAAGGGGGTGACGAGGTGTTGTAAGGCATCGGCCGCATACATGTTATTGGCATCGGAGAAGATCACGATTTGGCCGCATGCTGACGGCATGGCCCGGTTAATGGCCGCCATTTTGCCTCTTCGTACTGGCTCATAAGCTAATTCCACCCCTTGTTCGACATACTCTTGCACGATTTCGGGCGTACGATCACTTGAGCCATCGGCCGTGACGATAATTTGCAAGCAGCCATCAGGGTAATCAAGAGCCAGACTATTTTCAAGCTTCGCAGCAATAACAATTTCTTCATTATAAGCGGCGATAAGAAGGGTGACCGTAGGAGTAACGGCCGCCTGCAGCTTATCTTTGCGCCCCCAAACTCGGGCAATCAATGTTAATAATGCTGGATAACCAGCATACACGTACATGATGAAACCTGTACAAAACCAAAAAATAGTTCTCAACATGACGATTGCTCAATTTTCGTAGGAATATCCTGCAAGGAAATCATAGTTTTCTATTTGTTGAGATACTTGCTCAATCAATTGTGCCGGCCACTCAATCGTATAGCGACTTTTAGCTGGTGACTGATAGATGACACCGGCACAATCTCTAATATAATCTGGAAAAGGTTCGAAACCTAAAAAACCGCTCAACTTGTACAAAAACGCTCCCGCGTCCTCAATCAAATCTTCATGCCGAATGATAAGCAAATCGTTTGGGTCAAGAAATGAATAAATCTTGACTAAATCCTGGCAATCAGAAAAATAGGTCTGAATAGCATGACTTAGTGGCTTTCTTTCTCGGATGGCCTTGGTACTAATGTTGTCATAAGGGTTGCGAATTACTTGTAAAAACTTAATATCTACCTCTACTGTTTCTCTCAGCTTTTGTAAGAGGGCGGGTTTATTAGATAAGCGGCGTGTAGAAACGCCAGCCTTGCTGTCGCCGATGATCTCTATTTTCTTAAATTGCCCCTGCCATTGATTGGGTACAGCGTAAGAGTAGCGTTTACCATTACGTCCACCTTTAGTGCGGCCATGTTGAGCCAGCTTTAGCGACCGCCTAAGCATCAAGTGATAAAGTTGATGCTTGGTGGCACCTATCTCCAAATATTTCAGACTATCTAACTCGTCTGGCATGATAATGTTAGGATGAGCATCAAGCAAACTGCCTATGACGCTATGTCCACTGCGCCCATGCCCAATGAATAGGCAAAAAGTTTTGATATCCTTGAATATCTCTTTTTGCCCGGCCGTATACTTGCTGAGGGTAAACAGGGTATAGGGTCGAACAAATTCAACAATTTTGTAAAAGGGTGTTTGTCTGAACTTGCGATGTCCAAGTTTTAGGCCGTATCGCAGGTTTGTTAATATCGTCATCGGTCAATCCTTCTAAAGATCATGAATGGTATAGTCTAATTTCTTGTGCTTACCTTCAGTTACTCTGCTGATGGGGTTTGAGCTTAGCCTCTCATACAAGCGGCATAATTTGTCAGCAGTGGCTGTTAAGGCATAATTTTGCAAAATCTCATGTCTGGCTGCAGTACCAAATCGAGTTCTTTGTTCAGCATTGTGGCATAGACTGAGGATCGCATCTTGTAGTTGTTCGGGTTGGTCAGGAGGCACCAACCAACCATTGTGTTCGTGTCGAATCACATCAGGTGCCCCCCCTACCTTTGTCGCTATACAGGCAAGACCCGAGGCCATACCTTCTAATAGCGCATTAGACAAACCCTCTGTAGCGGAAGGTAGAAGAAACAGATCGGCCGTTTTCAAATAGTCTGATACATTATTGACCCGCCCTCGAAAATTTATACCATCGCCTGCTGCCTGTTGGAGTGCTGTTTCCTGCTCGCCTGTACCTAGAATAATAAGATGTGCCTGTGAATTCAGTGACCGCACTTGGGGCCAAATAGCGATGAGCTGGTCTACCCGCTTTTCTGGTGATAAACGCCCAGTAAATACAGCCATGAAGCCTTCAGGCAAATTTAATTGTTGTCGTAGAGCCTGCTTCTCGTGCTCTTGAATGGGAGCAAATTTGTCAGTATCTACACCATTGGGAATGAACGGCCGTCTTTCTTTTTCGATTCCGATCTCGGCCAATTCTGTATCAATCTCTTTACTGATAGTGATAAAGGCATTGACCCGTTGCCGTAGCAGGACAAGGCGATGTGGACCAAAACGACGTTTCTTCAATTTATCAATGTCGCCCAACATGCCGCCACGCAGCACCTTTGCTACAACCGGAATACCAAAGAGGCGCTTGGCAGCAACGGCCGTTGTAGCTGGAGATAGCAATTCGTGGGCATGAATGAGGTGAGGGCGCAGCCGGGCTAATAATGGCAGCGCGCTCAGCGTAAAAATTGTTGAGGCCACAGCTTTAGGGCCGGGTATAGGCAGGCGATGCACCGGTGCCCCGCCGATCATCTCCAAGGGTTTGAGACCAGGATAGCGGCGCGTCAGGATATTGATTTCAATGCCTCGGGCTTGTAAGAGAGGAACCAGCGCCATAAGCTGTCGTTCGGCCCCGCCAACATGAGGGTAATAGGCTTGAATAATCATTGCCACACGTAAAGGCCCGCTCATTTTGTCTCCCTTACCGCCCGTAAATCGGCCGATTGGCGGCGATATTTTTGCCAGACAGCATGATATGTATCCTCGTACTGACGGGCGAACATGTCCATGCTAAACTTTTGTTGTACTTGCGCCCGGGCGGCACGCCCCATGTCGAGCCGTCTAGGCTCGTCGCGCAGTAAAGTTAGCAAGGCTTGAGCCAAGGCCGGTACATCGCCTGGCGGAACGAGCAATCCATGTATGCCTGACTCAACCAACTCGTGGTTGCCTCCGACATCAGTTAAGACAACAGGACGAGCTGCCCCCATTGCTTCAAGGGCGGAGACGGGCAGCCCTTCCCATAGTGAAGAAAGGACGAATATATCTGATTGGGCCAAAACGTTAGGAATGTCATGGCGCAAGCCAGTAAAGCTTATGCGGTCGGCAATGCCTAAGGCTTGAGCTTGTTCTTTCAGGGACTGTTCTAATTTACCTCTGCCTACGATCATGAACTCAACTTCGGGCATTTGGGTCAGGACTATTTTAGCGGCTTCTAGCAAAAGATGTTGACCCTTTTGGGGATTTAGGCTGGCGATGTTGGTGACCATAAGACGGCCATTTTTCGTTGTCTCCAGAGCAATATCTAAGAAACGATCCAACACAATACTGTTGCGAATAGCCGTAATACGTTTCGGTGACACATGCCACTGCTCAATAAACTGTTGGCTTATCTCCTGGGAGACAGCGACGAGATGGCTGGTAATATATTGGGCGGCCAGGCGGGCCAACGTGCGCCTATCAATCCGCTGCCGGGCATAATTTTCAGGAGCATTATGTAAAGTCGTGATTACGGGAACACCTGCTAAGCGCCCTACAATACTTCCGACGATGTCCGCGTCAACCAGATGCGTATGTATTACGTCAATTTGCCTGTCTCGAATGTGCTGCCACACGGCCCGAACCATGAGAGGGCTATAAAGAGTCGTGCTGGGAATGAGATGAAAGCTGGGGCCGAGCTTTTGAAATTCTGCCAACAAAGATTTTGGGCCAAATTGACCAAAAGCGCATACTGTGGGCTTACAAATTTCCCTGTTGGTGTGTTGAGCCAATTCTAATACCAGACGCTCACCACCGCCGACGAATAAGGAGGCGGTGAGGTGGAGTATGTTCAAAGGGCGATTCATGCCCGCACCTCTCTGAAAATAGAGTAAGCTTTATGGTGAGCGTACAACTGCAAACGCTCTTGCCAAACAACAGCTTGCTGTTGTCGCTTTTGACCTTCATCGCTGGCTGGCGCGGCCCGGTCCAATAAAAATAGGGAAAAGAGTAAAGCTGCTGCTGATTGGGGCATGTTTAACGTCTGAAAATATTTATGTACAGATGAGGTGATTAGTTGAGAAAACCAGTTGTCTTCTAGAAAAGCACGCTGAAAGGCAATTGTAGGTTTTGTCCAGCGCCAACCATCCCAGGGATAAGTGTAGTTGGTGAAAAAGAGAAATAGATCGTGAAAAGGCCAGGCTTCGGCTGAGAAATCTTCCCAATCAATGACGCCCAACTGGCCCTCATGCAACATCAGGTTGCCCGGCCAATAATCACCATGACGGCTGCATCTTGGGATAGCAAGCCCTTCATATCGTCTGGCCAGGGTTCGTAAATGTTGGACGAAGGCATCAGGCAGAGGGTTGGTCATACGTTCCAAGCGGGCAGTAACGGCCGCTTCCCCAGCAAAAGTAGCTAAACCAGAATAAGTGACTTGCTGCAACTGTTGCAGCCAGGTTAGCGCCTGCTGGCAATCATGCTGCACCTCATGAGGTGAAACACGCTGCTGTCGCCGCAGCAGAACTTTCAAAGGTATACCGGGCAAGCACTGTTCCAGCAAAACAAAATTCTTCTCAAATATAAAGAGTCCCAATGGTCTGGGGATACTCGTTTGCAACGACGGATTTTGCCATACAGTCACCAGCGCCTCATGTTCGTGTTTTAGACGTTCCTGGTAACCGGGTGTGCGTGCCACCTTCATCATCAAAACTGGGAAGGAACCGCCTGATTCGAAGACCAAGAAATTTACCTTGCGATCTTTGCCTCTGGCCCCGCCAATCTGAATAGCCGACAAGGGCTGCTGCAAATGAATGCCTGCCTGGCACAATGGCTCACGCCAGCTATTAGTAAGATTCTGCAATAAATCTGGTAACATCGTTTCCGAAAGTCCGTTTCCTAAGGAGCGGGAATTTAATAACTTGAACAAATACCAACTATCCCGCTCCTTAAAGCTGACGATTCAATTCCGCACCCAACTTAATCGTCAGCCCTAAAGGCGTTGGGCCACCAAACCTAGATCCCTAAAAAGAAATCGTTGGCCTCCCAATTGACTTAAGTACAGTGCCAGGCGCTGGCCCCACGCTGCTGCCTGCGAATGGGGAATAAAGACCTGATCGTAAAAATATTGAGACATTCCTGAGGTGGCTAAAGGCACCAAATATTGTGGAGATTGTAAATCTTCGTGCACGCCATAGCATTCAATATTTTGCCATTGATTAGTCGGAAACAACCCTTTCAATCTGCTCAAAGTGATGACCAAGTCATCTTGCTGCCTCAGACTTATCTGGTGTAGGCTGAAGCGATTACGTACACCCAAGAAGAGCCATCCGCCTGGCCTCAGGACCCGTGTGACTTCGGGAAGCAACCAGGAGATCACAGCCGAAGCTAGTTGCGGTACAAAGAAATGATCCATACTGGCACTTTTGAGTGGCAGCGACTCTCCCGTAATCTGCTTTCGCTCATAGATAAGTGAAGCTTGTGAGGGCTTGGCTGACTTGTCTGTTAGAAGAAGTGTGCAGTGGGCGGACGTAGCCTTTATTGCTTCTGCCAATTCGGGCATGTAACCCAGAATAGCAACCCGCTGTTCGGCTTGAACAGGTAGCAAAAAACGCAGGTCGGCTTGAACAAAATTAGGAAGGCTCATCTTCGACTCAAACTAGCCCGCAGAGTCTGGCCCGCTTCAAACAAGGCGTTGCGGTGTAGAAGCCACAAAGTGGCCAGATAAGTAAGGCCACCAATAACCACACTGAAGATAAGTTGCCACAGCGGCGGCCAATTGATGCCCAGTTGTAGGCTGCCTAACACGGCCACGGTCATCACAGCTCCGGCAGCTAAAGACCCTTGTAGGGCTTTGAAAATATCGCTTAGAGAGATATTCAGGATGTGACCAGCAATAAGCAATTTGACGATAGCGGCAATGAGGGCAACAGTTAGTTGAGACCAGGCAACGGCTATAATTGTGCCATAAACTGCCGCCGCCCACCATAGAAGGGGAATAGAAATGAGGGCCTGGCCCATATGGATCTGGGCTAACAGACCGGGGCGTCCTTGCGCTTTGTAAGCATCCCCAACGTTGAACACCATAGCGCGTAACAGTGAGAACAGAGCAAGAGCAGACATAACCGGAATGGCCTCCGCCCATCTCTCGGTGAAGGCAATCAAAACGAATGGTTCCGCTACCAAAGCCAGCCCTAGACCCAAAGGTACAGTAATCATATTAACGTATTGCAGTGTTAACAAAAAGCCTCGACTGAGTCGCTGCCCATCATCCTTCATCTTGGCGTACACAGGGAACATCACGCGACCAATAACAGTACTAAATTCTTTGATCAGCAGTTCCGGCATTCGAAAAGCGAGGGTATAAACGCCCAAGGCAGCGGCACCCATGTAATGACCAATGAGCAGGTAGTCGAGATTAAACAGGAAAATGCTGATGCCGCCATTCGAGATGATCCTTAAACCATAAGAAAGCAGTGAACGAGCGGCCGCTTTGTCAAATTGGAAGGTAGGCCGCCAGGGAATAACGATCCAAAAAGCAATGACACTCACGGCCGTGCCTGCCAACTGGCCCCAAATCAGGCTCCATGCACCCCAGCCCGAAAGGGCCAACACAATAGAAACCACTCCTTTCGCCAGGGCTTTGGCCAACTCAGGCATAAATTTTTGTTTGAAAGCCAGAGCCTTTATCAGAAGATATTCATGCACCAAACCCAGGGCTGAGATAGGCAAGGATAAAGAAAGGAGGCGGGTGACCTCGACGGCCCGCGGATCCTTGAAAAACCACCCCCCTATAGGAGCTGCAATAAAGTAAGTGATGAGCATGAGGCCAACACCAGCGGCCAGGCTTAACCAAAAACCTGTGTTGGCTCGTTCTGGTGTCCGGTCGTAATAAATCAAAGCCTGTCCAATACCTAAGCCCTCCAAAATCTCGATAAAACTCATTATGACCAGCGCGTAACCGGCGACACCATAATCTTCTTGCAATAGCAGTCGCGCCAAGATAACCGTGCTGATGAAAACCAATACTTTGGCGCTGTAGGTTGTAGCATATGACCAAATTGTGCCCTGGATGGTGGCGCGAACCAGGTTGGATGCTTTTTGTTCTGTTAACATGATTGCCTTTTCTGACATTGTTTTCGCTGCTGGGCAGTCAAAATTTAAGTATTAATGTAACCGTTCACTTCCTCTGGGGCTGATCCTCCCGGAGGTTCGTCTTAGCAAGGCATTCTCTGGGACAAACCTCCGGGAGGGTGAACGCTTACCTATTAATTATAGGCATAGCCATAACGTTGTTTAATGTCGCCGGCGACCCGCTCTATGATCTGTAATTGTTCCTCTGTCAATTCCTCACGCCACCGTTCATCGAGTTTGATTGCGGTTAACGGCCGTAAACGCATAGAATTACCCACAATATGCTGGGTCGTCTGGAAATTTACCCCCTTTACATCAGAATTCACGCCACAAAAGGTATAAAGCCGGGTTAACTCCTCCTCGGTGCGCTGGCAAATATCCTCGTAGCGCACCTGGATATATTTCGTAACAGGCCAGCTTTGTAGATTGACTTCCACACGACGGTGCCGCTTAACCCAATCCTGGGCCAACTTTCCGACATCTGGCCCGCGACCCCGGCGCAATTGCGAGGCGACCACACCTTCCACGCCACGCACCAGGTGGATAATACCCACATCCAATGGAGCCAGGCGCAGCAAGGCTTTGGGGCGCAGTCTATCTTTGGCCGAATCTATAAATACCCGTTCACCTGTGGTTTCCAGGACAGATTCCACAAAGGCAACATTGCGATCCGTGATGGTCTGCAACTGGTAGCGCTGGCTGGGGATAGAAAAGAGAATTTTGTCGCGGATGTCATCTATTATCTTATGACGGATGGAACCTTCGCGCAGGCGTTGCAGTATGTGGGGGCCATTCAAACGGAATTCCATATTGAAATATC
>Ga0299914_10001387_pt1 | contig 15988 bp, 13 predicted proteins | sample RVTome_10_FD_201361 | JGI IMG/M metagenome (GOLD analysis project Ga0299914, IMG submission 201361) | Soil microbial communities from uranium-contaminated site in the Upper Colorado River Basin, Wyoming, United States - RVT153D57 (version 2) ...
CTGCCCGTCACCCTCGACGACGCGCCGGAGACGGCCGCGCGGGATCTGGATCAGGTGCTGGCCGTCGACGAGGCGCTTACCCGCCTCGAAGCGGTCGATCCCCGCCTCGTCCGTATCGTCGAATGCCGGTACTTCGCCGGTCTCAGCGAACAGGAAACGGCCGACGCCCTGGACATTGCGCTGCGGACCGTACAGCGGGAGTGGTTCAAGGCGCGCGCGTGGCTGAGGAGCGAGCTCGGCTCCGGGTCTGACGGCCCCGGCCCGGAGAGCCGGCCGTGACCGATCTGCGCCGGTGGCCCGAAGCGGACGCGCTGCTCGATCGCGCGCTCGATCTGCCGGCCGCCGAGCGGACCGCGTTCATCGACCGCGAGGCCGCCCGCGACCCGGAGCTCGCGCGGGCCCTGCGCGCCGTCCTCGCGGAAGCCGAGCGCGACGACGGCTTCCTCGACCGGAGCGGTCCGGGGCTCGGCGCGCTCATCTCCGAGGCGTGGGCCGAGGCCCAGGCGCCGCACGCTCCGACGCTCGAGCCGGGCGACCGCTTCACGACGTACGAAGTCCTCGACCTCATCGGGCGCGGCGGCATGGGCGAGGTCTACCGGGCGCGCGACGAGCGGCTCGGCCGGCTGGTCGCGCTCAAGGTCCTCCCGCAGGCGTTCGTGCGGGATCGACAGCGGCTGGCGCGGTTCGATCGCGAAGCGCGGCTGCTCGCCTCGTTGAACCATCCCAACATCGCGGCGATCTACGGCCTCGCGGAGGATCGCGGGCGCCAGGCGCTGGTGCTGGAGTACGTCGAAGGCACCACGCTCGCCGCGCGGCTCGCCGGCGGGCCGCTCCCGCTTCGCGACGCGTTGCCGATCGCCCGCCAGATCGCGCTCGCGCTCGAAGCGGCGCACCGCCGCGGCATCGTGCACCGCGATCTCAAGCCCGCCAACGTGTGTCTGATGGCGGACGGCACGGTGAAGGTGCTGGACTTCGGGCTCGCGAAGGCCGTCGCCGGCGAGGGGGCCGGCGGCGCGGACGATCTGACGTCCGTGCACGGCCCGGGACGGATCGTCGGCACGCCCGCCTACATGGCGCCGGAGCAGGCGCGGGGCGCCGAGATCGACAGGCGCGCCGACATCTGGGCGTTCGGCTGCCTGCTGTACGAGATGCTCTCGGGGCTGCGCGCGTTCGACGGGGAGCACACGCAGGAGGTGCTCTCGCGCGTCCTGGAACGCGAGCCGGACTTCGGCCGGCTGCCGTCGGCCACCCCCGACGCCGTGCACCGGCTGCTCCGCCGCGCGCTCGCCAAGGACCCGCGCAAACGGCTGGCCGATCTGGGCGATGCCGCGCTGGAGCTCGAGGAAGCCGTGCGCGCGAGCGAGCGGTCGTTCCGGGGCCGGCTGACGCACTGGGGCACCCCGCTCTCGCGGGCCGCGGCGGCGATCGCCGTGCTGCTCGCGGGGGTCGCGGCCGGCGTGCTGCTGCCCCGCCTCTGGCGGTCGGAGGCGCCTCCTGTCGTCCTCCGGCTGGCCGTCCCGGTCCCCTCGTCGGACGAACTGCAGGCGAGCGTGCAGCAGGTGGCCGCCCTGTCGCCCGACGGGCGGACGATCGTGTATCGCGCCAGCCGCGGCGGCGTCGTCCGCCTCTTCCGGCGGACGCTCGACGGGCTGCAGTCGGACCCGCTGGCGGGCACCGAGTACGCGTCGGGCCCCTTCTTCTCGCCGGACGGATCGTGGGTCGGGTTCGACGGCGACGGCATGCTCCAGAAGGTGTCGCTCTCTGGCGGATCGCCGGTGCCGATCTGTCCGGCGTCGGGAGGCGCGAACGCGAGCTGGGGCGGCGACACGATCGTGTTCGCCACCGAGACCGAACGCGTGCTGCGTGGCGTGCCCGCCAGCGGCGGCGCGCCGCAGCCGCTCACCGCGCTCGACGAGACGACTGGCGAGATCGCGCACGCCTTTCCCGATGTCCTGCCCTCGGGCCAGGCCGTGCTGTTCACGATCGTGCGTCCTGCCGAGCGGCACGTCGCGGTGCTCCGCATGGCCACACGAGAAGTGCGCGTGCTCACGACCGGTTCGCAGCCGCGCTACGTACGCCCCGGGTATCTGGTGTTCGCCCGCGGCGACACGCTCTGGGCGGCGCCCTTCGATGAGCGCACGCTGTCGCTGACGGGCGATCCCGTTCCGGTCCTCGAAGGGCTGGACACCGCCGGCGGCGCCGCCGTGCACTTCGCGGCCGGCGCGGACGGCTCGCTCGTCTACGCGCCGCGGCGCGAGGAGGTCCGCGAACGCCACCTGGTGTGGCTCGATCGCCAGGGCGCCGTGTCCCCCTCGCCATTCGAGCCGAAACGCTACGCGAGGGCGGCGCTCGCGCCCGGCGGCCGGCGGGTCGCGCTGGCGTTCAGCGAGCGCGACAACACGGACGTGTGGATCGGCGATCTGGAGCGCGGCGCGTTGACACGGCTCACCCGCGAGCCCACGACGGAGACCGCGCCGATCTGGACGCCGGACGGGCGCGCGATCGTGTTCCGGTCGGATCGGGACGGCGGCGGGCTCTTCCGCCAGCGCCTCGAACCCGGGGCGCGGGCCGAGCGCCTCACCAGGTCGGGGAATCGGCTGCACACGGCGCACGGCTGGTCGCCCGACGGGCGAACGCTCCTGTTCACGGAGTTCTCGAGCTACGCGACGCAGTCCATCATGGCGCTCGAGGCGGGCACGCCGGAGCCGCGCACGCTGCTCAACGGCCGGTTCGCACGGCTTCGCCCGCAGGTCTCGCCCGACGGACGGTGGATGGCCTATCAGTCGGACGAATCGGGCCGCTTCGAGATCCACGTCCGGCCGTTCCCCGACGTCACGGGCGCGGCGTGGCAGGTCTCGCTATCCGGCGGGATCTCGCCGCGCTGGGCCCACAGCGGACGGGAGCTGTTCTACTACGACGGGACGTCGTTCGTCAGCGCGGCGATCGAGACGTCCGGCGCCTTCGCCGTGCGCGAGCGGACGCGCCTCTTCGCCTACGCGCCGTTCGGCGGGCGCCTGGGGCCGGATTACGACGTCTCGGCCGACGATCGGCGCTTCCTGATGATCCGCTCCGGCGGCGACACGCCGGCCACCCGGCTGCAGCTCGTGCTCGTTCAGCACTGGATCGAGGAGCTGAAGGCGAAGCTGCGCCGCTGAATCCCCGCGCCGTCCATGCCTGACAAGTACCCGAGCCGCATCGTGTGTCTCACGGAGGAAACCACCGAGACGCTCTACCTCCTGGGCGAGGGCGATCGGGTGGTGGGCATCTCCGGCTACACCGTGCGGCCGCCGGAGGCGCGCGCGAAGCCGAAAGTCTCGGCATTCATCAACGCGCGGTTCGACAAGATCGAGGCGCTGCGGCCCGATCTGATCCTCGCCTTCTCCGATCTGCAGGCCGACATCGCCGCGGAGCTGATCCGCCGGGGCTACGCGGTCGTGACGTTCAACCAGCGGAGCGTCGCCGAGATCCTCCAGATGATCCGGGTGCTCGGCGCGATGGTCGGCCGCGCGGAGGAGGCCGACACGCTCGCCGGCTCGCTGGAGCGCGGGCTCGACGACATCCGGTGGCGGGCGGCGGCGCTGCCGCGCCGGCCGCGCGTGTTCTTCGAGGAGTGGGACGACCCGCTGATCTCGGGGATCCGGTGGGTGGACGAGCTGGTGGAGATCGCCGGCGGCGAGACGCTCTTCCCCGAGCTGCGCGAGCGGCCGCTCGCGCGCGACCGCATCGTGGCGCCTGCCGACGTCGCCGCGCGGGATCCGGAAGTGATCATCGCCTCGTGGTGCGGCAAGGTGATGAAGAAGCGGACGATCGTGGAGCGGGAGGGCTGGAGCGCCGTGAGCGCCGTGCGCGACGATCACGTCTACGAGGTGAAGTCCACCTACATCCTTCAGCCGGGGCCGGCATCGCTGACCGACGGGGTCGCGCGCCTGCACGAGCACATCTCCAAGGCCGCCCGAAACGGGCGGCCTTGGATGGTAAATGGTCAACGGTAGATGGTAAGACCCACGATGTTGGGACGACCTGCTCCTAGTCCGTGACGCACGCGAGCCCGGGCGCCGCGGCGCGCATCTCGCGCCCGGCGGCCTCCGGCCGGCGGATCAGCTCCAGGAACTCCATGCGGGTCCGCGCGTCCTCGCGGAAGACCCCGAGCATCGCGCTCGTGACGGCCACCGAGTTCTGCTTCTCGACGCCGCGCATGGACATGCACAGGTGCGACGCCTCCATGACGACGGCGACGCCCATCGGGCGGACCTTCTCGCGCAGCGTCTCGGCGATCTGGTTCGTGAGCCGCTCCTGAACCTGGAGCCGGCGCGCGTAGATCTCCACGAGGCGCGGGATCTTGCTCAGGCCGAGCACGCGGCCCTGGGGGATGTAGGCCACGTGGCAGCGGCCGAAGAACGGCAGCAGGTGGTGCTCGCAGAGGCTGTAGAAATCGATGTCCTTGACGATCACCATCTCGTTATAATCGACGGTGAAGAGAGCGTTGTTCAGCACCGCGTCCACGTCGGCACCGTAGCCGCTCGTCAGGAACCGGAAGGATTTCTCGACGCGCTTGGGCGTGTCGAGGAGGCCTTCGCGGGATGGATCCTCGCCCAGCTCCGCCAGCAACCGCCTGATGATGTCCTGCATCCTGTTATTGTACATCGCGCTGTTCGGCTCCCCGGCTGGCAGGCCGCTGGCGCATGCCGGCCTGATGGAAGATGGAAAATGGAAAATGGAAGAGCGCCCGGATCCCGGCGACTTCCATGCGGCCAGGCTCTCTCGCACAGGTCCCCTATTCGCGCTCGTCCATGCCGCACCGCCCGCTCAGGATCCGGCCGGCGACCCGGAGGCGCTGTACGCGCGCCGGGAGGATCTGGCCAGCGCGCGCCGCGCGGCGGAGATCTGGGCCGATCGCCTTGGCCGGGACCCGTCGGACTTCGAGGCCGCCTGGAAGCTGGCCCGGGCGCGCTACTGGCTCGGCGGCCACGCCCCCGACGACGAACGGAAGGCGCTGCTCGAAGCGGGGATCGAAGCCGGACGCGCCGCGGCCGCCGCACGGCCGGACCGCCCGGAGGGGCACTTCTGGATCGCAGCGAACATGGGCGCGCTCGCCGAGTCGCACGGCCTGCGCCAGGGCCTGCGGTACCGCGGCGCGATCAGGGACGCGCTGCTGACGGTGCTGGAGATCGATCCCGCCTTCCAGCAGGGATCGGCCGACCGCGCGCTCGGCCGCTGGTACTACAAGGTGCCGGGGCTCTTCGGCGGATCGAAGAAGAAGTCCGAGGAGCACCTGCGGAAAGCCCTGACCTACAACCCCCGGAGCACCGCCTCGCTCTACTTCCTCGCCGAAACGCTGATCGCGCTCGACCGTGAAGACGAGGCGCGGAAGACGCTCCGGCAGGTGCTCGACGCACCGCTCGATCCCGACTGGGCGCCCGAGGACCGGGAGTTCAAGGCGAAGGCTGCGGAGCTGTTGACGGAGCTGAAGTCGTGAGTTCTGAGTTCTGAGCCGGTCCCGGCTCCCGGTCCCCACGGACCACGGAGCACGGACCACGGTCACTTGTCATACTTGTAAAACCCCTGCCCTGACTTCCGGCCGAGCCGTCCCGCGAGCACCATCCGCTTGAGCAGCGGCGGCGGCGCGTACGCCGGCTCCCGATACTCGTCGAACATGATGTTGGCGATGTAGTAGGTCGTGTCGAGACCCACGAAATCGAGCAGCGTGAAGGGGCCCATCGGGTAGCCCGTGCCGAGCTTCATGCCCTTGTCGATGTCCTCGACCGTGCCCAGGCCGTGCTCGTACGACCGGATCGCGTCGAGCAGGTAGGGCACGAGCAGGCGGTTGACGATGAAGCCCGGCTTGTCGGGCGCGGTGATCGGCTCCTTGCCCAGCGACTGCGCGAAGGCGAACACCGCCTGATACGTCTCATCGCTCGTCGTCAGCGCACGGATCACCTCCACGAGCTTCATCAGCGGCACGGGGTTGAAGAAGTGGAGCCCGGCGAAGCGATCCGGCCGCTTCGTCTTCGCCGCCAGCTCGGTGATGCAGAGCGACGAGGTATTGGAGCAGTAGATGGTGGAGTCGCCGACGATCGCGTCGAGCGCGGCGAACGTGTCGGTCTTGGCCTCGACGCTCTCGACGATGGCCTCGATAACGAGGTCGCAGTCCTTCAAGTCCTCGATCGTGGTGGTGCCCGTCAGGTTGCCAAGCGTCGAGGTTTTCGCGTCCGCGGTCACCTTGCCCCTGGCGACCCCGTCGGAGAGGAACTTCTCGATCCGGGCGATGCCCTTCTTCAGGACCGCTTCATCCACCTCGCGGACGATCGTCCGGTAGCCGGCCCCCGCGCACACCTGCGCGATGCCGGACCCCATCAACCCGCACCCCAGCACGCCGACTGTCTTGATCGCCATCAATACCTCTGGCAGACCTGAAGGCCTGCGCTACGAATGCGGTTCATGAACCCTGAACCATGAACCTTGAACCCTGAACCACAAGAAATCTCAAACCGTTTCCACCAGCGCGGCAATCCCCTGCCCGCCTCCGATGCACGCGCTGGCCAGACCCCGCTTCGCGCCGCGCCGCCGCAGCTCGAGGACGAGCGTCAGCAGGAGGCGCGTGCCGGTCATCCCGAGCGGATGCCCCAGAGCGATCGCGCCGCCGTTCACGTTCACCTTCTGACGGTCCAGCCCCAGCTCCTTCTCGACGGACAAGTACTGCGCGGCGAACGCCTCGTTGACCTCGATGAGATCGATGTCGTCGAGCGTGAGCCGGGCTCTCTGGAGGACCATCCGCGTCGCCGGGACCGGGCCCATGCCCATCAGCGTGGGCTCCACGCCGACCGCCGCCCAGTGGGTCAGGCGCGCGAGCGGCGCGAGGCCGTGCGTCTTCACGCCGTTCTCCGACGCGAGCACCAGCGCGGCGCCGCCGTCCACGATGCCCGAGGCGTTCCCGGCGGTCACGCAGCCGTTCTTGCTGAACGCCGCCGGCAGCTTCGCCAGCACCTCGAGCGTCGAGTCCGGACGCATGTGATCGTCCTGCGCGAAGACCTCCACGCCCTTGCGCGACTTGATCTCGATCGGCACCACCTCCTCTTTCAGCCGGCCTTCCTTCCAGGCGCGGCCGGCGAGCTGCTGGCTCCGGATCGCGTAGCGATCCTGCTCCTCCCGGGAGACGCCGTACTTCGCGGCGCAGTTCTCGGCGGTACCGGCCATCGTGCACCCGCAGTGGGTGTCGAGCAGCGCCGACCACAGCGTGTCCTCGAGCTGGCCCTGCCCGAGGCGCAGCCCGGTGCGGAGGCCACGGATCGCGTGCGGCGCCTGGCTCATGCTCTCCATGCCGCCGGTCAGCACGATGTCCGCCTCGCCGAGGCGGATCATCTGCCCGCCGCTGATGGCGGCCTGGACGCCGGAGCCGCACAGCCGGTTCACGGTGAGCGCCGGCACCTCGATCGGCAGGCCCGCCTTCAGCCCGACGTGCCGCGCGCCGTACACGGCGTCCGAACTCGTCTGCAGGACGTTGCCGAACACGACGTGATCGACCGCGTCCCGGGGCACCCCCGTGCGCTCGAGCGCCGCGCGCGCCGCGAGCCCGCCGAGCTCCAGCGCCGAGAAGTCCTTCAGCCTGCCCGTGTACTCGCCCATGGGCGTGCGTGCGCCGCCCAGAATGAAGATGTCGCTGCTCATGCGTCCTCGATATGCGTGGCGGCGCCGGCAACCCGCGCCGCGATGCCGCTGCCGCACTCTCTCGTGCCGAGCCGGCCGCCGATGTCCGGGGTGACCTGGCCCTCGCGCACCGCCTGCAGGACGGCCGCGTCCACGGCGGCGGCCTCGGCCTCGAGGCCCAGCGTCTCGAGCATCAGCGCGGCCGACGAAATGGCGCCAATCGGGTTCGCGACGTTCTTCCCCGCAAATCTCGGCGCCGAGCCGTGGACCGGCTCGAACATCGACGTGCGCCCCGGGTGGATGTTCCCGGACGCGGCCATGCCGAGCCCTCCCTGGAACGTCGCGCCGAGATCGGTGACAATGTCCCCGAACAGGTTGTTCGTGACGATGACCTGGAACTGCCCCGGGTCGAGCACCATGTACATCGCGAGCGCGTCGATGTAGTAGTGCGTCGCTTCGATCCCGGGATAGAGCGGCGCGAGCTCACGGAACACGCGCTGCCAGAGCGCATGGCCGGCCGTCATCGCGTTGCTCTTGTCGGCCATGCAGACCTTCGTCAGTTTGCGGGCTGTCGCGAACTCGAACGCGTGCCGGATGATGCGATGGACGCCCTTGAACGTGTTGATCTCCTCCTGGATCGCGACCTCGTCCTCGGTGCCGGCCTTGAAGCGTCCGCCGATACCGGCATACAAACCTTCCGTGTTCTCGCGGAACACGACGAAGTCCACGTCCGCCGGCGTCCGGCCCTTCAGCGGGCAGAGCCGTTCGTCCAGGAGCCTCACCGGCCGGTAGTTGACGTAGAGATCCAGCTCGAAGCGCGTCCCCAGCAGGATATCGCGTGCGTGCCGGTTGCCGGGCACGCGCGGATCGCCGAGGGCGCCGATGAAGATGGCATCGAACTGCCGCAGCGTGTCGTAGCCGTTCGGCGGGATCGTGACGCCGGACTCCAGGTAATAATCGGCGCTCCAGGGCAGATGCTCCAGCTCGAACGCCCGTCCGAACCGCGAGCCCACCGCCTGCAGCACCTTCACCGCTTCCGCGGTCACCTCCTTCCCGATCCCATCGCCGGCGATGATGGCTATCCGCACAATCGTCAATCATAGCCCACACCAGCACGACTCCTTGCCACTACGCCCGGTCGAGGGCGACGTGCAACCGCGAACCCCTCGAATCGCGGGCATGGGTGCAGGTTCGATGGGTCGGCCGGTGGACTGCGCGTGGCGCCGCGTGCGATGGCAAAGGTGGTTGGCGCCCTATCCGCCCTGCCGAATCCGGCGGGCGCGCGTCAAGAGCGGAGCGGCCTCTTCTGGGCGGCCGCGCGATTCGAGGAATGTTGCGTACCCCTCGAAAGCCTGGGCGATAGGCATCGCGCCGGACGCGAGCGTCCGTTCGTAGATCGCGATCGCCTCCTTCCACGACGCCTCGGCGTCCGCATGGCGGCCGGCGGCGGACTGGACCTGCGCCAGCGCCTCGAGGTTCGACGCGTTCTCCGGTGACGCGTGCCCGACGCGGCGTGTGTCGATCTCGATGCTGCGCCGGATGAGCGGCTCGGCGTCAGCGGGTCTCCCGGCCGCAATCAGGGCGCGTGCACGCGTCTCGAGCGCCGTGGACACCTGGACCGTCTCCGACCCGTAGTGGCGTTCGGCGAGCGCCAGGTTCCGCGCGGCGAACTGCTCGGCGAGCTCGAAGTGGTTGAGGCGACGGTGCACGATGGACAGGTTGTTGAGGCGGGGGATCCGCATCCTCGTGCGCTGGGGCCATGAACCGGGATTATCCACCTCCGCCGCCCTCGACTCAACCACCCGCGCAGTGCGGACGCGCAGCAACGACGATATCGTTGTCTACGGACGACCCATTCCGGTAGAGGTCGAATCGGTTACTTGGAAAGATCCGCGAGAATCCGCGTCAATCCGCGTAAGAGAGGATCCGCGTCAATCCGCGCCGACGCGCGCCAGCACCGCATCAAGATCCGCGGCCGTGAAGGGCTTCGACAGCACCGCCGCCTGCGCGATCCCGTCGCGGACGGGATCCAGGCTCGCGGCGTCGCCGGTCATGAACACGAAGCACTGCGCCAGGTGCGGGGACGCGGCCGTGAGCCGGCGGTGCAGCTCGAGGCCGCCCATTCCCGGCATCCGCACGTCGCAGAGCACGAGCTGGTACGTGTTCGCGGCCGAGAGCTCGACCGCCGCCTCGCCCGTGTCGGCTTCGTCCACCTCGTATCCGCGGCGCTGCATCAAGCGCACCAGCAACTGCCGGATCGGCGCCTCGTCGTCGACCACCAGGGCGCGGCGCGGGCCGACGGCGGCTTGCGGCGGGCTGAGGTCGGGGCGCGGGCGCTTCTCGCAATAGGCCGGGAGCGCGAGCCGGAATCTCGCGCCCGCATCCGCGTGGCGCAGCTCGAGGGAGCCGCCGTGCGCCGATGCGATCCCGTGCGAGATCGACAACCCGAGCCCGGTGCCTTCGCCCACGTCCTTCGTGGTGAAGAACGGCTCGAACACGCGTCCGCGAATCTCGGGGCTGATGCCCGGCCCGGTATCCGCGACGTCGACGACGTGGAGGCCGTCTTCGGCGCTGGTGGTGACCGCAATCGCGCCGGACTCGGCGGCGGTGGCGATCGCGTGCTCCGCGTTGAGCAGCAGGTTCAGCACGACCTGCCGGACCTCGTCCCGGTTGACCAGCACCGGCAGCGGGGCGGGCGCATAGCGCGCCTCGATGGTGATGTTCTGCTGCCGCAGGTGATACTCGCGCAGATCGACCGTGGCCCGCACGAGCTGCGTGAGATCGGACGGCACACGATCGGAGGATCCGCGCCGCACGAACGTGAGGAGGTTGCGGACGATCTGGCCGGCGCGCGCCGCCTCGCGGCGGACGACCTCGAGATCGCCGCGATTGACCGCGCCCGGCCGGTCGTCCAGCATCAGCTCGACGGTGCCGACGATCGTCTGGAGAGGATTGTTCAGCTCGTGGGCCACGCCGGCCACGAGCTCGCCGATGGCGGACAGGCGCTCGCTGTGCACGAGCTGATCGCGCAGCCGCAGTTCCTCGCTGATGTCGCGTTCGACGCCGACGTAGTGCGTGATGGCGCCGCGATCGCCGGAGCCGCCGGCCGTTTCGGAGGCGCCCGGCGCGACCGGGCCCGCCGGCGACGGCCCGCCCGCGCCGCTCCTGAGCGCCGCGACGGTGCACGCGCTGGGGAATGTCGACCCGTCCTTCCGGCGCCGCAGCAGCGAGCCCCGCCAGATGCCGTGCTCGCGCACGGCCTGCGGAATCCGCCGGCCCAGCGCGGTCGGCTCGCCGGCCAGCAGCGCCGTCCAGTGCATGCCGGTCAGCTCGGCGCGCGTGTAGCCGAGGGCCCGGACGAACGCCTCGTTGGCGTGCTCGAACGTCCCGTCGGCGCGGGTGATGAGAATGAGTTCGGCCGTCTGTTCGGTCGCGGCGCCGAGCAGGCGCAGCCGCGCGTCCGCGCGCTGGAGCGTTCCGCGCTGCACGGCGAGCCGGAAGGTGAGCAGGCCCAGCCCGCCGACGGTCGTCACGCTCGTCAGGAGGGCCCGGAAGGAATCGATCGGCGGCCCGAGCGGCGCCACGAAGAGCATGCCGTAGCCGAGCGCCGGGACGAGCAGCACGGGCACGGCCGAGAACGCAATCGCGACGGGCGGCTGCGGCACCGTCACCGGCAGCTCCTCGCGCGGCGACGCGGGCGCCTCCATCGCGGCCCACGCGTAGGAGAGCCAGGGCACGATCCAGGCGAGGTCGTGATAGCTGCCGGGATGATACTCGCCCTGGGCGATGGCCAGGCTGGTGCCGGCGCGCAGCAGGAGCCCGATCCCGGTCCCCAGCGCGAGCCGGAGGTAGGTCGCCCGCCAGGCCGTCGCCCAGCCCGCGCGCGCGGCCGCGAGCAACCCGGCGAACAGGAGCAGGCGGTTGCTCTGGATGAGGACGAGCAGCGCGGGCTGCGCGTACCCCTCGTGCTCGGGCACCAGGCTGGGCACCAGCACGAAATAGCTGTAGATGAAGATCCCGAGGAGGCCGAAGGCCGCAAGGTCCACGCCGATCGTCCCCACGACGTAGTGGCGGACACCCAGGTGAGGCCGCGCCAGCAGCGCGATGAGCGGCGCAATCCCCGCGCACAGGCTGAAGACGGTGTGCCACTCCAGCCACGACTGCCGGCCTGTCAGATCGTCGTACGCCCAGCCGAAATGACCGACGATCCAGAGCGCCATCCCGATCGCCAGGATGTCCCAGAAGAGCCGCTGGCAGCCGGCCCGCGACGGCCGGCGCCGCCACACGGCCACGACGACGAGGGCGGCCGACGCGACGAGCGCCGCGTGGCCGGCGAGCGACAACGCCAGCGGGCGGGAGGCCAGCAGGAGGTTCGCGGCCGCGTAAAGCGCGACGAACGCACCCCCGACGGTCAGGTAGCGGAATGAGCTGTGCACGCGAGCCGATTGAAGCGCGCCCGGATCAGATCGGCTCCACGTCGATCTGCGCCCGTTGCAGGCGCCCGCTGAAATCCACGTAGACGGACTTCCATTCCGAGAACACGTCGAGCGCGGCGACGCCGGCCTCCCGATGTCCGTTCCCGGTGCTCTTCGTCCCGCCGAACGGCAGGTGGACCTCCGCGCCGATCGTCGGCGCGTTCACGTAGAAGATGCCGGTGTAGAGGTCGCGCATCGCGGTGAACGCCCGGTTGATGTCCTGCGTGTAGATGGCGGCCGACAGGCCGTATTCGACGCTGTTGCCGATCTCGATGGCTTCGTCGAGCGATCGGCAGGCCATGACCGAGACGACCGGCCCGAAGATCTCCTCCCGCGCGATGCGCATGCGCGGCTCGACGTCCGTGAAGATCGTCGGCTCGTGGAACCAGCCCTTCGCGAAGGTTCCTGAGTCCAGGCGGTTGCCGCCGGTGGCGAGCGTCGCTCCTTCGTCGCGGCCGATCTGGACGTACTTCAGCACGGTCGCGAGCTGGCTCTCGCTGTTGGAGGGGCCCATCTGGGTCGCCTCGTCCAGCCCGTCGCCGACGACGAGCGCGCGCGTCCGCTCGACGAACCGCTCGACGAACGCCTGGTGGACCTGCTCGTGCACGACCACGCGGCTCGCGGCCGTGCAGCGCTGCCCCGTCGTGCCGAACCCGCCCCAGAGACAGCCGTCCACGGCCAGCTCGAGGTCGGCGTCCTCCATGATCATGATGACGTTCTTGCCCCCCATCTCGAGGTGGACCTTCTTGAAGCCGGGCGCGGCCGCCTGGTTCACGATGCGCCCCACGTGCGTGGATCCCGTGAACGACACCACCCGTACGTCCTCGTGGGCCGTGAGCGGCGTGCCCACCTCGTCGCCGTCGCCGGTCACCATGTTGACGACGCCGGCCGGGACGCCGGCGTCCTCGAGCACCCTGACGAAGTTGACCGCCGAGAGCGGCGTCTGCGAGGCGGGCTTGAACACCACCGTATTGCCGCAGACCAGGGCCGGGACGATCTTCCAGGAGGGGATCGCCATGGGGAAATTCCACGGCGTGATCACCGAGCACACGCCGAGCGGCTGGCGCATCGACATGGCGAACTTGTTCCGGAGCTCCGAGGGCACCGTCTGCCCGAACATGCGCCGGCCCTCGCCGGCCATGTAGAACGTCATGTCGATGGCTTCCTGGACGTCGCCGCGCGTTTCGTTCAGGACCTTGCCCATCTCGCGCGTCATGTCGCGCGCGAACGATTCCTTGCGCTCGACGATGAGCTGCGCGGCGCGGAAGAGCAGCTCGGCGCGGCGCGGGGCGGGCACGAGGCGCCAGCTCTCGTAGGCGCGCCTCGCGGCCTCGATCGCCGCCTCGACGTCGCGCCGCGTGGACTTCTGGAAAACCCCGACGATGTCGTCGGTGTTGGCCGGGTTGCGGTTCTCGAACGTCTCGCCGGACGTCGAGGGCGCCCACGTCCCGTCGATATAGTTGTGGTAGACAGTCGCGTTGAGGGTGCTCGGCATGCGCATGATTATATCGGGGACTGAGCCCGAGAAGAGCGGCGGCGGAGGCCTGGACGCGGGAGGTGACGGAGGTTGAGAAGAGGGAGGTGACGGAGACACCGGAGGTTTAAACACGGAGACACGAAGAAACGGAGGTACGCCTGAAATGACGCGCTCCGCCCGGATGCCTGCGGGCCGCCGGCCGGTGGTGCTCAACGGCCGGCAGTCGAATCGGGTGGCGAAGTGGACACGCAAACGCCGGAGACTGTCAGGGCGCTTGCGTGTCGACTTCGCCTCCCGATTCGCCGCGCTGCGCGCGGGCCGCAGGCGTACGCGGAGCCCGGAGGCGGGCCCACGAGGTGTCTCCGTTCGCTCCGTGGCTCCGTGCCTCCGTGTGAAAACCTCCGGTACCTCCGCCCTCTCCGTTGCCTCCTCAGACGATCTCGCCGTCCACCGCGCCGGGCCGGTGCGCCCCGACGAACGCGGCGATGACGTGCGCGGCGTGCGGCGAGAGCTCGACGAACTCCACGCCCGAGCGGTACACGGTCAAGCCATCGCGCAGTTCGCCGACGTGCCCGTGGGCGATGCGGCCCTGGACGACCACCGACGTGCCGTCGAGCGACAGGCGGAACTGGTGCAGCGCGTCGAGCCGCAGCGGAAAGGGCGTTTCGATCTGCGCGCCGGACAGCCCGATGTCGAGCAGCGTCATCGGCTGGAAGACCATGACCTCGCCGCGGAGCCGGCCCCCGGGAGCGACCCGTTCGCGCGCGCGGCGATCGGCGCCATCGCTCATCGGGGTCACCGCACCTTGACGTGTTCGAGGTAGTCGCCCGAGGCGATCGGCGGCGCCTGACCCAGGGGGGCGTTGTAGAAATAGACCCACGCCAGCGCCGCCGATCCGTCCGGCAGCCGCACCTCCGCCCGTTCCCGGGTGTAGAGGCTCTTGTCCGGATCGTCGGGACGGTAACCCTCGATGTCGTCGAGGGCCGCCAGCACCGCGTCGGGGTCCGACATCCCGTAGACCTCGCCCCAGACCGTGCCCTCCGGCGCGGGGACCGCGGCCGGGTACAGGCCCAGGTCGAAGAGCGCGGCATGGATGGATCCGCGCCCCAGGTACGCCAGCTTGCTGTCGATGCCGGCGCGCCGCCGGCGATCGAAGCCGGCCATCAACGTTCCGTAGAAGAAAACGAGGTCGGCCACGAGTGCCCTGAAGGGAGAACCGGTCTGGCTCGGAGAGCGTACACAGTGCGGGCGGCCGGCGCAACCCGACGCCCCGCGCCTTCGGATGTCGAAACCCGCTCTGCAAGCAGAAAGGCCGGCGAACCGCCGGCCCTTCAAGGCTCCCGGGAGAGGATCCGCCGGCGTTCAGTGAACCTGGCCCTTCGGGATGAGCTGAAGCAGCTCGGCCGGAAGCGTGAACGAGAGCGCCACCGTCGTGCCGTCGCCGGTGAGCTGGAGCGACTGGGCGATCGCGCTGAAGTTGGGGTCGTTCTGGGCCTGCATCTGAGCGAGCGCGAGGAAGCCGCGGACCACGTCGCGCAGCTGCTGCGCCGCCTGCTCGTCACGCGCCTCGACGCGCAGCGTGCCGGCGAGCCCGCCGTTGATGTGCCCGGAGGCCACGAACCACTTGACGGCCGGGACGCGGCTGGCGATCTCGTCGGGCAGCTTCGCCTGGCTGGCCAGCACGTCGAAACGGCCGACCGCCCACGCATTGTTCGTCAGCGCGATGTCGGCCACGAGTTCCATCATCTCGTTGTTGCCGGTGATGCTCTGGGCCGACATGTTGGCGTCGATGGCGTGCCGCACGGCCGACGTGCTCCCGAACGCCACGAGGCCCGGCTCCAGGAGGCCGAGCGTGAACTGCTCGCCCTTGTCCGCGGGCGAGTTCACCAGACGCTTGCCCTTGTACTCTTCGACCGTGCCGCCGTGCTCGCGGGCGAGCCCCTCGAGCCGCACGATATCGAACCGCCCGCGCGCCACGACGAGTCCCGTGGGATGCTCGTCGCCGGCCGTCATCGCCGCCACGACGTAGTCGATGTCGTGTTCGATGTCGATGCCGGTCTTCTCCTGGAATTCCCGCTGCCCGTCCTGGTCGCCCGGCAGGTGCTGCTTCAGCTGCTCGCGCAGCTGCGAATACATGATCGAACGGACGTCGGCGTACGCCACGACCGCGGCATCGGCCGGCACATACGCCAGTTCCGTCGGCCCGGTGGAAGCGTCCAGCCTCGCGAAGCCCCCGCCGTAATAGGCAATCAGCCCGGCGCACAACCCCGCGGCCATCACCGCCGCCGACCCTGCCATGAAGTAGCGCGTCCTCTTCGTCATGCGTCTGACCTCTGGCTCAATTATACAGACCCGGAGGGTAAAAAGTTCCACAACTGTCCGGTTGCGAACA
>Ga0299914_10001388_pt1 | contig 15984 bp, 12 predicted proteins | sample RVTome_10_FD_201361 | JGI IMG/M metagenome (GOLD analysis project Ga0299914, IMG submission 201361) | Soil microbial communities from uranium-contaminated site in the Upper Colorado River Basin, Wyoming, United States - RVT153D57 (version 2) ...
TCTCGACGGGCTCGTCCATCACCGCAGGCTCGTGGAAGGCCCGGTCCATGAGCGCCAGCTCGTCGACGGCGCCGAGGATCTCGGCCGCGGCCAGCGGCATCTCACCCTTCGCCACGGGTAGCTGCGAGACGCCGTAGCCGCGCATGACGTTGACGGCCCGCCGCACCGTCTCGTCGGGCTGGATGTACACGAGCGGTGGGATGTCCCCCCGGCGGGCGTCGATGATGTCCGCCACCGTGTGCTCGCCGGCGGACCGGAGGAACCCGTAGCCGGCCATCCAGTCCTGGTCGAAGACCCGCGACAGGTAGCCCCGGCCCGAGTCGGGGATCAACACCACCACCAGCTGTTCGGGACCGAGGCCGCGACCGACCTCGAGCGCGGCCGCCACGGCCGTCCCGCCCGAGCCTCCGATGTGCAGGCCCTCCTCGCGGGTGACCCGCCGGGCCATGAGGAAGCTGTCCTCGTCGCTGATCGCCACCACCCGGTCCACCAGCGAGGGGTCGTACGTCGTAGGCCAGAAGTCCTCGCCGATGCCCTCGACCAGGTACGGCCGCCCCGAGCCGCCGGAGTAGACCGATCCCTCGGGATCGGCGCCGACGATCTGGATGCCGGGGTCCTGGGCCTTGAGGTACCGGCCCACGCCGGTGATCGTCCCGCCGGTGCCCACACCGGCGACGAAGTGGGTGACGCGGCCCGCCGTCTGGCGCCAGATCTCGGGCCCGGTCGAGTGCTCGTGGGCCCAGGGGTTCCACTCGTTGGCGTACTGGTTGGGGCGGAACGCTCCCGGGGTCTCGCGCACGAGACGCTCGGCGACCGAGTAGTAGGACTGGGGGTCGTCGGGCTCGACCGCCACCGGGCAGACGATCACCTGGGCGCCGTAGGCCTCGAGTAGCCGGATCTTCTCGGGCGCCACCTTGTCGGTCACCACGAAGATGCAGCGGTAGCCGCGCTGGGCGGCGACGATGGCCAGCCCCACGCCGGTGTTGCCGGACGTCGGCTCGACGATGGTGCCGCCGGGCCTCAGCGCACCGTCGCGCTCGGCCTGCTCGATCATGGCCAGGGCCGTGCGGTCCTTGACGCTGCCGCCCGGGTTCAGCATCTCCAGCTTGGCGACGACCCTGCAGGCCAATCCCTCGGTCACCCGATTGAGCCGGACCAGCGGCGTGTCGCCGATCAGGTCGATCAGCGAGTCGGCGATCTGCGCCTGGGGTTCGGGCTGCTCCATTGCACGCCCCTTCGGTCGATGAACCTCGTTGACCCTATCGGCGCGCCCGCGCCTGCGGGGAAGGCCCCCAGTCTTCGCCCCACTAGGTCATGACCACGCCGGGCTTGACGGTGGCGCCGCGGTGGCGCTCGTAGACCGCCAGCAGCCTGCCATCGCCGTCGACGACGGCCCAGGGTCCGTCCCCGGTGACGCCCAGCGCCTCGTCGTCGAACACCCGCCCATGGCGCACCAGTGCGGCCATGTCCTCGTCCACCACCGCCTGCGGGCGGCCTCGGAGCGCCTCGACCGGGGGGAGCAGGCCTTCGGGCGACAGCGCCTCCAGCGGCACCGCCTCCTCGCTCCCGAACGGTCCCACGGCGATCCGCCGCAGGCGGCGCAGGTGGGCGCCACCACCGAGCGCGGCGCCGAGGTCGGCGGCCAGCGATCGCACGTAGGTCCCCGACGAGCACGTGACCGCCACCGGGAACACCCCCGGGGCCACCGGCTCGCCCACCTCGAAACGCTCCACGCGCACGGCCACAGGCTCGCGCTCGACCTCGACGCCGGCGCGGGCCAGTCGGTGCAGCCGGCGGCCGCCGACCTGCTTGGCCGACACCATCGGCGGCACCTGCATGACGTCCCCGGTGAGGCCGGCGGCCGCCGCCCGCACGTCGGCCAGCCCCACGCCCGCCATGTCCCAGGTGCCGGTCACCTCGCCCGACGCGTCCAGCGTCGACGTCGCCGTACCGAGGACCACCTCGGCCACGTACGCCTTGTCGAGCCCGGAGACGTAGGCGAGGAGCCGAGTGGCGCGGCCGACCCCGAGGACGAGCACCCCCGTCGCGTCGGGGTCGAGGGTGCCGGCGTGGCCGACCCTGCGGGTGCCGAGCAGGCCCCGCGCCTTGGCCACGACGTCGTGCGACGTCCAGCCGGGCGGCTTGTCCACCACCGCAACGCCCGCCGGCGTCGGCCCGGCGCCGGCGGCCGGGCCCCGGGGCGCCATCAGTGGTGCTCGTCGCCGGCGATCCCGCGCATGATCTCCTCGAGCCGCTCGGCCTGGCGGATCACGGTGTCCTGCCGGAAGACGAGCCCCGGGGTGCGCTTGAGGTGGGCCTGCCGGCCGATGGCCGCCTGCAGGCGGCCGCGATGCTGGGCCAGGGCCTCGGCGAGCTCGTCGCTCTCGTTGTCCCCGGTGGTGGTGGACAGGCTCGTGTAGAACACCGTGGCCCGCCGCAGGTCGGGCTCGACGTCGACCGCGACCACGGTGAACAGCCCCAGCCGGTCGTCCTCGAGCCGCTCGATCTCGTCGGCGACGATCTCCTGCACGAGGTGGTTCAGCCGGGCCGTCCGCGGATAGTCGCGGGCGGTCCCGTGCAAACGAGCACGCTTGCCGCTCATGGCGTCTCCTCCTCTTCCTCAACCCACAGGCGATCCACCCGCAGGACCTCGACCTCGGGGAAGGACCACACGAACCGCTCCACCTCGTCCAGCACCTCGTTGAGGTGCGACCGCGTGGGCGCCACCGCCGCCACGCCGACCGTGCTGAGGTGCCAGGCGTTCTGGTGGGCGATCTCCGATGCCGAGACCCGGTAGCGCCGCCAGAGCCCCTCGAGGATGGGGCGGACCGCCGAGCGCTTGGCCTTCAGCGAGCGGCACTCGCGGAGGTAGAGCTCGAACCGGACCGCCGCGGCATGCACGGAGCCAGCGTAGAGCCGGTGCCCGGAAGCGCCCGCCCGCGCCGGCCGCCTTCGAGCGGCGGGAGCTACGCCCGCGGGATCTCCCGCTCCTCGTAGGTCTCGATGACGTCACCCTGCTTGAGGTCCTGGAAGTCGGACAGCCCGATGCCGCACTCGAAGCCCGAGTGCACCTCGCGGACGTCGTCCTTGAAGCGCTTGAGCGACGAGATGGTGCCCTTCCAGATGACTGTGCCGTCGCGCAGGAACCGGACCTTTGACCCACGGGTGATGACGCCGTTGGTGACGTAGCAGCCGGCGACCCGGCCGACCCGGGGCACCGAGAAGATCTCCCGCACCTCGGCCTCACCGGTGACCACCTCCTCGAAGGTGGGCTGCAGCATGCCCAGCAGCGCGTTCTCGATGTCCTCCAGGACCTGGTAGATGATCTCGTAGGTCCGGATCTCCACGCCCTCGGCCATGGCCAGCTCGCGGGACGTGCGGTCCGGCCGGACGTTGAAGCCGATGATCGTGGCGTTGGACGCCGCCGCCAGCTGCACGTCGCTCTTGGTGATGCCACCGACGCCCCGCTGGACGAACGAAAGCTTGACGTCGTCGCGCTCGAGCTTGCGCAGGGCCTCGGTGAGTGCCTCCAGCGAGCCGGTGACGTCGGCCTTGAGGACCAGGTTGAGCGTGGCCACCTCGCCCTGCTGGATCTGTTCGAAGATGTCCTCGAGCCTGGCCCCGCCACCGGTGACCGCCGCCTCGCGGCCCAGGCTGGCGACCCGCTGCCAGTGCTCGCGGGTCTCGGCCACCGACCGGGCCAGCTTCTCGTCGGGAGCGACGATGAACTGGTCGCCGGCGTCGGCCACCTCGTTGAGGCCCAGCACCTGCACGGGCATCGACGGCCCGGCCTCCTTCACGTTCTCGCCATGGTCGTCGATCAGCGCGCGGACCCTGCCCCAGGCCGCGCCCGCCACCAGCGGATCGCCCACCCGGAGGGTCCCCCTCTGGACGAGCACCGAGGCCACCGGGCCCCGGCCCACGTCGAGGTTGGCTTCCAGCACCACCCCCGCGGCACGTCCCTCAGGGCTCGCAGCGATCGGCGGGTCCTGGACGTCGGCCACCAGCAGGAGCGTCTCCAGCAGCTCGTCGATGCCGTCGCCCGACAGCGCCGACACCGGCACCATCTCGATGTCGCCGCCCCAGTCGCTCGGGATGAGGTCCTGCTCGGAGAGCTGCTGCTTGACGCGGTCGGGGTTGGCCTCCTCGCGGTCGATCTTGTTGATGGCCACCACGATGGGGACCTCCGCCGCCTTGGCGTGGTTCAGCGCCTCGACCGTCTGGGGCATGACCCCGTCGTCGGCCGCCACCACCAGCACGACGATGTCGGTGGCCTGCGCACCCCGGGCGCGCATGGCGGTGAACGCCTCGTGGCCCGGCGTGTCGATGAACGTAATCAGGCGGCCGTTCTTCTCGGCCTGGTAGGCACCGATGTGCTGGGTGATGCCACCGGCCTCGCCCTCGACCACGTTGGCGTTGCGGATGCGGTCGAGCAGCTTGGTCTTGCCGTGGTCGACGTGGCCCATGACGGTGATGACCGGCGGGCGGGGCTGCAGCTCGCCGGCGCCGTCGTCGGCGAACAACTCCTCGACGCCGAGCTGGCGCTGCAGCTCGACCTCCTGCTCCTCGCCCGGGTCGACGAGACGCACCTCGGCGCCGATCTCGGCCGCGAACAGCTCGATCATGTCGTCGGTCAGCGACTGCGTGGCCGTGACCATCTCGCCCTGCGCCATGAGGAAGCGGACGACGTCGGCCGCGGTGCGGTTGAGCTTGGGGCCGAGGTCCTGCGGAGTCGATGCCCGCTCGATCACGACGACGCCCTCGGGCACCGGCGCAGACGCCGGCGTGTACGTCGGCACCTCCATGGGCTGCAGCTCTTCGCGGCTGCGGCGGCGGCGTCCACGACGGCGGGGGGGCGGGCGCTGGGCGCCACGGGGGCCGCCACCGGGACGTCCACCGGGGCCGCCGGCGCCGGGGCCACCCATGGGCGGCGCGCCTCCACCGGGTCGGCCGCCGGAACCGCCGCCAAAGGGACGGCCGGCGCCCCCGGCGCCGGGACCAGCGGGGCCCGAGCCGACGCCCGGTCGGCTGCGGGCCGGCGGACCGCCGGCGGCGCGGCCGCCTCGTTGCGGCGTCGGGCCCCGGCCACCCTGGCCGGGCGGCGGCGGGATCGGCTTGCCCGACGACGACACCGGCGGACCGGGGGGCGGTGGGATGGCCCGGCCCGACAGCGACTCAGGGGGTCGGGGCGTGCCGGGCGCGGAACGGCCGGGCGCCGCCGCTCCCGGGCGGCCGCCCGGATCGGGGCGGCCCGGCGGCGGGGCCGTGGGGCGTTGGCGGGGCGCGGCCGGAGCGGGCGCGCCCGCCGCCGCTGCCGGCCGGGGTGGCGCGGCCGGGGCGCCATCGAGATCGGGCCGCCGCATCGGGCGCTCGCTGCCCGACGACGTCACGAGCCGGCCCGGCGGCGCGGGGGGCGTCGGGCGGGTCGGTACCGGCCGCGGGGGCGCCGGCGGCGGGATCGGCCTCGCCGGCGTCTCGGGCGCGGGCGGGGCGGCCGGCGTCGCCTCGGCGGCGGCAGCGGCCGGGCGTTCGGCGGGGACGTCTCCGGGCCGGGCCTGCGCCAGGGCCTCGGCGGGCTCGGCGTCCGCAGGCTCGGCGGCCGCAGGTGCCGTCGTGTCCGGGCGGGTCTCGGCGGCGGGCGCGGCCGCCGCCTTCTTCGTGGGTGCCGCCTTCTTGGCGGCGGCCTTGCGGGCCGGCGCCTTCTTGGCGGCGGCCTTGTCGCCGTCGGCGGATTCAGCCCCTACGTCGGTGGCGGACTTGGGGCTGGGTGCCTCGGGCTGGCGGTCGCGCACGAGGCCGTCGCGCTGGGCGCGACGGCGGACGCGATCGGCCTGCGCCTCCTCGATGCCCGAGGAGTGCGTCTTGACCCCGATGCCCAATGCCAGGCAGAGATCGAGGCATTCCTTGTTGGTGAGCCCGAGCTCCTTGGCGAGCTCGTGGACCCTGATCTTCGCTGCCAAGTTTCCTTCAGACCTGCCCTTCTGTCTTCTCGAGGGCGCGATCCACGCACCGACCGGTGCAAATCGCGGTCCCCTATCCTCGCGCAGACCCTGCTACCGGCACGAACACCGGAACGCTCGGGCAAATGCGCCTCTCCGTTCGGCGCGCTCCCTGCACGCAGCGAGAGCGTCCTTGCAGAGCCAGGCGCCGCGTCCCGGCAGTGTACGGCCCTCGACGATGGATCCCTCGGGTGTGCGCACGAACCTCACCAGCTCGCTCTGGGGCCTCCGCCGCCGGCACCCCACGCAGGTGCGGATCGGCGAGATCGACTACTCCTCGTCGGGGCGGGGCTCGCCGCCGCCTTCGGCCGGCACCTCGACGGCGTCGGCCGCTGCATCGGCCGCCGGGGCGTCGTCCGCCGGCCCCTCCCCCGCGACCTCCGCCTCGTCCTCCGCTGGTGCCTCGGCATCGGCGTTCGCGGGAGTCGGAGCCTCCGTCGCCTCGGAGTCGCCGGCGGGGGGCTCGCCGTTGCCGCCGGGCGCCTCGGTGAGCGCCGCCTCCCACTCCTCGGCCGACACCGCGGGTCCGCCCTCCGCGGGCTGCCACACCTGCTCGCCCGTCTCGGGGTCGACAACCCACTCGCCCTCGGCCCAGTCCTGCTGGCTGTACGCCTCCTCCTCGACGAGCTGCGTCTCGCTCTTGATGTCGACCCGCCAGCCGGTCAGGCGCGCCGCCAGGCGGGCGTTCTGGCCCTCCTTGCCGATCGCGAGCGACAGCTGGTAGTCGGGCACGATCACCTCGGCAACGCCCGTGGCTTCGTCGATGCGCACCTCCTTGACCTTTGCCGGAGACAGCGCCTTGGCGACGAACTCGTAGGGGTCGTCGGAGAAGGGGACGATGTCGATCTTCTCGCCCCGCAGCTCATTGACCACCTGCCGGACCCGGGCACCCCGGGCGCCGACGCACGCACCGACCGGATCGACATTGGGGTCGTTGGACCACACCGCGATCTTCGTGCGGTGCCCGGGCTCGCGGGCGCAGGCCTTGATCTCGACGATGCCGTCGGCAATCTCGGGCACCTCGAGCTTGAACAGCTCCAGGATCAGGCCGGGATGGGTGCGCGACACGACGATCTGCGGACCCTTGGACGTGCGTCGTACCTCGACGATGTAGGCCTTGAGCCGGCTGTTGGGCTCCGGGCGCTCGTGGGGCACCTGCTCAGCCTGCGGCAGCAGGGCCTCCACCGGGCCGAGGCTCAGCAGCGTGTAGCGGCTGTCGCCCTGCTGCACGGTCCCGGTGACGATGTCGCCCTCTCGGCCGGCGTACTCCTCGTAGCGCAGCTCGCGCTCGGCCTCGCGGATCCGCTGGGTCATGACCTGGCGCGCCGTCTGGGCGGCGATGCGACCGAAGTCCTTGGGCGTGACGTCCAGCTCGGGGCCGTAGGGCTCGCCGTCCTCGTCGATCTCCTGGGCGTACACCCGAATGTCGAAGTTGGTGGGGTCGATCGTGACCCAGGCGTATTCGTGAGCTCCGGGCATGCGCTTGTAGGCCGACTCGAGCGCGTCGGCCAGCGCGGCCATCAGCGTGTCGACCGAGATGCCCTTCTCGGCCGCAAGCGCCTGCAGCGCCTCCATCATTTCGCTCATCGGCGGACCTCCGGTCCGCCAATGAGCGATCGCCGCTTCGCGGCGAGCAACGCACTGTGCTCATGATTCGCTCGCTGACGCTCGCTCATTACCTGCGTTCCCTCTTCTCGTCGCTCTTGCGCTTGCCCGAGCGGGGCGTAGCCGGGCCCCACTCGAACACGGTGCGCGCCCGCTCGATGTCGTGGTAGGCGAGCCGTTGATCACTTGCGGTCCCGTCGTCGGCGGCGGTCCGCACGACGACGCCGGAGTCGTCGGCCGACACGAGCTGGCCCTCGACCCGGCGCTCGTCGCTGACGCTCGCCACGGTCCGGATCTTCACCGTCTCACCCACCGCCCGCTCGAAGTGCTCGGGCCGCCGCAGGGTGCGCTCGAGCCCCGGGCTGGTGACCTCGAGCGTGTAGCGACCGGTGATGGGATCGGCCTGGTCGAGCGCCCGCGACACCGCCCGGGTGGCGTCGGCAAGCACGTCGAGGTCCAGCCCGCCGCCACTGCCCGGGGGGCTGTCGACCACGACCCGCAGGACGGGACCCTGCATCTCGACGTCGTACAGGTCGAGATCACGGTCGTCGAGGAGCGGTAGCACGAGGTCACGCACACGGTCTGCGACGCTCATCTGCTACACCTCCTCTTGTCATACGAAAGGCGTGGGCCCAAGCCCACGCCTTCGCTCGATGGGATCGAACGGAACGGACCCCGAAGTATAGCCGGCCGGCACTCGTCAGCGGAGAGTAGGGGCCGATCACGGCCCGCGCGCGCACCCGCCTCCGACCGGAACTTGCGGCGGTTGCGGCGACCCGGGCACGGCCACCGCCGCAGGTTCGGTGAGGCCGTTCGGTGAGGGGCGCTAGTAGGCGCGGGCCACGAACGCGACGAGGTCGTCCTCGTCCTCGGACCGGGGCAGCGATCCGTCCGGGCGTTGCAGGCAGCGTACGGTGACGCCGTCGGCCGCCAGCCGCGTCTCGCCCTCACCCCGCACCAGCCGCCACGGGAGCCGGGCGAAGCCGGTCCTGCTGGCCTCGGCGGCCTCGCGGATGTCCGAGGCGTCGGCGATGTTGGCGTCGCGCCGACTGCGGGCATCGGCCAGCATGTCCTGCTGGACGTTGGCGACGAGCTTTTCGACGCGGTCGACCAGGGCCGCCAGCGGCACCTGCTCCTTGGTCCCGGTGTCGCGCCGCACCAGCGTGGCGGCATCCGCCGCCAGGTCGCGGGGGCCGATCTCGACCCGCAGCGGTACGCCCTTCAGCTCCCAGTCGGTCACGCGCCGGCCGAACGTCTGGCCGACGCGGTCGTCCAGCCGGGTGCGGATGCCGGCGGCCGACAGCTCGTCCGCCAGCGCCGCCGCCCGCTCGCCGGTGCCCCCGTCGTCCTTCACCACCAGCACCAGCGCCTGGATGGGGGCCAGCACCGGCGGCACCACCAGGCCGTCGTCGTCGCCGTGCGCCATGATCAGGCCGCCGACCATCCGGGTGGTCGAACCCCACGAGGTCGTCCAGCAGTACTGCGTGGCGCCGTCGGCATCGGAGTAGGTGATGTCGAACGCCTTGGCGAAGTTCGAGCCCAGCTCGTGGCTGGTGCCCATCTGCAGAGCCTTGCCGTCGCGCATCATCGCCTCGCACGTCAACGTGTTTATGGCACCCGGGAACCGCTCGGCGGCCGTCTTGGGCCCGACGAGCACCGGGATGGCCAGGACGTTGACCATGAAGTCCTCGTAGACGTCGTGCAGGATCCGCTCGGCGTAGGCGCGGGCGTCCTCGCGGCTCGCATGGGCGGTGTGGCCCTCCTGCCACAGGAACTCTGTCGTGCGCAGAAAGAGGCGGGTCCGCAGCTCCCAACGCACGACGTTGTTCCAGAGGTTCAACAACAGGGGCAGGTCGCGGTAGCTCTGGACCCACTTCGCCATGTACTCACCGACCATCGTTTCGCTGGTCGGCCGCACGACGATCGGCTCGTCCAGCTTCTTGCCGCCGCCGTGGGTGACCACCGCCAGCTCGGGGCTGAAGCCCTCGACGTGCTCGGCCTCCCGCCGCAGGTAGCTCTCGGGGATGAACAGCGGGAAGTACGCGTTCTCGGCCCCGGCGGCCTTGATGCGGGCGTCCATCTCGGCCTGCATGCGCTCCCAGATCGAGTAGCCGTACGGCCGGATGACCATCGTCCCGCGGACGGGGCCGTTGTCGGCCAGCTCGGCCTTCGCCACCACGTCCTGGAACCAGCGCGGGAAGTCGTCGGCCTGCGCGGTGAGCACCTTCGCCATAGGCGACGGATGGTACCGGTCCGGTCGATCGGGACCCGCAGCCGTTGCGGCGGCCGTCGTCAGCCCGCGGCGCGGCTGACCGGGCGACCGACGCGGTCGAGCGCGTCGCCGTCGAGCTCGTACGTCAGGGTCGTCAGCCGGCTGGGGCAGCAGTTGGGGTCGTCGGCCGCGTAGCGGGTCCACGTGACCTCGACCTGCGACCCGTCCACCGCCACGCCGGCCACGGCCGGGGGCAGCGCTCCGGTGACCGACCTGGGCGGCTCCGTCAGGCTCGCGACGTGGACCGTGCGGCCCCGCCGCTGCGTCCACACGTGGACGGTGTCCTCGGCGCCGTTGGCGCCGTAGGTGCAGACCACGTGGACGACGGCCTCGTCGGTGCCGTTGCCGTCGAGGTCGCCGTACGCGACGTCGGGATCGACCTCGAGCCGAGTGACGCGGCCGATGTCGAGCACCGAGCTGCGGCCCCGGGCGACGGGGATGGCCGCGGGCGGCGTGAAGCGCAGGCCCTCGGCGCACGCGGACCCGGGCGGCGCCACCTCGCCGAAGTCGACGGCGCGGATGTCGGCCGGCGCGTCGGTGGCGACGGGCCCGGCCGTGGAGGCGTCGGCGCGCGGCGACGACCGACCGCCGCTGGAGGCGGCGAAGACGGCAGCGGCCAGGCCCAGCCCAGCCAGCCCCAGCCACGAGGCACGCGATCGCGAGTCACTGCGCACGACCGGCGGAATGTACCGCAACGGCGTGTGTCGAATGCGTTGCGCTTTTGCACATGTTTCCCGCTCTTGGCGCCTACGGCGCCGGGCCGCTAGGGCCACGGCTGCGCTCTGGCGCAGCCTCAGTCGTGGCGATCTGGGGGACCGATCAGCACGAACCAGGCGACGATCGCGAACAGCGCGACGAACAGCAGCATGCGGATCAGCGAGAAGACGAAGCCCAGGACCGACGAGACGAGGAACCAGACGACCAACACGGCGAGCAGCACGAGGCCGATGCGACCCAGCCAACCCTCGCTGCGCCGGACCTGTCGTGCCATGAGCCGCCCCTTCCCTCAGCCCATCTTGCGGATGAGCTCCACCCGCTGCTCGCTCCGGTTGACGTCGTCCCCGTGGGCACCGGCCAGCGCGGCCCGGTCGCGCTCGGCCTCGCGGCGAGCCTGCTCCCGGGTGGACCGTGCCCGCTCGAACGCGGCGTCGAGGCCGTGGTCGTTGATGAAGGTGGCCCACTCGACCAGTGCGTCGACCATCTGGTCCTCGGGAACGACCGCCACGTTCTGCCCCCGGACGAAGAGGTGGCCCTTCTTGTTGCCGGCGGCGATACCCAGATCCGCGTCGCGGGCTTCGCCGGGTCCGTTGACGACGCAACCCATCACCGCCACCTGCAGCGGGATCTCGCGCTCGCCGAACGCCTCCTGGGCCTGGCGGGCGACCTCGATCACGTCGATCTCGGCCCGGCCGCACGAGGGGCAGGCGATAAGGTCGACGTTCTTGCGCTCGCGGAGCCCCATGGCCTCGAGGAGCGCACGACCGGCCCGGGCCTCCTCCACCGGATCGGCGGTGAGGCTGTAGCGGATCGTGTCGCCGATCCCCTCGGCGAGCAGGGTGGCGATGCCGGCGGTGGCCTTGATCAAACCGCCCGGCATCGGCCCCGCCTCCGTGACCCCCAGGTGCAGGGGGTGGTCGACCGCGTCGGACAGCTGCCGGTACGCCTCGATCATGAGCGGCACCGACGAGGCCTTGACCGAGATCTTGACGTCCTCGAAGCCGACCTCGTCGAAGTAGGCCAGCTCCATCTGCGCGGACTCGACCATGGCCTCCGGCGTGACCTTGCCGCCGTGCCGCTTGTACAGGTCGGGGTGCAGCGAGCCGCCGTTGACGCCGATGCGGATCGGGACGCCGCGGTCCTTGGCCACCTGCGCCACCAGCTTGATGTGCTCGGGCTTGCGGATGTTGCCCGGGTTGAGGCGGAGGCAGTGGACGCCGGCCTCGAGGGCCGCGAGCGCCATGCGGTGGTTGTGGTGGATGTCGGCCACGATCGGGACCGGCGAGCGGGGCACGATGCGGGCAAGGCCCTCGGCGGCCTCGATCTCGTTGCAGGTGCAGCGGACGATGTCGCAGCCCGCCATCGCCAGGTCGTAGATCTGCTGCAGCGTGCCGTCGACGTCGGCGGTCTTGGTGATCGTCATCGACTGGACCGTGATGGGGGCGTCGCCGCCGACCGGCACGTCGCCGACCATGATCTGGCGGGTCTTGCGACGGGGATACGAGGACTGTCCGAGCTCCATGAGCGTGGTCTACCGCACGTGCGAGGGTGCCCGGGTCACCCGCTGATCGGATCGACGATGTCGAGGTACATCGCGGTCACCCCCAGGACGACGAGACCCATGACCACGACGTACGTCAGCGGCAGCAACTTGGCGAAGTCGGCGTGATAGGCCCGCCCGGGACGCGAGCGGATGCGTTCGTAGATCGCCATGGCGGCATGGCCGCCGTCGAGCGGGAGCAGCGGCAGCATGTTGAAGATGCCGATGAACATGTTGAGGCTGAAGAACAGCGCCAACAGGAACGCCGCCCGGTTCTCGACGTCCTGCGAGCCGAGCTGGACGACGCCGATGATCGAGATCAGGCGGTCGTTGTCGTCGGCGGACGAGCCCGAACCGCCACTCCCACCCGAGCCCGAGTCGGGGTTGTTGGCCTCGCCCACGTTGTTGGCGAAGTCGCTGATGCCGCGGGGGCTGAAGAACCCGGCCATGGCGCCGAAGGTCTGGCCGGTGAACCGCACCATCTCGCCCGGCGCCCGCACGACGGCGGTCCCGAGGCCGATGGGCTCGTCGGAGAAGTGCTTCGACGTGCCGACCCCCAGGAACGGAGAGCCGGGGTCGCCGCCGGGCACGCCCGCCGGGCGTGGACGCAGCTCGGCCTCGACGGTGCGCTCGACCCCATCGCGCTCGATGGTGAGCTGCACCTCGTCGCCGACGTCGTACCTGGCAAGGGCATCGGACAGCTCGTCGAAGTGCGAGACCGGTTGGCCGTTGACGGCGACGACGAGATCGTCCTCCTTCAGGCCGGCGGCCTGGGCGGCGCTGTCGTCCTCCACCGTGTTGATCTCCCACGCCGGGGCCCGGTCGGGTGGGTTGGCGATGCTGCGACCGGGGAAGCCGACGACACCCAGCAGGATCACGAGCAGCACGAACGCCTGCGCGAAGTGCATCAGCGACCCGGCACTCACCACCAGCAGGCGCTTGGGGAAGGACTTCTCCCGGTACGTCCGAGGCTCGTCGGGGGGATCGACGTCGTCGAGGTTGTTCATCCCGATGATGCGGACGTAGGCACCCGCCGGGACGACCTTCAGGCCGTACTCGGTCTCACCCCGCCGGAACGACCAGATCTTGGGCCCGAAGCCGATGAAGAACTCGGTCACCTTCATGCCCGCCCACTTGGCAGTCAGGTAGTGGCCGAGCTCGTGGAGGAAGATCATGACCACGATCCCGAGGATCACCACGAGGACCGGCCACCCGAAGGCCAGGCCCGCGGCGGCGACGGCGGCGATCAGCAGCGCGAGGCGAAGTCCCCCGGTCTCGTAGGCGGGAGGTTCAGGCGCGGACGGCGGACCGCTGGGTGCGGGGCGTCGCTCCGTGTCAGTCATCCACTGATCCTCTCGATCTCCTGCAGGGCGGCGTCCCGACCGCGGCGGTCGGCGTCGATCACGGCGTCGACCCCATCGGCACGCCCCCCATCATGCCGGGCGAGGACGGCATTCAGGACGTCGGGGATGGCCACCCAGCGGATCCGTCCCGCCAGGAAGGCCGCCACCGCCTCCTCGTTGGCGGCGTTCAGCACCGCCGGCGCCGTCTCGCCCCGGCGGCCCGCCTCGTAGGCGAGGCCCAGGCACGGGAACGCGTCGTGATCCGGCGCCTGGAAGTCGAGGCGCTCACACGTCGACCAGTCGATGCGGCCGAAGGGCGTGGCGATGCGGTCGGGCCACGCCAGTGCGTATCCGATGGGCAGGCGCATGTCGGGGTTGGAGAGTTGGGCGATTGTGGAGCCGTCGGTCATCTCGACCATGGAGTGCACGATCGACTGCGGGTGGACCACCACGTCGATGGCGTCGTAGTCGACGCCGAACAGCTCGTGGGCCTCGATCACCTCCAGGCCCTTGTTCATGAGCGTCGACGAATCCACGGTGATCTTGGGCCCCATCGACCAGGTGGGGTGGGCCAGGGCGTCGTCGATCGTCACGTCCGCCAGCTCGGCCCGGCTCCGGCCCCGGAAGGGCCCCCCGCTGGCGGTCAGCACGATGCGGGCCACCCGGGCGGGGTCGCCGCTGGCGTTGGCGGCGAGGCACTGGTGCACCGCACAGTGCTCGGAGTCGACCGGCACGATGTGGCCGACGCCCGGACGACCCAGCACCGAGCGCACCACCGGTCCCCCGGCGATCAGCGACTCCTTGTTGGCCAGCGCCAGGCGCCGTCCCGCGGTCAGCGCCGCCAGCGTGACCCGCAGGCCGGCAAAGCCCACGACGCCGTTGACGCACACGTCGGCCACGGCCCCCAGGTCGGCGAGCGCAGCCTCCCCCGACCGCACCTCCGTGCCGGCCGGCACGCCGTCGTGAACGGCCGGGGCGCAGCGGTCGTCGCCGATGACGACCAGCTTGGGACGCAGCTTGTGTGCCTGGCGGACGAGCGTGTTGGCCGACGACCAGGCGCCCAGCGCCACGATCTCGAACCGGTCGGGCTCGGCCCGCACCACGTCGATGGTCTGGGTCCCGATCGACCCGGTCGATCCGGCGACCGCGACCGTCGTCAGAGGCACCGACCCAGGGTACGCGGTTCAGAGTTCAGGTCAGGAAGAAGTCGGAGACCCGTGCCAGGTACCAGACGGCCGGGAGCACGAACAGCAGGGCGTCGAAGCGATCGAGCAGGCCCCCATGGCCGGGGAGGATGCTGCCCATGTCCTTGACCCGGAGGTCGCGCTTGACCAACGACTCCGACAGGTCGCCCAGTGGGGCCACCAGCGCCACCAGCACGCCGAGCTTGATGCCCTCGCCCGCCTCGTCGAAGGGGAACACCCCTCCGGCGACCGTGGCGAAGACCACGCCCGCGGCGACGGCCAAGACCATGCCGCCCAGCAGGCCCTCGATGGTCTTGTTGGGGCTGGCGTCGGACAGCGGGCGCGACCCGGCGCTCCGGCCGACGAACATGGCGCCGACGTCGTAGGCGATGGTGGGCACGACCGCGGCCAACAGGAGCGCCACGCCGTTGCCGCCCGGCTCGGACAGCAGCAGCCCGGCGAACGAACCGAACAGCCCGATCCAGCCGATCCCCAGCAACGTCACGCCGATGTTGGGCACCGGCCGGTCGGCACTCGCGCGCACCAGGTACCACAGGAAGCACACCGCGACGGACAGGACCATGAGCACGGGCAGCGCCTGCTCGCCGTAGTTGTAGGCGGCGATCACGAAGCCCACGCTCGACACCACCCCGACCGGCAGCAACGCCTCGTGCCCGGCCTTGTTGGCGGCGACGAAGTACTCGTAGGCGGCGTACCCCAGAACGGGGACGGCCACGATCATGCCGCCGGCCTCGCCCGCGAACTTGAACAGCAGCAGCGCGACCGCCGCGAAGGCCACGCCAACGCCGATCGCCACGCGGAGGTCGCGATCCGCCGTGATGCGACGCGGAGCCCCCCGGCGGGCGCGGCGGCGAGGTGCGGTGACGACACCGCGGCCCTCGGGCCCGTAGCCACCGCCGGTCTCGTCGCCGTAGGCATCATCGCCGTAGGCGTCGTCGTACGCCTCGTCGTAGGTGGCGTCGTACTCGTCCGCGTACGCCTCATCGACATAGGCGTCCTCGTAGGCCGGCTGCTGGTCGGCATCGGCGAACACCGAGCGACCCGCTCGCGGATCGACGTCATCCTCGTGCGACACCGGCGTCCCCTGGCGCGGGTCTGACGGCTGCGGCTGGCCAGGGTCCTGCCAGCCCTCGCCAGTCACGGCGGGCCGCTGCCGCGTCTGCTCGGCCGGCGGTGGCCCGGAGGGGCGCCGCGGCGGCGGACCGCCTGATCCGGCCGGTGAGCGGGGGTCGTCCCGCCAGCGCGGGTCGGAGTCGGCCAGGGTCGACCAGGGATCGTCGCCCTCGCGCGGGTCGCGGCGGTT
>Ga0299914_10001389_pt1 | contig 15971 bp, 27 predicted proteins | sample RVTome_10_FD_201361 | JGI IMG/M metagenome (GOLD analysis project Ga0299914, IMG submission 201361) | Soil microbial communities from uranium-contaminated site in the Upper Colorado River Basin, Wyoming, United States - RVT153D57 (version 2) ...
ACCGCTCCATGTGCTCATGCAAGAGTTCGGTCAACTCGGGCGGGCACGGCACGGTGCGTCCTTCACCGACCGAACGCGACTTGAGCTGCCGCTGGTCTCGCGGTTTGCCACTATCCGTCCAGCGACCACCAACGTGCGGGTTCGCATCGTCCAGGTACAGCTCGCCCCACTCGTACTCGAACTTCTCGGCTTCCTCGTTCCACTTCGGACACGGCAAGGACAAGTGCCGCTTGTTCAACGCAGCGGCCTCCTCTGGACGGAGCGCTGCGAAATACATGGTCCCGAAGAACGCCACCAGACGCGGACCGCTCCGCTGCGTCTGCCGCACAGCGGCGAGCAGGGTGCGTGCCTGGACCGGATTCGGTACAGCGCGCTTGTCGACCTTGCGCTTGCCCGACGGCATGTCCGTCCATTTCGACCCGGCCAGCGGGTTCGCGGCGAAATGTTTCTTCTCGACCGCATAGTCGAGCACATTCCACAGCACGGCTCTCGTCTTGCGAGCGACAGCGGGAGCGAACGGTTGCCCGTCCAATCGCCGGGTCACCGCGGCTTGCAGAGCACGGGTTGTGTCCGGTCCTCCGGCAGTTCGCACGGGAAGCGTGTTGCGCGATAGCCAGTCGAGCACTTCCTGCTCCTTCTTCGGCACGCTCCCCGAGTTTCGCGCAGTGGTGTTGTATCCCCACTGTCGAAGCGCAGATCGCACCGCTTTGGGGGCAGGTGCCTTCTTGTTCTTAGGTACGAATACCGGCATCACTCGTATCAGCGCGTCGGCAACGGTCTGCCTTGCGGACGCGGCAGCGGACGGCCACTTCATATCCACGTACGCGACGGTGAAGTCGTACCAGCTCATATTGTCGGCTGGGCGCGAACGAGAAAGCGGCAGTCCCGGCTCCGTCGTCGCGAACGGTTCCCCTCGGCGCTGTGCGGAGATCAGCTCGGAGCGGAAGCCATCCGCTTGCGGTCGACTCTTGAAGGACTCGCCGAATTCGTCGCCGTCAACGAACCACCGGACACGGTAGCTCGTGACTTTGCCTTGCGCGTTCCTCCGGGTCTGTAGCTTCCAGATGCTGACCTTGTAGCTGTAATCCATTTAGGCGGCCTCCTCTTCACAGCTGTCCAACCAGCGTTCGAGTTCGTCGCGTCGGATGCGCAGTTCACCGTTGGGCAGCTTGATGCAACGCGGGCCACGCCCTTTGGCGCGCCATTCGTAGAAGGTCGATCGGGCGATAGGACGCTCGCCGCCGAGTTCTTCGCAGAACTGGGCGATGGTGAGGTATTGGCGTCGGGTTGCCATCGTAGGTGGTGCTCCTTGTTGTGCGTGGTTGGTTGGCTGACTGGTGGGACGGCTCCGCGTTATCCGCAGAATCCGCAGAATTCGGCGCGTGGCGGTGTTCGCGCTGGTCATCGGACTGTCCGATGATCTTGTGTCCGGGTCCGCAGAATTCCGCAGTAAGTCCGCAGAATTGCCGCGTGGGTGGCGCGCGGTCACCGAGGCGGTTGAGGCGCGCTCTGCTGGGTAGTCGCAGGGTGTCGGGTCGTGTGAGGTCCGGTCGGGGGGATGTCAGGCGGCCCGACCTCGCTGTTTCCGGGTGGCTACCTGTATTTGTGCGGAGTTTCTGCGGGTTTCTGCGGAGATCACGGATCGGGGCTGTGACCTGCGGAGACTAGGTTTCTGCGGATTGTGCGGATTCTGCGGAGGCATCAGGGGGTCTCCTTCCGGTAGGTGGGGTGGGTCCAGTAGGTGGGGCTGGGTTTGCGCCCGCGGCGGCCGGGCCGGTCGGGCGGGTGTTGGCGGTGGATGTGGCCGTGTTCTTCGAGCAGCGCCAGGGGCGGGTCGAGGTCGCTGGCCTTCTTGAACCGGCTGCGGTTGAGCGCAGAGAACAGCTCGCGGCGGGTGAAGGTGGTGGGCTGGGTGCGTTCGATCCAGCCGAGGATGTGGCGTGCGTCGTCAAGAGTGGGGTCGGCGCCGATCTGGTCGAACGCTGCGAGCGCGTGGGCGGCGTAGTAGTCGCCGACGCGCCACGCGGCCGTCAAGGTCTCGCCGGAGATGCGATGTTCCCATGCGTTGTGCGGGTGCTCGGCGATGTGCAGCAGCGCGGCAATGCGCGCGATTTGGCCGTGGAACTTTCCGCCCCAGTCGCCGATGTGGCCCCACTCGCCTCCGGGGCCGAGCCGGGTTTCAAGTTCGGCCTGGAGTTCGGCCATGAGGTCGTCGGCGTCGACGCTGAAGGTGAGGTCGGCGGGCTCATCCCAGCCGTGGAAGGCGGTGGCGATGGTATGCAGTCGCTCGTTATAGAGCTGCTCGACGGGCTCGGGCACCGGGTCGGGGCGCTGCTTGCGGTGCCCGACCATGCTGGTGGGTAGCGCGTACAGGATACGGGCGAGAAACCCTGACCCGCGCAGCATCGCGGTGTGGCCGAGTTCATCGATCACGGCGGGTTGCACCGTCAGCCCCAGCGTGAGCGCTGGGGATTCGACCAGTTGGCAAGGCCGGTTGTTGCGGTCGACCCGGAGTTGGGTGCCGGTGTAGCCCTTGAGGAACACGCCGGTGTTGGCCTGGCCGGAGTAGCGCCCGGCGATGATGGCGAAGATGTCGCCCTCATCGGAGAGCACTGCGAGCCGCCCGCCCTGGTCGGCGAGAATGCGTGCGACGGCCTCGGGAGTGATGTCGTCGACCACCAGCCGCGGCTCGGCCGGTACCTCGATCTTGGCGAGGTCGGTGGCGGCGTCGACGGCCTCGGCGAGCGCGGTCTCCCGCTCGCCGCCGGTGGCGGTGCTGACGGTCTTCTCTGCCTGCGCGAGTAGCTGTTCGGCGGCACGGTGCTGCACGCGGGCTTCGGCGATGGTCTCCTTGGCCTCGTCCCGCAGCTTGCGCTCCAGGGTGTAGATGGGCCGGATCATCGCGCTGAACACTGGACTCTTGCGCTCCGAGGGTTCCATCACAACGACGGTGTAGAGGTTGACCGGCTCGCGCCAGCCGCGGCGAATATTCGCAACGGCGCGCCCGCCCGCCGCGGTCGACAGCGCGGCCAGCGCCAGGCAGCCGGGAAGGTCCACCGGGGTTTGGATGGCCTCGGCGACGGCGGTCACCTGGTTGCCCAGCCACAGCGGCAGCGCGTCGACCGGGAAAGCAGGCACTTGCAGGGCTGCGCCGAGCGGCAGCGGTTGCTCCCACCCCACCGCCGGCCCACCCGGGTCGGTGGGCTCGGCGGCGAGCACGGCGCGCAGCGCACGCGCGGGTTGACTCATCGGGCATCCCTATGGGTCTCGGGTGTCGGGCGGTGGCGGGTCGTTACCGGTGTTGGATCGGCGGGGTGAGCTGGCAGCCGGTAGCGGAGCCGACAGCGTTCGCAGGTGTCGCGGACGTCGGACCGCAGGTAGATCTCCTGGTTGCAGTTGGGCATGCGACAGATGTTGGCTTGCATCAGGCGGCTTTCTCGTGGGTGCGGGCGGCGAGTGCGGCGTGGATGCGGGCGGTATCGATGACCATGCGCCCGTTCGACTTGTGTGGTGCGACGCCGTGGCGGTCGAGGCAAGCGGTGAGGTCTCGCAACGTCCAGCCCTGGTAGGCGTGGGGGTTGTGCGTCGCGAGTCGCTGTAGCACGTCGCGAGTGAGCATCCTCGGCTGGTCGTTCGCCACGGTGGCGATGTCGGCGAGCGGGTCGGTGTGCTCGCTGACGCTGCGGGCGGTGCGGGTGGCCAGCCATGTGTACTGGCGGTGGAGCCGGTCATGCTCGCGCCCGTAGTGCCCGGCGATGGCGTAGGCGAGCCGGGCCAGCTCAGCCGCGGCGCGCCGCGCTGAGGCGAGGTCGCCGTCCGGGGCGGGGCAGATGTGCGGCGAGCCCGCCTCGGCTTTGGGATCCTGGATGGTGCCGGTGGAGGGGCGGTCGTTGAAGGCGCCGCGGGCGGCTTCGTGGGCGCGGTCGGCCAGTTGCCGCCACTCGCTCGCGGAGCTGCGGCACACGTACATTTCGTGAGCGATGTCTTCGGTGATCATTAACGGTCCTCCAGCTTGAAGAGCGGGTGCATGGTGTGGGCGAGTTCGGCGGCGGCTGTGCGACGCCGGGTTTGGGAGTGGTGGCCGGCGTCGTGATGGACGTGGCAGCCCTGGCACAGGGCGCGCAGGTTGTCCGGTCGGCAGTCCTCCGGGGTGTGGTTGAGGTGGGCGGTGGTGAGCACGACGCGCGTGCCGGTGCGGTAGGCGGGAACGCCGTGGCGGTTGCGGCAGCGGCCGTCGCTGTCGAGGTGGCCGCGGGGTCGTCCACACTCGCCTCGGCATTCACAGCGGCCGTCGGCTCGGCCGAAGCGGATGCACGCCGAAATCTCGTCCCAGTCGCCGGGGTAGCGATCACGGTTCTCGGGCCGAATGGGCATCAGCAGCCTCCCTAGCCAAGTCGGATTGGATGAGTGGCACCGTTGCGGCGGTCATCAGCGATCACCCCCGGGCGCTTGAGTCCGCATAGCCGCCTTCGGCGTGGCCGGCGGCGGCTGCCAATGCGCCTGCGATCTGGCGTGCCATCTGCGGGCTGTAGTAGGCGGTGACTTCGTGGAACGGTTCGATGTCTTCGGTCACGAGGAGCGCGACCGTGGCGGGGGCGTCTTCCCCCGCTGGGTGTGCCGGCCACGCGCATGTCGTCGCCGAAGATCCCGGTGAACTTCCATTCGGGGCCGCCGGGTGTGATGTCGTGGGGCTCGGGGACGGTGACGGAAACGACGCGGTTGTTCATCAGGCTGCCTCCTGGTGTGGCTGCGGGTGGCGTTCGGTTGGGTCGAGCCCGCCCCAGATGCCGTGTGGCTGGCCGGTGTTCTCGGCGTCGGCGCGGCATTCGGCGTTGACGGGGCAGCTCGCGCACAGGGCTTTGGCGTTGGCGGCGTCGCGGACGGCGGGGCCGGTGTCGCTGATCGGGAAGAACAGCTCGGCGGTGTCGAGACCGCACGCGGCGTGTCGCACCCACGCGCCGGGCAGGGCGAGTGCTGGACGCTCGGGGTGACCGGCGCGGCGGGCACGGATCGGCCCGGCGCGGGTGGTGCTCTCGTGGGCCATTAGGCCACCCGCCGTTCGGCGCGGCCGGACTGGCCGGGGCTGTCGAGGTCGGCCCAGGATGCGGCGGCGCGGGTGCGGATCTGCTCGGCGGTGAGCGCTGGTCCGGTGTGGGTGTTGCGGCGGCGCTGCAACTCGTCGTGACTTGGCCGTGCCGCGATCGCGCGCCAGTCGAGCGCCCCGGAGATGGCGTGCGACGAGGCGGCTGCCAGGCGGCGTTCCTCGGTGGCGAGCGCGTCGCGGAGATGGGAGGGCAGGGCGCGCCACCGTGCGGTGTCCCACACGAGGTGGGCGGCGTAGCGGCTGGGCAGCACGATCCGCGGCGGCAGCACGGGCATGGCGGCAGCGATGTGGTCGGCGAGTGCGAGCAGGTCGCGTTCGGTCAGCGCTGCGGGCACGGTGGGCAGGCGGGACGAGGGCGTGCTCATGTGGTGGCTCTCCCTGTGGTTGGTTGGCGTGGGGTTCGGGGCCGGGGTGCGCGGAAGGTGGCGGTGACGCGCGGTCCCGACCCAGCGGGATCAGCGGAGGAGTTGCGCCGCAGTGGGCAATGACGGCGGCGCGAGCGGGATTACCGTGGTCATTCCATGGCCTGCACCCGGTCTGAGGTGCGCGGAATTACCGGAATGACCCGCCGCGCGCCGCCTGGTCGGAGCCGGATTTTGCGGCGCTGACGCACTACGTCCGTAGGTGGGTTGGTAATTCATGGCCGCTCCTGCCCGTCGAGGTCGGCCGTCGCACGCTCGGCGAGCTTGATACGGATCGTGACGGGGTCGACGTACCAGCGGTTGTCGGTCGAGGGCACCTTCACGCCCAGCTCGCGGAGCTGCGCGAGCAGCTTCTTGCGGTTGAGCTGCTGGTAGGGCCGGTAGTCCGGGGCCAGCTCGCGGAGCCGGGCGGGCACGTCCCCGGCCGGAACACGCTCATCACCGAGCACGTCGGCAACGTCTTCGAGCAGGTCGCGGGTGGTGTGGGCGGTGGCCGAGTCCTCCGGCACGCTGCGGCCCTGCTCGTTCAGCAGCCGCATGGCGGTTTGCGCGACGTGGGCGACTTCGGCGCTGGCGACGTTGTGACCGATGACCATGGACCAGTCCACCTCGGGCACAACGCCAACGGTGAGCGCCTTGCCGCGGTCGCCGGGCGCGGTGGCCGAACCGGGCCGCAGCTCGGTCGCACGGATGCCTTGGCGGTGCTTGCCGTCGCCGAGCAGCGCGTCGTTGGCCACCTGGTCGATCACCGAGAGCGCCACCCGGCAGATCGTTTCGCGGGTGACCGGCTTCGGGATGCTGCCCGCGGTCGGCGACTGCGTGACCAGAATGACGACCACGCCGTACTTGCGGGCCTGCTTGATGACGTCCTCGGCGACGCGAGCGGCGTCCTCGCCGTACTCGCGGTGCTGGAACAGCCGGTGGATCTCATCGAAGCATGCCACCAGCGGCGGCAGCCCGGCCTCGGCGGCGGTGGCAGCCTGCTTGGCGCGCATGATCTGCCCGCGCCGCTCGATCTCGGCCAGCAGGTCATGAAACGCTTGCAACGCGGCGGCGGCGACGTCGTGGCTGATGCCGACTTGGTAGCGGGTGAACCGCGGCGCGAGGGTGTCGAAGTCCGGGTTGTCGGCCAGCACGTGGCACCAGATTTCGGCGGTCGGGTCCAGGCAGGCGCCCAGGACAAGCAACCGGGCGAACGTCGTCTTGCCCTGCCCTGGGCGGCCCCCGATGAGCCAGCTCGTGCCGTTGATCGGCGCGATCACCGCGTCGCCGCGCAGTGTCACCCCGACCGGAATTCCCTGGTAGACGTCCACCGGGGTGTTGACGTCCAGCCACGGCCACGGCCCAGCGCCGGTGTCGAGCGCGCCCCGGTCGGCCACCCACAGGTTCAGCAGGCCCTCGTCAGCGCCGACCGAGGGCCACACCTCGATCCCGGCGCGGCCGAGGTTCGCCGCCAGGCGGGTCTTGCGCCCCACGACCTGCTCGGCGGGCACCCCCGCCGGCAGTCGCACCTGCGCGGCCACGCCGAGCCCGTCGCGCGCCGGGATCGACGGGTACGACAGCATCCCGCCGTTCTTGAAGAAGCTGTCGAGCTTGGAAAGTCCCAGGTGCGCCAGCGCGTGCGCGATCGCGGTCTCGTCCACCACCATTGCCGTGTTCGACTGCTCGGCGGCGGTCTGCAACCAGCCCGGTGTGGTGCCGGAGTCGCGCCCCACCCGCCACAGGTAGGCCACCAGGGCGGCGGTGCCGCCGTAGACCAGCAGCACCCCGTAGGCGAGCGCGAACCAGTAGGCCCAGCCGATCGCGTCCAACACGCCGCCGAGCGGGGCCAGGATCAGGCCCGCGTCCTGCTGCGCGATGGCGAGCACGCAGCCGATCGCGATGAAGAAACCGGCCACGGACAGCGCACCCAGCAGCGCGGTCTTGACCAGCTTGCCGGGCGCGTCGAGCCAGTCCATCGCGCGGCGGTGACGCCGCTCGCGCGCCTGCTCGGCGCGCTGCTCCCACTCGGAGAGCCGATCCCAATCGCTGGCGGCTTCGGCCGCTCGCAGCAGCCGCTCGTAGCGGGAGTTGGTGTGCGCCTCCCACACCCGGCGCGCCACCACCCCGGCACCGGCCACGACGTACGCGCCGTGACGCACCAGTGCCTTGCCGCCGGACTTGGCGACCGGCGCGGTGCGGTGCGACAGGTCCACCACGCCTGCGGCCATCCGGTCGCGCGCCTCATCGGAGAGCACCACGCGGGTGTTAAACGTCGCCCGCACGCTCGGCTCCACGCTGCGGTTCGTGTCGGGCACGATCTCGCCTTCCACGACGTCACCGTCAGCGGGCGAACTGGGCAGGTACACCACGTTGTCGGTGTCGCCGGGGCACTCAGCGTGCCGGTCGGGGTCGTTGTCGTTGCTGGTCATTGCTCACCTCCGGTGCTGTCGTTGACCACGGCCAGATGTGGTGCGGGCTGGGTGGTTTCGGCGCGCCAGGTGGCCAGCCACTTGCGGGCGGTGCCGGGGTGTGCGCCCACCTCGGCGGCGAGCGCGCTGCCGGTGAGCGCGTCGGCGCGCCCCTCGGTCACCGCGCGGTCGAACACCCGCCGCGCCTGCTGCTGCGCGCTCGCCGCGCTCCGGGCACGCGTGGCGCGCGGTGTCGTCGACGCGCGTCGCGCGGGCTTTGACGGCGCGTCATCCGGCGCGCGCTGGGACACCGCACCCCCACGCTCGCCGCGCTCACCGGGCGTGGTGGTCACGGTGTGCTCGTCGCTCTTCTCCGCTGGATGGGTCCGCACCACGGTGGTGTGTTGGTGCTGCTGCATCAGCAGTTCGAAGCTCAGCGCCAGCGCGAGCGGCGGCCATGCCGCGACCAACCGGCCGGTCAGTGTGGGCTCGGCGGCGGCCACGTTCGCCGCCAGAGAAGCAGCGATGCCCAGCCAGAGGGAGAACCACGCTAGCGACGACGGCCTGCGTCCAACGAGCCAGGCCGCCAGCATCGACATCGCCGCTGCGACTAGCAGCCCGTCCACAGCCAGCGGCAGCAACCAGGCGCGCCACTGCTCGCCCGCCTCGCTAGCGAGGCTGCGCATGTGCGCGTAGCTGACCGCCGCGGCCACCAGGGCGACGGTGCCGACCGCGCCGATCGTGGCGGCGCGCACGCCGCGGGGCAGCCCACGGGGTCGTGAATGCGAGTCTGGACTCATCCGGCAGCCTCCCCACGCTCTGGCCGGTCGGCGTCGTCTCGGGTGCCGTCCTCGCCGTCCGGCGCGGTGGTCAGGCGCGCTCGGCGCGCCACGCGCCTGCGGCCGGCGGTGCGGGCAATGTGGTGACGCAGGCGCGGGTGGGCGGCCACCCACGCGGCCACGGCGGCGGTGCCCAGCCACAGCCACTGCGTGAGCCACACCGCCCCGGCCGTGGTGAGCCCGGCGGCCAGCACTTCCGGCATCCACCAGCCGACCGCGGTCACCACGCGATCCGCGCGCGATCCCTGCCCGGTCATCGAATGTCGTCCTCCTCTCGGATCGCGGTCACCACCGGGACGCGCCCGGTCGTCAGCCCGATTAGCTCGATCAGTCCTCCGGCGGCGGCAGCTCCGGTGGCGCCGAGCCCAATCAGCGCCCACGCGCCCCACCCCCACCACAGCCAGCCGCACAGCAGCAGCACGACCAGGGCGAGGGACGCCGCGAACGCGCGCAGCGTCTCGTTGCGCGCCTCCCGGTAGAGCCCGTCGACCATTCGCCCGGCGGTGGCGTCGTCGACCGCCGACGCCAGCTCGGGGTGGGTGCGGGCGAACTCGTCGGCATCCATCCAGTCGTCTCCTCTCATCGGTGAGCGCCCGCCCCAGCGGGCCGGGAGAAACGCGTTCCGCTCTCGGTGTGCGGGTCGGTGTCGGGATCGGTCGCGGGCCACGTGTCGGCCCGCGCGATGGCCTCGCTCGCCAGGTAGGCATCCACCCGGCACATGCCGACCTCCAGCAGCCGCGCCAGCAGCAGGAACGGCAGCCGCAGCAGATGCAGCGCCACGAACACGGCCACCGCACCGAGAAACCGCAGTAGCGCGGTGGTGCCGTAGCGCTCCAACACCTCGAACGCCGACATCAGCGCTCGCCCCCAACCGGGAGCGTCGCCGTCAGCCACTCACGCCGGATGTCGCCGTCCGTGCCGCCGCAGCCATCGTTGAGTGCCGCCGCGGCAGCCTGCGCGAGCGTGGTGTGCACCTGCGCGGCGACGATGTACGGCAGCCGCGGCGGATCAGGCAGCGGCATCGCCGCGTACGCATCGTCCGCCGTCCGCAGTAGCGACCAGTGCGCCTCCCGAAGCGCGTATGGGTCCGGCGATTCGACGGCGTTGGGGTCGTGGTCAGGCGTAGCGCCTACCATGGGGGTCCTCCTTGCTAATTGGTTGGTTGGGAGCCCGGCCCGGCCTGGGCGACTTGCTTGGCGGTGAGCAGCCCGGCCGGGCCGGTGAACACGTCCGGTTACGCGCGGGCGTCCCGCAGGTAGTCCGTAGCTTTCCGGCGACGGGCAGCCTTCAACTGGCGATGCGCGACGTGCGCCGCGTCGTTGAGGTCCAGGTACGTCGACGTCTCGTAGTCGATCCCCTGCTTGCGTTCGCGCCGAGCATTCTTGTCCAGCGCATCCTGGGCGTCGCGTAGCTCGTGTTTCGCCCGCCGGATCGCCTCCCGGCGTAGCTTGCGGGCGCGTTTCATGTCGCTCTTCGTGTCCATCAGGCGGTCCTCCTGTTCTTGCGGTGGTTGGTCACGATCTGAGTCCATCGGTGGGGGCAGTCCTGGCAGCGGTAGTGGATGCGGCGACCTTTCAACTGGGCCGTGAATGCGGTGTGCGTACACCGGCGTCGCGTCGCGGTGGTCATGGCGGCGGGTCTCCTTGCTTTCCGTGGTTGGTTGGTTAGTCACAGCTCGCGAGCTGCGCGGCGGGAGCAGCGCGGCGAGCAGACGTTGCTGCCGCGGCGGGTGCGCTTGCCGCAGCTCATGCACCGAGTGGCCGTGGCGGTGCGTCGCGTGCGGGTCTTTCCGAACATCCGGCGTTCACCTCCTTCCACGTGGTGTGCGGACACGGCGGGCGGTTCCGTGGTCATCCGCTGAGTGGGGTGTGCTCGCCCACGGCGCGAGCAACCACGTCCGCGATGCCCTGCGCGACCTGCACAAACGGTGTGCTGATCTCCGGCACACCGAGCAGGAGAGCGAGCGCGGTCGCGCCGCCCAAGAACCAGCCGAGTTGGCCGCTGCGCGCGGCGAGCACGCCGCTGCCGATGCCAACGATCAAACAGAGGGCGATGTAGAGGCTCATCGTTCTCGTTCCCTTCTCAAGCTGCCGTGCCGCGATCGGTCGACGGGCAGGGCATCGGACGCAAGACAAAGACCGGGGCCAGCCACCCGGCAGCGGGCGGCCGGCGAGTGCGGCGACGGGACGGCAGCGGCAGAACCCGTCGTTCGGTCGGCAGCGGTGCCCGCTCGATCGGGCGTACGTTGCGGGAGGTCATCGTTCGGTTCTCCTTTTTGGTGGTTGGTTGGTGGGAAGCCCGGCCCGGTGGTGATGTGGCGGTGGGAACCATCGGGCCGGTCACGTCCGAAGTTCGCGAGCATGGCGGTGATACGCGGCAGCGAGACGGTGTTCCGTTGCCGCTTCGCCGCCACGGCAGTCAGCCGCAAGGTGCTCGTGCACCGTGGCGATCCGCTCCATGTAGGCCGCCAGCTCGGCAGCTGGAGCTTCAGTCCCAGGTCGCCGCAGCGATAGGCATGTCAACTCGGACAAGGTTCCGGGCATCACGCCGCCCTCCTGACCGCGCCGGACGTTTCGACTGAGGTAGCGGCCGGCACTACGCGCAGGCGGCGCCGACGCCGGATTGACTCCCGCTCCTCTTCCGACATCCGCATCCACGGAGTCGTCGGCGGTGACTCGTATGAACTCGCCGCAATGGCCGCCCTCCGAACCACTCGGCGGGCTGCACTGCGATCGAGACCGTCCGGACAGTGATCATCAACTTCACTGCAAGCATCGACCAGCTCGCGGGCCGGTCGGTCTGGTACGGGTGCCGTCTTCAACGCCTGCCTCCTGCTCGTATACTGTCAATGACTGCAAATTTGCAGTTCTGCTAGTCATCAAACTACGTAATGCCAGTTAGACCGTCAACAAGCAAACTGCAAATTTGCATACTATCACCCGATCGGAGCAGCTTCGACCCGGGTCTGCAAATTTGCACAGGGAGGAGTAGTGTCCCGCCATGGCCAGCAAGCGAGAAGAACTGATCGCCAAGAAGCTTCGGGCGTTACGTGGATCTACCAGCAGCAAGGCCGTTCAAGACGCTGTCGGCATCACACCCAGCAAGCTGTCGCGCATCGAGAGTTCATATGTACGTCCGCGGCCGGATGATGTTCGACTGCTTGCCACCTTCTACGGTGCTGACACCGCCACAGTTGACAAGCTCGTAGAGGAGAGCAGGACTGCCCGTGAGCGCGGCTGGTGGAGCGAGTTTGCTGGACCGGACTGGAATAAGGCACTGAGCGATCACTTGGAGCTGGAGAGCATCGCTGTCCGCATCGATACCTGGCTGATTGACCTCGTTCCCGGACTCATGCAGACTCCCGACTACTACCGAGCGCTCATCGAGGGTCGGCCTGATGTCACTGATGAACAGATGGAGCGACGCCTGGAACTGCGTAGGAAGCGGCGCGAGCGGGTCGAGACAGGAGACCTTGAACTGTGGGTCGTGCTAGGCGAGGCCGCGATACGCCAAGAGATCGGCGGGCGAGCGGTGCTCGCTGGGCAATTGCGGTACCTCCGCGATGCGCCTGCCAACGTCACCGTTCAGGTCTTGCCGTTCACCGCAGGTGCTCACCCCGGGCTCGGTACTTCGTTCCATGTACTGCGCTTCAGCGACTGGCCATCGCTCATCTACCAGGACACAATCATGCATGGCTTGTACCACGATGCAGAGGAAGACGTGCGTGCACACGAAACGACCATGGAGCACGTGCGAGCAGCTGCGCTGTCCCCGCGGCAGACGAGGGACGTGCTCGCGCAGCGAATCGATGAATTGGAGGATTAGAGTGCTGACACGACAGTGGCAGAAGTCGTCGTTCTCGAGCAATCAGGACTGCGTGGAGGCCAAGTTGGCCGACACGGGTGCGGTCGAAGTGCGTGACTCCAAGAACCCCGACGGCGTTCACCTGCACTTCGAACGTGACGAGTGGGAAGCGTTGCTCCAGGAAGTTGTGGGATGACTGACAAGATCAAGCATGTTGATGGAACCGGCATCGAAGCGGTGCAACATGACGACGGTTCTGTCGACTTGCGAGACACTCCCGGCGGTCCCGCGCTGACGTTCAGCGCCTCCGAGTGGAACGCCTTCATTCACGGAGTGAAGGGGGGCGAGTTTTCCTTGCCGCCCGACGACGGTAGCAGCCCACGAGAATAACTCGGCAATGTAGAAGGCGGCCCTGGGACCTCCAAGGCCGCCTTCTACATGTAGGCACTGCGCGGCGGCCAAATGAATGCTGGCAATTTAAGACTCAGCTCACGAACACTGGCCGGGCCGGATCTTTCCCTAGTCAATGTTCGGGCGTGAGGCCGGCTGCGATACCGCATGTCGGTGCAGTAGGTGGGGTCGCCAAGTGTGCCGGGGAAGGGAACGCGGGACCAGAAGGCCCGCGCTTCGGTGCTGTCAGCGGTCTCGGTGGCTGACCAGCGGTACTGGTCGGCGGGTGCGCGTACGAGTGCGGCGCTGACGAGGAGTCGGCCGTATCCGAGACGGCGGACCTCTTCGTCTACTCGGATTTGTTCCAGCACGGCGCGTCGACAGGGACCACAGATCATGAGATCGACGTCGGCGAGGAAGCTGTGGTCAACGTCGAGTGCGATCCGGCCCACGCCGCCCCGCACAGGCGGTGGGGTTGCCACTAGTTCCAGTCCGCGGCCGGTGGGTTCGGTGACCTGTGTTGCCGGATCGATCAGACCCCATGTCGCCGGCTCGTGACCCAGTTCCAGGCAGACCCCAAACCTCCAGCTAGTCGCCCATAGCTCTCCGCCAACCCTGGGGAACACACGTTCGACTATAGGTGCTCGATCTACGATTCGATCAATGACGCGCTGCGGGTCCTTCGGCCTCCGGCGACGAAGCTGGCGTCGCCGGCGCGGCGTTCATGGTGCGCAGGTTGCGCGACAAGGCCGCCACTGCACCGGCATCCACGGAGACCACCGCGCGGATACCGTCGAACTTCCACTCGAATCCCCACCCTGACCCGTCCGGCACGTCCCCAGCTATCGCCAGCATCGGCCGCACCGGCCGCGGCCGCAGCCGACCCGAGCCTGCCATACCTCCAGGATGCGCCCGCCGCCATGGGCTGGCAGAACGAATCCGCGACAGCATGGCGCAACGGCCTAGCTTCGGCAACCCGTCGGCGCGCCGCGTAGGCGTAGGAGGCCAAGGATGTCCACTCGGCCAATGTCCGGCCAGTTCGAGGCGCACGTACTGCTCTCGAAGAGCATACGCGCAGGTCAGCATGCCCTGGCGAACACTGCCCAGTTGCGCCGGGACTGTCTGAGTTAATCGGATGCGGGCGGGGCAGGGGACTACGTTCAACCTGCCGAACTACCACTGTCCTCGGCCTCCACGGCCGAGCACCATTGCGGGCGGCTCCGGCCCGGCCGTGTGATGGCAGACGATGACCCGCTGTCCTCGGCCTCCACGGCCGAGCACCATTGCGGGCGCGACTTCTCGTTCTGTGGCATGTCGAAGCTGGTCGGCTGTCCTCGGCCTTCACGGCCGAGCACCATTGCGGGACCGCGATCCCGGTTCTCGCCAACGACGCTATCGAGTTCTGTCCTCGGCCTCCACGGCCGAGCACCGTTGCGGGAAGCCGCGGACCTTGCCGACGTTGCCCTCGCGCAGGGCAGCTGTCCTCGGCCTCCACGGCCGAGCACCATTGCGGGCGGGCGATCTGCATCTGCGCCTCGGTGGTCTGGTACCGCCTGTCCTCGGCCTCCACGGCCGAGCCTCATTAGTGTCGCGATGTTGCCCGCAAATAGCTGCCTCACGGCCTATTTGTGTCCCAGCACGCTGGTGGTGCGGTGTCTGCCGCAGGTCAGTAGCGGATTCGTAGATCCCTTCAAGCCCGCCCAGTGTGAGTTTGAGTCTTACCGAAACACGCGCGGCCCAACGCTAATCGTTCAGTGAGCAGATCAGACAGGCAGGTTCCGAGTGTCGTCTTCACGTGGGCGTCGGTCTGGCCGACCCAGTGCATGCCGTTGCGGCGGACGGAGGCAGCGGCACGGGTGTTGCCCGGCCGGACGAGGGCGAAGAGCTCGCCAACATCGTGCTGAAAGGCCCACCAGGCGAGGGCGTAGGTCGCTTCGGTGGCGTAGCCGTGGCCCCAACTGTCGGGGTGGAGCTGCCAGCCGATCTCCAGGTCCTCTCGTCCCGGTGGGAGCGGCAGCAGACTGGCCCCGCCGATGACGAGACCGTCGCTGCGGCGCTGGATCGCCCAGCGCCCCGCCGGTAGAACCGCACGGGCGGACTCGGCGATCCACTGCTGCAGGAGCAGTCGCATGGCCGTCAGATCGGGCACGCGATCCATGGCAGGGCTGAGCCAGCGTGCCACGGCGGCGTGCCCGTAGACGGCCAGCGCCGCTGACGCGTCGTCCAGCTGCCACGGCCGCAGGATCAGTCGTGCGGTGGTCAGGGGAGGCCGCAGGGCCGACGTGGTGGGTTCGCTTGCCGTCAAGGCGAGTTCTTTTCCGGTCGTGCTGGCCCGGAAGACCGGCGCCGCGAGACAGCGTCGGCGATTCGGTTGCCAGAGCCCGGTTCGGAGCCAGCAGGCACCCCGCACGCGCGGTCGACCTGGCGGGCCGGGATTGTCCCGGCACCGCCGATGCTACGCCTCGTCCGGCCGCGCGGCCACGACGCGCGTCGGACGTGAAAACCCGCCGTCGCCCAACGGCAGCGCGAGCTTGACGATCTTCTTCGCCACCGAGAACAGCTGGCGATGCAGAGGACCGGTGTTATAGGGCAGCCGGTACTTCGCGCAGATCGCCCTCACCTCCGTGGCGATGTGCGGATACCGGCACGCGGGCAGGTCGGGGAACAGGTGGTGCTCGATCTGATGGGAAAGATTGCCGGACAGCACGTGAAACAGCCAGGAGCCGGTGATGTTCGAGGAACCCAGGATCTGCCGCAGATACCACTGGCCACGCGTCTCGTTCTCGGTCTCCTCCTCCGTGAAGCTCTCCACGTCCGCCGGGAAATGCCCGCAGAAGATGATGGCGAACGCCCACAGGTTGCGAACCAGGCCCGCGCAACCGTTGCCGAGGAAGGTCAACGGCGCCAGTGGCCCGCTCAGCAGCGGGAACACAACGAAGTCCTTGCCCGCCTGCGGCAGTGCCTTACGCACCATCCTCGCGCGCACCTCGGCGAACTCCGACCATTTCCGTTCGCCTTTCAC
>Ga0299914_10001390_pt1 | contig 15968 bp, 15 predicted proteins | sample RVTome_10_FD_201361 | JGI IMG/M metagenome (GOLD analysis project Ga0299914, IMG submission 201361) | Soil microbial communities from uranium-contaminated site in the Upper Colorado River Basin, Wyoming, United States - RVT153D57 (version 2) ...
GGTCCTGTCGAGCAGAAGGCGCGTGCGGCGAGCTCGACGTCGACGAACTCGAGGTGGGCCACCGTGCTGCTGCGTCGATCCGGCGTGAACCCTGCGGCGCGGAGCAGTCGCTCTGCCTCCCCAGGCTCACCGATGCGGAGCAGGTCGCCAGACGAATCGAGCTCCTCGGGGGGCGAGAGCTCGAGGATCGCCGGGGTCCAGGCCTTCCACAGGTCGACCCGCTCCGGAGCGCCCCAGAAGGACATCACGAACCGGCCACCGGGTCGAAGCACGCGCCGGATCTCGTCCAACGCCGTCTCCACGTTCCAGATCCCGTTGAACGAGGTCACGATGTCGAAGGAGTCATCGGACCACGGGAGCGCGCACATGTCGCCGGTCCGGATGTCGGCGTCCGGGAGCCGCTCCCTGGCGATCTCCGTGAGTGCCTCGGCGGCGTCGATTCCCGACGCCGCCGCTCCTCGTCGCGCGACCTCACGGAGCGCCATCCCGGAACCACAGGCGACGTCCAAGCAGGCCTCGCCGACGCCGACATCGATCTCGTCCAACGCGTCGAGGTAGACGGGGAGGTTGCCGACCTCGACCATCGTCGCCCATTCCCGCGCATGCCAGCCCCATGCGGCACCCGCGTCCTGCCATCCCTGTGCGAGGTCGTCGTCCATGCCGCCAAGTGTCCGCCATCCGAGCCGGTCCGGCAACGCCGACCGCCGACGCAGCGGCCTGGGGCGATGCCCACCGCGCGGCCCGTAGCATCATCGGATGCCGCGCACGGACATCGCATCGCGGGTGATCGCCGCCCCGCCCGCGCAGGTGTATGCCGCCCTCGTGGATCGCGAAGCGCTCACGGCTTGGCTCCCTCCCGACGGAATGACTGCCAGGTTCGAGCGATTCGATCCACGGCCTGGTGGCTCGTACCGACTCGTCTTGACCTACATCGACGCTTCTCGCGCCGCGGGGAAGGCCACTGCAGATTCCGACATCGTCGAGGCTCGCTACGTCGACGTCGTACCCGATGTGCGGGTCGTCCAGGCCGTGGACTTCGTTTCGGACGATCCTGCGTTCGCCGGCACGATGATCATGACCTGGGAAGTCACCGATCTCGATGGAAGAACTCGCGTCGACATCACTGCCGACGACGTGCCAGATGGGATCTCGGCCGGGGATCACGCGGCGGGACTCGCTTCCTCCCTCGCGAATCTCGCCAGCCACGTCGAGGGGTAGGCCACTCACCGCCGAGGAGCGGCGCCGCTTCGGCGCTCGGTGTCGACTCCGTGGTTGCTCATCTCGGTACGCGCGGCAGACGCCGCGCTCGTCCGAGTACAGCTGGGAGTACGTCCCGTTGGCTCCAGCACTGGCGCGAGCCGTGGGATCGCGGTGATGATCGCCGTTCGTTCGCGCGGTCCGAGCACCAACGTGCGCTTCCCGTCGACGCACACGTCGTCGATGAGGCGCGCCACGAACCGCGCCTCCGTGCGACTGAGGTCGCGGAACCAGGGCAGGCTTCGGAGCCAGTCGGCGTAGCGGTTCTTGCTGCGCATGCATCGACGGTACGGACCGCCGTTGCTGGTCGCATCGTCCGAGACGGCGATTGCGCCTCCGACTCCGGTCGGAGGCGATCCCCTCCCCGAGGTGGAGGCCGCCCGGGGATGCGGTCCGTAGGCTGGTGGCGTGGCCATCCGGGTCCGGCCCAGAGATCTCCGACGCTGGGGACAGCGGCTGTACGCGATCCTCCCTCTCGTCGTCGGGGTACGGCTCGTGGCCGAACACCCCAAGCCGGCGACCACGCTGCTCGTCGCCGCCGCGGTGACCCCGTGGTTGGCGTTCCTCGCCGGGCGTCGGTTGCCGAGGATCCTGACCGCAGCACTCACCTTCGGCGCGACGGCCGGGCTCCTGACCCTGCCGATTCCCAACAACGCTGCGCCGCTCTTCGTCCTGTTCCTCGTGGGCGCCAACGCGCGACTCCTGGACCGCCGGGCCAGCCTGCGCACGCTCGCAGCCGGCGTCGCGATGTTCGTTGCGCTCCAAGTCGCAGGCTGGTACGAGCGCGAGCCGGATCCGTGGACACATGCCGAGTTCTGGTCGATCGTCCTGGCCGGTGCGTGGCTCGTGGGCGTCACGGTGCAGCTCCAGGAACGCGTCGCGGTCGAGCAACGACGGGCGCGTCGAGAAGCGGCTGAGCGCGCCGTGGTCGAGGAGCGCGCCCATCTCGCTCGTGAGCTGCACGACGCGGTCGGTCGCTCGGTCGCGGTGATGCTCCTGCACGTCAGCGGCGCACGGCGCGCGCTCGTGCGTGATCCCGACGACGCTGTACGAGCGCTCGAGCTCGCCGAGGAAGCAGGACGTGCCAGCATGACTGACATCCGCCGCACGGTCGGCCTGCTCGCGAACTCGGACGATCCTGCCGGACGCCCCTCTGCGGACGATCTCCCTGCCCTCGTCGACGAGTTCGTCCGCGCCGGTATGAGCGTGACGCTCCGGATCGAGGGAGACCTCGCGCCGATCTCGCCCGCCGGCGGTCTCACCCTGTACCGCGTGGTGGAGGAGTCGTTGACGAACGCGTCGAAGCATGCGCCGGATGCACCGGTGCACGTCGAGCTCATCCTGGACACGCACCGTGGAACGCTTCTCGTGTCGAACCCGGTCGTGACCTCCAGCAACGGCGGCGGCGGGCGCGGCATCCCGGGCATGCAGCAGCGCGCTCGACAGCTTGGTGGCACCCTGAGTGTGGGTCCGGCCGAAGGTCAGTGGCGCGTGGAACTTTCCGTGCCGCTGCGGGCGCAGACGTGATCCGGGTCCTCCTCGTCGACGATCAGCCGCTCGTGCGCGAGGGGCTGCGCCGAATCCTCCACCCCGACGACGGCTTCGAGATCGTCGCCGAGTGCGAGGACGGCGACGAGGTGCTCGACGCCGTACGCCGAATGTCCCCAGACCTCGTGGTGATGGACATCCGCATGAAGCGCGTCGACGGCGTCGCTGCGACACACCAGATCCGCTCGCTCGACGGCGGCCCTCCGGTGCTCGTCCTGACGACGTTCGACGACGACGAGGTCCTCTCGGGAGCACTGCGCGCCGGAGCATCGGGGTTCCAGCTCAAGGATGCACCGGCCGAGGAACTCATACTCGCAGCCCGCTCGGTTGCCTCAGGCCAGGCGTGGCTCGACCCTGCCGTGACCGGAAGGGTGCTCACGACATACCGGGTCTCCGGACACATCGGCGAACCGGATCCGATGCTCGACGAGCTCACGCCTCGCGAGGTCGAGGTCTTGCGGATGCTCGCCACCGGCGCCACGAACCGCGAGATCGGCGACGCGCTGTTCGTCGGCGAGGCCACCGTCAAGACCCACGTCGGCCATGTCTTCACGAAGCTGGGTCTTCGTGACCGAGCGGCGGCGATCGTCTGGGCGTTCGACCACGGCGTCGTCGTCCCCGATCCGTGATGGCCCTGTTGGCACGATCGGCTGGCTACGACCAGATCAGAACGGCGGCGGGTTGCAGACGCAGAACTCGTTGCCTTCGGGATCGTTCATCACGATCCAGCGTGCCGGGCCGTACTCCTGAACATCCGGTGAGATCCGAATCGCACCCAGCTCGACCAGTCGTTCGGCTTCCGCCTCGAAGGTCCTCGAAGTGGATGTCGAGCCTGCCTCCGGGACGGATGCGGCCGCTGGACTGAGTGCGCCACCGAGCATCTGCCCTCGGCGCGCTCGCGCCATGCACGTGGAGGCCCCACTACCGTTTGACGCCATGGACGCGGCACGCGAACGGGTCGAAGCCGGCGCGGCGGCGCTCACCGACGGCGACTGGGGCGAGGCGCGCCAAGCCTTCGAAGCCGCGCTCGGAGAGGACGGAGACGACCCGGACGCGCTCTACGGGCTCGGCGCCGTGCTGTGGTGGACGGGGCGGATGGCCGACGCTCTGCCGATCTGGGAGCGCGCGTACTCGGGGTTCCGTCGCCGTTCCGACCCGATCCAGGCGGTCATCGCCGCTGTCAATCTCAGCCTCACCTACGGCTCGGGATTCGGCAACCGTGCCGCAGCCCACGGTTGGGTGGTGCGCGCCGAGCGCGTCGCGTCCGACGTCGAAGCGCCTCCGCTGCGCGGTTGGGTGCTGATCACGAAGGCCCAGCTCGTCGACGAGCCGTCCGAGGCGCAGGCGATGATCCGCACCGCGCAGGAGATTGCGAACGAGTGCAACGACACGGACCTCGAGCTCTGCGCGCTTGCCGCGCTCGGTGCTTCGCTCATCGACGAAGGGCGCGTCCACGAGGCCAAGCCGCTCCTCGACGAGGCGATGGCCGGCACGCTGGGCGGTGAGTTCGAGGAGCTGGACACGGTGGTGTTCACGAGCTGCGTGCTCGTCCAGTCGTGCTATCGGTGTGCGGACTTCTCCCGTGTTGTGCAGTGGGTGCGGGCGCTTCGTGGCTTCATCGATCGCTACGGCAACCCCTACGTCAACAGCCTCTGTCGCGCCCACTACGGCGCCGTGCTCGTCGCGACCGGCGACTGGGCACCCGCAGAGGTGGAGCTGGGAGTGGCGCTCGAGATGGCCGGCGACGCGTTCCCGTCCGTGCGTGCCGAGGCGTCGAGCTTCCTCGCTGAGCTGCGCCTCGCACAGGGTCGGCCCGAGGAGGCCCTCCGGCTCCTCGAGGAATTCGAGGACCAGGTCGTCGCGGCGCACGTCGTCGCAGCGGCGAAGCTCGCCACCGGCGACGCGGCAGGCGCCGCGGCGGTGGCTGCGCGTGTGCTCACCGATACCGGCGGCCGACGCCTCAATGGCGCCCGCGCCGCCGAGGTGCTCGGCGAGGCACACCTGATGCTCGGCGATCCCGGCCTGGCGACGGTCCACGGTCGACGACTCGTCGATCTCGGGAACGCGCACGACTGCGACCTCGTCACGGCGCGCGGGGAGCGACTGCTCGGCCGGACGGACCGGACGAGCGGAGCCCACGAAGCGGCCCGCGCGCATCTCGAAGCAGCCATCGCGGCCTTCACTCGACTGGAGATGCCCTACGAGAGCGCACGGACCCGCATGCTCCTGGCCGAGGCTCTCGAAGGCGTCGGCGACGTCGGAGCGGTTGAAGCCGCGCGCCATGCCTTCACCACCTTCGAGAGCCTCGGCGCGGCTCGCGACGCCGACGCGGCAGCGGCGTGGCTCCGTGTTCGCGGCGGCGCGCCCGCCCGCACCGGTGCTCCCGGCGGCGGAGCACTCACGCGGCGTGAACGGGAGGTGCTGGAACTGCTCGGCGAAGGCCGCTCGAACCCCGAGATCGCCGATTGCCTCTACCTCAGCCGCCGCACCGTCGAGCACCACGTGGCCAGCATCCTCTCCAAGCTCGGGCTGCGGAACCGCACCGAGGCGGCGACCCACGTTCTGCGCGATCAGAGGGTTCCTGAGGGAAATAGGTGACCTCACCGATGCGCCGCCGGGCGGTCGGGCAGATGCTGGTCGAGCAGCCTGCACGGAGGAGCCACCATGGGCGATGCGCTGACAACTCGGATCGGCGGCACCGCGGTCGTCCTCGGCGCGAGCGTTGCGGGGCTGTGCGCTGCCCGCGTGCTCTCCGAGCGATTCGATGAGGTCGTCGTGGTCGACCGCGATGCGCTGCCCGACGGTCCGAAGTGGCGAAAGCAGGTGCCCCAGGGCCGACAGCCGCACCTCCTGCTGGTTGCGGGAGCGCGCATCCTCGAAGGCTGGTTCCCGGGGATCATCGACGAGCTCGAGGCCGCCGGTGCGGTTGACCTCGACTTGTGTGCCGACCTGTTCTGGTACCAGGGCGGCGGTGTGTTCCGGCGCCCGCAGTCGCCGTTGCGTGGCCCGGCCATGTCGCGTCCGCTCCTCGAGCACACCGTGCGGCGCCGTGTCGAGGCACTCGGCAATGTGGCGATCCGCAATGAGACCACCGTAAGCGGCCTCGTCGCCGATCCGGCGAACACGCGTGTCACGGGTGTGCGCCTCGGCGACGCGACGATCGTCCCCTGCGACCTGCTGGTCGATGCCGGCGGCCGGCGGGCTCCCAGCCTCGCGTGGGTGACCGAGCTCGGCTACCCGGCACCGAAACGGGACCTGGTCGAAGTCGACATCCGATACGTCAGCCGGACCTTCCGGCGCGCCGACGTCCCGGCACGCGACTGGAAGGGCGCCGGCGTCGTCGGCGGGCCGGCCTCGAAGCGCATCGCGATGGCGCTTCCCCTCGAAGGGGAACGGTGGATCGTTGCGTTCGGCGGCTACCACGGCGAATCGGCACCAACCGACGACGAGGGGTTCCTCGCCTACGCCCGATCGCTCCCGTCGCCGATCATCGCCTGGATCGTCGATGGGTCCGAGCCACTTACCGAGACCGTCACCCACCGGTTCCCCGCCAGTCAACGGCGCCGCGTGGAGAAGCTCCGCCGTTTCCCGCTCGGCTGGGTGATCGCCGGTGATGCGGTCGCGAGCTTCAACCCCCTCTACGGACAGGGAATGACGTGCGCCGCCCAGCAGGCCGAGGCGCTCGGCGCTTGCCTGGATCGCTCCCGAGCGATCGACCGCCGCTTCGCCCGCCGGTTCTTCCGAGCCGCCGGCCGCACCGTGAACGTGCCGTGGTCGATCGCGGTGGGCGGCGACTTCGCCTACGTCGGGACGACCGGCGGAAAGCCGTTCGGTACCGACCTGCTCAACCGCTACATGGACCGCGTGTTCGTCGCGTGCCAGTACGACGACGCGGTCACGATCCGAGCCAACGAAGTGCTGGCCCAGGTGCGACGACCCGAGTCGCTCCTCGCGCCCGCGTTCGTTGCGCGCGTGCTCCGCTCGTCCCGCCGGGGGCCGAGGAAGTCCCTCGAGGTCGAGCCGTCCCCTCTCTCCAGCCCGACCGTCACGACGTGACGACAAAAGCACGATCCAGACCGACCCGGGGAGGCACCGCCGTGACAGAGACCACAATCGAGACGAGCCCAGACAGCACGAAGGTCGACGCGACCGTCGACGCCGAGGCTGCCACCGTATTCGCCGAGCGCGTCCTCGGGCTGCTCAACGACGGCAGCCTCGCGCTCATGATCAGCGTTGGTCATCGTGTCGGCCTCTTCGACGCGATGGCCGGGCTGGCGCCCTCGACGAGTGAGCAGGTCGCGTCCGCCGCGAACGTCCACGAGCGGTACGTGCGTGAATGGCTGGGAGCCATGACGGCCGGCGGCGTCGTGTCGTACGACCCCGAGTGGCGCACGTACTCCCTGCCGGCCGAGCACGCCGCGTCGCTCACCCGAGCCGCAGGGCCCGACAACCTCGCGATCCAGACACAGTTCCTACCGTTGCTCGCCACCGTGGAGTCCCCGGTCGTGGAGTGCTTCCGCGAGGGAGGAGGCGTTCCCTACTCCGAGTACCACGAGTTCCATCGCCTCATGGCCGAGGACAGCGCTGCTGTGCACGACGCGGCACTGCTGGACGGCATCGTCCCGCTCGTGCCCGGACTCGACGACCGCCTGCGTGCGGGCATCGATGTGGCCGACATCGGATGCGGGAGCGGCCATGCGATCAACCTGCTCGCGCAGGCCTACCCCGCGAGTCGTTTCATGGGCTTGGACTTCTCCGAGGAAGCCATCGCAGCCGGTCGCCGCGAGGCAGCCGCTCGGCGGCTGGCCAACGCCACGTTCGAGGTCCGCGACGTGACCGACCTCGGCGAGGCCGACGCGTTCGACTTCGTCACCGCGTTCGACGCCATCCACGACCAGGCACATCCGGCAGCGGTGCTCGACGGCATCGCCCGCGCCCTTCGACCGGACGGGACGTTCCTGATGGTCGACGTCCGAGCGTCGAGCAATGTCGAGGACAACCTCGAGCACCCGCTCGGAGCTTTTCTCTACACCGTCTCCACCATGCACTGCATGACGGTGTCGCTCGCGCTCGATGGCGATGGGCTCGGCACCATGTGGGGGGAGCAGCTCGCGACCCGGATGCTGCGGGAGGCCGGCTTCGATGACGTCGACGTCGTCAGCATCGACAGCGACGTACTCAACTCCTACTACATCGCAACGAAGCGCAGAGCCTGAGAGGCGTCGCCGTACCGCGCGTTCCCGCGGCGGATCAGAACGGTGGCGGGTTGCAGACGCAGAACTCGTTGCCTTCGGGATCGTTCATCACGATCCAGCGTGCCGGGCCGTACTCCTGGACCTCCGGTGAGATCCGAGTCGCACCCAGCTCGACCAGCTGTTCGGCGTGCGCCTCGAAGTCCTCGGAGTGGACGTCGAAGTGCAGACGGTTCTTGGCGCCCTTGTGCTCGGGCACGCGTTGTACGAGCAGGACCGGGCCCTCCCCGGAGGTGGGCGACAGCCCGGCGAACGCCTCGAACGACCAGTCCACCTTGTACCCGAGTGCGGCGCACCAGAACTCGACGAGGCGCGCGATGTCGTTCGCATCCAGCGTGAGGCTGACGAGCGGCGGCACGAGGACGAGTCAAATGCAACGAGCGATCGACGCGCAACGGCGCTCGGGCGAACCCGACGTCGCGTCGCGACGTTGAGCACCCCGCGCGACGGCGGGTGCTCACACCTGGGTCAGAGGTCGGCGCCCTCGTCGACCTGCTCGAGGAACTGCCGGATCTCCGAGGCCCGGAACCGGCGGTGACCGCCGAGGGTCCGGATCGCCGAGATCTTCCCCGACCGTGCCCAACGGGTCACCGTCTTCGGGTTGACTCGAAACATGGCTGCCACCTCGGAGGGTGTCAACAGCTGCTCCTGCTCGGGGTTCTTGTCCACCGTGTGCACTCCTCGTCGTGTTGGCCGGATCGGGGGCTACGCCCACAACCCGACACGCTGCTCCGTCAGTTCCCTCCAGGGGTTTTCCGGTGAGGGTCGTCCGGTTCACTCCAAAGGATAGCATCTGCGGGGTTCTGATCCGATAGCGCGAAAGCATCAATTCCACCTGGGCATGGACTAGTCCTCCTTCCCGGGCCAATGGTTCGTCGTGCTGCTGTCGTGCGGCTTCTCGCAGATCGGCATAGCCCGCTGTCCACGGCTCCGGCACGTCTGGCTTCGAATGCCTCTGCGGCCACCGCGGTGGGTGAGATCGCACCGACGTTCCGTCAATACGGGCTCCCGAGCAGATTGAGGGCTCGAGGACCCCTCCGTACACTCCCCGTCGATGGCCCGGGTCGTGGCGGTGGCGAACCAGAAGGGCGGCGTCGCCAAGACCACGACGGTCCACACCGTGGGCGCGGCGCTCGCAGAGCTCGGCGTCGAGGTCCTCCTCGTGGATCTCGATCCGCAGGCCTGCCTCACCTACTCCCTCGGACTCGATCCCGAGGGAGTCCCGCTGGGTATCCACGACGTGCTGGTCGGCCGCAACAAGGCCGGAGAGGTCGTGGCGCCGGTCGGGATGCTCAGCCTGCTCCCGGCATCGATCGACCTCGCGGGGTCCGAGGTCCACCTCCTCACGCGAACGGGACGGGAGTACGCGCTCACGCGTGCACTCGAGCCGATCGCCGGTCGCTACGACGTCGTGCTCATCGACTGTCCGCCGTCCCTGGGCATCCTCACGATCAACGGGCTCACCGCGGCAGACGAGGTGATCGTCCCGCTCCAATGCGAGACGCTCAGCCACCGCGGGGTCGGCCAGCTCCTGGAGACGATCGCCGACGTCCGTGCGTATACGAACTCGCGGCTGCGCATTCGGGGCGTGGTCCCGACGATGTTCGAGGCGCGCACGCGCCACGCACGAGATGTGCTCGACGATGTGCGGTTGCGGTACGGGCTCGACGTGCTCGAGCCGGCCATTCCCAAGTCGATTCGATTCGCCGAAGCTCCCGCTCACGGCCGCTCGATCCTCGAGCACGCGCCGCGCTCGGCCGGAGCGAACGCGTACCGCGCTCTCGCGCAGCAGCTTGCGGGACCTGCGTGACGAACACAGACCCACTCGGCAAGCGCGCGCTCTACTCGGCAGCCGTACGACGTCCGGGCACCGTGACCGTCGAGTGCTCGTCGTGCACGGCAGTGACGCGGCTCAGCTATTTCGACCTCGCGCGCGCACACTTGCCGTTGTGGGGATGGATCCCGCTTCGCCGCTACTCGCGGTTCGTACGCTGCCCCGCCTGCGAGCGTCGGACGTGGGTCCGAACCAACTGGTTGGGCTAATCGCGCTCGATCACCACGTACTGTCCGTCGACCACCGCGCCGACTTCCCACGCTTCGTGGCCCGACGATCGAGCGACATCGAGCGCCCCGTGGAGCTCACCGGGAGGTACGACCGCGAGCATCCCCAGTCCGAGGTTGAAGACCTGTTCCATCTCGGCGTCGGCGACGTTGCCGGAGCGTTGGATCTCCGCGAAGACCCGCGGCTCGTCCCAGCTCCCGCGTCGGATCACCGCGCCGAGGTGCTCGGGGAGCACGCGAGCGAGGTTGCCGGGGATGCCGCCACCCGTGACGTGGGCGAACGCGTGGATCTCGACCCGATCTCGGAGCTCGACGAGCGCCGGTGAGTAGATGACGCTCGGCGCCAAGAGCTCGTCTGCCAAGGAGTGCTCGGCGCCCTCCCATGCCGGACCGTCGAGCGTGGCGCCCCCGTGGTCGAGGAGCGCCTTGCGCGCCAGTGAGTACCCGTTGCAACGCAGGCCCGGACTACGAAGCCCTATCACGCGATCACCCGGCTGCACGCCTCGAGGCAGGAGGCCGTCGCGCTCAGCGACGCCGACGGCGAATCCGACGAGGTCGAACTCGTCCGGCTCCATGAGATCGGGGTGCTCGGACATCTCACCACCGATCAGCGCGCACCCTGCATGCCGGCAGCCCTCTGCGACACCGGCGACGACCTCGTCGATCATCTCGGCAACGAGATGTCCGGTGGAGATGTAGTCCAGGAAGAACAACGGCTCCGCACCCTGCGTCGCGATGTCGTCCACCGACATGGCCACGAGATCGATGCCGATCGTCGAGTACCGCTGCGTCATCCGCGCGATGAGCGATTTCGTGCCGACGCCATCGGTGGAGGCCACGAGGACCGGGTCCCGCCGCCGGAGCTCGCCCAGTGAGAACACGCCGCCGAAGCCGCCCACGTCGCCGACCACCTCGGGGCGGAACGTCGAACGCACGTGCTCCTTGATCAGCTCGACGGCCTTCTCGCCGGTCGCGATGTCCACACCTGCGTCCGCGTAGGTGAGCGGGCGATCCGACCGCGGAGGCTGACCGCTCATGCAGAGGCGGTCGGCTCGGCGGTCTCCAACGTCTCGGCCGACGGATCGGCCTCCAGCACCTGCTTCGTGTCGATCTCGGGCACCTCGACCGGGTAGTCGCCGGAGAGGCACGCCGTGCAGAAGGCTTCGGGCGCAGCGCCGGTCGCGGCGACGAGACGGTCGAGCTCCAGGTAGGCGAGCGAGTCGACTCCGAGGAAGTCGCGGATCTCGCCGACCTCCATGTCGGCGGCGAGGAGCTCCGAGCGCCGACCGGTGTCCATGCCGTAGAAGCAGGGCCAGCGATACGGCGGCGACGACACGCGGAAGTGGACCTCCGTCGCTCCTGCCTCGCGCAACATGGCCACGACCTGGCGGGTTGTCGTACCTCGGACGATGGAGTCGTCGACGACGACGAGCCGCTTCTGCCGAATCGACTCGGGAAGCGGATTGAGCTTGAGCCGCACACCGAGACCGCGCATCTGCTGGCTCGGTTGGATGAACGTGCGGCCGACGTAGCGGTTCTTCACGAGGCCGTCGCCGTACGGGATCCCAGACGCGCGCGCGTAGCCCTGGGCCGCTGGGATTCCCGACTCGGGGACCGGCATCACCATGTCGGCCTCGACCGGCGCCTGCCCTGCGAGCTCCTCACCCATGCGCCGGCGTGCCGCGTGGACGTTCTGGCCGTAGAGATGGGAGTCGGGACGTGCGAAGTAGACGAACTCGAACAAGCACATCTTCGGGGTTGCCGCAGCGAAGCGGCGCGACCGAACGCCTGTTGCGTCGATGACCACCATCTCGCCGGGCTCGACATCACGAACGAAGTGCGCTCCCACGATGTCGAGCGCAGCGCTCTCGCTCGCAAGCACCCACCCGCCTTCGACGCGCCCGAGGACGAGCGGGCGGAAGCCGTGCGCGTCACGGACACCGACGAGATGGGCCTCGTCCATGAGCACGAAGGAGAACGCGCCTTCGAGCCGTGGGAGCACGGCCTCCAGCGCCACCTCGAGATCACGCCCGTCCGAGCGCAGCGGATCCGAGTACTCGCGCGCCATCAGCTCTGCCACCAAGTCGGAATCCGTGGTCGAGTCTGCTGCGCTCTGGTCGGCTGCGAGACCCGGGAGCATCCCGAGGTCGTCCGCGAGCGCCGCTGTGTTCGTGAGGTTGCCGTTGTGACCGAGGGCGAAGCCCGCGTCGGCAACCGATCGGTAGACCGGCTGCGCGTTGCGCCAGCTGCTCGACCCGGTCGTGGAGTACCGAACGTGACCGATCGCGAGGTGGCCGTCGAGTGGGGCGAGTTGACGCTCGTCGAAGACCTGGGTGACGAGCCCCATGTCCTTGACGACGGTGATGGTCTCACCGTCCGACACTGCGATGCCGGCGGACTCCTGGCCGCGGTGCTGCAACGCGTACAGGCCGAGGTACGAGAGATTCGCCACCGTCTGCCCCGGGGCGTAGACGCCGAAGACTCCGCAGGCCTCACCGATGCGTGCATCCATCACCTCGAGTATCCCATGTCCACCGAGGTGGTCTCGGACCGCGCCCGCTAGCGTCGCGCCCTTTCGAGGTAGGCCCTGATGATCGACCTCCACACCCATTCCACCGTGTCCGACGGGACCGACGCGCCGGCCGAGGTGGTACGGCTCGCGGTCGACGCTGGCTGTGCGGCGATCGCGCTCACCGACCACGACACGCTCGACCACCTTCCCGACGCCCGAGTCGCGGCGGAGACAGCAGGCATCCGGCTCGTCCCGGGATGTGAGATCTCGTGTGCGACCGGCGCACCCGGGTCGATGCACGTCCTCGTGTACTTCGTCGAGGAGGAGAGCTCCCTCGCCGCACGACTCGCCAGCCTCCAGCGCGCTCGAGACGAGCGCAATCACCGCATCGTCGAGGCGTTGCGCAGCAGCGACGTCGACATCACCTACGACGAGGTCCTCGCCGAGGCCGGAGACGCCTCGTCGGTCGGTCGACCACATGTGGCACGCGTGCTGGTCCGCAAGCGGGCCGCGACGTCGATCCAGGACGCGTTCGACCGATGGTTGGCGAAGGGGAAGTCTGCCTACGCCGAGCGTGATCGGCTCACTCCCGACGAGGCTGTCGAGCTCTCGCACGAGTCCGGGGCGTTGACGTCGCTCGCGCACCCATACTCGCTCGATCTCTCGGAGGACGCCCTCGACGAGTACGTCGCGCACCTCGCTGCGGTCGGCCTCGACGCCCTGGAGTGCACCTACGGTCGCTATTCGGCCGGTGAACGCGAGGAGCTCCGCGACCTTGCCGCGCGGCATGGGCTCGCGGCCACGGGCGGCAGCGACTACCACGGGGAGAACAAGCCCGGCCTGTCGGTCGGTACCGGCCGCGGCGATCTCTGCGTCCCGGCCGAGCTCCTCGAGGGCTTGGAGCAGCTCCGTTCCTAGACGAGTGCACCCATGGCGCGCGGGATTGCATCGCGCCATGCCGAAGTCGCGTCGGTGAGCGTGACGTCGAACGCTCCATGCGCTCTCAGGCGCTCTCCACCGGCAGTGCCGACTCTTGCTGCGGGGACGCCCGCGCCCGTCGCAGCGGCGAGAACGCCGTCGGCGCTGACCCGGTCGACCGCGACGACCACGCGCGATGCCGACTCGGAGAACCACGCGACGGTGCTCCCGATGCTCTCGACTTCGAAGCCGACCTCACCGGCGATCGCCATCTCGGCGAGCGTCACGGCGAGGCCGCCCTCCGAACAGTCGTGGACACCGCCCACGAGTCGATCGTTCACCAGCTGCGCGACGAGCGCGTGGAGCGCGACGGCTCGGTCGAGATCGACTCGCGGCGGGACGCCTCCGTCGAGACCGTGCATCGCAGCGAGCTCGGAGCCGCCCACCTCAACCTCTGTCGCACCGAGCACGATGATGTCGTCCCCGGCGTGAAGCGCTGCCGGCGGTGGCGCGTCGTGGAGCACGTCGATCAAGCCGATGACCGCCACCACCGGCGTGGGATCGATGTCCACGCCGAGCGACTCGTTGTAGAAGCTGACGTTGCCGCCGACGACGGGTAGGCCGAGCGCTGTGCATGCTTCGGCGATGCCGTCGACGATCTCGGCGCACTGCCACATGACCGTCGGATGCTCGGGGTTCCCGAAGTTGAGGCAGTTGACGAGCGCGAGTGGACGTGCGCCGACGCATGCAATGTTGCGCGCAGCCTCGACGACCGACAGTCGAGCACCGGCGCGCGGGTCCAACGCGCAATAGCGCGCATTGCCATCGGTGGAGACGGCGACTGCGCGAGCCGTTCCCTTGATGCGGAGGACCGCTGCGTCACCGCCGGGCCCGACGACGGTGTTGAGGAAGAGCTGGTGGTCGTACTGGCGCCAGATCCACGACGCATCCGCGATGCTCGGACGAGCGAGCAGCGAGAGGAGCTCCGACGAGCAGGTCGCGGTATCGCCGAGGCGCGCGGCGAGCTCCTGGACGGGGTCGGCCGCGGCGCGTGTCGCTTGATCGTCAGGAGCAGCGACTGGCCGGCGATATTCCGGACCATCGCCGAGGCTGCCGATCGGAACATCGGCGATCGCGGGCGCGTCCGACGACGCCACACCAGCCTCGCCCCCGGAAGGAGGGGTCGGATTCTTCCCCGGAACGCCGATGACGTCGAAGAGGCCATCGAACACCCTGAAGCGCGCGCTGTCGGTGATGCGGCCGATCACCGACGCAAAGACCTCCCGTCGTTCGCAGAGCGCGAGGACCTCGTCGAGATCGTTTGGCTCGACGATCGCGAGCATCCGCTCCTGGCTCTCCGACGTCATGACCTCGACTGGGGTCATCGCAGGCTCGCGCCGGTGCACCCGCGCGATGTCGACGTCCATGCCCGAGCCGGTCTTCGCCGCGATCTCCGACGCCGCGCAGGAGATCCCTGCCGCGCCGAGGTCCTGCACGCCGACGGCCAGGTCTGCGTCGAGCAGCGCGAGGCACGTCTCGATCAGCTTCTTCTCCTCGAACGGATCGCCGACCTGGACCGACGGTCGCTTCTCGTGTGAGCCTTCCTCGAACCCGGCGGACGCGAGCACGCTCGCACCTCCGATGCCGTCACGACCGGTCGACGCGCCGATCAGCACGGCGAGGTTGCCGCTTCCTTCGGCAGATGCGAGGACGAGACGACGGTGCGGGAGGAGCCCGAGGCAGAACACATTGACGAGCGGGTTGTCTCGATAGCACTCGTCGAAGATGACCTCGCCTCCGACCGTGGGAACGCCGACCGCATTGCCGTACCCGCTGATCCCGGAGACCACGCCTTCGAACAGATAGCGGCTCCGAGGATCTTCGAGGGGGCCGAATCTGAGCGGGTCCATCAGAGCGATCGGACGCGCACCCATCGAGAAGATGTCGCGGATGATGCCGCCGACACCCGTCGCGGCGCCCTGGTACGGCTCGACGGCAGAGGGATGGTTGTGGCTCTCGATGCGGATGGCGATCGCGAGCTCGTCGCCGACGTCGACGACCCCAGCGCCTTCGCCGGGGCCGACCATGACCCACGGGGCCTCGGTCGGGAGTCTCCGCAGATGGACCCGGGACGACTTGTAGGAGCAGTGCTCGGACCACATGACCGAGAACATCGCCAGCTCGAGCTCGTTCGGGTCTGTCCCGATCTCGTCGACGACTGCGTCGAGCTCGTCGTCGGTCATCCCGAGCTGACGGTGCAACGGCTCCACGTCGCGACACTATCGGGACGCGACGATGATCCTCCGCGGGCTCGTCACCACTCGGCGCGCCCAGCAGGCGCGGTCGATTGGCAAATGAGCGTCACTGGATTTACCGTGAAGAGCACGAAACTCGACGGTCATGTCACGCATGAATCGCGT
>Ga0299914_10001393_pt1 | contig 15948 bp, 14 predicted proteins | sample RVTome_10_FD_201361 | JGI IMG/M metagenome (GOLD analysis project Ga0299914, IMG submission 201361) | Soil microbial communities from uranium-contaminated site in the Upper Colorado River Basin, Wyoming, United States - RVT153D57 (version 2) ...
CACCTCCGTAGAAGGCACCGGCCAGAAACTCGCCGCCGAAGAACTCCGGGTCGGCGAACAAGCCGACAGCGAGCGACCCGACGAGGCCGCCGACGAAGTGGACCCCGACGACGTCCATGGCGTCGTCATAGCCGGCCTTATTCTTCAACCCGACTGCGAAAGAGCAGATGACGCCGGTGGCCAGCCCGATCCAGATCGGCGACATCCCCGCCACGAAACCGGCGCCGGGGGTTATGGCCACCAGACCGGCCACAATTCCAGATGCCACACCGAGATTCGTGAAATGGCCGTCCCGAAACTTCTCGACGAACCCCCACGACAACCCGGCCGCTGCCGCCGCCAGGAACGTGTTCATGAAGGCCTGCACCGCCTGGCCATTGGCTGCCAGGGCCGAGCCCGCGTTGAATCCGAACCAGCCGAACCAGAGGATCCCGGTGCCCAACATCACCAGAGGCATCGAGTGGGGAGGGTGACCCTGGCTCGGCCAGCCCTTGCGCTTGCCCAATACCAGGACTGCGGCGAGTGCGGCGATTCCGGCGTTCACATGGATCGCGGTTCCTCCTGCGAAGTCGAGTGCACCCCGGTCTCCGATCCAGCCGCCATACACCCACTTGAAGACTGGGACGAACACGAGAAGTAACCAGACCGGGGCGAAGATCGCCCAGGCTGAGAACTTCATCCGATCGGCTACGGCACCGGAGATGAGGGCCGGCGTGATCACTGCGAACATGCCCAGGAAGGCCACCGTCAGCAGAGCAGACCCGCCGTCCTCACCAGTTATGCCCAGGCCGCGCAGGAAGGCCAGGTCGAGGTTGCCGAGGAACGCTCCGTCACCCGACTGCGCCAAAGAGAAACCCACGACCGCCCAGACGATCGGGATGATGAGGAGGCACCAGAAGTTCATCATCAACATGTTCAGGACGTTTCTCGTCCGGTCCATGCCTCCGTAGAACAGTGCCAGACCCGGTGTCATGAACAACACCAGGGCGGCAGAAGTCAACACCCAAGCCGCATCGCCAGAATCCATCAGCACTCCTCCAAAACCAGTTGGCTCTGCTGCTGTCGCAACTTTTCGAGGGAATCTATCAGGATTGTTTCCAATCGCCGAAGAGGTGGTGAACAAGAAACGTCTGAACGCTGCCTGAAGGACGGAGAAAGTGCTCCGACCGAAAGCCATGCGGTAGGCAGTCAGCGATTCGTCGCGGACTTCTACAGAACTGAGTTCCACCGCGCTGGACTGACCCGACATTCAAACCGGCTTCGCCACACCAAGTCCGGGAGTGAGGCAGACGACGAATTCTGTCGTGCCTTGTTGTGATCCGCCCGATCAGTGCTCCGGTGACATGTTGTGGACGTGAGCGCGGTGCCCATCGCGGTCGAAGACCATGATCAGTTCGGCGGGACTGCCGATAGCCGCGATGGAGTGTGGCGTCATGGTGTCGAACTCTGCCGCCTCGCCCTCCTCCACGAAGATCTCTCGCTCGCCGAGGAGGAGTCGTACCTGGCCTTCAGTCACGAAGAACCAGTCGTGACCGGGATGAGTCCGTTGCTCCGGTGCCCGATCTGTCGGCTCGTACCGGACCTTGAGGGCGATTGTGTTTGCGGTAGGCCTGCTCAGCATCCACGACGTGCGTTCGCCAGAACTGCTTACTTCCGGGCGGATGACCACATCGTCATCGTCGTGGGTGTCCAACAGTGTGTCCAGGCCGATCTGGAGGGCTCTGGCGAGCGGGACCAGGACGTCGAGACTGATTGTGCGGTTGCCAGTCTCAATTCGACTGATCGTTGACGGACTGAGGTCGGCGCGGGCGGCGAGGTCATTCAGTGAGAGCCCCAGAGTGGTGCGCAGGCTACGCAGACGGGTGCGCACCACGGACTCGACATCCTGCACCTCAGACATAGTGATACCTAATGTCTTGCGAATATAGCAAGTCGGCTTGCGTAATCGTAGAACAGCCGTATCTTCGGGACCATGAGTGAGCATGAACACCAGCCTGTGGAGCGACACTGCGACGTCGTCGTCGTCGGCGGGTCGGCGGCGGGCCTCGCTTCCGCCCTCCAGCTCGGTCGCCAGCGTCGTTCTGTCATCATTGTCGACTCCGGTGAGCCGCGAAACGCCCCCGCCGCCCACATGCACAGCTATCTCGGGCACGAGGGTATGTCCCCTCCTGAGTTCGCGGCCATCGGTCGCGACGAGGTGCGGAGCTATGGCGTAGAGATCCTCGAGGGGCGCGCGGTCGATGTGACTCGCACAAAGGATGACAACTTCCGGGTCGAGATCGACAGTGGTCATGTCGTGGTTGCTCGCAGGGTGCTCGCCGCGACCGGGTTGATCGACGAGCTGCCCGACATTGATGGCGTGAAAGAGCATTGGGGCGGAGACGTGATCCATTGTCCCTTCTGTCACGGTTTCGAGGTGCGCGACCTCCGGATCGTCCAGATCGTCACCCACCCAATGGGTCTCCACCCAGCCCGGTTGTTCCGCCAGCTGAGCGATCGATTCACGATGATCTTGCACGAGGGCATAGACGCCGCCGGCTCGGAGGTCGACGCCTTGAGATCTGGAGGGGTGAAGGTCGTCGAGGGGCGGGTGAGTCGCATCGTGACTGGTGACGAAGGACGAATTTCGGCTGTCGCGCTCACCGACGGTGGCCTGATCGAAGCCGATGTCGTGGTGGTGGGTAGCCGCTTCAAAGTACGCGCCGAGGCCTTTGCGTCCCTCGGTCTGGTACCGGACGAGCATCCGTCCGGACTCGGTGACTTCATCGAGGCGGATGAGAACGGCGAAACGTCGGTTCCCGGGCTGTACGCCGCCGGCAACGTGGTCGACCCGGGTCAGCAGGTGCTTCACGCAGCGGCGAACGGCAGCAGGGTTGGAGCGATGATCGCGTTCAGCCTCGCCGACGAAGATCTCGACTCGCCGCCCCGACTATCCGGGGGAGAGAGCGACTGGGACCATCGCTATAGCGGTGACCGGATGTGGAGCGGCAACCCGAATCCCAGCCTGGTGGACGAACTCGCCGACGTCGCCGTCGGCCGGGCCCTGGACGTGGGTGCCGGCGAGGGAGGCGATGCAATTTGGCTTGCGGAGCAAGGTTGGGCGGTGACGGCAAGCGATATCTCCCGACGAGCTCTGGAGCGCATCGCGGCCGAAGCCGCGCGACGCGAGCTACAAGTCGAGACCCACCAGGCCGATGCCAATGATCTCAAACCATTTGACGCGGGCGCGTTCGACCTCGTGTCGGCACACTACGTCCCGATCCCTCGAACCCCGGACGGTCGCGGTGTGCGCAACCTCATGGACGCAGTTGCTCCCGGCGGGACCCTCCTCTTCGTAACCCACGACCCCGAACCAATGCGCAAGCCGATGGGCGATGATCACAGGTCGCATATCGACCCCGACGCATTCGTGCGGACAGGTGAGGTCATTAGTGAGCTCGCCAACTCACGCGGGTGGGAGATCGTGACCTATGAGAAGCGGCCTCGGCCGGCCGGATCCCGCACCGCACACGCCGATGACATCGTGTTGCTCTGCCGGCGTTCAGTCGACTGAGGAGCGGCCCAACTCTCGAGGAACCTTGGATCCGACCTGTGGCGTCAGGTCGTGACCGACTGGTCTAGCCGCACTCGGTAGTCGTACATCCACCCCGTCGACTTCTCGGTGATCGCGTATTTGAAGAGCAGGGGCAGCATGAGGTCCCGCGTCAGACGTCCGACCGGTCCGGGGGTCTTGTGGCTGCTGCCACGGGCTCCCCAGGCCACGATCTTCTCCACTCTTTGCCGCCGTTGTTCCTCATAGGCCTTGAGCGCTTCGTGGATGACGGGCTGGTCGCGGAGGCTTCGGGCCAGGACGATGGCGTCTTCGATGGCCATGGATGCGCCTTGCCCCGAGCTTGGTGCCGGGGCATGCGCCGCATCACCGATGATGACCACTGGGCCACGATGCCAGGTTGGCACGTGACCGAGGTCGTGGGTGTTGTCGGCGGCCAGTTCCAGCTTTCCGGATTCGATCAACTCGACGGCGGGGCCGGTGTCAATTGCGAACACTTTGACCAGTTGCCGTTTCCAGTTCTCCAGACTGGTAGAGGCCTTCTCCTCTGCTGTGATCATGGGTCGGGGCAGGTTGGCGAACCAGACAACGTCTCCTTGTGGTGTGGCGGTGTATCCGAAGAAGGCGCTCCGGCCGAAAATCATGTGCCAGGCTTCCGGTTCGATGTCGCCGGCCGCGCCTGCTGTGAATCCTCCGAAGTTGGTCAGCCCGACGTAGCGGCCCGTTGGGGCGTTCGGGTCGATGATCTGACGCACCACGGATTGGATCCCGTCTGCACCGATGAGCAAGTCTCCTGCTGCGTCGCCACCGTCTTGGAAGGTCGCAGTAACTCTGCCACTTGGATCGAAGGCGGCGTCTGCCAGCCGGCGGCCGTATTCGACTCGGATCCCTCTCCGCATCGCCTCCTCTTGGAGGAGAGACGCGAGCCGCGAGCGTTTCATGGTGTGAGCTGTCGGGCTGTCTTCCCGTGTTGAGCCGAGGGAGATTTCGGCCAGTCTGCGGCCTCGGTGATTCCACAGCACATTGCCGCGGGTCGGGAAACCCGCTGCTCTGGCCAGATCGAACGCACCGATTGCTGCCAGCCCCTCCAAGCCGTTGGCGGTGATCGCCAGGTAAGAACCCACTTCGGGGTCGGCAGGCGGGTACGCCTCGTAGACCGTGGCATCGATTCCGACCTGTTGCAACGCCATGGCAGTGACCGGCCCGCCTATCCCTCCACCAGCGATGAGAGCCTTCATAATGTATCCTTTCTAACGATTTCAGAGTATCTCGATACTCGAATCTCTCGATAAGCGAAGGATATCGGATGAACAGAGAACGTCAAGCCCTGATCACCGAGGTGGGCACAGCCGTTCAGGTCTATCAGCGGGCCACCGACGGCTTCGACGACGCGGTCGGTCGTCTGCTCGGGCTCAATCCCACCGATCTGCGTTGCCTCGACTGGCTCACATCCGGACCGATGACCGCCGGCGAGCTGGCGACAGCATCCGGCCTGTCCAGTGCAGCCACCACGACACTGATCGACCGGCTCGAGGACAAGGGGTACGTCACCCGAGAACGCGATGGGACCGATCGCCGCAAGGTGGCAATCCGGCTCACTTCGGAAGCAGAAACGCGACTATGGGAGCTCTACGGTCCGCTCGCCAAAGAAGGTGGCAAACTATTGGAGGTGTTCAGTGACGATGAGCTGGCGAGAATCCACACCTTCCTCGAGCAAGCCACATCTCTGGTCGAGGAGCAACAGCACCAAGTCCGATTCCAGCAGTCGGACTCAACGTGGCGTCAGGAGGTTTGAGATGGAAGTCGGGTGCTCCTACTGGTCTATGGCCGCGCGCTAACCTGCTGGACCGCCCACCCGTTGCCGTCCGGATCGTTGAAATAGAAGAAGCCCACGTTGTTGAGGTCATCGTCCTCATCGGCCGGGCGCGTGCCATTCAGTCCAGCGATTTCCAAATCGCTGACGTCCACACCACGCCCCAATAATTCGGCGCGGGCGATTCGAACATCGTTGACCACCAACTGAAGGCCGTGTAATGAGCCGGGCTCCATCCCTACACGGCGCCTTCCACCGGGGGTGATCCCTTTAGCGAGGACGATCGAGCAGCCCGATCCAGGAGGAGTCAGTTGAGCGAATCGGACCTCGGGGCTCACATTGGTGTCGTGGTCGATATTGAATCCGAGTTTGTCGGCATAGAAACTTATGGCGCGGTCCACATCGGATACAGGCACCAGCACAACTTCGAGTGTCCAGTTCATCTGACTTCTTTCCATCTCAGTGGAGGATATGTGGGTGCGCGCGCAATCCAAGCGACGCCGGGCGACCTCGCTGGTTGAAACCTGGTGGTCAGGGACGGCGTGGATCGTCGACCTATTGAAAGCCGAAGGGAGGCGGTAGTCAGGCGCGTTTCAGTCGGGTCGGGCGAACTCGCTTCGTGCAGATTCGGCGAGGCGCAAACCGTGGCCGGGTCTCTCCGGGACCAAAGCGTATCCATCCTCGAACCGGACCGGCTCCTCCAACAGATGGTTATACGACAGGAATGAGTACTCCAGCCAGTTCGCCTCAGGTAGTGCCGCGGCGATGTGGACTCCAATCTCGAAGGAGCTGTTTCCCAGAGAAACGGGGATTCCGTGCTCCGCCGCGAGCCAACCAATTTTCATGGCATCGTTGATCGAACCGTGGATATTGAGCACGTCCACAGCCCGTTGCTCGATGAGCTGACGTTTACCCGAGAGACCCAAGTACTCGCCGCTGTTTACGAGAGTGAAGGGCACCGCTTGGGAGATGGTCTTCAGGCCGGCAAAATCATCCCGGAGGCAGGGGTCTTCTATCCAGAATAGGGGGATCCCGGCATCGTGGTATGCGTGGAGTCTGCGGATTGACTCCTTTGGCGACCATGCTTCGTTGGCATCAGCCATTAGTTGAGCGTCATGTCCGACGATGTCTCTAACCAGCTGAAGTCGCCGGATGTCCCAGGCCAGATCTGGGTGTCCGACCTTGACTTTGAAAGCCGAGAAACCAGCAGCCAGGGCGGTCGCATAGAAGGCTGTGACTTCGTCGTCCGACATGTGGAAGTCGAGGCCGCTGGCATATGCGGGGACCCTTACTCTTTGGCTACCCAATAGCCGATGCAGGGGCATTTCAAGCAACTGTCCCTGAAGATCCCAGACCGCCTGATCGATGCCTGGGTGGAAAATCGATTGCTTTACGTTCCCGCCGCGGGGTCGATCAAGTCTGTTGGCCCATGAGAATGGGCTCGAACCGATGAGGCCTTCCGCCACCTCGCGTTGAAAGCGCACCTCCAACTCAATCAGGGAGGGAAGGGGTTCGGTGACGTTGTGAAAGAAGCCCGTCCCGATGTGTCCGGCATCGTCCTCGAGCTCCAAGACACCCAAGAACAGTTGTCGGGCCGAAACCTGCGAATCGCCGATCGTGCGGTCGAGTTCCACCACGAACCGGGTCAGGGTGTATTTCTCGATTCGGTGCAAAGGCGCGTCTTCCTTTCTGGCGGGCACCCCGACTGGGTCGAGGAGGACGCCTTGACAAGCGTACCAAGCGTCTCTATCGTGAAACTAGTACCGGTACTTATTCCAACACACCAACAATAGCACATCTGTTTGATGTGGCCAGCTAGGAGACTCGGTCAAGGCATGGTTGTGAAGAACCCGACTATCAGAGATGTGGCCGTCGAGGCTGGGGTCTCGTTGGCGACAGTTTCGAGGGTGCTGAACAACAGACCAGACGCGTCCCCCAGAACGAGGCGCTCATGACGATGCGTGAGATGGTGGAGGCAGCGATCCACGGATCCGTCCAAGACGTGTGCCCCAGCATCCCTAACGATATTTCTGTGGTCGGTCTCGCAACTCCCGAAGGTTCCAAACTGACGAATCCCGCATCTACCGCCCTTAACTTTCCTGCCCGGTCGATGGCCTACCTAGCCGGAAACATCCTGTTCGATCATGTAGAGGAGGCCGACTCATCGATCAAGCAGATACTTCAGGAACCGAGCCTGACCGTCCAAGCCGGCGGCGGCCTTGTTCGACGAAATCGCACACAGAAATCGAAAACCCCACAACGAAAGGATCTACCAATCAGAAGCCATGACGACGGAACGAAAGAACAAAAGGGAGGAGAATGAACATGATGTATCGACGAGGAAAACGCCTGCGTGCCTTCACGATTCTCGTGCCTGGGCTCGCGCTCATCGCCGCCGCATGCGGAGACGGAGGATCCGGGGGTACCACCACCGAGGCGACTGAGACGACTGAGGCTTCAGAGCAGGCCTCTACCACTCAAGGTGAGATGGAGCCAGTAACCATCACCTATCTGGCCAGTCAGAACTGGGTGTTGGATTCGGAGCGGGAACTGGCCGAACAGTTCGAGGCCGAGACCGGTATCCATGTCGACTTTCAGATCATTCCGTCGGATCAATACTTCAGTGTTCTCCAGACCAAGCTCGAAGCGGGTGGCGAAGGCGTCGACATCTTCGGCGGCCAAAGCGGCAAGACAGACATCCAGCTCCAATTAGGGGTGGAGGAGAACGCGGTCCCGCTGACAGATGAGGAATGGGTACAACGGATGGATCCGCTGTCCACCGAGCAGGCGAGTCTCGACGGCGTTGTGTATGGCCTCACCATCTGGGACACGGTGGGGGGATCGTGGGTAGTCGTCTACAACAAGGAGATCTTTGCCGACAATGGGCTCGAGATTCCCGCGACCTACGACGAATTCGCAACGGCCTGTGACACCCTGCTCGATGCAGGGGTCACCCCGATCTATGAGCCGATCGCCGATGGATGGCACCATGTCCTGTGGTTCCCGGAAATGGGTCCGAATTTCGAGGCAAACTCACCAGGTCTCTATGACCGGTTGAATGCCAACGAGGCCCTGCTGGCGGAGGATCCCACGATGCAGACCAGTCTCACGCAGTTGAACGAGCTGTATCAGAGCGGATGTTTCGGGGAGAACGCTTTGTCTGACGAGTTCGCCAATACAGAGGCGGCGATGGCCAGCGGCGACTACGCGATGACGGTCAATCGGCTCGGTTTGCCTGCCCAGATCGAAGCGGCCTTTCCCGACACGACGGCGGATAGCTTTGGGTATTTCCTGATGCCACTCGCCGACAATCAGATCTGGAATGTGAACCCTGCGGCACCCAGCAAATTCATCTACTCGGGTTCTGAGAACATCGATGCGGCGAAGGCGTATTTCGAGTTCCTGACGAGGCCCGAGAACTTGCAGCACACTGTGGACACTGAGGAGCAGTTCGTGCTCCTCACCTTTGACGGGGTGACTGCGGAGTTGACGGCCGACCAACAGGCGTTTGTAGACGCATATCCGGAACAGGGCACTGTGCTCCAGACAGCGGTGAACTATGTCAATCCGCAGTGGATCGAGATGGGCCAGGACATCGTCGCCATGTTCACCGGGGCGGCAACACCTGAGGAGGTGCTGCAGACGATCGACAGCCGGCGGGCGGACATGGCCCGAGCGGCTGACGACCCCGGATGGGAATGATCCGTCTGCACGAAGTAGGCGGCTGGGCCGTCCGATGAAACGGTATGCGGGTCTGTGATACTCCTCAGTATGGGCCCGCATACCGGTTCGAAGTCCTGGTGCCCCGTCCGGCAGGTCCTCAGGCCCCGGTGATCTCAGGACCCCATCGTGGCAGGCGGAGCAACGGGTAGAAATCGAGTTGGGAAGATGGCAACAGTGACTCGCCGGAGACGCAACGCGCTAAGTAAGTCCTACCCGTCGTACTTCGTCATGGGAGCGCTGGCGCTCTACTTGGTCTTCATCATGATTCCCAGCTTCATGGGTTTCTACTACTCGTTCACCGACTGGAACCGGTTCTCGCCGGACGTCGACTTCGTTGGCTTGGAGAACTTCAGGACCATCTTCATTTCCAACCCGACGCTGTTGCGCGCAATTACCAACACGGTGGTATTCACAGCTGTGACCATCGTCACCAAGACCGTGATCGGCCTCCTCCTCGCGCTACTCCTGTCAAGGGGTGTCAGGCGCCTCGCAGGGGTTCACCGAACCCTCGTCTATTTGCCGGCTGTTCTCCCGATGATTGTGGTCGGCATCGTCTTCAAGTCGATCTTGAATCCGTCGACTGGAGCGCTCAACGAATTCCTCAGGCCGATCGGCTTGGATGTCCTGGCGCTGCAATGGTTGACCGACCCAGACCTCGCCCTCTATTCCATCGCTGCCGTCGACACGTGGAAAGGTGTGGGGTTCATCATGCTCCTCCTCCTCGCGGGGCTTCAGGCGATTCCCCGTGAGTATTACGAAGCGGCCACGATCGATGGGGCCAGTGCCTTCAACGAGTTGCGATACATCACGCTTCCTCTCCTTGTGCCGGTGATCACGGTCACGACGGTCTTGAACTTGCTGTACGGGCTCAAGGTGTTCGACAGCGTCTGGGTTCTGACCAATGGTGGCCCTGGATATGCGACCGAGACAGTCTATACCATCGTGTTCAAGGAATTCGCGCGGGGTAACTACGCAGTGAGCACGGCGCTATCCACGATCCTCTTCGTCATCATGACTGCCGCAGGCATATTCCTTATCCGCATGATGCAGAAACAGGCGGACTATGCCTGAATCAACGGGTGCCAGTCGTCGCATCATTCTGAGGACCTGCACGTGACCGTCAACAGCACACGCAGCCGTAGGATCCCTCTGAAGCTGGGGTTCAATCACGTGACTGCTGTGGTTGCAAGTCTTGTGATGATCGTTCCCATCTATCTCCTCGTGGTGAACTCCTTCAAGGACAGCGTCCAGTCGAGGTCGATGGGAGTGGACCTCCCTGATAGCTGGCACTTTGACAACTACCTGGCGGTCATCGACGAGGGCAAGCTCGGTCAAGCCTTCGCCAACAGCATGATCTATACGGTATTCGCCACGGTTCTCTGCGTTCTATGTGCCTCGGCGGCTGCTTTCGTGCTTGCCAGAAACCGAACCAGATTGAACCGGTTCTGGTATTTCTTCCTGGTGATCGGGATCGCGATCCCGCTCAACTACGTGACGATGACCGAAGTGATGCAGGTGACCCATCTGATCAACTCGCAGGTGGGGATGATCTTGCTGTACGCCGCTTTCAAGATCCCATTTGCGGTATTTGTCATATATGCCTTCGTTCACACGGTTCCCCGAGACATTGACGAAGCGGCAATCATCGATGGCTGCTCTCCTCGTCAGCTCTTTTGGTCGATAATGCTTCCGCTCCTGAAGCCGGCATGGATAACCGTTGGGGTTCTGACCTTTCTCGATCTATGGAGTGAGTTCATCATGCCGCTCTACTTTCTCAGCAGCTCTGACAACTGGCCAATGACCCTGGCTGTGTACAACTTCTTCGGTATCTACGAGGCCAACTGGAATCTGGTGTCGGCCGATGTTGTGCTGACGATTCTCCCGGTCGTCCTGGTCTTCCTGTTCGGTCAGCGACACATCATGTCTGGCATCACAACCGGGGCCGTGAAAGGTTAAGACGGACACCTCATGCCAGCCGGAGCGATCGAATACAAGCCTCTGGGCAACACCGGCCTGGTCGTGTCGCAATTGAGTATGGGCGGCTCCGCCCTCGGCAACGTTTACGGTGAAGTCGAGGCCGGGGCGGCGCTCGAGGCCGTGCGGCATGGCATCGACCTGGGCATGAATTTCCTAGACACGTCTCCGTACTACGGGGACACCCTTTCTGAGAGGCGAATCGGCGAGGCACTTCAGGGTGGATACCGGGAGAGGGTCGTCCTGGCCACAAAGGCCGGTCGATACGCCGAAAAGGTGAACAACGGCTTCGACTACAGCTACGAAAGGATTCTTAGATCCTGGGAGGAGAGTTCGCAGCGGCTGCGAACCGACCACATCGATCTCTTTCAGCTGCATGACGTCGAGTTCGTGCGGCAGGAGAAGATCGTCGAAGAGGCCTGGCCCGCCATGGTCCGCCTGAAGGAGGAGGGCAAGGTCGGCCACATCGGGCTAACCGGCTATCCGCTGCGGCACCTCGCCCTTCTCGCCTCAATCCTCGAGCCTCGTCCGGAGACGATCCTCAGCTACTGCCACTACGACCTGCTGAACACGACGTTCGACGAATTGCTCCTCCCCACTGTCCTGCAGCTGGGAATTGGAGTGATCAATGCGTCCGTGACTCACATGGGAATCCTTACCGAGCGTGGCGCCGAAGACTGGCACCCTGCTCCAGCCGAAGTACACGAGGTTGGGCGAAAGATTCGAGAGCACGTCCGCTCGCGGGGGGCGGATGTCACCGAGGTGGCGCTTCTCTTTGCAATCGCCCATCCGCATGTGGCAACGACATGCGTCGGAATGAGGTCTGTTCAAGAAGTGGATCAGGACGTGGCAATCCTCCGCCGCCAACTCGATCATGAGCTTCTCGCCGAGGTCGAGAAATTGGCGGCCCCGGTGAGAGGTACCACCTGGGTACAGGGCTATCCGGAATACAACGACCCCGGCTCGGTCGCGAGTCAGCAGGCGAGAGGCAGATCCCCTCAGCAGACGACAACCTGAGGCCACCCGTCCATAGCGCCTCATCAGCGCCTCTTGACAAAGCTGCATTCGTAGTCATAAGCTGAAATCAGTTCCGGTACTGGTTACAAAGTGGACGCACACTTCGTGCCGACGAGACGGGAGGACAGGTGTCGAGGTGGATACACATGGCCTTTCCTTGCTTGTTCTTCGAGCAGGCAAGCCTGGCCGGTGCCACGGAGGGGGGCGGGCTCCTCCCCCGCCCCTCTCCTGGGTAATCCCTGGACGGATTGACCATCGTGGCGCGGGTGAACCGTTGAGGTCAAATGAGACGGACCGCAGCGGGCAGTCATAATGTAGTGATGGAGGTGGCCACATTTTAAAAAACCCGACCATCCGGGATGTCGCCAAAGAGGCTGGAGTCTCGGTTGCGACAGTGTCCAGGGTCCTAAACGATAAACCTGACGCTTCTGGTACGAGCCGACAGAAGGTTGAAGAGGCCGTCCGCAAGCTCGGATATGCCCGGAGCAGCCAATGGCACCAGATAACCACCGGGAAGAGCCGCGTTATTTCGTTGCATGTCCCAAACACACAGCCCAACACCGGCCAGGTCTATCCCGACTTCATCACCGGAGCGACAACGGCATGTGAGGAGCGCGACTACCGGCTGCATCTTATGACCCGGTCCCTTGACGAAAGTTTCTTGCTCGACCTGTATCGTTCCAACAAGAGCGACGGCACGATTCTGATGAAGGTGCAACTCGAGGACTGGCGGGTCGAGTTCCTTCTGAAACAACACCTCCCTTTTGTGATGGTTGGTCATACCGAAAAGAACGATGGGGCGAGTTACGTCGATTACGACTTCGAGTCCGCCGTGCGATTGGGCCTCGAACACTTGGTGGGACTTGGCCACCGGAACATTGGCTATGTCTCGGCTATGCCACCAAACCGCGATCAGCATGGACCAACCGTGAGGGCGCTGAATTCGTACCGGGCTACTTGTCGGCAGCTTGGTATCCCGCTGCTCTCATACGAGGCGGATCTGAGCTTCCAGCATGTCCGTCTGGCAACCTCACATATGCTGAATGAACATCCTGAAATCACAGGGCTCATCTCTATGAGAGAGATGATGGAAACGGCGTTGTATGGAGGGATACAGGACGTGGGTCTTCGCATTCCCGACGATGTCTCGGTGGTAGGCCTGGCAAACCCGCAGGGTCCCGAGTTGGCAAGCCCGGCTTTGACTGCACTTGATTTCCCGGCATGGTCAATGGCTTACGAAGCCGGCAAGGTGCTCATCGATCAGTTGGAAGAGGTGGATGTGACAACCCGACAGATCCTCAGGGAGCCAACGTTGACCATTCGTGCCAGCACCGCACCGGTGCGGAGAAGTGTCCAGCCGTAGGACAGCTAACTCCGAAGAAGATCGAGTCCGTAGGTTTCGATGGCGCACGCTCCGAGGATCGGCGCGATGTCAGCTCCAGCCTTCTCTGTAAGAATGTCGACGGTGGCGTCGAAGACCTCCGTGTAGCTCGCTGCGAGGGTGCAGACGGGCCAATCGGAGCCAAACATCAGTCGATCTGGTGCGAATAGCTCGACCGCCGTTTCTATGTATGGGGCCAGGTCTCGCCGTCCCCATGAGGTCCAGTCTGCTTCGGTGACGAGACCAGAGACCTTGCAGGTCACGTTCTGTACCTTGGCGATCTCACTGATCGCGGATGACCATGGCACGGTTTCTCGGGCCGCGATACGCGGCTTGGCGAGATGGTCGAGGACGAATCGTAGACCCGGAAGTCGACGAGCGACCTCGATGGCTGCTGGCAGCTCACGGGTCCTGACCAACAGGTCGTACACCAGTCCCGCCTCAGCCACGGCGGAAAGTCCTCTGAGAACCTCGTCCCGGAGCAGCCACTCCGGGTCGGCTTCATCGTGGACCAAGTGGCGGATTCCGACCAACTTGCTGCCATACGACCCCTCTAGCAATTCGGCGATCGTCTCCGACACACCTACATCGACGAGGTCAACCCAACCCACTACTCCTCCGATCCAGCTGGTCTCGGAGGCCGTGGCCAGCAGGGAGTGTGTCTCGCCGAGCTCCTGTCGGGCTTGGACGACGACTGTGGCTGTCACACCATTGGATTCCAGGATAGGGGCGAGCTCGGAGGGACCGAATGGCCTCTTCAGGGCCTCGTAATCACCCGTCATCCAGGGATAGTCGGCTGTGGCGGGATCCCAGAAGTGATGATGGGAGTCGATGACGACTGATCCCATGTGCTTCATCGTGACACTTTGGCCGAGGAGTCGTCGACTGCATGATCGCCGTCGATCCAGAGGCCGTGCTCCTCAGGTACAAGCACTCCACGGGTTTGCAGATCTTGGAAGAACTCGACGGTTGCGGCGACACCGTCGTCGAGTGGCGTCACCGCCGGGGGCCCGATCAACTCGAGCCCTGTCGTGTCGGCGTCGTCCGGGAAGGGGAGCGCTCTCGGATTCACAGCTATCCCGAATGCAGAGGGTCCCACGAGTCTCTGTAGAATGGCGACGATCTCGGCGATCTGTGCGCGTACCCCGTTCAGGTTCATCACGTGCGCTCCCTCGATCGGCGCCTCGGCCGCGGCGACCAGGGCACGACCGACATCCCGTGCGTAATGGAGGAGAGTCGTCCCTCCAAAGCCGACCTCATATCGGCAGCCCAGGACTGCGGCCAGCATCGCCTTGGTTGGCGAACTTGTGAGCCCGCGGTCCCGGCCCGGACCGTACACAGTCATGGGGCGAATGCCGGTGCTGGACACACCGAAGTCTTGCCAATAGACGCGTGCAGTTCCTTCGTTGGCCAGCTTGTACACGCTGTAGTGGCTATTCGGGCGGGGCACCGCGTCGACAGCAACGTGGCCCCCGTGTTGGTCGAAGATCGCGGCCGAGCTGGTGTAGACCACTCGCGAGATTCCGGCGCGATGCGCCGCTTCGAAGACGTTCACGGTGCCGACAACGTTCACGAGAGCGCCCTGCGGGGGATCCGCCCGACATAGGGGAAGTTGCAGGGCAGCGAGGTGGATGATTCGGTCAACCCCATGGTCGGCGATCACCTTCTCGATAGAAGCGAGGTCGGTGATGTCCCCGGTTACCAGTCGCGCTTGATCAGCGAGATCCGGTGGCGTTATCTGATGTAGACGCCTCGCGTCCTGGGATGGGTCGAGCCCGACTACCGGTACCCCGTCGCCCAGCAACTCGCGCACGGTCCATGCCCCGATGCAGCCCAATGCTCCGGTAACCAGGACCGGACCGACTGCACTTCCCACTCAGACTTCCTCCACGAGGCTTGGCGTCCACTCGGCACCCAGCGGATACGAGTACTGCTCGATCGTCGAGTCGAGCATCGTGATGCTGGTTCCGGGCGCCTCCGGAGCCAGGTAGTGCCCGTTCCGAACCAGCGCCGGGTCGACGAAATGCTCGTGCAAGTGGTCCACGTACTCTGTGACCCGGTCCTCCGTGGTGGTGCTTACTGCGAGATAGTCGAAAATAGAGAGATGCTGGACGTACTCACATAGCCCCACCCCGCCGGCGTGGGGACACACGGCAACTCCGAACTTGGCGGCCATAAGCTGGACCGCAAGCGCCTCGTTGATGCCACCCAGGCGGCATGGGTCGATTTGTGCGAACTTGATGGCGTTGCTCTGAAAGAGCTGTTTGAACATCACCCGGTTGTGGCAATGTTCGCCGGTGGCCACACCGATGCCCATTGGCTCCATGGCCCGGGCGATACGCGCATGTCCGAGGACATCGTCTGGGCTGGTTGGCTCTTCGATCCACCAAGGCTTGAACTCGGCGAGCTCGCCGACCCATTCAATCGCCTGGTCGACATCCCAGACCTGGTTGGCGTCGAGCATGAGCACACCGTCGTCTCCGATCTCCT
>Ga0299914_10001394_pt1 | contig 15946 bp, 17 predicted proteins | sample RVTome_10_FD_201361 | JGI IMG/M metagenome (GOLD analysis project Ga0299914, IMG submission 201361) | Soil microbial communities from uranium-contaminated site in the Upper Colorado River Basin, Wyoming, United States - RVT153D57 (version 2) ...
GGGCCGTACCGCTTGACGACGCCGCGGAGGCGGATGGCGGGCTGCTCGCTCACCGCGTCAGCTTGCCAGCAGCGCGCGGGCCTACGCGGCCTCTGGGGCCGGCTCACCCTCGCCGTGCGGGCTGGGGGCCTTCGCCTTCAGCAGCACCCCGGCGAGCGTCGCCGCCCCGACGAGGAAGAGCGCGCCGACCAGGAACGCCAGGTGGTAGCCGCCGTTCGTCGCCGCGACGACCGTCTCCCCCGCCCCCTCGAGCCTGTCGGTGCGGACGGCCGCGAGACTGGCGAGCACGGCGAGCCCGAGCGCGCCGCCCATCATGAACGACGTGTTCACGACGCCGGACGCGAGCCCGGCCTCCTGCGGCGCGACCCCGCTCATGGCGGCGAGAAGGATGGGGTTGAAGGCAATCCCGGCGCCGAGCCCGATGGCGACGGTCGCCGGCAGGACGTCCACGGCGAAGCTCCCGTCCACGGGCGCCCGGGCGAAGAGGAGCAACGAGAGCGCCATCAGCGAGAGCCCGGCGAGGAGCGGCGGCTTGATCCCGAAGCGCATCACCAGCCGGTCGGAGTAGAGCGAGCACGTGCCCCAGATCACCATCGACGGCAGGTAGGCGAGGCCGACCTCGAGCGGCGTGTAGTCCAGCACCTGCTGCATGTAGAGGGCCGAGAAGAAGAAGTACGCGAACATCCCCGCGGCCATGAGGATCCCGACCGAGTTCGCGGAGGAGACGTCGCGGTTTCGGAAGATGCCGAGCGGGACGAGCGGCGAGGCGACCCGGGACTCGACGACGAGGAAGGCCAGGAGGAGCAGGACCGCGCCGGCGAGGAGACCGAGCGTCTGCGCGGTCAGCCAGCCGGTCTCGTTCCCGTTCACGATCGCGTAGACCGCGAGCATGAGCGCGCCCGTGATCGTGAGCGCGCCCGCGAGGTCGAGCCGCTTCCCGCCGGCGAGGCCGGGCGCCTCGGGCAGGAGCCGCAGCGAGAGCGCGAAGACGAGCGCGCCGACCGGGAGGTTGATGAAGAAGATCCAGTGCCAGGAGAGGATGTCGGTGAGGACGCCGCCGAGGAGGACGCCGGCGACGCCGCCGCCCGAGAGGACGAAGCCGAAGATGCCCATCGCCTTCGCGCGGTCGGCCTGCTCCGTGAAGAGCGTCATCACGAGCGAGAGCGCCACGGCGGCGACGAGCGCGCCCCCGAGCCCCTGCACGGCCCGGGCGGCGACGAGCTGGCCCTGCGAGGTCGAGAGGCCGCAGGCGAGCGAGGCCGCCGTGAAGAGCCCGATCCCGATCAGGAACATGCGCCGCTGGCCGAAGAGGTCGCCCAGCCTCCCGCCCAGGAGCAGGAAGCCGCCGAACGTGAGCAGGTAGGCGTTCACGATCCACGCGAGCGAGGTCTGCGAGAAGCCCAGGTCGTCCCTGATCGTGGGCAGGGCGACGTTCACGATCGTCCCGTCGAGGACGATCATGAGGTCGCCCAGGCAGAGGACGTACAGCGCCAGCCAGCGTCCTCGTGCGGTGAGGGTCATCGCGCTTCCTTCGGCTCGTGGATCATCGTGTCCCCTTTCAGAACGTCTCGCACCGTCACTCTCTTTCAGACGGCGGGGCCGCGGCAAACTCATCGGTGGCCGGCCGCGACACGGCGAGCAGCACCGCCGGCCCGGTTCCAAAGCAGCGAAGGACCCGCAGGGGTAGCCCGACCAGCCAGATGACGTCGCCGCGCCCGAAGCGGTGGCGGCTCCCCCGTACGCACTCGAGCTCGATCTCTCCGTCCTCGACGAGGACGATCGCGTCCACCCACTCGGTCTCGTCGTAGGCCCGCTCGGCGCCGCAGTCGAGGACGATCCGGCGCACCTGGAAGCCGTGCGGGACCGGGCTCCCGAGGAAGGAGCGGCGGCCGCGGCCGGCGCCGGTCAAAGGGCGCGCGGCAGGTCGAGGGCGTCGAGGAAGGGCTCGAGCGCGAACGCGATGACCTCCGCCAAGGCCCCCTCCTCGATCCGCAGGACGTCCAGCGCCATGGGGCGGAAGGCCGACTCGCCCGGGCTCAGCAGGTAGTTCGCCACGGCCGGCTGCCCGTTGGCCCGGGTGGGCACGCACCTGAGCCTTCCCCACGAGTCGGAGCCGAAGCCCCCGCCGACCCAGGAGGCGACCATCGCCTCGGCGCCGACCACCCAGACCGGCTCCGGAGGCATGGCGAAGAGCGCATCCTCGCGCAGCAGCTCGACCATCGCCGCCGCGTCGCCCCGCTCGGACGCGTCCATGTAGCGCTGCAGGAGCGCACGCTCCTCGACGTTCGGATCCGAGCCCGGCGCCCACTCCAGCCGCCGCGCGGGGAGGTGCTGCCGCAGCGTCGCGCGCGCCCGCTGGAGGGCGCTGTTCGCGGCCGGCACGCTCAGGTCGAGGAGCGAAGCGCTCGCCGCCGCCGACCAGCCGAGCACGTCGCGCGCGATCAGCACCGCCCGCTGCCGGGGCGGCAGGAGCTGGATCGCGGCGATGAACGCGAGCTCGATCGTCTCCCTGGCGACGACAGCGGCCTCCGGCGAGTCCTCGTCCGGGGCGATCCCCTCGAGCAGCCGATCCGGGTAGGGCTGGAGCCACGGAACCTCCGTCAGCGGCCCGCCGCCGCCCGGCCGCGGCCGGGGCCGCCGCTCGAGGGCGTCCAGGCAGGCGTTCGTGGCGATCTTGTAGAGCCAGGCGCGGAACGACGAGCGGCCCGCGAACGTGTCGCGCTTCCGCCAGGCGCGGAGGAGGGTCTCCTGGACCAGGTCTTCGGAGTCCTCGAAGGAGCCGAGCATCCGGTAGCAGTGCACCTGGAGCTCGCGGCGATGCCGCTCGGCCAGCTCGGCGAAGCCGGCCTCGGTCGCCGGCGCGGTTTCGGGCGGAGCCATATACAGGTAGGACGCCGCCCGGAGGAAAAACTCATCGCCGCGCCCGCTCGAGGAGGAGCGCCCGCTCGCGCTCGTTCCGGGTCAGGGAGGCGGCGAGCTCGAACTCGGCCCGCGCCTCCTCGTGGCGCCCGAGCCTCGCCAGGAGGTCGCCGCGAACGCTGGGCAGCAGGTGGTAGCCCGAGAGCGACCGGTCGGCGACGAGCTCGTTCACGAGCTCCAGGCCCTCCTCCGGGCCGAAGGCCTGCGTGTGCGCGACCGCGCGGTTCAGCTCCACGACCGGCGAGGGCGCGATCTGGGCCAGCGCGTCGTAGAGCGCGGCGATGCGCTCCCAGTCCGTATCCTCCGGCCTGAGCGCCCGGGCGTGACAGGCGGCGATCGCCGCCTGCAGCGCGTAGGGTCCGAGCGAGCCGCCGAGCGCCTCGGCGCGGGCCAGCTCCGCCAGGCCAAGGCCGATCAGGAGCCGGTCCCAGCGCGACCGGTCCTGGTCGAGCAGGAGGACCGGCTCGCCGCCGGGGCCGATCCGCGCCCGCAGCCGCGACGCCTGGAGCTCCATGAGCGCCGCGAGCCCGTGCACCTCGGGCTCCTCCGGCAGCAGCCCCGCGAGGATCCGGCCGAGACGCAGGGCCTCCTCGCAGAGCTCGGGCCGCGTCCAGGCCTCCCCCGCAGTCGCCGCGTAGCCCTCGTTGAAGATCAGGTAGACCACCTCGAGGACGGACGCGAGCCTGGCCTGCAGCTCGTCCCCGGCCGGCACCTCGAACCGCACTCCGGTCGCCGCCAGTGTCCGCTTGGCGCGGACGATGCGCTGCGCGATCGTTGCCTCGGGGACGAGGAAGGCGCGGGCGATCTCGTCGGTCGTGAGGCCGCCGAGGACCCGGAGCGTGAGCGCCACGCGCGCCTCCCGCGAGAGCACGGGGTGGCAGGCGGTGAAGACGAGGGCCAGGAGCTCGTCGCCGATCTCGTCGTCGAGCTCCGCTTCGAGGTCGGGCTCCTCGCCCTCGACCAGCTCCCGGCCGAGCTCGTCCCGCTTGCGGTCGAGCACCTCGCGCCGGCGCAGGACGTCGACGGCCCGCCGCTTGCCCACGGCCGTGAGCCAGGCGCCCGGGTTGTCCGGGACGCCCGACTCCGGCCACTGCTCGAGGGCGGCGACGAGCGCGTCCTGCGCCAGCTCCTCGCCGAGCCCCACGTCCCGGACGTACCGCGCCAGCACGGCGATCAGCCGGGCGGACTCGATCCGCCAGACGGCCTCGATCGCCTGCCGGGTCGCGGCGGCGCTCACGGGCGAAGGCGAGGGACGCTCACGCCCGGTCGGCCACCTCGGCGCGCAGGCGCGCGTCGCGCTCGGCGATCTCCGGCGTGACGGCTTCGCCGAAGTCCTCAAGCTCGAACACCGGGCGGATCTCGACGACGCCCTCCTGGAACGGGGAGCGCTTGACCCACTCGACTGCCTCGTCGACGGACTTGACCTGCCAGATCCAGAAGCCGGCGAGCAGCTCCTTCGTCTCGGCAAAGGGCCCGTCGAGGACCGTCCGCTCCTTCCCGGAGAACGCGACCCGCTTCCCCTTCGAGCTGGGGTGTAGCCCGTCGCCCGCGAGCATGACGCCCGCCTGCACGAGCTCCTCGTTGAACTTGCCCATCTCGTTCAGGATCTCCTCGCTCGGCATGACGCCGGCCTCGGACTCCTCGCTCGCCTTCACCAGAACCATCACGCGCATGTCTTGCCTCCTTGTGTCGAGTCTCGTTTCTACCAGGACGTCGAGCGGGCGCCGCCGGAATCGACATCGCGGGCCGACAGCGTGCCAGGGGACGCGGGCGCGCAGCCAGGCCGTGCGACAAGCGGCGAGCGGCGCGCGTAGGCAAGGGCCGGCCTCGGCCGGAGTTCACATCGCCCGCAGGCCGGGTATGGTCGAGCTGCCGATCGGTCTCACCACAGGAGGGATCCCATGCGACGACGTGCGCTGCGTCAGGTGCTGACGTTCCTCGCCCTTGCGCTCTTGGCCGCCCCGGCCTCCGTGACGGCGACGACGGACGACGGCCGGCCCGGACCGCCGAAGCACGACCCGCCGGCCCAGCCGGTCAAGGAGCCGACCGCGGTCGGCCGAGGCGGGGCCGTGGCGACCGTCGAAGTGCTGGCCACCGCCGCCGCGGCGGAGACGCTGCGGCGCGGCGGGAACGCCGTCGACGCCGCGGTCGTGGCCGCCGCGGTGCTGGGCGTCACCGAGCCGTTCTCGGCCGGGATCGGCGGCGGCGGCTTCATGGTCATCCACACGAAGCGAGGCAAGGTCACGACGCTCGATTCTCGCGAGACGGCGCCGAAGGCGATGGCGCCCGACTCGTTCTGGGAGGGCGGAAGGCCCCTCGCGTTCACCGACGCCCGCTTCAACGGCATGTCGGCCGGGGTACCCGGCACCGTCCGTGGCTGGGACGAGGCCCTACGCCGGTACGGAACGATGTCGCTCCGCAGGGCGCTCGCGCCGGCCGTCAAGATCGCCCGCAAGGGCTTCCTCGTCGACCAGGTGTTCGTCGACCAGACACAGGCGAACGTCGACTGGTTCGACGACGTGCCCTCGTCGGAGGAACTGTTCCTCGACCCGGACGGGACGCCGCGGGACGTCGGAACGGTCTTCCGAAACCCGGACCTGGCGCGGACGTACGAGCTGATTGCCAAGCGCGGCGCGAGGGGCTTCTACCGCGGCGACCTCGCCGAGGCGATGGTCGAGGCGGTGCAGCGGCCGCCCGTCGCTCCCGACGCGAACCATGTCTGGCGCCCCGGGTTGATGACGCTGCGGGACGTCAAGCGGTACGAGGCGCCCGAGCGCAAGCCGACGCGGGTCGGGTACCGCGGGCTCGACGTCTACGGGATGGGGCCGCCCTCGAGCGGCGGCTCGACGATCGGGGAGGCCCTCAACATCCTCGAGGGCTACGACCTCGCCGCGGGGAGCCGGACGCAGGCGCTCCACCTCTACCTCGAGGCGTCGCGGTTCTCGTTCGCCGACCGCGGCGCGTTCCTCGCCGACCCCGACTACTTCGACGTGCCGCTTGCCGGCCTCCTTTCGGACAGGTTCGCGGCCGAGCGCCGGGCGCTCATCGACCCCCTGCGGGCTGCAGCGAGCCCCGTCGCTCCGGGCGACCCCTATCCCCACGGCGGCACGACCGGCCACGGTCAGGCGGCTGCGACCGCCGCCCACGGCGAGACGACGACGCACATCACGGTCTCCGACCGCAAGGGGACCGTCGTCTCCTACACCTTCACGATCGAGTCCACGGGCGGCAACGGCATCGTCGTGCCCGGCTACGGGTTCCTGCTCAACAACGAGCTGACGGACTTCAACTTCGACTCGCTCACGCACCCGAACCGCGTCGAGGGCGGGAAGCGGCCGCGCAGCTCGATGAGCCCGACTATCGTCCTCGACGGCGGCGAGCCCTTCCTCGCGCTCGGCTCCCCGGGCGGCTCGACCATCATCACCACGGTGCTGCAGATCCTGCTCGACCGCCTCGACCTCGGCGCGACCCTCCCGGACGCGATCGCGGCACCACGCGCCACCCAGCGCAACACCGCCGCGACGCTCGCGGAGGCAGCGTTCCTGGCCTCACCGGAGGCCGCGGCGCTGGCCGCGACCTACGGGCACGTCCTCGCGCCGACCGGCGAGATCGGCGCGGCGACGGGGATCGAGTTCCTCCCGGACGGCCGCGTACTGGCCGCGGCGGAGCCCATCCGCCGCGGTGGCGGGAGCGCGATGGTCGCCCCCTCGAAGAAGCGGGACCGCGATCGGGACGACTGAGTGATTGGGATCGCGCGGAGCGGGCAGAGGAGATGGACCCACCATGAGGAGGACGAGATGCTCACCCTGACCGAATCCGCGAAGGACGCTGTTCGCGACATGGTCTCCGAAAGCCCGGCTCCGGACGGGGGCGGGCTGCGGATCGCGGCCGAGCCCGGCGACGGAGGGCAGGCCTCGCTCTCGCTCTCGCTCGCCGCAGGCCCGGTCGCCGGGGACGAGGTCGTCGACGAGGACGGAACGCGCGTGTTCCTCGAGCCCGCGGCGGCTTCGCTGCTCGACGACAAGGTGCTCGACGCTCGTCGCCACGAGGACCACCTCCATTTCACGCTGGAGGAGCAGGCCGGCTCCGGCGGAGACTGAGCCAAGCCGCGTCCTGGACAGGAGCGAGGGCCCGCCCGTGCGGGCTCTCGCCGCTGAAGGTTCCCTCGTTACGGCGGCGTTATCGCCTGCCGCCAGACTGCTCGGCGACAAGCAAGACGACAGGGAGGAACGCGATGGTAACCGGCACGCAGGAGCGCACGGAGGCGCCCCGTCTGCGACTCGGCAGCACGGCTCCCGACTTCGAGGCCGAGACGTCCGAGGGCCCGATCCGCTTCCACGAGTGGATCGGCGACTCGTGGGCGGTGCTCTTCTCGCACCCGAAGGACTTCACGCCGGTCTGCACGACCGAGCTGGGCACGATGGCGAAGGCCAAGCCGGAGTTCGACCGGCGCGGGGTGAAGATCATCGGGCTCTCGGTCGACCCGCTCGAGCGCAAGGAGGCCTGGGCTGACGAGATCGAGGCCACGCAGGGAGCGCGGCCGAACTTCCCGGTCATCGCCGACGCCGACTACACGGTGGCGAAGCTCTACGGGATGCTGCCCGCCGAGACCGAGGGCGATCCGCTGGAGCGCACGCCGGCCGACAACCAGACGGTGCGGAACGTGTTCGTGATCGGCCCGGACAAGACGATCAAGCTGCTCCTCGTCTACCCGATGACGACCGGCCGGAACTTCGACGAGATCCTCCGCGTCATCGACTCGCTCCAGCTCACGGCGGACCACAAGGTGGCGACGCCGGCGGACTGGAAACAGGGCGAGGACGTGATCATCGCGGGCTCCGTCTCCGACGAGGCCGCGAAGGAGCTCTGGCCCGGGGGCTGGCAGGCACCGCTGCCGTATCTGCGGATCGTCCCGCAGCCCGACGGCCGCTGAGGGCTGCGCCCGCTGGGTGAGGCCTGCGCAGGCGGGCCTCACCCTCCGGGTGAGCGCGCCTCAGCGGAGCGAGGCCCAGGGCTCCTCGGCCGAGACGTCGACGAGCTCGTAGCCGCCCTCGCCCGAGGGCGGGGCGAGGGTGACGAGCAGCTCGGCGGTCTCGTCGAACTCGTTGAAGGACCCGTGCACGACGTCCTTGTCGATGTAGATCGAGTCGCCGGGCCCGAGCTCCCGGTGCTCCTGCTCAAGCCACTGGACGATCCGGCCCGAGACGACGACGATCAGCTCGTCCTGGTCGGGGTGCTTGTGGAAGTCGTGGAAGCCGCCCGGCGTGAGCGTGACGTCCATCGTCACGAAGGTCTCGCAGCCGGTGGACGGCGGGTCGATCCGCATGCCCGCCGCGCCCCAGTCGAAGCCGGCGTTCTGGATGTCGCCCTTCATGACGAACCTGCTCACGAGTCCTCTCCTTCTGTCGAGATGGCCTTGAAGCGGCGCATGTTCTCGGTCATCGCCTTCTCGGTCGGGAGCCGCTCCATCGAGGAGGCGCCGAAGAACCCGACCACTCCCTCGGTGCGGGCGAGCACGTAGGCGGCGTCCTCCGGCTCGGCGATCGGGCCGCCGTGGCAGAGCACGATGACCTCGGGGTTCACGCGCTTGGCCGCGTCGTGCATCTCCTGGATCAGCGTCACGCAGTCGTCGAGCGTCTTCGCAGTCTCCGCCCCGATCGTGCCGCCGGTGGTCAGGCCCATGTGCGGCACGAGGACGTCCGCCCCGGCCTCGGCCATGGCGGTCGCGTCCTCGGGGGTGAAGACGTACGGCGCGGTCAGGAGGTCGAGCTCGCGGGCGGCGCGGATCATGTCGACCTCGTACCCGTAGCCCATCCCCGTCTCCTCGAGGTTCGCCCGGAACGTCCCGTCGATCAGGCCGACCGTGGGGAAGTTCTGCACGCCGCCGAAGCCGATCGCCTTGAGCTCGCGCAGGAAGACGTCCATGAGCCGGAACGGGTCGGTGCCGCACACGCCCGCGAGCACGGGCGTCTGCCGCGCGACCGGGAGCACCTCGCGGGCCATGTCGACGACGATCGCGTTCGCGTCCCCGTACGGCATCAGCCCCGAGAGCGAGCCGCGCCCGGCCATCCGGTAGCGGCCCGAGTTGTAGATGATGATCAGGTCGGCTCCGCCCGCCTCGGCGCACTTGGCGGAGAGGCCTGTGCCGGCGCCCGCGCCGATGATCGGGCTGCCCGCGTCGATCTGGGCGCGCAGGCGCCGCAGCGCCTCCTCGCGGGTCACGACCGCGCCTCGATCAGCTCGTGCAGCCGGTTCGCCATGGCGAGAGCGAACTCGGGCGCGTTCACGTCGGCGTCGATCTCGACGACCTCGACGACGTCGGGGTCGACCGACTCCCGCAGGGTGTCGATGAGCGCCGCGTCCGCCTCGGGATCGTGGAAGACCTGACCCTCGGTCGCGATCGCCGAGACGCCGCGAAGCGGGATGAAGAGCTCCGTCGGGCCCGTGGCCGCGTTGAGCTTGCGGGCGATGAGCCCGGCGATCTCGCGGCACTCCTCGGGGGTCGTGCGCATGAGCGTGATCGTCGGGTTGTGGACGTAGAGGTTCCGGCCGGCGAACCGCTCCGGCACGGTGTCGAGCGGGCCGAAATTGACCATGTCGAGCGCTCCCAGCGAGACGACCTGCGGGATGCCGGCGCGCCCGGCGGACTCGAGCCGGTCCGGGACAGCCTGGAGGACGCCGCCGACGACGAGGTCGCAGAACTCCGTGGTCGTCACGTCGAGCACGCCGACCAGATAGCCGGCCTTGACGAGCGCCTCCAGGGATCCGCCGCCCGCGCCGGTCTGGTGGAAGACGAGCACCTCGTAGCCGAGCTCCTCGAGGCGCTCGCGCGCGGTCGTCACGGCCGGCGTCGTCACCCCGAACATCGACGCGCCGATCAGCGGCCTCTCCTCGCCGAGCTCCGGCACCTCCACGCCGGCCATGCCGGCGAGCGCCGCGGCCGCGTTGGCGAGGATCCGGGCCGAGATCTGGTTGATCCCGGCAATGTCGACGACCGAGTACATCATCGTCACGTCGACCGAGCCGACGTACGGGCTCGTGTCTCCGGAGGCGACCGTCGAGACCATCAGCTTGGGGACGCCCACGGGCAGGGCGCGCATCGCGTGCGTCACGAGCGCCGAGCCGCCCGAGCCGCCGAGCCCGCCGATCGCGTCGAGCCGGCCCTCGGCGTGCAGGCGGCCGACGATCTCCGCGGCGCCGCGGGCCATCGCCTCCACCGCCGCGCCCCGGTCTCCGGCGGCGGCGAGCGCGGACGCGTCGGCGCCGCCGGCGGCGGCCACCTCGTCGCGCGAGACGTCAGGCGTCGCGAGCGGCTCGCCGACGATGCCCGCGTCGACGAGCACGACGTCGACTCCGCGCTCGCGGATCCGGTCCGCCAGCCAGGCGTACTCCGTCCCTTTCGTGTCGAGCGTCCCGACGAGGACGACAGTCGGCATCCGTCAGCCTCCCTCCGTCGTTTGGCGACCGGATGCCACTGTAGTACGCGGGCGGCGCCGGGACAGCGGCTACCGCCGGGCCGCGAGCTGGAGCGCAGCCTGCTCGATCTCGGGCTCGGACACCAGGACGAGATTCGACGCGTCGCCGAGCGGGATGAACGAGTCCTTGCTCGCCACGCGGGCGAGGCGGCCGTCGAAGCCGGCGTCCACGAGCGCCGCCACGACTCCCTCCGAGACGCCGCCGGTGCGGCGGGTCTCGTCGACGACGAGCACGCGGCCGGTCGCGGCGGCCTCGCGCAGGAGGTCGTCGACGGGGAGCGGCGCCAGCCAGCGGAGGTCGACAACCTGCGCCCGCACGCCCTGGGCCTCCAGGCGACGGGCGGCGCGCAGCGACATGCGCAGCCCGTTCGCCCAGGAGACCAGCGTCAGGTCGCGACCGTCGCCGTAGAGCCGGGCCGCGCCGAGCGGCGCCTCGCCGGCGGCCGGCGCGAGCCAGCCTTCGTCGCCCTCCTCGTGGAGGTCGCGCGTGTGGTAGAGCGCGATGGGCTCGAGGAAGACGCAGACGCTGCCGTCGACGCGCGCCGAGTCGACGCAGGTCCTGAGCAGCGCGGCGGCGTCGTCGGGCCGCCCCGGCGAGGCGACCACCACGCCGGGGATGTCGCGGAGCACGCCGACCGCGTCGTCGTTGTGGAAGTGGCCGCCGAACCCCTTCTGGTAGCCGAAGCCGGCGATCCGGATCACCATCCCGTTCCGGTAGGCCCCCTGCGAGAAGAACTGGAGAGTCGCGGCCTCGCCGCGGAGCTGGTCCTCGGCGTTGTGCAGGTAGGCGAGGTACTGGATCTCCGGGATGGGCAGGAAGCCGCTGACGGCCGCGCCCAGCGCGAGGCCGAGGATCGACGTCTCGTCGAGCAGCGTGTCGAACACGCGCCCGGCGCCGAACCGCCGCTGCAGTCCGCGCGTGACGCCGTAGACACCGCCCTTGACCGCGATGTCCTCGCCGAAGACGAGCACGGCGCGGTCGCGCTCGAGCGCGTCCGCGAGGGCGAGGTTGATCGACTGCGCGAGCGTCACCGGCTCCTCGCCGGCGGTGATGCCGGCCGGGCGCGCCGTCCGCGGCGCCAGCGGGCGCATGACATCCTCCGCCGACTCGAGCTGCGGCAGCCGGGCCGCCTCGCGCGCGGCGCCGAGCACGCGCTCCCGCTCGGCGAGGTAGTCGGCCGCCAGCTCCGCCCCGGTCTTCACGCCGGCCTCGGCGAGCCAGCGCCCGGTGGCGAGCAGCGGGTCGGCGTCCCAGTCGGCGCGGATCTCCTGCGGCGTCCGGTAGGCGGTCTCGACGTCGGCGCCGGCGTGGCTCAGGAAGCGGACCGTGCGCAGGTGGAGGACGCCGGGCCGGCGTTCGGCGCGGATCCGGTCGGCAAGGTCCTGCGCCGTCTCCAGAACGAGCTCCGGGTCGTCGCCAGGCGCGGTCTCGTAGCGGAGAGCCGGGCGGGCCCGGAGCGCCGACTCCACCCAGCCGGCGGGTGAGCGGACGCTGATCCCGATGCCGTTGTCCTCGCACACGAAGAGGAGCGGCAGCGGCAGCCCCTGGTAGGCGAGGTGGGCGGCGCTGTTCAGGCCCGCCTGCGCCGCTGCGTGGTTGACGGAGGCGTCGCCGAAGCTGCAGACGACGACCGCATCAGGTTCCCAGGCGCACTCGACGCCGAGCTTCCGCGCCCGCCCGAGGGCGAACGCGACGCCGACCGCCCGCGGCAGGTGCGAGGCGATCGTGGAGGTCTGCGGGATGACGGCGAGGTCGTGATGGCCGAAGACCTTGTGGCGGCCGCCCGCGATCGGCTCGGCCCGCGCGGCCGTCACGCCCTGCAGGATGTCCGGCACCCCGTCCCGGCCGGCCTGCGCGGCGCGCGCGAGGTAGAAGGCGCCGGAGCGGTAGTGGAGGAGCGCCGGGTCCGTGGGCCGCAGCGCGAGCGCGACGGCCGCGTTCGACTCGTGCCCGGCCGACGCGATCGAGTAGAAGCTGCGCCCGGTGCCCTGCAGGGCGCGGGCGGCGTAGTCGCAGAGCCGGCTGCGGACCTGCGCGCGCCAGATCGCCTCCGCCTCCGGAGCCTCGCCGCCGCGGCCCGCGGGCAGCGCGCGGAGGCTGTCCAACAGGTGCGTCTCGAGGGGGTCGACGTCCATGGCTGCACAGCCTGCCAGTCCGGACACCGAGACGGGCCGGGTTGTCGTCAAACGGCGCTCAGCGGCGGCGGCCGGCTGAAAGCGCCGGCCGCCGCACGAGTGCTGGTTCACGCGTCCAGGCGGATGCGCTTGCCTCCGTAGACCGCGAGCGCGTAGATCACGAGCACGTCGATCGTGAACACGACCAGCGACCAGAACGGGTAGGCCTGGATCATCAGCAGCATCGCGATGCCCTGCATGCCGGCGACGAAGATCCCGGTCCAGCGGGCCCACTGGGAGCCCGTCGGGATGCCGAGCGCGGCGAGGATCGCGACCACGCCGACGACCATGAGGATCCATCCCCACGTGTTCAGGTCACTGAAGACGAACTGCGCGTTGGCGACGTAGAAGGACGACTTCGTGACCGCCACGAGCCCGTCGATGAACCCGAGGAGCCCGGCGAAGCCGAGCATGATCGCTGCGAACCCCAGCCAGCCTGCGCCCTTCTCGGCCGGATAGTCGTAGCCGACCTCCGCGTAGTCGTACCTGGTGCCCGTGGCGGGGCCGTTCACCTGTGTCGGGACGGTGCTCATACGTCCACACCTCCTTTCGACGCGGACTCATCCAGCGGGACTCGTCCGCGGAGAATCACTCGCTTCATGCTCGCCCGCGGCACGAGGCAGGACATCGGGCCCACTCCTGATCCGCACTGCGGAGAACTACTCAGGAGGACGTGCCCGGCGGTGCGGCGACAGCGTCATAAACGCCAGCCGCGGCAAGGGCCGGCCGGTCACTGCCTCAATCCAGCGTGATGGCCTTGCCGGCGTTCACGAGCCGGCTCAACTGGCTCGGCCTTGGCCCGACGGAATCCTGGGTCGGTCCTACCTGAATCCACACACTCACCCGAGCCGGTGACCACGTCACTCGAATGCCGTCGTCGAAGATCGGGATGCCATCGATCCGACGAGCAAATCACCGAGCGGTACATCCATGCCGCGCAGGTGCTCTTCCCCGGCGCCCGCGGCGCGCCGCGAGGAGCGCATGTTCGGAGCGCTGAGCCGCGACTAGCTAGGAGGGTTTGGGCGAAATAACCAGGCGGGTCGCCCGGTGATCGACTGCAGTCAGTCGTGCCCGGGCAGTTTCAGAGGCGGTCTGTCGGGCTGCGCATGGAGGGCCGCGTACTCGCGCAGCGTGAGAGGGATTGTCTCGATGCAGCTCTTATCGATGCATTCGCACAGGAACTCGCCGTCCTCGCTGCCAAGCTCGCTCAGCAGTTCGAAGACGCGATCATTCACCTCACGCATCAGAAGGGAGTGGCTTGACCGCTGGCTCTCCAGCACCGTGGTCGCCTTCCTTCGCCTAAGAGGGCTCGGGGTCCGCCTGCCTCAGTGCCACGAGTTCGGTGCGCGACCGCTCGATAACCCGCTCAAGCTCCGCCAAAAAGTCGGCGTCCACGGGGTTATCACTCGCCTGAAAGGCCTCAATCGCCTTCTCGCCGCAGGCGATAAGGATCGCGAGCAAGGCCATCTCTTGTCTGTCGGACCGAGGCTCCATCCGGCTCAGGTTACCGCGTTACACAGCGGCCAAAACCACCTCCCGCGCTCTGGCGAGGGCCAGCGACAACGGGCCAGCATCGTCAGGTCGGCGTGAAAGCTGGGCATGCTCAAGCCCCGCGCCTTGCGGGCGTGGTGAGGCCGTGCGTTCTCGTTGGCTCGGCGCTAGCGATAGCGGTAGCAACCAGCCGCCAAGCCTCGCGCCCAGGAACGAGAAAGCCCCGCGTGCGCAGGGCTTTCCGAGTAGCGGGGGCAGGATTTGAACCTGCGACCTCCGGGTTATGAGCCCGGCGAGCTACCTGACTGCTCCACCCCGCGTCGCAGCGGCAAGGATAGCATCCGCTTCGTGCCCTGGTGGACCTGGCTCTGTCTCGGGATCTTCCTCGCGGCGCTCATCGCCGGCGCGGTCTTCACGGCGTTCGCCGTCGGGCGGCTGAAGCGCGTGGGCGCAGCCGCGGAGGGCATCCAGACGCGGCTCGACGAGGTCGCGCGGCTCTCGGAGGAGACCCAGCGCCGCCAGCTGCACCTGCAGGAGCGGCTGGAGGAGCTCGAGCGCCACCGCGCGCGGACGGAGGCGTCGATCGCGCGGCTCAAGGTGCTGACGACGGCGTTCTCGGAGGCGACCGGCGGGGTGCTCGGGGCGCGGCGGCGCTACCTGAGAAAGTGACTCGGGTCGGCGTCGTCGACCTGGGGACGAACTCGACGCGCCTGCTCGTGGCCGACGTCGAGGACGGCATCGTCCGCGAGGTCGAGCGACGGCTGACGATCACGCGGCTCGGCGAAGGGGTCGACGAGCGCGGGATCCTCCTCCCCACCGCCCTCGCGCGCGTCCGCAATGCCCTGTCCGACTACCGGCGCGAGCTCGACACGCGCGGCGCCGAGCGCACGCTCGCCGTGGCGACGAGCGCGGTGCGCGACGCCGAGAACGGTGAGGCCTTCCTGGGCGAGGTCGAGTGGAGCTACGGCTTCGCGACGCGCCTCCTGAGCGGGGACGAGGAGGCGCAGCTGACCTACGGCGGCGTCGCCGCCGGACGCGACCTTCCCGCAGGGACGATGGTGGTGGACGTCGGCGGCGGCTCCACCGAGCTCGTGCTCGCCGGCTGGCACCGGAGCCTCGACCTCGGCTGCGTTCGCCTGACCGAGCGCTTTCTCCACGGTGACCCGCCGGAACCACAGGAGCTCGCCGCCTGCCGGCAGCACATCCGGCGGTTCCTCCCGCCGGAGCCGGAGCCGGCGCACGCCGTCGGCGTCGCAGGCACGGTGGCGACGCTGGCCGTGCTTTCGCTCGGCCTCGCCGAGGAGGACCCCTACCTCGTCCACGGACACCGGCTCGAGACGGACTGGATCGCCGAGGAAGTCGAGCGGCTGGCGTCGCTCCCGGTCGCAGCGCTCCGCGAGCTGCGCGGGATGCACCCCGACCGCGCCCCGGTGATCGTCGCCGGCGGGCTCGTCCTTGCGGAGACGCTACGCCGCTACGGCCTGGGGGAGCTCGAGGTCAGCGAGCACGACCTCCTCCACGGCGCGGCCCTCGCCGCTGCGGAGCTGCCCGCGCCCGCCGAGGGCGCGGCGCCGCCGGGCGCGCACACCTGCTGCTAGGAGGTTCGGCGGAGCTCGCTCGTCGCTGGGGCGCGATGGTCGTTCCGAGGCAAGGACGCAGGGAGCGCTCGTAGCCGGAGGCGACGGGCGCAACTGAGGACGCCGCGTCGGGGCGAGCAGCGCGGCCCAGCGGCACAGCCGCCGCTCCGTCGACCCTCCTAGTAGTGCTACTCGGCGTCCGGCGCGGGCGGCGGCTCGTCCTCGGCCAGGCGGCGGACGACCGGCTCTCGCGGGAGGACGCCGAGCAGGCGACCATCCTCGACCACCGCGATCCGCTCGAGGCCGGAC